>Ga0207416_1001719_pt1 | contig 27059 bp, 24 predicted proteins | sample PaiPotPPM11metaG_FD_184107 | JGI IMG/M metagenome (GOLD analysis project Ga0207416, IMG submission 184107) | Iron sulfur acid spring bacterial and archeal communities from Banff, Canada, to study Microbial Dark Matter (Phase II) - Paint Pots PPM... ... | reverse complement strand
TCACCGGTCCGGTGCTCGACGGCGCCATCGGCCGGCTCCGCCAGCGCGGCGTCCCGTTTGGCAACGACCCCGGCGACCCGGCCAACGGGCGGACGGATGACCCCCTCGGCGGCAGGGCGAGGATCTGCTTCCACGACACGGACGGGCACCTGTTCGAGCTCTTCGTCCCCGCAGCCCCCTGAGCCCCGGATGAGCACCGCGCAGCCGCCAGCCGCAGCCGGCTCGGCCACGTCGGCGGATGGCACGACGATCGGTTACCGCCGGGCCGGCGACGGTCCCGGCGTCGTCCTGGTGCACGGCGGAGGCCAGTCGTCGCAGAACCTGATGACCCTGGCCGCGGCCCTGAGTGACCGGTTCACTGTCTATGTCCCTGACCGGCGCGGCCGCGGCATGAGCGGACCCTGCCGCGAGGATCACGGTCTCCGCGCGGAGACCGAGGACCTTTCCGCGATCCTTGACCGCACCCGGGCGCACAACGTCTTCGGGCTGAGCGTCGGCGCCCTCATCGCGATCGAGGCGGCCCGGACGCTCCCGGCGATCACCAGGCTGGCGGTCTACGAGCCCCCGCTGGAGTTCGACGGCATCACCCAGACCGCATGGCTGCCCCGCTACGAGCGCGAACTGGCGGCGGGCCGGCCCGCCGCCGCCCTGGTCACCATCATGAAGGGCACCGCCGACCGGACAGCGTTCCGCCTCGTGCCCCGCTTCCTGCTCACCGGCCCGCTCGGCCATGTCATGCGGAAGACCGAGGGCAGGCCCGTCCCGGACGGGATGGTCTCACCGCGCGACCTCATCCCCACCATGCACTACGACGCCCGGACAGTCCTGGACGCGACAGGCGCGCTCAACCGCTTCGCCGGACTGTCCTGCGACGTGCTCCTCCTCGGCGGCTCCAGGAGCGCCCGCAACCTGACCGCTCCCCTGGACGGGCTCAGCGCCGTGCTCCCCCGCGCCCGCCGGGTCACCCTGCCCGGAACCGGCCACACCGCCGCCGACAACAGCGGCAAGCCGGAACTCGTCGCAGCACAGCTGCAAGCCTTCTTCAGCTAGCCAGGCCACTCCCCGGACCCGCTGACTCAGGAGGTTTCTCCTGTCTTGTCGGTAGTCCTGGATCAGGGCAGCGGGACGACGATCTGGCCGGGGTGCTGGGACTTCTCCGCTTCGTCGAGCATGGCGGCGGCTACGGTAGCCCGGGTAACCCGGGCTGGCATCAGGGCCGGGCGGTTGAACTCGGCCAGGGCGACCGTGCGGCGGCCTGGGCTAACCGGGCCATCGGTCAGCGGGCCGGCATGAAAGACCGTGGCCCCCGCGAGGAGCGCCACATTGTCGGCTTGCTCCTTCTCCGTCCGCTCGGTCCGGACGAACAGCGCCATCAGCGCCTTGTATAGCGGGCCGGCTTTCGAGGCGGAGGGACCCGTGCCGAGCGCACCGAGCCATATCAGCCGTGCGGGGGCCGCGGCGGCCAGCGCGTGGGCTCCCGCGACCAGGGTCCCGGCCGGGTCGCCCTTGCGGATGCCGATTCCCGAGACGACGGCGTCGACATCGGTGAACAGCCCAGCCGTCTCGCCGCGAAGGACATCGGCGGTGACTACAGCCAGGTCCGCCGACCGCGGCAGGTTCACCTTGCGTGGGTCGCGGGCCAGGGCCAGCACGGAGTGACCGCGATCCAGGGCCTGCACGGCGAGTTGATGGCCGGTGCCGCCGGAGGCGGCGAGAACAGCGATACGCATGACGTTGACTCCCGTAAGATAACTAAACAGGTGTTGGTTACATCGCTAAGTAAACAAGTGTTGGTTAGACCTGTCAAGGAGATGTTTCATGACGGCTGGCGGGACGCGGCGCGCGTCGACGGCCTCTAGGCAGCGCAACCCGCGCGGCCAGGGGCAGATCCTGCGAGATCAGCTGGTGGAGGCGGCCACCGATCTGCTCGCCACCCTGGACAGCCCGCAGGCGCTGACGCTGCGCATGGTCGCCCGGCAGGTGGGGGTGGCCCCGGCCAGCGTGTACAGCCATTTCACCGACCTCAACGCCCTGGTCGAGCACGTCCTGCGGCTTCGGTACCAAGAGCTGGCCGAGTTGATGGCGCGCGCGGCGGGGCAGGCGAGCACGCCACTGGAAGACCTCGTGGGCCGGTGCGCCGCCTACCTGTACTGGGGGACGGCTAATCCGGGTCACTACCGGGTGGTGTTCGGCGGCCGCGCGCCGTCGGACGTGTTTCCCTCCACAGCGCACAGTGCCGGGGCGGAACTGCTCGCGGGGGTGGTGGCCGCGCTCGCCGCGGCCACCACCCCGCGTGCCCGCCAAGCCCAGGCTGCCGCGGACGACAGCGACGGACAGCAGCGCGCTGGACTGCTCTTGTGGGCCGGCCTGCATGGCATTGTCACGCTGCACAACGACCGCCACAACGCGCCCTGGCCGCCGCTCGACGAGCTGCTCATCCACCTGATCGCCCTGCACACTGGGCAGCAGCCGGACGTGATCGCCGAGGCCCTCCGGGTGACGACAGCCAGCGACTAGCGTCCGCCGGCGGTCGTCGGCTCGCCGACCGGGATGGGGATCTCGTTGAGCTGGGTGAGGCGGCCGGGGCCGCCGGTGCTCAGGACAGGCCGGCCCGAACCAGGCCGGTCTCGTAGGCGATCACGACCAGCTGGGCCCGGTCTCGCGCGCCGAGCTTGCTCATCGTCCGGTTGACGTGGGTCTTGGCGGTCAGCGGGCTCATGAACAGCGCCGCGCCGATCTCGTCGTTGCTCATGCCCGCGGCGACCCGGGCGAGCACCTCCCGCTCCCGGTCGGTGAGTACCGACAGCACGGAGGCGTCGACCGGCTGGGCCGGTCCGCGCCCGGCGATGCTGGAGATCAGCGTCCGGGTGACGCTCGGCGACAGCAGGGCATCGCCGCGGGCGACCACGCGGATGGCGCTGATGAGATCCTCCGGCTCGGTGTCCTTGACCAGGAAGCCGCTGGCCCCGGCGCGGATCGCCTCGAAGACGTACTCGTCCGCCTCGAAGGTGGTGAGGATGATGACGCGCACGCCGCTCAGCTCGGGGTCGGAAGCGATCTGCCGGGTTGCCTCTAGCCCGTCGGTGCCGGGCATGCGGATGTCCATCAGCACCACCTCGGCCCGCAGCGAGCGGGCCAGGTCGACCGCGGCCGCCCCGTCCGCGGCCTCGCCGACGACCTCGATGTCGGGCGCCGAGCCGGCGATGAACCGGAAGCCGGCCCGGACGAGGGCCTGGTCGTCGGCGAGCAGGACCCTGATCACGGCCGGCTCGCGGCCACGGCGGGAGCCTCTGGTCCCCGGGCGCGGGCGGCTGCTGCTACCGGCAGCCGGGCGTGAACGGCGAACCCGCCGCCGGGACGCGGCCCGGCTTCCAGGGTGCCGCCCAGGGCGGCCGCCCGCTCTCGCATTCCGGCCAGTCCCGCCCCTGTTCCGTCGCTGAAGGCCGCGGGCGCGGCCCCGTCATCGTTGACCACGTCCACGTGCAGGTATCCGCCGTCTTGGCGCAGGCCCACGGTCGCGGCGACCCGGCCGGCGTGACGCACCACGTTGGTGAGCGACTCCTGCACGATACGATAGGCGGCCAGCGTGACCGGCGGAGGTAGCGGGGCGGCCGGCTCGGCCAGCTCCAGCGTGGTCGGCGTGCCGGCGGCGCTGGTCGCCTCGACAAGCGCGGCGATGGCGCGCAGGTCCGGCGCCGGCTCTGCCTGGCTCCGGCCGTCGACCTGACGCAGCACCTCGAGTATGGTCCGCAGCTCGCGCAGTCCGGACTTGCTGGCCCGGCGGATCGCCTGGATCGCCTCGGCGGCACTCGCCGGATCGGCGGCCAGCTGCATGCCCGCCGCCGTGGCCTGAACGTTGATCATCGCCATCGAGTGCGCGACCACGTCGTGCAGCTCGCGCGCGATCCGCATTCGCTCGGCGTCGACGCGCCTGCGGGTTTCCTCCTCCCGGGCCTGCTCGGCCAGTGCCGCCCGGTCCGACTCGGCGGCCCGCCACTGGCGGCGTGCCGCCGCGTACGCGCCGACCGCGCCGGCGGCGAGCAGCTCCGGCCACATCGTGGCGTTCGGGCCGCCGAACCAGCCGAACGGCCCGAACAGCCCTTCGGTCACGAAGATGGCCGCCGCCCCGGCGAGCCCGGCGGCAACCGCGGTGCGCCACGCGCGGGTCAGCGCGACCCAGTACACGCCGACGATGACCGGAACAAGCGCGGCACCGTCGATCTGCCCGAGCGCCGCCCACCCGACCGCGCCGCCCACAGTGAGCCCGAGCACCTCGACCGGACGGCTGTTACGCCAGACCAGCGCGACGGAGGGCACCGCCAGCAGCAGGTAAGCGGCCACCGGCGGATGGCCGGCCAGGTGCAGGCCACCGTAGTGGTTCACCGGGTTGGCTTCGACGTAGGCGCCGGCCACGGCCAGCGCGGTCACCAGCGCCACGCCCGCAGCGTCCAGCCAGTGCCGAGGCAGCCTGACCACGTTTTTGATGCCCATCACCCGGAGCGTACGCCCGCAGCGGGCCGGCGTCATCGTCGCTGCGCGGGCGGGTCAGGTACTGCGCTGGGAGTACCCGCTGCCGCCGACGGAGTAGCTCACCGGACGCCAGCAGGACGATGCCCGATTACCTCAGCCCGGCCGAGCCTGGTGCTCAGCGGCGCAATCAGCGCCGTGAGCCACATGAGGGAGTACGCCCATGCACACCACCACCACCGCCGCTACCGTGCCGGACATCAAGCTGGGCCGCACCCGGGCGCTTTGCGCCGTGGGCGGCGCACTGGCGGCTGGCCTCGCCTGGATCGTGGAAGTCCCTCTGCTTGGCATCCACCTCAACTACCGCTTCGGCACCGGCTCCATCCAGACGATCGCGGTCGGCCAGGTCATCGGCGTCACCCTGGCCGCCTCGCTGCTCGGCTGGCTGCTGCTCGCCCTGCTCGAGCGGCGCACCCCGCGGGCCCGGCTCCTCTGGACCGCCATCGCGCTGGCGGCGCTGACCGTATCACTGGCGCTGCCGCTGACCGCCGCGACGACCGGCTCAGCCGTTGCCGGGCTCATCGTCATGCACCTGACGGTCGGGGCCGCCGTGATCCCCGCCATGGCGCGTACCGCGCGAGCGCGCTGACCGCACGCCAAAATCGACCACGAGGAGCAAGAGATGGATCTCTACCCGACACCGGAGCCTCGTCGCCAGCACAGGCCATCCCGCCCGATCCTGATCACCGCCGCCGCAGCAGTCATTCTCAGCGCGACGTTGGCAGCCTGCGCTAGCGCATCCGCGGCCGAGACCACAACCGCCAAGGCGGCGCCCGCGGCGCTCCCGATGAGCGCCGGCCCCTGGTCCGCCGGCCATGGACGGCCAGGGTTTGCCCCCGGGCCATGGGCGCCGGCGCGATCCGCCCGCACCGAGTACTTCCACGTCGCATCGACCGCACCGTCCGGCCCGGGCGCCATCATCATCACCGGGGTGGTCAACGCCGGGGGCACCGAGCACCCGGGGCGAGCCATCGACGACGCAACCTTCGCCGGAGGTGGCTTCCGTATCGACCACAGCGCCGGGCAGCCCACTGCCAGCTTCAACGCCCAGACGTGCGTGGGAACCATCAACCAGACGGGACCGTTCAGTGTCATCGACGGGACCGGCCGGTTCTCCGGGCTTGCGGGCAGCGGCACCTATGTGTTCCACGCTCTCTACACCACCGCTCGAGACAGCAGAGGCTGCACCAAGGTCATGACCGGCTACATCGAGAGCATCGACGGCACCGTCACGCTCAGCCCGTCCGCCGGGTGATCGTGCACGTCGGGGTCGACGCGGGCTGGGACGTCGGATAACGTCGCTGCCTGGATGAACCGGATGGACGGAGCGCGGAACGGATGAGCGACACCACGACCAACAGGGTGATCGTCACGCTAGACGGCGGGGTGGCCGACGTCCGCATGAACCGGCCGGAGAAGCGCAACGCGATCGACCCCGCGATGTTCGAGGCGCTGGTAGCGACCGGCGAGCGGCTGAAGTCCGAGCCGGGGCTGCGGGCGGTGGTGCTGTCCGGCGCGGGCCCCGACTTTTGTGCCGGGCTCGACTTCGGCTCGTTCCAGGCGATGCGCGCGGGCGAACGGCTGTCCGCGACCGCGCAGCTGCCGCCCACCGACGGGCCCGCCAGGGCGACCGGCCAGCGGGCGGCCTACGTGTGGGCGGAGCTTCCCGTTCCGGTGATCGCCGCGGTGCGCGGCAACGCGCTCGGCGGTGGCCTGCAAATCTCGCTCGGCGCCGACATCCGGATCGTCGCGCCCGACGCCCGGCTTTCGGTCTTCGAGGTGGCGTGGGGCCTCATCCCCGACATGACCGGTACCCAACTGCTGCCGGAACTGGTGGGCCGGGACGTCGCCAAGGAGCTCACCTACACCGGCCGGATCGTCAGCGGCGAGGAGGCTATGCGGATCGGGCTCGCGACGCGCACCGACCCAGACCCGCTCGCCGCGGCGCTGAACATGGCCCGGGAGATCGCCGGGCGCAGCCCGCATGCGATCCGCGCCGCGAAGCGGCTGCTCGACCTCGCCGGTCGGACCGACCTTGCGTCCGGCTTCGCGGCCGAGCAGGAGGAGATCCGCGCCCTGATCGGCAGCCAGAACCAGGTGGAAGCGGTGACGGCGCGATTCGAGAAGCGCGAACCCGACTTCGGCGAAGCGTAAGCGCGCGGGCCGGGGCGGCTGGTTGAGCGCGACTCCGTTCTGGCTAGCGCTTTTGATTTTTCCGAACGGGAGCGGCTGACTGCGGCCGTTCCCGGAATCTTCCGGCGTAAGCTCGCGGCTGCGAGCGGGTGAATCTCGTCGAGCGTGGGCCCGAGTCGGGCTTTCTCGACCTCGAGGTCATAGCGTGACTGCAGGTTCATCCAGAATCGCTCGGAGGTTCCGAAGAAGCGAGCCAGGCGCAGCGCGGTGTCGGCGCTGATCCTTCGCTGGCCGTGCACGATCTCGTTGATCCGCCTAGGCGGCACGGCGATCGAGCGCGCCAGCTGGTACTGGCTGAGCTCCAGCGGCTCGAGAAACTCCGTGAGGAGGATTTCGCCCGGGTGCACTGGCGGCATGATCACTTCGTCCGGCATCTGCCCCTCCTAGTGGTAGTCAACGATCTCGACATCCTCGGGTCCTGCGTCTGACCAGTAGAAGCAGATCCGCCACTGCTGGTTGATCCTACGTCTGCTCGCACCCGCCCGGTCGAGGTTGTCGGCTGGCTGAGGTGGAAGCGCTGCCCATGCCGTTGCCATCGACCCAGGGCAAGCAGATCGATACCTGAGACTGAATGCCGCAGCCCCCGCTGAGCCGCGAGGGGCGCGGCCGGCGAGGGCGGGCGGTTTCTCTGGTGGGTTAGCGCTTGGTGGTGGTGCCCTGCCTCATCAGCGCGGCGACGGTGACGGCGGCTGCGGCGGCGATGCCCGCGGTGATCAGCAGCGCTAGGTGCAGGCCGTCCGCGAAGGCCGTCCCCGCGTGCGCGGCGACGATGCCGCCCGCGTGGGTGGCGACCGCGACCGAGGTCCGCGCGAGGCCCGCCTGGGCCGCGGTGAGGCCGAGGTGGCTCTGGTAGGCGGCCGTCAGGACGCTGGACAGAACCGCGATGCCCACGGCGCCGCCAGTCTCCCGGGAGAGGTCGTTGAGCGCCGAGCCGACGCCCTGCTGCGCGGCGGGCAGGGCCGACGTGATGCCGCTGGTGGCCGGGGTCGTGGCCAGGCCCATCCCGGCGCCGAGCAGGACCAGTCCGGTTGCGAGCAGCCAGTAGCCGCTTGATGGGGTGAGCTGCGACAGGACGGCCATCGCGGCGGCGATGAGCGCGAGCCCAGTAGCGCAGACCCTCCTGGCGCCGAGCCTGGCGACGATGCGCGGGGCCAGCCGGGCGAACGGCATCATGGTGGCGGCCATCGGCAGCATGCTCACCGCGGAGAGCAGCCCGGACTCACCGCGGACGAGCTGCAGGTACTGCAGGACGATGAAGATGAATCCAAATAGGGCGAAGAACTGCACGAAGATCGAGATGCTGCCGGCGGCCAGCCTGCGCTTCGCGAAGACGCGGGGGTCGAGCAGCGGGTGGCGGCGGTGCAGCTCCCAGGCGACGAAGCCGGCCAGGATCACGGCGCCCGCGGCAAGGCCGACCACCGTGCGGGCCGATGCCCACCCCTCGGTTGGCGCCTCGATGACGGAGTACACGAGCGCGACGATGCCGAGCACGGCCAGGATGGCGCCGGTGATGTCGACCCTTGGGGTCTCCGGGTCCGCGGACTCGGGCACGAACCGGATCGTGCCCGCGATGGCGGCACCCGCCATGACGACGTTCAGGCCGAAGACCGACTGCCATGACCAAACCTGCAGCAGGATTCCCGAGGCGAGCAGCCCGAGCACGGCGGAGCCTCCGGCGACCGCGGCCCAGACGCTGACCGCCCTGGTGCGCTGCTCGGCCGGGAAGGTTCCCGTGATCGTGGACAGCGTGGCGGGCATGACGAGCGCCGCACCGAGGCCGAGCACGGCCCGCAGCCCGATCAGTTCCGCCGCGGAGTGCGCGGTCATCGCCACCGCCGACCCCGTGCCGAAGATCAGCAGGCCCGCGATCAGTGCGCGGCGGCGGCCGTAGCGGTCGCCGATGGCGCCGGCGGGCAGCAGCAGCGAGGCGAACGTCAGCGAGTAGGCGTCGATGACCCAGGCGAGCTGCGTCTGGGAGGCGTGGGTTGACCTGGCGATGCCGGGCAGCGCCACGTTCAGCGAGGACATCGCGGCCACGACCGCGACCAGCGCCAGGCACACCACCGCGGTGACCGCGCCACTCTTCGGTACTCGCCTGGTCGTGGTCGTGGGCGCCGCTGCGTGCGTGGTCTTTGGCCTGGCGGCGGGGAGGTTCACGGTTGCCATCTCTTGCTCCCGAACTCTCGGAACTATGCTTTAGAATGACATTACAAAGCTTTTGAATGATAGTCAAGACCTTGATAGAATGGGGTCATGAGCAGGCAGCGGGAAGCAGGCGAGGCCACCAGGCGCGAGACCCGGCGGCGGCTGCTGGCTGCCGCCATGGCCGAGTTCGCCGAGCGCGGCTACGCGGCGGCCACCGTGACCCGCATCGCCGGCCCGGCCGGCGTCTCGGTGCAGAGCCTGTACAACGACTGGGGCAGCAAGCGCAACCTGCTCCGGGCGGTCATGGAGACCGCCGTGACCGGCGACTCCGACGACATGCTCACGCCCGGCCAGCCGCCCGAGTTCATCACGTCCGCCATCGGGCCGCAGGACGTGGCGGAGCCGAGGCGCCTCGTGGCGCACCTCGCCCGGCAGTACCGGCTGCTCGCCGAGCGGGCGGCGGTCGGCTGGCAGACCTACCGGGACGCCGCGGCCACCGACCCCGACGTCGCCGCGGACTGGCAGCGGCTGAGCGAGCTGCGCCGTGAGGCGTTCCAGGCCCTGTTCGGGCGGGTGCCCGCCCAGGCCCTGCGGCCGGGGCTGTCCGCGGCCGGCGCGGCGGACACCGCCTGGGCGATCGCCAGCCCGGAGACGCACCACCAGCTGGTGCGCCAGGCGGGCTACGGGTACGACCAGCTCGAGGACTGGGTGCGCGTCACGCTCAGCGCCGCGCTGTTTCCTGACGAGTAGGCCGGGTGCCTGGGCGGCGCTCAAGTGGCATGCTTGCTGATGTGCCGTTTCCCCTCTCTAGCCCGGTTCTGATCGGCCGGTCCGCCGAGCTTTCCGCACTTAGCGCGGCACTCGTGGATGCCCGCGATGGGCGCACGGCGGTCGTTATCGTCGGCGGCGAGGCCGGGGTGGGAAAGTCGCGCCTAGTCCACGAGTTCGCCGAGCGGTCGCGCGACGCGGGTTCGCGGGTGCTGACCGGCGGCTGCCTGGAACTCGGGGCCAGCGGCCTGCCGTTCGCGCCGTTCACCGCAATGCTGCGCGAACTGGTGCGCGAACTGGGCGCCGCGGGCGTGGCCGAGCTGCTGCCCGGTGGTGGCGCGAGGGAGCTGGCCAGGCTGCTGCCCGAGTTCGGCGACCCCGCGGAACCGGGTGACCCGGGCGAAGCGCGGGCGAGGTTGTTCGAGCAGGTGCTCAACCTGCTTGAGCGGCTGGCCGCGGCGCGGCCGGTGCTGCTCGTCGTCGAGGACCTGCACTGGGCCGACGGGTCGAGCCGGGAACTGCTGAGCTTCCTGATCCGCAATCAGCCGTCGCTTGACGGGCTGTCGATCGTGGTGACCTACCGGTCAGAGGAACTTGACCGGACCCATCCGCTGCGCCCGCTGCTCGCCGAGTTGAGCCGGAACAGCTGGGTCACCAGCATGAACCTCGGCCGGCTCACCCGCCAGCAGACCGGCGAACTAGCGGCTTCCATCGTCGGCGGAACGCCAGCCGACGACCTGCTCGCGGCCGTGTACCGCCGCACTGACGGCAACCCGCTCTTCGTGCAAGCACTGCTCGCAGAGCCCGACCTGAGCGACGGGCTGCCGGAGACGCTGCGCGACCTGCTGGTGGGCAGCGTGCGGCGGCTGCCGGAAGCGACCCAGGAGGTGGTGAGGGTGGCCAGCGCCGGCGGGCCGCGGACCGGTCACCGGCTACTGGCCGTGGTGACCGGGCTGGACGACGCCGCGCTCGCCCGGGCGCTGCGCCCCGCGGTGGCCGCCAACGTGCTGCTGGCCGACGCCGCCGAGTACACCTTCAGGCACGCCCTGATCCGGGAGGCGGTGCACGACGAGCTGCTGCCCGGCGAGCGCGGCCAGGTCCATGGCCGCTTCGCGCAGGCCATAGCCGCGGAGCCGGCGCTGGTGCCGCGCGGCCGGGGCGCGGCCGAGCGGGCCTACCACTGGCAGGCGGCGCAGGACCTGCCCCAAGCGCTGACGAGTGCATGGCAGGCGGGCCGCGAGGCTGGACGGGCGCTGGCGCACGCGGAACAGCTGGCAATGGTGACGCGGGTGCTTGACCTGTGGGAGCAGGTGCCCGACGCGGCGCAGCGGATCGGGGCGGATCACCTCACGCTGCTGGAGGAGGCGGTGTCGGCGGCCGCGTCGGCCGGGGAGCTTGACCAGGGGATCGGCCTGGCCGATGCCGCGCTGCGCGAGGTCGACGTCGGGGCGGAACCGGTCCGCGCCGCGCTGCTCCTTGAGACCCGCGGCCGCCTGAAGTACCAGCGGGGCTGGCAAGACTTCGCCGGCGATCTGCGCGCGGCGGTCCGGTTGGTCCCGGCCGACCCGCCAAGCTCGGCGCGGGCCCGGGTGCTCGAGGCGCTGTCCCACTACACCCTGCGCGTGCACGCCGGCTGGGACGACCCAGCCATGCGGGACATGGCGGAAGAGGCGATCGTCACCGCGCGTCGGGCCGGTGACCTGACCATCGAGGCGACCGCCCTGGTCAGCCTGGCCTGTGCCGAGCCAATCGCCGGTAATGAGGAGCGGATCCGAGGCCTGCTGGCGCGGGCGCGGGAGGTCGCGTCTCAAGTCGAGGCTCACCGGCCGCTGCTGCAAGCCACCGTCACCGAGTCGGACACGCTCGAAGGCATGGGCCTGCACGCGGAGTCCGCGGCCGCGGCCGGCGCGGGGCTCGCGGCGGCCAGAGACTACGGGCTCGCGCGCACCTCTGGCGCTGTTCTGTCCGCCAACCTGGCCGAGTCGCTGGCGTCGATGGGCCGGTGGGATGAGGCCGCCGCGGTAATCGAGCAGGCGCTGCAGCTCGCGCCACCGCAGTTGAGCCGGGCGAACCTGCGGCGGCTCTCCGGGGAGATCACACTTGCCCGCGGGAACCTCGCCGCGGCAGCCGAAGCCGTCGCGTCGATTCGTGCCCTACTCGACGGGACCAGATACCACGACCAGTACCATCTGCCGGCCGCCCGGCTGGAAACGGAGCTCCGGCTGGCGGAGGGGGATCCGCGGGCGGCCCTGGCCGTCAGCGGTGATGCCGTGGACCGGTTCGACCTGCTGCCAAGTGCTAAGTACGCCTGGCCGCTGCTGGTCAGCGGGGCCCGGGCCTGCACGGCAGCGGCCGTCAACGGCCGGGAAGACGCGCTCATCGCGCAGGCGGCGGCGGTACTCGATCGCTTGCGCGTCGACGCGAACAAGCTGACCGTCGGCGGACTCTTGCAGCACGCCCACCAGCTCACTTTCGCCGCCGAAGCCGGACGCGCTCAGCGTGCCATAGCGAGCGGCCCGGGCGGCAGGCTGTCTCCGGCGGAGGAGATAGGCGCCGCCTGGGACCGGGCGGCGCAGGCGTGGGAGTCGGTCGGGCAGCCCTACGCGCTGGCCCTGGCGCTGCTACGGTCCGCGGAGGCGGTGGTGGCCGCCGGCGACCGCGACGGCGGTGCCGCCCGGCTGCGGCGGGCCGCCGAGCTGGCGCGGCGGCTGGGTGCCGCGCCGCTCGGTCAGGACATCGCGCTGTTCGCCCGCCAGGCGCGGATTCCGCTCGACGGTTCTGCCGACGACGCGGCATCCGGGCCGGCCACCGAACGGGAGCGACTGGGACTTACCGCGCGCGAGTTCGAAGTGCTGCGGCTCGTCGCGGCCGGGCGCAGTAACCCCGACATCGCCCGGGAACTGTGCATTTCGGTCAAGACGGCCAGCGTCCACGTGTCTAACATCCTGCGCAAGCTGGACGTGACCAGCCGCGGCGAGGCGGCCGCCGCCGCTCATCGGCTCCGCCTTTTCGACTCACCGCTCTAGCGTGGGCCGGGGCCGTCCGCGCCGGCGGGGTATTCCTCGAGCGGCACGAGGTCTTTCGCCCAGGCGTCAAGGACGGGCGTGAGGACGCGCCAGGACTCCTCCGCCTCGTCGCCGCGGATGGACAGGGCGCCGTTCCCCTGCAGCACGTCGAGCAGCAGCCGGCCGTAGGCGGGCAGCTCCGGCGGGTCGAGCCGGGCGGCCAGGGTCAGCGGGGTGAGGCTGGCGGCACGGGACCCGGTGCCGTTCAGTTCCAGGGTCAGGGTCTCCGGGTCGAGGCCGAACCTGAGCAGGTTGGGTTGGGTGTCCGCCGCCCGGCGGAAGGGCGCGTGGGGCACCGGGCGGAAGCGGACGACCACTTCCTTGCGGTCCCGGCGCAGCGCCTTGCCGGTGCGCAGCCGGAAGACCGTGCCGGGCCAGCGCCAGTTGTCCAGCTCGAGTTCCAGCTCGGCGAAGGTCTCTGTGCGGCGGGCCGGGTCCACGCCCTGCTCTTCCGCGTAGGCGGGGACCTGGCGGTCGCCGATCTGGCCGGCCAGGTACCGGCCGCGGCGGGTGCGGTGCGGCACGTCGGCGTCGGTCAGCGGCCGCACCGAGCGGAGCACGTCCATCTTGCGGTCGCGCAGGTCGCGTTCGCCGAGCGTGAGCGGCGGTTCCATGGCCACGAGGCAGAGTATCTGCAGCAGGTGGTTTTGCAGCATGTCCTTGAGCGCGCCCGCGCCGTCGTAGTAACCCGCCCGGCCCTCGAGGGTGAGCGACTCGTCCCAGACGATGTCCACCGCTTCGATGTGCGTGGCATTCCATATCGGCTCGAGCACGCGGTTGGCCAGCCGGGTGCCGAGCAGGTTCTGCACGGTCGACATGGCGAGGAAGTGGTCGACGCGGAACACGGCCGGTTCCGGCAGGAAGCCCGCGAGCAGGCGGTTCAGCTCGGTGGCGCTGTGCCGGTCCTCGCCGAACGGCTTCTCGAGCACGATCCGGCTGCCCGCCGGCAGGCCGGCTTCTTGCAGCGCGGAGACCGCGGCGGGAAAGACCGCGGGCGGTAGCGCCAGGTAGGCGGCGAGCGGCCCGTCGCCCGCGATGACCGCGGCGACGGCGGCCGGGTCGGTGACGTCGGCCTGGTGGTAGCGCGAGGCCTCGACGACCGCCTGCCTGACGGCGGCGGGCAGGTGCCCGGCGTGCCGCTCGAGCCCGGCGGCCGCCCACGCCTGGAACTCCCCGGTGGTCCACTCCTCGCGGCCGGCGCCGACCAGCTGGAAGTCATCGCCGAGGTCGCCGGCGGCCTTGAGCGCCGCGAGGCCGGGCAGCAGGTAGCGCGCGGTGAGGTCACCGGTCGCGCCGAAGATGACCAGCCGGTGGATCATGGCTTTGCCTCCGTGTTGGCCTTGGCCCCGTTTCCGCAGCACTTCGCGGTTTTCACGCACCGTAAGCGGGGCGCCGCCGGCGACGCCTCACCCGCACCGGGTGAGCAGGCGCTGGGCCGCCTTGATGGACTCGGCCCGGTGTCTAACACGGGGTATTTCGGCGCGGGGAATTCGTCCGCATTCCCCGCCTCGAATGGGGCGTGGGCATGGCCGACAAGAAGCTCGACGACGTCATCAAGCCGCTGATCGTGTTCTGACCCGTCACGTCAGGGAAGGATGCTAGCCACCCAGGCGACGTGGAAAGGTGACAACGATGTCCGACAGCGTCTACTCCGTCAGCGAGATCGTCGGCTCGTCCGAGGTCAGCATCGACGATGCGATCAAGGGCGCCATCAGCCGCGCCTCGAAGACCCTGCACAACCTCGACTGGTTCGAGGTCAGCGACATCCGGGGCCGCATCGAGGACAACAACCGCTGCCACTTCCAGGTGAAGCTGAAGATCGGCTTCCGCCTAGACGAACAGGCCGACTAAACCCCCGTCATCCGGCCAACCAGCCGGGCGGGACCATGATGCGGGATACTTCGGGTCCCGCTGGGGGCACTTTGTATCCCGCATCATTGCCCGGGAGTGGCCTGCGCCCGGATCGCGGGGCTTGTCCGACCAGAATTCGGTCCGCCTGGTGGGAGTGGTCGGTCGGGGTCAGGACGGGTGGCCGGGCGTCAGGGGGGCGCCGGACAGCCAGGAGCGGCCGCGGGCGTAGAGTGCGTCGGTTTGCGGGCCGGTGAGCTGCGGCATGTCTAGCTTGACGGCGAATCCCAGGCCGATCTGCAGGTAGGCCAGGTGCCGGTACCCTTCGGGCAGCTTGGCCAGGCGGCCGGCGTCCAGTGCCGGGGCGGCGCCCGGGCGGACCGGGTCGATCCGGTCACGTTCATAGATGGGCTGGCGCAGGCGCAGGGCCCAGTGGCCCTCGTGCCTGACGAGGAAGTCGTAGAAGCGGCCGGTACACACCACGTCGCACAGTTCGCCGTCGACGGTGGCGCGCTGGGTGATCGTCATCTTCGTCTGCGCCACGGCGCGGTCGCCGGCGATGTCGGCGGTGTGGCCGCCGAGGAAGTGCCAGATCCGCACGCCGTTCTCGAAGCCCTCGCGGCTCGCCCGGATGAACTCCTCGTAGCCGGCCTGGAGCCAGGTGGCCTCCATCCTGCCCTCGGGGTGCCAGAGCGTGGCGAACCGGTCCCAGTCGCCGGCGTCGCGCCACAGCACCCAGTTCTCGGTCAGCGCGCGGATCTGCGCCTGGTCGTCACCGCTCATGTCCTGCCACCTCTCTCGCCTTGCCTTGCCGGTCTCGCTTGCACTGCTCTATCACGCGGCGGGTGAGCGGCCCGTGGCCCGGTGCCCGGCGAGGCCGGCGGGCCGGACGCGACCGGCGGACTTCGCGTAGTGGCGGGTGAGGCCGGCGGGCTGGACGCGACCGGCGGGCGGCCGTGGCTCGCGCCCGGGCTAGGCAGGCGGACTGGACGAGGCCGGCCGACTTGGTGTGGCGACCGGCGCGGCCGGCGGGCTGGACGAGGCTGGCGCGCTCGGTGCTGTGGTGGGAGAAGACGGCGGGCTTGACTGGGTCGGCGGGCTGGATGGGGTGGTAGGCGACGCCGGCGGGCTGGGCGTGGCCGTTGGCGAGGCCGGCGGGCTTGACTGGGTTCCGGTCGGGGTCGGTGTGGGCGGAAGGGTCGGCTTGGTGTACGCGGCGACCTCCGCCCGGAAGGCGGCGAGCGCCGCCGGGTCGTCTTCGAGTGGCCAGTCGCGGTTGCCGCGGAGGTCGAACCAGGTGAGTCCGATCATTCCCGACTCGCTGGCGCCGGCGAACAGCCCGGGAATCTTGCCCGCCTTTCCCGCGGCGGGCGCGACCGCGGTCTCCGAGATCATCACCGGTTTCCGCGTGAGGGCGCGGACCTGGGCGAGCGTTGTGCCGAACACGATGTTGAATGTCTCGGCGCTTCGGTAGAAATAGCCGTCGAGGCCGATCCAGTCCACCCACCTGTCCCCCGGCCACCAGGGCGTCGGCGACGCGACCGCGTTGGACGGGTTGTCGGCGGAGGCGGTGATGTCGACGTTTACCGTCCAGATCCAGGTCACGTTGCCGGCGCCCTGATCGCGGAAGACGGTAACGACGTGCCGCCAGGCCGCGATGTAGTCGGCCGCGCTCACGTGGCCGTCACCCCAGGGATACCAGTCGCCGTTCGCCTCTGGAGCGAAGCCGAGGACCACCGGGCGCTGGTAAGCGGCGACCGCGCGGGCATAGGAAATAAGCCAGCTGTCGTCGCTGCCGCCGGCGATAGACGCGAGGGACTCGCCGTACGGCATGAGCTGAATCAGCGGAACGGAGTTCCCGGCGAAGTTGACGCTGAAGTCGGTGCCGATGCGCGCGTAGTGCTCCAGGATGTCCGGCTGCACCCCGGTCGCCTGCTGGAACTGGGCCGCGCTCGCCGCGGCCGCGCCGATGAGAAAGTGGGACGTGTCCGGCTTGGCCGCCACGGCAGGTCGGGCCCTGGTCGCGACGTTGGCGGAACACCCGCAAACCAGGAGCGCCACGAGAATAATCAGCCAGCGTTTCATGCGTGCTCCAGAGCGACCTCCACGCCGTGCTGGCGGGTACCCCAGCCGGTGCGCAGGCACGTTGCCATTCCGTACCACCAGATGCCGCGCAGCACCGTGTACTGCCAGGCCCCGACTAGCGGCGCGAGGAGCCAGGTGAGCAGCTGCGACCACCAGGGTTCGTCGTAGCGTCGGATGGTCAGGTAGCGCAGGCTCCGCCCGTAGCCGACGAGCACCATGACGATCAGGATCCGCGGCGACCAGGTCCCGTGGATCGCGGGCTCGGCGATCATTACCGTGAGGAACAGCGGGATGGTGGTGAACGCCTGCACCCAGCGGAGCAGGTGCTGCCAGTACGCGTACCGGTTCAGCGGCAGGTACCTGAACCGCCAGAACGTGCGGATCGTCATGCCGCGCATCCAGCGCAGGTACTGCCGGACGTGGTGCGACATGGTCTCCGGCATGGCCGTGAACCCGATGGCGGTCGGCTGCTGCACCGTCTTTCCCGCGAGCAGCGCGTAGAACGTGAGCAGTGAGTCGTCGGAGAACTGCACCGGCCGACCGAAGAACGTCTCGTTGAGGTACGCGTCCAGGCCGGCGCGGACCATCTCGGCGCGGTACAGCGCGAAGGTCCCCGTGTTCACCAGCACCGAGCGGAACGTCGACTGGGCCGACCGATCCGCCAGCTCGCTCGTCACGTACCAGAGTTCGGTCGCGCGGGTAAGCAGGTTGCGCCGGTGGTTGGCGACGAGGAGCAGGCCGGCCACCGACTGGACCTCGGGGTCGGCGAACGGCTTCAGTCCCTCGGCGATCGCGTGGTAGTCCAGGATCGCGTCGGAGTCGACGGTGATGTAGATGTCCGCCTGCGGTGAACCGAGGAACGCCGCGGCCTGCGCGTCGCGCTTGCCCCGGTTAACCGGGAAGCGCTCCCAGGACGCGACGACGCCCGCCGCCGCGGCCGCGGCTTCGAACTCGGCGCGCACCTGCGAGTAATCCACCGCGGACCCGTCATCCGTGACGAGCACGAGGTCGGGACGGCGTGACTGCGCCAGCACCGAATCGAGGCACCGGGTGAGCAGGTCGGGATCCTCGTTGAACACGGGAATCGCGACCGCCGTCATCAGCTTGCCCGTCCCCCGGCGGCCCCGGACGGGGCGCTCCAGGCAGGCGGCGGCGATCTGCCAGGTCAGCAGGACGAACACGAAGCCGTAGGCCCAGGCGAACGGCTGGCGTTCGCCCTCGGTCACCTCGATGACCTGCCACGCGTGGCGCAGGCCCCAGACCGCGAGCGCCGCCAGGCACACGAAGGCCGTGACGAACGCCGCGCCCACCTTGCGCTCAGCCCGCCAGTCGGCTAGCTCTCCGTGGCGCTCTTGTCCCGGCGCCAGGCGAACCGGATCACGACGGCGGGTACCGCCGACGCGACGACGCCCGTCGCCAGGGGCCATATCTGGCTGAGGTAGGGCAGCTGGTTCAGGTACGGCATCGTGAACCCTCTCGAACGGGATCGTGATGGGCGCGTTGGTCACGACCCGGGACATCGCCCACATCGTTTGCTCCGTGGCGATTTGCTGCAGGTGCGCGAGCCCGGCCAGCTGAGACTCCGCGGTGGGACGGCCTGCGTACCTGCCGCCGCCCGTCGCGGCCCTAGGAATCGTCATTACCGGCGTCTCGCCGGTGCACTAGTGCCGAGACATTCGTCGCGCGAAGCCGCACGAGAAAGCGCATGTGAATACTCCCCCGGGTGAACCACTCGGCGAGGATAACTCGAAAGCGCAGGTCCGCAGGGATGTTAATGAGTTTAGTTATGCGTTCGTGTTCGGCCTGTTCCGGCCATCGAAGATGGCGATCGCTGTGTCACGACATTTCAGACGCGCGAGCCGGATACTAGCCGAAGAAAGCCCGCGAATAATTCTAGTGGATATTTTTTACCCGCAATAGGGTGCACAAATATCCATCGGCGCGAATGGGGCGTTATTGGCGCAGCGGGGCCGGGAGGTAGCGGGCGCCGGGGCCGTCGGTGCGGGCGATGTCGTTGGGGTTGGACATCGCGCAGCGCTTCAGCGAGAGGCAGCCGCAGCCGATGCAGGAGTCCAGGCCGTCGCGCAGCCTCTCGAGCGCGGTGATCTGCGCGTCCAGGCGGGACCGCCAGGAGCGGGAGAGCCGGGCCCAGTCGGCCCTGGTCGGCGTGCGGGAGTCGGGCAGCGTGGCGAGCGCGGCGGCGACCTCGTCCAGGGTCAGGCCGACGTTGCGCGCGGCCCGGATGAACGCCAGGCGGCGCAGCACGCTGCGCTCGTAGCGGCGCTGGTTGCCCGACGTCCTGGTCGCCTGGATGAGTCCCGCGCGCTCGTAAAAGCGCAGCGCGGAGGGGGCGAAGCCGCTCCTGGTCGCGACCTCGCTCACGGTGAGGCTGTCGGTGCTGCGCACGGTGGCCGTCGCTCCCTTGACTTAAAGTTAACTTCAACTACAACAATAAGTCGCATGACCAGTACAGCGCAATCAACCGCTCTCATCACCGGCGCCGGACGCGGGCTCGGCCTGGCGCTGGCGCGCTCCCTGATCGCCGACGGCTGGCGCGTTGTGGTAGACGCCCGCCGCGCCGGCCACCTCGCGGCTGACCTGCCCGGCGCCTTGGTCGTCGCCGGCGACGTCACCGACCCGGGCCACCGGGACGACCTGGCCGCGGCGCTCCGCGCGTTCGGCCGGCTCGACGTGCTCGTCAACAACGCGAGCGACCTCGGCCCCTCTCCCCTGCCGCGCCTGGCGGACGTGCCGCTCGCGGCCGCGCGGCGGGTGCTCGAGACCAACGTGCTCGCGCCGCTCGCGCTCGTACAGCGCTTCTTGCCGCTGCTGCGCGCGTCGGGCGGCATCATCGTGAACGTCAGCTCGGACGCGGCCGTCGAGCCGTACGTCGGCTGGGGCGCGTACGGCTCGTCTAAGGCGGCGCTCGACCAGCTCAGCGCGGTGCTCGCGGCCGAGGAGCCCGGGCTGGCCGTCTACGCGGTCGACCCCGGCGACATGCGCACGGAGATGCACCAGGCCGCGTTCCCCGGGGAGGACATCTCGGATCGGCAGGAGCCGGAGGCCGTCGTGCCCGCGCTGCTCCGGCTGATCACGACGCGCCCGCCGAGCGGCCGGGTGCGCGCCGCCGACTTCGCGGGGAGCGCGGCATGAGGACGCTCGACTTCATCCTGCCCGAGGGGCTCGAGGCCGACGCCCCCTCGCCGGCCAGGGACGACGTCCGGCTGCTGGTCGCGTCCGCCGATGGCGTGCGGCACGCGCGGTTCGGCCGGTTCGGCGACTTTCTCGCGGCCGGCGACCTCGTCGTGGTCAACACCTCCGCCACGCTCGCCGCGGCGGTCGACGGGAACCGGGCGGGCGTCCCGGTAGAGGTGCACTTCTCCGCCGAACTCGACGACGGCACCTGGGTGGTGGAGGTAAGGGTCCTCGAGGAGGGGCCGGCCGGGACGTCCACGGGCCCGGTCACCAACCTGCGCCCCTGCGAGGTAATCACGCTGGACGCGGCGGGCGACGCCGCCCTGATCGTGGGCGAACCACGGCCGGCCGGGCAGACCAGGCTGTGGGAGGCGCGACCGCTCATCGACGGTGGCGTCTCCGCGTTCCTCGCGCGCCACGGGCGGCCGATCCGCTACGCCTACGTACCCCGGCAGTGGCCGCTCGCCGAGTACCAGACCGTGTTCGCCCGCGAGGCGGGCAGCGCGGAGATGCCGAGCGCCGGGCGGCCGTTCACCGAGCACATCGTCACGGACCTCGTCACCCGCGGCGTGACCCTGGCGCCGATCGTCCTGCACACCGGCGTGTCTTCACAGGAACTGGGCGAACCGCCGCAGCCGGAACGATTCCGCGTCCCGGAGGCGACCGCCCGGCTGGTCAACTCGACCCGCCAGGCGGGCGGGCGGGTCATCGCGGTCGGCACCACCGTGACCCGCGCGCTTGAGTCGGCCGCCGACCCGGACGGGTCGGTGCGCGCCCGGCACGGCTGGACGGATCTCGTGCTCGGCCCGGCGCGGCCCGCCCAGGTGGTGACCGGCCTGGTGACCGGCTGGCACGCGCCCGGCGCGTCCCACCTCGACCTGCTGACCGCCGTCGCCGGCGGCGCGCTGGTCGAGCGGGCCTACGCGGAGGCGCTACGCCTCGAATACCGCTGGCACGAGTTCGGCGACAGCTGCCTGCTGCTGCCGTTACGGACGTGGCTCCCAGCCGGGATCCGGCGGCGCCCGGCCCGGGAGCCGCCGTCCGGCCAGGTCAGGGCAACTGGCCCCCCGCGAGCCCGGTGACGTGACGAGAATCACGATGGGTCATTCTGGGTAACTAAAGGCAAGCGAAACCGAGACGGGGGGATCGGTGACGTGAACGCTTCATCATCGGCTATGGAACGCGACCGCCCGTGGCTGCAACGGCTCGGCGCGGCCTGCGGGGCCCATCCGGGGCGAGTGATCGCCGCCTGGGTCGTCCTGCTCGGCGCGCTGCTCGGGACTTCCGCCGCCCTGGGCGCCAGCTACAGCAATGACGTCGACCTTTCCGGTACCCAGTCGGCCACCGGGCTGAGCCTGCTCGAGGCGCACAGCAAGGGCGCGGGCCAGTACTCCGGGCTGGTCGTGTTCAATTCCCGGTCGGGAACGCTGGCCTCGCACAGCACGCCGGTGGAGGACTCGGTCACCGCGCTCGGCCAGCTGCCGCACGTCGTGTCCGCGTCCGACCCGCTGTCCAGCACCAACCCGACGGTCTCGGCCAACGGCATGATCGGTTACTCGACCGTCCAGTTCGACGTGCAGCCGGCCAGCCTGGGCGAGTCCTACGTCGACCAGCTCGACAACGCCACCGCGGCCGCGCGTAACGCGAACATCCAGGTGGAGTACGGCGGCGGGCTCGACCAGCTGACCAGGCCGAAAACGAAGGACCTGCAATCGGAGGCGATCGGGTTCGGGGTCGCGCTGATCGTCTTGCTGCTCATCTTCGGCAGCGTCCTCGGCGCGGTCCTGCCGCTGGTCACGGCCTTGATCAGCGTGCTCGCCGGGCTCGGCATCCTGGGCATCGCCGCGGCGAGCCTGACCTTCGGCACCGCGTCGCCCACGCTGGCCGCGATGATCGGGATCGGGGTCGGCATTGACTACGCCGTCTTCCTCACGACCAGGTACCGGCAGCAGATCATCGACGGCGCCGACCCGGTCGCGGCGGCCGGGTTCTGCACCACGACCAGCGGCCGGGCCGTGCTGGTCGCCGCCGCCACGGTCGCGGTGGCCATGCTTGGCCTGTACGCCTCGGGCATTGTCTTTGTGGGCCTGCTCGGACTCGCCGCCGTCTTCGGTGTCGTGACCGCCGCGCTGGGGGCCATCACCCTGGTGCCCGCCCTGCTCGGACTGGCCGGGCGCCGCATCGACCGGCTCCGGGTCCGTACCCCCGTCGCGGAGACGGGCTCGAGCGGCGACGGCTGGCACCGGTACGCGGCCATGATCGAGCGCTTCCCCTGGCTGTTCCTGGTCGGCGGCCTGGCCGTCCTGTGCGTACTCGCGATCCCGCTGCTTTCCATCGAGACCGGGCACGTGAGCGACGGCGCCGACCCGACCAGCTACACCGACAAGCAGGCCTACGACCTCATCAGCCAGGGATTCGGCCCCGGCTACAACGGCCCGTTCACCATCGTCATCAACACCGGGCACAACGCCTCGGCCGACACCTCGCTCGCCTCGAAGGTGCAGTCCGCGCTGGCCGGGACCAACGACGTCGCCACGGCCACGCCGCTCAGCCCCACGCCCGACGGCGTACTGCTCACCGGGACGGTGATCCCGAAGAGCGGACCGCAGGACCAAGCGACCACCGACCTGTTCAACACCCTGGTGAACACCACGCTGCCGCAGGCGCTCAAGGGCACCGGGTACACCGGGTACGTCACCGGCCAGCAGGCCCTGCAGACCGAGTTCGACCAGACCGTCACCGGCCAGCTCCCGGTCATCATCGGGGTGGTCATCGCGGTCGCGTTCCTGCTGATCATGACCGCTTTCCGCAGCCCGCTGCTGGCCCTCAAGGCGGCGGTGCTCAACTTGTTCAGCATCGCCGCCGCCTACGGCATCGTGGTCGCCGTCTTCCAGTGGGGCTGGGGCCGCAGCGTGCTCGGCGTCAGCCAGGACGTGCCCGTTGAGGCCTACGTGCCGATGATCATGTTCGCCATCGTCTTCGGGCTGTCCATGGACTACGAGGTCTTCCTGCTGTCCCGGGTCAAGGAGGCATGGGACAGGAACCGGGACCACGGCAAGGCGGTAGCGCTGGGCCTGGCCACCACCGGCCGCGTGATCAGCTGCGCCGCGCTGATCATGATCGCGGTGTTCCTCTCGTTCGTGACGTCCAATCAGGTCGTGATCAAGCAGCTGTCCATCGGGCTCGCCGCCAGCATCCTCATCGACGCGACCATCGTCCGGCTGCTGCTCGTTCCGGCGGTCGTCTACCTGTTCGGCACCGCCTCCTGGTGGATACCGCGCTGGCTCGACCGCCTCCTGCCGCGCATCGACGTGGAAGGCGACCACGAGCCCGTCCCAGCCGGGCAGAAGAGCGGCTCGCCCATTTGAACCGGTTCCCCGTGGCAGCCACTTGGCCTAAGCCTACGAGGCTCCCGGGACGATGTAGGTTTCCGAGGCTGACCGGAAACGAGCTCATCTGCCCCTCGTGAGCTCCAGGTATTTCCGATAGGAGCCGCCCGCTATCGCGTGCAGGTCGCTGGCCGCCCGGGCCACGTCCTTGACCAGGCCGCGCAGCAACCGGAGGATGTCGCGGGTATCCATCGACTGGCTGATCTTGACCCAGTGGCCGCCCGTCCCGGCGGCCCACGAACGGAAGTACTCGTGGTTCGGGCTGGCGACGAAGCAGATGATCTCCGCCGTGGTTAGCCGGCTGAGGACGTCCTGGGCCCGGTCCGCACCCAACGCGGGCTCGTCGGTGAGCAGCACGACGACGCGCACGGCCTTCGGCCGCCAAGGCTTGGCGATGGCGCTGAGCAGGGCCTCGATCGAGGACTCGCCGCCGTTGCCCCCGCCGGAAAACCGGGGCATCGCCCGCAGCTGGCCCCTGGCCTCCGCGACGGACGCCACGAAGGGCAGCCCGGCGTCAATCCGGTCGCCGGGGACCGTGAGATCACCGAAGGGCAGCACGGAAAGCCGCCAGTCCAGGGACAGCCCGGCGAGGTCATCGGCGAAGCCGGCCATGCAGTCGATGAGGCCCTCGATCTTTCCGCTCATCGAGCCGGTGGTATCGAAAACAACGCAAATATCGGCCATCGGACGCGCCACGGTTACCGCCGTGCCCGGCTGTAGCGCGACGGACCGGCCATCGCCGAGTTCAAGGACAGGAAGCTGGCTCGCGGGCGGGCTTTCTGGATTGCGTTCCGGCGCTCTTTGCCGGTCTCCGGTGAGATCTTTACCAGAGGATTTCCCGCGGCCTCGACTGCCAATGGGCCAGATTGGCATAATGACCACCTCAGATGATATCGACCTCAGCTAAGGGCAAGGCTACTATGGCTCGGGCAGCCGTCGGGGTGCTGGATTTGGCCCGGGACGCCCGGGACGATGAGGCGGTACATGGCGCTGGAGTCTGATCCGTACGCGGCCCTCGGGGTGCCCCGGGATGCCACCAGGGCCCAGATCGCGCGGGCGCGGCGGCGGCTCAGCCGCGAATATCACCCGGACGTGAACGGCGATCCCGGCGCGGCCGCGCGCTTTGTCGAGATACAGCAGGCATTTGAATTGCTCTCCGACCCGGCCGCCCGGGCCGAGTTCGACCGGACCGGCAAGGTTCCCGGTCGCGGGCCGCGCGGGCGGGAAGCGGCGCCAGGGATCTTCGTCGAACCGCCCGCGGTAGATTTCGGGGTGCTCGGGCCCGGCGAGCCGGGCACCGACGCCGAGGTCACCGTGTCGTGGACCGGACCGCCGCCCGCCCGGATCAAGAGCGGGCCTGAAGGCGACTGGTGGACCAGCCTGCGGGCCGCGATGCCGGATCCGTCGTGCGTGGTGTTCTCCCTGCGGGCCCGGGCGGCCGCCGGAACGGCGAACGGCCGCCAGCAGGACCACTTCACGGTGACCCTGGACGAAACGACGGTGACGGTCGCTCTCACCGCGGAGATCCGGGGCGTGCCGCCGCCTCCCCCGCCGCCCGTCTTCGAGGCGGCCGGGCCTGTTCCGGCACCGCGCAGGCCCGCTCCCGGCAGGCGGCGGCGGTCAGCGGGGCCCGCGATCCTCGCCCTCATCACGCTGAGCTTCACGGTCATCATGGCCGTGGTATTGCACAGCCCCGGTGGTAGCGCGGGAGCCCCGAGTGCGCCGGCCACGCCGCCGGTGCGGCCGGTCAAGGTCCCGCAGGCGCGGGCCGCCACGCTGGCCGTCCGCCCCGTGTTCCGTGAAAGCGCGCAGCTGACGAGCGGCCCGCCAAGCGTGCTGGCCGACCCGCCGGCGCAGCGCGGCTCCGAACTCTTGCTGTCGCCCTATCCACTGGTCGGCGCGGATCCCACGCTGCCCGTCTGCGTCGACGTCACCGTGCCGGACGCCGATAACGGTCCCGCGTCCGGGTTGACCTTCATGGAGTCTGCGCTCGGCCCGGTGACCGCAGGCGGCACGAAGGAAGTGGCCTATCCGGCGGTGGTCCCCGGCACTTACACGCTTGACGCGGGTTGCGATGCAGCTGACAACACGGGCGGCAACACGGGCAATCCGCTCGTTCTCGGCTCCGTGACCGTTCCCAACCTGGGAGTTGCCACTGGCCTCCTCAATAACGCGATGGTGGTCTTGGCCGCGCATACCTGGGGCGACGTCACCACGGTCAGCTACGCCGCGATCGGCAACAACAACGGCCTTTCGCTGAACCCGCCGGCCGACGACGCGTGCATTGGCAGCAACGGCCCGTCGACCGCCGCGACTTACTGGCAGCCCGTCCAAGACCAGGTCAGCCAGCAAGTGAACGGCGGCCAGGAATGGCTCCGCACCGGGACGCTCGTCTTCCGCGGCAGCGACGGGCAAAGCCCGCAGGGCTATTTCGCTTATAACTGCGCGCTGAGCACCACGCCGTACTGGCTATGGGGAATCACGATTCCCTAACCAAGCCGGACCCGGGACGGAGAATAAGCGCGGCGCTCGCGGGTAGCTGGGGGCCCGTGGTTAGAAGCCGAACGGTAGCCGGGTACGCCATTCCCGGCATTGTGTTGTTCTTCATCTGGCTGGTGATCGTTGTCCTGGTCATCATCCTGCTGGCGTTCATCGTCCACTGGGCCGGCGGCGGATCGCTGAATCTGCGGCTCGGACACTTCGTCCTCGATGTCGGTGTCACCTAACCGGAAACAACCGCAGCAGCGCCTGAACTGTTAACGATATCGTTAACAGTTCAGGCGCTGCGGCTGACTAGACCTGGACTTAGCCCTCCCTCAGGCGATGATCATCCAAGGGTGCTCGATCAGGCTGGTCAGCGTCTGGAGGAACCTCGCCGCCAGGGCGCCGTCGATCACCCGGTGGTCGACCGACAGGGTGTACCTGAGCCGGTAGCGCGGCTCCAGGGTGTCCCCCACGACCGTTGGCTCGCGGGTGGTCGCGCCGACGGCGAGGATCGCCGACTCCGGCGGGTTGATGATCGCCGTGAAGTGCTCCACGCCGTACATGCCGAGGTTGCTGATCGTGAACGTGCCGCCGCTGGTCTGCGCCGGGGTCAGCTTCCGGTCGGCGGCGAGGGCCACTAGCTGCTTGGACTCCGCGCCCAGCTGGGTGACGGTCTTGGTGTCCGCGTCCCTGATCACCGGAACGATCAGGCCGCTTTCCGCCGCGACCGCGACGCCGACGTTGATCCGGTCGTGCACCAGCATGATGCTGCTGGTGTCGCCGCCGTAGGAGACGTTGACTTCCGGGTGCTCGCGCAGGGCGAGCGCGCAGGCGCGGATCAGCAGGTCGTTCACGCTGACCTTGGCCCGGCCGCCTTCGGTGAGCTGCGCGTTCAGCGTCGCGCGGAGGTCCATCAGGGCCTGGGCGTCGGCGACCGCGGTCACGTAGAAGTGCGGGATCTCGCTGGCGCTCGCGGACAGGCGGCGCGCGATCACCCGGCGGACCTGGCTGATCGGCACGCCGTGCGTGCCGCGCACGTCGTCGGTTTCCGGCCCCGTGCTTGCCAACCCAGTGGCGGGCGCTGTCGTCGTCGCCGCAGGAACAGCACCAGCGGGAGGAACGGCTGCTGGTGACTGGGCCGGCGCCAACTGGGGCGCCGGGGGGTGGCCGGCCGCCAGCAGGTCGCTGATGTCGGCGCGGATGATCCGGCCGCCTGGACCGCTGCCGGTTACCCGCGACAGGTCGAGGTCGTTCTCCCTGGCCAGCTTGCGTACCAGCGGGGAGGCGATCTGGCGGACGGTGCCGTTGCCCGTGTCGTTGACCGTGCCGTTGCCGTTGGCTGTTCCGTTCGCGCTCGAGG
>Ga0207416_1001718_pt1 | contig 27066 bp, 26 predicted proteins | sample PaiPotPPM11metaG_FD_184107 | JGI IMG/M metagenome (GOLD analysis project Ga0207416, IMG submission 184107) | Iron sulfur acid spring bacterial and archeal communities from Banff, Canada, to study Microbial Dark Matter (Phase II) - Paint Pots PPM... ... | reverse complement strand
GGCTCGGTCCGTGGTCAATCCGCTATGCGGATCGCCGGCGGCTCAGCGGTAGCCGGGGTAGCGCTCATCGATCACCTTTTCGATCTCTTCGCGCAACCCATCGAGCAGCTTCGCTTCGGGCAGCGATCGAACTTTGACGCCGTCGCGATAGATGAGTCCCATGCCGCGTCCGCCCGCGATGCCCACGTCGGCCATCGTCGCCTCACCCGGGCCGTTCACCGCGCAGCCCATGACCGCCACCTTCACCGGCGCGCGGTACTCGGCGGTGATTTTTTCCACGGCTTCTGCGAGCTTTAAAATATCGACTTGCACCCGTCCGCATGACGGGCAGGCGGTAATTTCGACGCCGCGCTCGCGGATGCCGAGGGATTTCAAAATCTCCCAGCAGACCGGCACTTCTTCAACCGGATCGGCCGCCAGCGACACGCGGATCGTGTCGCCGATGCCTTCGGCGAGCAGCATGCCGAGCCCGACGCTGCTCTTCACGGTGCCGGTGCGCAGCGTTCCCGCTTCGGTGATGCCGAGATGAAATGGGTAGTCGACCTTTGCGGCCATCAGCCGGTACGCGGCGACCGTGGTTCGCACGTCGTGCGCCTTGAGCGACACGACGATATCGTGAAAGCCGAGATCTTCGAGGATGCGGATGTGCCGCATGCCCGATTCGACCATCCCGGCAGGCGTCCGGCCGAGCTGCTGCACGATATCGGGCGCGAGCGAGCCGAGATTGACGCCGATGCGGATCGGTATGCCGCGCCCGCGCGCGGCGCGCACGACCTCGCGCACCTTGTCGGGATCGCGAATGTTGCCCGGATTGAGCCGCAGTTTATCCCAGCCCGCATCGATGGCTGCCAGCGCGTAGCGATGGTCGAAGTGGATGTCCGCCACGATCGGCACGGGCGCGCCGGCTTTGATCCTCTTGCACGCCGCCGCCGCCTTCTGATCCGGCACGGAGATGCGCACGATCTCGCAGCCCGCGGCCGCAAGCTGGTGGACTTGATCGAGCGTCGCCGCCCAGTCGTCGGTCCTGGTGGTGGTCATGGATTGGACCGAAACCGGTGCGCCGCCGCCGATGAACAGGTTTCCGACGCGCACCTTGCGCGTCTGCCTGCGCGGCGCCAGCGGCGGGGCGCTCGGGCCGCGTTCCTGCACGCCGCTCCATTGCGGAACGCCGGGGTCGCCGGCGGCGCTGGTTGGATCGATCATAGCCCGCCTCTTCCGCTGATCCACTGGACGACGTCGTGATAGGTGATGAAGACCGCCAGCACCATGAGCAGCGCGAACCCGGTCAGGTGCACGAGCCCTTCCTTCTCGGCCGGCACGGGTTTTCCGCGTGCGGCTTCAACCACCAAGAACGCCAGCCGACCGCCGTCAAGCGCCGGCCACGGGACGAGGTTGAAGATGCCCAGCACAACCGACAGGATGCCCGCGATCTGCAGCACCCAAAAGACACCCAGGCTTTCGGCGCTGATGACGACGTGCGCGATGCCAACCGGGCCAGAGATAACCGACGAGTCGCGATGCGCGATGGCGCCCGCGATGCCGGTGATTTGCGAGTACACCGTATCGCGCACCATGGCGAAACCCCACATCACGCCCGCCGGCAGCGGCATGTGCTGGTACGTGGTTTTCGCCAGGAACCCGAACTGGCCGATCGTCTGCCCGAGCGCTACCACCGCGCGAGTCTTGATGCTCAGGTCTTTGAGCGCGCCCGCATGCAGCAGTTTGACCTCGATGCGCTTGTTGGGTCGATGATGGATATAATCGACCATCTCCGCGCCGCTGCGGACGGGCTGGCCGTCGAGAGCGACGATCTCGTCGCCCGGCTCGAGACCCGCCCTTGCGGCCGGGCTGTTTGCTTGCACGTCCTGCACGATGTTGGTCTGCGTCGGCGTGCCGATCACCGAGCCGATGAACGCGAAGATCGCGGCAGCGAGGACGAAGTTGAACGCCGGGCCGGCGAGGATGATCAAAAAGCGCACCCAGACGGGCTTGTGTTGAAAATTTCCGGGGTCGGCTTTGTCGTCGTCGGGTGAATCTTCGCCGACCATCTTGCAATAGCCGCCGAGGGGCAGCAGGTTGATGCGGTAGTGCGTGCCGCCGCGCTCGAACGATGCGATCGTGGGCCCGAAGCCGAAGGCGAAATCCGTGACCGTCACGCGTGACAGTTTAGCGACGACGAAATGGCCAAACTCGTGAAAGCCGACGAGCACGCCCAGGATCAGCAGAAAGACGGCGACCTTGAGCACGTTTGAGAGACCGGCGAGGACGAGTATCGCGGCGATCACGTGAGGGAAAACTCTCCTAAATGGCGGCGCACGTATTCCCGCGCCGATGCGTCGGCCGCCATAAGGCTCGTGGTGTTGATGGGCGACGCAGGCAGGGCATCGAGAGCGCGCTCGACGAGCGATCCAATATCGGTAAATCTGATTTTCCCTTGGAGGAAAGCCCGTCCTGCCTCTTCATTCGCCGCCGATAAGACCGCCGGCGCAGTGCCTTCGGCGGTGAGCGCGCGGTACGCAAGCCGCAATGCCGGAAAGCGGGCATGATCGACCGGCTCGAAGGCGAGCGTCGCTTTCCCCGCCAGGCCGATTGCTGCCCGCGTTCTCGCTTCCGTCTCCGTGTAGCGGTCGTCTTTTGACGACCGTCCGCAATCGTTAGCCGGCGGCAGCCGTTCCGGATAGGCGAGCGCATAGCCGATCGGCAACCGCATATCCGGCGAGGCGAGCTGCGCCTTCACGTTGCCGTCGGAAAAAAACACAAATGCGTGGGCGACGCTCTGCCGATGAACGACCACTTCGATCTGTTCGGAGCGCAGCCCGAAGAATCGGCTGGCTTCGATGACTTCCAGCCCCTTGTTCATGAGCGTCGCGGAGTCCAGCGTGTTCTTCGCGCCCATGGACCAGGTTGGATGTCGCAGCGCCTGTTCCGGTGTGACGGCGCGCATCTGCTCGAGCGTCAGGTCCCAGAACGGTCCGCCGCTGGCCGTCAAGACGATGCCGCGCACGTTGCCGCGCTCTTCACCCGCCAAGCATTGGAACACCGCACTGTGCTCGGAATCGACGGGCAGCAAATTGGCGCCCGTTTTTTTGCCCGCCGCGAACAACAGCGCCCCCGCCGCAACGGCAAGCTCCTTGTTGGCGAGCGCGACGTCGATGCCGGATTCAAGCGCCGCCAGTACGGCGCGCAGCGCCACGGTCCCATCGGTGGCCGCGAGCACGATCCTCGCATCGCTTTCGGCTGCCACGCGGCGCAAACCGTCCGCGCCGGATTCGATCGCCTTCGGCCGATAGGTGAGCTTCGAGCGCAGCTCGCCGGCGCGTTCGGGCGTGCCGGCTGACAGGATCGCGGGCTCAAAGCGGTTGGCCTGTTCGGCAAGCGCGTCGATGCGCGCGTTGGCGGCCAGCGCCGCAACGCAAAACACGTCGGGATGGCCTGCGATGACGTCGAGGGCCTGGCGGCCGATGGAGCCGGTGGACCCCAAAATCGCAACGCGTTTCATCGCGAAAAAATTCGTGAAATTAGAGTCTGCCGCTCCACAGCAACAGCATGTACGCTGCGGCGCCCGCCAGCACGTACGAATCGAAGCGATCAAGCATGCCGCCGTGCTCGCCGAGCAGCTGGCCGGAATCCTTTACGCGGGAGTCGCGCTTGAATGCGGATTCAACGAGGTCGCCCAGCTGTGCCGCCAGCGATACGATGGCGGAAAACGCGAGCGCGAAACCCCAGGGTACGTTGACGAGCGGGCTCAAGCCGGCCAACGTGCCAACGGCGCTGGCAGCCGCGAACGCGGCGATTGCCCCTTCCCACGTCTTCGACGGCGAAAGTTGCGGCCAAAGCCTCGTCCGGCCGTAGCGCAGCCCGACCACCATGCCGACGGTGTCCGTGAGCACGACAATCGCGACGAGCCATAAGACGATGAGTTCGCCGTTGTGCGATTGCCGCAGCGTCACCAAGTACGACAGCAGCTTTCCCAGGTACAGGGTCGCGGCCAACGTCCAGCCGACGCGCGCGCCGAAATGATCGGCGCCCGCCGCTAGGCCGAGGACGATGGTGCCGACAACGATCATCGCGACGAGACCGTGTTCGTAGCGCTGCATCTGTTGAAAGAAGGCGAGCGCCATGTACGCGGCGGAACCGCCGATCGCAATCGGCAGCGAAACGTCCCCACCGGCGCGGCGTGCCAGCGCCGCAAATTCAACGGCGCCGACGATCGCCACGAGCAGCAGCAGCAGCGCAAACAGCGGCGCGAGGAAAATGGAGCCGATGCCGACGATCGCCACCAGCAGTCCGACCGCGACGCGGCGCGCCGTCATCGCATGACGAAACCGCTCTTTGAAGCCGGCGCCCGCGGCGTCAGGCGAGGCGGACGAAATCATCGTACGTCGCCACGAGCCGGTAGCGGTCGACGCCGGCCGATTCGTCGCGCGTGATGCGAACCACGCGAAGCGTGCCTCGGCCCGCGCACGGATAGGGCGGCGCCAACACCTCGAGCGACACGGCGCGCGAGGCCAAAGAACGCAAGCTTACGGCGTAGGGTAAAAGCAGCAGGTCCTCTCGAGTCGGCGCTTCGCTCTCCGTCGCTAGACCTCCATGATTTCTTTCTCTTTGTTCTTGGCAAGATCGTCGATTTGCGCGATGTACTTGTCGGTAATCTTTTGCACGTGCTCGGTGGCCCGGCGCTGGTCATCCTCGGTAATCTTGCCGTCCTTATGGGCGTGCTTGATGCCGTCGTGACCGTGATGCCGCACGTTGCGCACCGCGACTCGCCCGTCCTCCGCCCGCTTATGCACGAGCTTGACGAGGTCTTTGCGCCGCTCCTCGGTGAGCGGCGGCAATGCCAGGCGAATGATGTTGCCGTCCACGTTCGGTGTGATACCGATATCCGACTTTTCGATGGCTTTCCGGACGTCGCCGACGATGGATTTGTCGTGCGGCTGCACGACCAAGCTGCGCGCGTCCGGCACCGAGATATTCGCCACGTGGCGGATCGGCATGCTCGTGCCGTAGGCTTCGACCGCGACGTGGTCGAGCAGCGCGATATTGGCACGGCCGGTGCGAATGGACGCGAACTCCGATTCGGTCGCCTCCACCGCCTTCTTCATCTTCTCTTCGACGTCTTTATAGAGCTGGGGTAACACCTTTGACCGACCTCCCGACGAATGTGCCGATGGACTCGCCCCAAATGACGCGCTTGATGTTGCCCCTGCGCATCAGCTCGAAAACGACGATGGGCAGCCCGTTGTCCATGCACAGGGTGAGGGCGGTGTTATCCAAAACCTCCAGGCCGAGCTTGAGCACGTCCAAGTAGTCAAGGGATTCGAAGCGCGCCGCCGCGGGGTTTTTCTTCGGATCGGAGTCGTAGACCCCGTCGACCTGGGTTGCCTTCAAGATCGCTTCCGCCGCGATCTCGAGGGCGCGCAGCGCCGCCGTGGTGTCTGTCGTGAAGTACGGGTTGCCGGTGCCGGCCGCAAAAATGACGACGCGACCTTTTTCGAGATGCCGGATCGCGCGCCGGCGGATATAAGGCTCTGCGACCTGATGCATCGAGATAGCGGTTTGCACGCGCGTGACGCAGCCGAGGTTTTCGAGCGCGTCCTGCAACGCCAGCGCGTTGATGACGGTCGCGAGCATGCCCATGTAATCTGCGGTGGAACGGTCCATGCTCATATGCTCGGCGGTTTTGCCGCGCCAGATATTGCCGCCGCCGACGACGCACGCAATCTGCACGCCGCCGGCGTTCACTTCTTTGATCTGCTCCGCGACCTGATAGACGGTGTCGGTGTTGATGGACTCAGCGCCACGGCCGTCAACCGCAAACGCCTCGCCGCTGAGCTTGAGGAGCACGCGCTTGTAGGCGGGGCGGGCGCCGGCGCCGTCGACCGTCATCTTACGATTCGCCGATGTCGAAGCGTGCGAACTTGCGGACCTTGATGTTCTCGCCGAGCACGCCGACGGCAGCCGAGATCACGTCGGCGACGGTTCTGCTCTCATCGCGCACGAACGGCTGCTCGAGCAGCACCGTTTCCTCGTAGAACTTGTCGATCTTACCGTCGAGCTCGCGCGTTTTTAGCGCGCGGATGCTTTCGGGAACGTCGTCCCGGCTCACAAACAGCGGCCGCGAAGCGCACACGTGCATTGCGATGTCGTGGGCTAGGCGTTGAAACATCTCGTTCTTGGCGACGAAGTCCGTTTCGCACGCCAGCTCGACGAGCACGCCCATTTTCCCACCTTGATGGACGTAGTGCCCGATGAAGCCCTCGCGGACGTCACGGCCGCCTTTTTTTATCGCCAGCTGCTGGCCGCGTTCGGCGAGCAGTTTTTTCGCCTGCTCGACGTCGCCGCCGGCCTCGACGAGCGCCTTGCGGCAATCCATGATGGGCGCGTTGGTCGAATCGCGCAGCCCTTTGACCTCTGCGGCGTTCGGCACGTAGGTTTTGCTCATCGGTCGAATGGTTCCGTTCAAACGGTGGAGATACTTGCCGGCTCGGCCGAAGCCGCTTCGGCCGGCGGGCTGGCCGGCGCGGCGGGTGGCGGCGCCGGCGCTCTGGCTTCCGCCGGTCCCGCCGCGAACCGCGCGCTTTCGGCCTCGGTTTTTCCCTCAACGATCGCATCCGCGATCTTGCCCGCCATCAGCTTGACTGCGCGAATGGCGTCGTCGTTGCCGGGGATGGCGTAGTCGATCTCGTCCGGGTCGCAGTTCGTATCGACCACGGCAATGATCGGGATTTTGAGCTTGCGCGCCTCGAGCACCGCGATGCGCTCTTTGCGCGGGTCCACGATAAACACCGCGTCCGGCAGCTTCGGCATGTCTTTGATGCCGCCGAGAAAGCGCTCGAGGCGCTTCATCTCGTCTTCAAGCTTGCCGACTTCTTTTTTCGGCAGCTGTTCGAAGGTGCCGCGGTCGCGCATCTGCTCGATCTCGCGCAGCCGCGAAATGCGCTTTTGAATCGTTTGAAAATTCGTCAGCGTTCCGCCGAGCCAGCGCTGATTGACGAAAAACATGCCGCAGCGTTCGGCCTCTTCGCGCACCGCGTCTTGAGCCTGCTTTTTGGTGCCGACGAATAAGAAGGTTTTGCCCTGGCGCGCCATCTCTCTAACCGCGGCATAGACCTCGCGCAGCTTCAAGACGGTTTTCTGGAGATCAATAATGTAAATGCCGTTGCGCTCTTGGAAGATGTACCTGGCCATCTTCGGATTCCAGCGGCGGGTCTGATGCCCGAAATGCACGCCGGCTTCGAGCAGTTGCTTCATAGAGATGATGGACGACACGATACCCTCACTTTGGAGCGGCCGCCTTTTCGTCGCCGGCCGATTTGCGGTTTCGTTCCTAGAGCCTGAAGCCTTGCGGCCGCGCCTGATGCTCTAAACTTGCGCAATCTGTATCTTAGCATACGGTTGCGGATGCGAGCAAGCGCGCCGGCGACGTTGCGCTGATCGCGCGCCGCGGTTTTAGTTGGCCAGCCGGCCGCGCAGCGTGCGCAGCGGCAGCACGGCCAGCACGACGATGGAAACGAGCATCCACGCCACGTCGATTGCATTGTTCCAGCCGAGCGTTCCGAGCACCAGCGCGCGGAACACGTTGACGGCGTGGTAGAGCGGCGTGAACCAGGCGATGGTTTGTAGCCAGTGCGGCATGCGGTCCAGCGGGAAGAAAACCCCGGCGATCATCGTCGTCGGCGTGACGACGAACGAAAAATAGTAGAACAAATGCTCCTGGGTTTTGACAAGCATTGCGACCCACAGCGCCGGGATCGCGTACATGATGCCCGTCAGCGCCAGCGCGATCGGACAGAGCAGCGCGAGCCACGAATGGACGAGCCCGAAGAGCGCGATGACACCGAGGAACAGCAAGCCGTACATGACGGCGCGAAACGCTTCCCACAAATATTCGCCCGCCGCGATTTCTTCCGGCTGTACCGGTGCCGTCACCATCGACTCGTACACGCCGTTGAAGTTCAGCCGCTCGTAGCTTCCCCAACTCGCATCGAACGTCACGGTGTTCATGGCAGTGAAGCCCATGAACCCCGGGGCCATGAACTGAACGAGCGAGCCGTAGCCTTTGAGCGTCAGGTACGCGCCGAGCCCGAAGCCGAGCGCGAGGAAATACGCGAACGGCTCCACGATGTTGATGGCGAGGCTCGAAAAGGCATACTTCTGCCACGCCAGCAAATTGCGCCGGAATACGTTCCACGCGTTGGGCTGGAAAAACGCCAGCAGCGCCCTCATTCGGCGAGTTCTCGCCCGGTGAGGTTCAAAAAAACGTCCTCGAGCGTCGCTTGGCGCGCGACGTGCCGCTCGGGCTCCATCCCCAGCTCGCTGAAGCGCCGCAGCAGCGCGCGATTGTCCGCGTTGTACAGGTACAGGGTATCGCCGTGCCGCTCGCGGCGGTGAATGACGCCGTCGAGCGTTACCGACTCCAGGGCCGCCGCGTCGCGGCCGCTGATCTCGAGCACGTCGTGCGCCGCGTGCTGAGCGATCAGCTCGTTCGGCGCGCCCTCCGTCACGATCAGGCCCTCATTCATGATGACCAGGCGCTCGCACAGGCGCGCCGCTTCTTCCATATAATGCGAGGTCAGCACGAGGGTCTTGCCTTCGGAGCGCAGCCGATCGAGCTTTTCCCAGACGAGCAGCCGCGCCTGCGGGTCGAGACCCGTCGTCGGCTCGTCCAAAATAAGCAACTCCGGGTCATTGACGAGCGCGCGCGCGATCATCAGCCGGCGCTTCATGCCGCCCGACAGGTCGCGGATCAGCGAGCGCTCTTTTCCCTCGAGCGCGATGAAGCCGAGCAGTTCGCGCGCGCGGCGCTCTGCGTCGGTCCGGCCGATGCCGAAGAAGCGGGCGTAGAGAACCAGGTTCTCCAGCGACGTCAGTTCGGGATCGAGCGCCGTCTCCTGAACGACGACGCCGATGCGCCGTTTGATCTCTTTCGGCTGCCGTGCCGCATCCATCCCCAGCACGAAGAGATCCCCCGAGGTGCGCGCGATGCGGCAATAGATCATCTTCATCGTGGTGGTCTTGCCCGCACCGTTGACGCCAAGAAATCCGAAGCACGTCCGCGGCGGAACGGCGAAGTCGACGCCGCGCACGGCTTCGAGCGCACCGTAACGCTTGGTGAGTCCGCGGGCGACGACTACCGATTCCATGACGCGTGCGCCATTCGCCGCGGCCGCGGGGGATTCCGCACGCCGCGCGGCAGGAGGACGTCAGCACGCGACGCAAGTCAGCGGCTTCGATGATCCGTCATCTCTTCCGATTCCTGAGCCAAGCGAAGATCCCGCCGGTCGGTTGTCCGGGTTGCCTGACATCCGAGAACGGACGCTAGACGCGCCATGCCCTGCAGCGCCAAAGCGCAACCCGAACTCACCCCGGCCGATCGTGCTCGTTACGTCACCGAGCACCTTGCACCTCACCTGTATCGCGGCGTTGCGGCGCCCGGCGCCGACGCCGCCTCCGTTGCATGGCGAATCTCTCCCCAGCCGTTCCCGCTCGCACCGAGCACCGTCAGAGTGCTCGAAGTGCTCGGCTCGCAGCTCCTGAAATTCTACCGCGCGCTCAACAAACTGTATTTCCAGAGCGCCCGCGGCACGTCGCCGGCCTTCGTGCACGAATACCTCGACCTCGGCAAGCCGGATCAGATCATCAGGTACCAGCGCCAGAATCGCTTCAAGCAGGAGCTGCCGTGCGTCATTCGCCCGGACATCATTTTGACCGACGGCGGCATGATTGCGAGCGAGCTCGACTCCGTTCCGGGCGGCATCGGGTTCGTAGGCGCGATGGGCGAGACGTATTGCGAGCTGGGCTTCGATCAGGTCGGAGAATTCGACGGCATGGTGCGCGGCTTCGCGGCCACGTGCGCCCGGTTAGCGGGGAACGAACGACCGACGATCGCGATCGTCGTGTCGGCAGAGAGCGAAGGTTATTTCGGCGAAATGGAGTGGCTCGCCGGCACGCTGCGCCGCAGCGGTCTGGCGGAGGCCGTCGCAGTGCACCCCGAAAGCGTCGTGTTCACCGAAGAAGCGCTCGTCGTCGACACGCCGAGCGGGCGGCGCACCGTCGACGTGCTCTACCGCTTCTTCGAGCTCTTCGACATGCTCAACGTGCCCAAGCACGAGCTGATGCTCTATGCGGCGCGCCACAAGCGCGTTGCGCTGACGCCGCCTCCCAAAGCATTCCTGGAGGAGAAATTGTCGTTCGCCCTGCTGCATCATCCCGCGCTCGCGTCGTATTGGAGGCCCGAGCTCGGCGAAGAGACGTACGCGCAGCTGCTGAAATTGTTTCCGGAAACCTGGGTGCTGGATCCGCGTCCGCTGCCGCCTCAGGGCGCGATCGCGGGCCTCTTTGTCGGCGGCCGACCGCTGCAGAGCTGGGCCCAGCTTTATCCGCTGTCGAAGTCCGAGCGCCAATTCATCGTCAAACCATCGGGTTTTTCCGAGCTGGCGTGGGGCAGTCGAGGGGTTTACGTCGCGAACGATCTCACGCGCGACGAGTGGATGGCCGTGCTCGACGGCGGGCTTGCGGTCTTCGAAAAAAATCCGCAGATTCTGCAGCGCTATTTCAAAGGCCGCCGCGTCCACACGGAGTACCTCGATAAGGCCAGCGGGGCGGTTCGAACGATGGATGGACGGGTGCGCTTGTGCCCGTTCTATTTCGTCGCAGGCGACGAAGCCAAGCTGTCGGGCGTGCTGGCCACGATCGTACCGGCGGAAAAGCGCATCATCCATGGTATGCCGGACGCAATCATGACGGTGTGCATGGAATCGGAGGCCGGCTATTAAGTCGCGCCGCTACGTCAAGATGTTTACAGCGCGCGCCGCGACCAGCGCCACCGTCAAGAGCGACACCAAAGACTGAATCCCCATCAGCGTCTTCGCCCATACGGTCAGCGGCATGGTGTCGGTTGGGCTGAACGCCGTGGCATTGGTGAATGCTACATAGAGATAATCCATAAAGATCGGCGACCAGTCCTTTGGCGCGCTCTCCGGCGTGACCATCTGCGGGAAGAGAAAATCGGGCGGCTGGTGACGTGCGCGGCGCCGATCCACCGGGCCACCCCGATCCAGCTCCCAATACCACAGCGCGTAGACGATGACGTTCGTCAGCCAAATGCTGGCCGACGAAAAGAACAGCCGTTGTCCGACCATGTGCGAACCGTGAACGAACAGCTCGTGGACCAGCAGCACGAGCGACGCGACGTTCGCGGCGTTGACAACCGCGATCAGCGTGATCGCCATCTTCCGTACCCAGGTGTGATCCAATAATCCCGGATGCGAGCCGGCGACCGCCAGGGGCACGAGCAGGGTCAGCTCGAGGACCGGCACGAGCCACAGCGGCCCGAGCGTCAGCTCCTTGGGCAGAATGACGTAGAGCAACAGCGCTGCGAGCACCGCGACGGATGCCGGCCAGCGCGCCTCGTAGCTGCTCGGCCGCCCCCACGCCGCGCTTTCCTGTTTGCTCACGGCGCGACCAGCTCGACGAGCGCGTCGATCTCCCGCTCGGTGTTGTAGCCATGCGGCGCCAACCGAACGCCGGCATCGCGAATCGTCACCGCGATCCGCTTGTGCTTGGCGCGCAGCTGCAGCGCTTCGACGGATTGCTTTCCGCGGTCGAGCAGCACGATGCCCGAGCGCGTGTTGGGCTGGGTCGAGCTGAGGACCTTAACGCCCGCGTCGCGCGCCTTGCCGACGAGACGCTCGTTTAGAGCGAGAACGTGGCGCTCGATCGCTTCGAAACCGGCGGCCGCGAGGATGTGCAAGCTCTCACCGAATCCCTCGAGCGCGCTGTAGGAGATTGTGCCGCCCTCGAAGCGCGCCGCACTTGAGTCAAGCTCCTGAGCGTAGTCGAGAAAGCGCATCGGGTCGCGGACCGAGCGCCACGACAGCATCGCCGGCCCGATGCGCTCGATGTGCTCGCGCTTCACGAACACCACGCTTACGCCTTGCGGCGAAAGGAGCCACTTCGCCGCACCGAAGTAACAAAAATCGACGTGCCATGCGCACACGTCCAGGGGCAAAGCCCCAAAGCCCTGGATCGCGTCAACGGCGAGCAGGATACCCCGCTCGCGGCAAAACCGGCCGAGCGCGGCGATGTCGTGGCGGTAGCCGTCCGAAAAGCCCACCTGAGAAACGGCGACGAGTTTCGTCCGCGGCGAAGCAATGCGCTCGAGGGTCTCGACGGTGAGCCGGGCGCGCGGCGTGCGAACGAGCCTGGTCTTGACACCTTGTGCGCGCAGGTTGAGCCACGGATGGGCGTTGGCGCCGAACTCGTCGTCGCTGAACACGATCTCGTCGCCGGGCCGCCAGTCGAGGCCGTTTGCGACCAGCAACGCGCCGTCCGACGTCGCGCGCATGAACGCGATCTCTTGGGGCGTCGCCCCGATAGCCGCGGCGACCCGGTTGCGAATCTCTTCCTTGCGCGCCTCTACGCCTAAAATGCCGGCCGTGCCGGCGCGCATCTGCGCGTCCAGGACCCGGACGACCGCATCGCGCGTCGGCAGCGGCAGCGGACCAACGGCGGCGTGGTCGCAATACGTCCATTCCTGCGTGACCGGGAACAAGGCGCGGTCCAGCGCCGTTTCTCTAACAGAAGCTCGAGGAACCGATGTCGACAAGTCGTACTGGGTTTTGCTCCCGCCGGAGCGGTCGCCTTTTTAGCGACCGAGAAGAGGCATGATCGCCGCCCTTATCGTCGCCGCCGCAGTCACCACGTTTTCGATCGGTGGTGCGCGGCCTAGCGCGCATCAGCTTTCCGCCGCCGTTGCGGCTGCGGTGCGCGGCAAATTGCTCGCCGAGCTCAACGCGCATCGACGCGCGGCGGGGATCCGCCCGCTTGGCTCGGATGCGATCGCGCAAGCCGCGGCGCAGATTCAGGCCGACGACATGGCAGCAACGGATGTTTTCGGTCACGGCGACGCGTACGGCAGGCTGCCCATGACGCGCTACGAGACGCTCGGCGGCACGGCGCGCTTTTACGGGGAAAACGTCGGCTGGTACGGCGCGCGAGTGACGCAGCTCGACGCGGTGTGGCGTGCGGTCGCCGAGCTCGATAGCCAGATGATGGCCGAACGGCCGCCCAACGACGGACACCGGCGCAATATTCTGGCGGCGCGATTTGAGGCGGTCGGTATCGCCTTTGCGATCGGCCCGCACGGGCTTTATTTCGCTGAAGATTTCGTGGGCTATTTACGGTAACGACCACTGCCAGGCGTTCCAATTCGCCATGATCCCGCGCGACGCTCGGAAGCCGTGCAGGTCCTCGTTGAAGACGCTCACGCGATCGCGGAAGTAATAGGGCACGGCGGGCAGATCCTCCATGCGCCGCTTCTCGATCACTCGATACAGCTTCAGCCGCGCGGCGCGATCGTTGGTGGCCATGGCCTGCCGTTCCAACCGGTCCACCAGCGGATCGCAGAACCGCTCTTCGTTTGCACCGGCCGGTGCAAACTGGTCGCAGCCGTCGTCGTTGAGCGCCGCGGGATCGAAGTTGACGCTGTAGCTATAGGTCGCCATATCGTAGCGGCCCTGGCGAATAGGGCCGCTGATGTTGAACACGACGGCGTACGAAAACTCCTTGATGATCGCATCGATCCCGACCGCGCGCAGATACGATTGCACGACGGTATTGAAATTATGGCTTGCCGTGCTGCCGGCGACGCCGATCAAGACGATCTGCAATCGGCTGCCGTTCTTGTACCGGTAGCCGTCCGATCCCATACGCCAGCCTGCCGAATCGAGCGTGGCGGCGGCCAGCTTTGGATCGTACGGATACTTCGGAACGTCGGCCGTGTGCGCCCACGACCAATTCGGCAGGTACTCGTCGGCCACATAGCCGGCGTTGTGAGCGATTTTTTCGAGCATGGCTCGCCGGTCGAGGGCGTAGATAATCGCGTGGCGCAACCGTACGTCGCCGAGCACGCCTTGTGCATTCATGATGCCGACCGTCAACCGCAGACTGCGGCTGACGCTGGTCCGCATGCCGGTGACCGTCTTGTATTCCGGTATCAGCCCGATGGACGCGTCGATGTCGGCGTCGAGTTCGTGCGTCTTAAAGCCGATCAGCTCGGTCTGATCCGACGGCTGAGCTTGGAAAATGATCTCCTTGAGTTTCGGCGCGCCGCGCCAGTAATGCGGATTCGCTTCAAAGATGAGCTTGCCGTTGCGCTGCCACGATTTCACCACGAACGGCCCGGTGCCGATTGGCTGCGAGTTGTAGGCGACGTCGTTCATCTCGGGCAGTTTGGCGATGACGTGCGCCGGCATCACGGCGATCGGGCCCTCTTGAACGCCGGCAAAAAAACGACTCGGAAGGGGAGCGTACGGGCGCTTGAGGTGAAGGACCGCGGTGTATGGGTCCGGCGCGTCGATCCGCTCGATCACGTCATACCCTTCTCGGATCTGCACGTTGTTGGCCGGGTTCATCACCTGTTTCCAGGACGCAATCACATCGTCCGCCGTGAAGGGCATCCCGTCAGACCAGTGAACGTGGCGGCGCAGGTGATACGTGATCGTCAACCCATCCTTACTGATATCGCCGTTCTCCAGCGTCGGAATGCGCTCGCATAGGACCGGCACGAGGTTGCCTCGATCGTCGAGCTGCACCAGGTACTCGAGGGCGTAGGAAGCGATTTCGTACGCGACGTCGGCGCCGGTCAACATGGGATTGAGCGTCGACGGGTCGGAGATATCGGAAATGCGCAACACGCCCGGTTGGGTCCAGGCGTGCGCGCCATTCGGACCGACCGCAGTCGAGGTCGAGATGCTCGAACAGGCCGAAGCGACGAGCGCCGTGCAGACCGCTGCGGCATAAGAAATGGCGCGCTGCTTCATGCGCGGCGATTCCCTGCGAGGGCAGGCGTCGCCTCTGCAGCGAACCGATCGCTTCACCATGATTGATTTTTCGTTGACCGGCGAGCAGCGCATGCTCGTCGATACGGTGCGAGCGTACCTCGCCGACAACATCGCACCCGACGTTCGAGCGTGCGACAGCGCCGGCCGGCCGTTGCCGGACGCGTTTGCCAAGCTGAGCCGGCTCGGGATCGCCGGGCTTGTGTTTCCGGAGGCATACGGCGGCGCCGGACTGGATTACGTCAGCCTCGGCGCGGTCTGCGAGGAGCTGGAGTACTGCGACACCAGTCTGCGGACAATGCTGTCGGTGCACATCGGCTTGGCGGGCTGCGGCATCTATCAGTGGGGAACCGAGGAGCAAAAGCGCCGCCTGCTGACGCCGTTGGCGGAGGGAAAGAAGCTTGCTGCGTTCGGGCTCACCGAGCCGGACGCCGGCTCTGACGTCGGCGCGCTGACGTCATCCGCCCGGCGCGACGGAGACGCATACGTCCTCAACGGTGCCAAGATCTGGATTTCCTGCGCCACGCAGGCCGAGATGTTTTTGATTTTTGCGAAGACCGACGCCGCCAAGGGCAAGCGCGGGATTTCAGCGTTCGTCGTCGAGCGCGAGCAGGCGGGCGCGGCGCTGCACGCGTTTTCGCTGCACGACAAATACGGCGTGCGGGCGGGCGACACGGGCGGGCTGTCGTTTACCGACCTGCGCGTTCCGGTGCAAAACCGGCTGGGCGAAGAAGGTGAAGGTTTTTACATCGCCATGACGTGCCTGGAAAACGGCCGGCTGACGGTCGCCGCCGGCGCAACCGGCCTGATCCGCGCGTGCCTGGATGCGTCGGTAAAATACGCGCGCGCGCGCAAGACCTTCGGCGTGGAGATCGGCCGCCACCAGCTGGTCCAAGAGATGATCGCCGATATGGCGCTGTCGTACGATGCCGCGCGTCTGCTCTACCTGCGCGCGGCATGGCTGAAGAATTCGGGCGCACGCAACACGCGTGAAACGGCGCTGGCCAAATGGTATGCGACCGATGCAGCCAACCGCGCCGCGGACAACGCGCTGCAGATCCACGGCGCGTATGGCTTTTCGGACGAATACCCCGTGGCGCGCTTTCTGCGAAATTCGCGCGGCAGCGTCATCTACGAAGGGACGCGCGAGATCCAAAAATTGATGCAGGCGGAGTACGCGCTCGGCTATCGGAAGGACAAGCGGGTGCGCTGCGAGCTGCCGCCCGCGAGCCGGCCGCTGTAGCGGTCGTCTTGAGACGACCGGCGACCAAAGGTCGCCGTAGCGCCGCGACCGAAGCTCGGCAAACAATTTTTCTGGAGGGGTGATTTTGGTGTCTGACATCAAGCACGTCGGCGTCTGCGGTTTCGGGCTTATGGGTTCTGGCATCGCACAGGTCGCGGCCATGGCGGGATACGACGTCACCGTCTATGAGGTCGCACAAGCGCCGATCGAAAAAGGGCTGGCGGGCGTCGAAAAATCGCTCAACAAGTTCGTCGAAAAGGCGGTCTTGACCCCGGCCGATCGCGACGCCGCGCTCGGCCGGCTGAAGACCGCGACAGCACTCGACGCGCTGAAGGCGTGCGACCTCGTCATCGAAGCGGCCGTCGAGAACATCGACGTGAAGAAAGAGCTGTTCAAAAGGCTCGATGCATTGCTCGCCCCGCATGCCATCATCTGCTCGAACACTTCGAGCCTCACGATCATCGAAATGGCAGCCGCCACCCAGCGCCCGGCTCAAGTCGCCGGGCTCCACTTCTTCAATCCCGTGCCGCTGATGAAGCTGGTCGAAGTCGTCAAATCCATCACCACGAGCCAGGCAACGATCGACGCGCTCTACGCGTTTGCCGGTAGACTCGGCAAAAAGCCGATCTTGGCGCAAGATACGCCTGGGTTTATCGTCAACCGGCTGCTGGTGCCCTACTTGCTGTACGCCGTTCGCATGTACGACGCAGGCTTGGCCTCGCGAGAGGACATCGACGAAGGCATGCGCCTGGGATGCGGATACCCGATGGGCCCGCTGACGCTGCTCGATTTCGTCGGGCTCGACACGACCTATTACATTGCGCAGATCATGTTCGACGAGTTCAAAGACCCGCTGATGGCGCCGCCGCCGCTGCTCAAGCGGCTGGTGCTTGCGGGCCACTTGGGCAAGAAATCAGGCAAAGGCTTTTACGATTACTCGTAAGGAGACAGCCGTGGCTTACGAAACGCTGCTCGTAGAGCGAGACGGGCCGGTCGCCACCGTCACGATCAATCGGCCGAAAGTGCTGAACGCGCTCAACGCGACCGTCCTCGACGAGCTGGGCAAAGCGGTGGACGAACTCGAAAAAGACCTGTCGGTGCGCGCCCTCATCATCACCGGCGCGGGCGAAAAGGCATTCGTTGCAGGGGCCGATATCGGCGAGCTCAACCAGCTGCCCGATGCCGCCGCCGGCACGGCGAAGGCGCGCGCCGGCCATGCGGTCGGCCACGCGATCGAGCACTCGCGGCTGCCCGTCATCATGGCGATCAACGGCTTCGCGCTCGGCGGCGGCCTCGAGCTGGCGATGTGCGGCGATATCCGAATCGCTTCGTCCACCGCAAAGCTCGGCCAGCCGGAAGTCAACCTTGGCATCGTCGCGGGCTTCGGCGGATCGCAGCGGTTGCCGCGCCTGGTGGGTCAAGGCATGGCATCGTACCTGTTGCTCACCGGCGAGATGATCTCGGCCGATGAGGCGAAGAGCGCCAACCTCGTCGAAAAAGTCGTGCCGCCGGATCAGTTGCTTGCCGAAGCGAAGCGCGTCGCCGGTCTCGTCGCCGCGAAGGGGCCGCTCGCCATCGCCGAAACGAAGCGGCTCATCCACAAGGGCCTTCAGACCGACCTGCACGCCGCGCTCGAGCTCGAAGCAGAGAGCTTCGGAAAAATGGCGGCCAGCGAGGATGCGAAGGAAGGCACCAAAGCGTTTTTGGAAAAGCGCCCGGCGAAATTCGTCGGACGATAAGCCGGCGGTCGGTCTAGCGCGCGGAACGGCGCCGTTTTTTCAATTTCCGAACGGCCGAGGCGACCTGCTTCTTCACGATCCCACGGACGAGCGAACCCATCTCGCCCTTGTCAGGAAATTTGCTCATGTGCGGCAGGACGCCGACGACCGTTTCGCACGACGTGCAGGCGACCGTTGTGATGCGATCCGCTCCGCCGGCTCGTTCCTCACTCGCGCGAAACGGCACGGCCTTCAAACAGCGCGGACATTTCCGTTTGAAGATATCCTGTTGACGAACATTCTTGCGTTTCACGCCGTCGGTTTCAACGCGGCCCAAGCGCTTTCTTTGGCCGATTGTCCGACTGGTCGGTTCTGCATTCGATGATGGTGAACGGCGTGCGCGTTGCATGCTGCTTCAGCGCGCGAAGTCCCGCGCGTTGAAGCAGCATGGCGTACTGGTCCGCGGTGCGCTCGCGCCCCCCGGTCATGACCAGCATTTCGAGGTCCGTAAGTTTTGCGATCGATGGGCCGGGCCCATCGGGGACGACGATTTCGATTACCAACAGCCGCGCGCGCGCGGACATCGCCGCCGCACAGTTCGTCAACAGCGCTACCGCCCGTGCGTCGTCCCAGTCGTGGACGACTTGTTTGAGCACGTACAAGTCGCCGCCGGCCGGCACGGCTGAAAAAAAATCACCCTCGACCACGCGGCACCGCTCGTCGAGCGATGCCTCGACGATCCGTTGCCGCGCTCGGTGCGCGACCGCCGGCTGGTCGAACAGCACCCCCTGAAGTCTCGGATACGTTTTCAGAACCGACGCGATCAGGGCGCCGCTGCCTCCGCCGACGTCGACGACGGTCGACGCCCGGGCAAACGGATAGCCGGATACCAGCGACACGTTATCGATCGTGGCGAGGTCGGCCATAGCGGCATCGAAGACGCTTGCCGCTTCGGCGTCGCGCTCCAGATAATCGAAAAACCGCGCGCCGGTTGCACGCTCCATCGCGCTCTTGCCCGTCCGCACGCCGTGCAGGAGCTGTCCCCACGATCGCCAGTGCCAATCTTCACCGTTGTCGATCGCCCAGTTGCGCAGGCTTCCCGGCCGAGCGCTTTCCAGTTGCCGGCCGACGTCGGTCAAAGCGAATTTTTGGGCGTCGAACTCGCGTAGAATGCCGACGCTTGCCAGTGCCCGCATGACGCGATAGAGCGCATCAGCATCTGCGCCCACGGCGAGCGCCACGTCTTCTGCGCGCTTCACACCGGCGCGCAGCTCGTCGGCGATACCCAGCTTGGCGGCGACGTAAATCGCTTGCGTTACCCAGTACCCGGTGATCAGATCGTTCAATCGGACAAGCCTGCGAATGCGCGCCGGCATCAGCCAACCGACAAGCGTCGACCGGAGGCTCACGGGGTCGGGCTCGCAGCTGCCCCGCTTGGGATTGACGCACCGGACGGCGACGCCATTGGGCTCGGTGTGGGTGCGGCGGTGCCGCTCGGCATCGGCGAGACGAGCGGTGGCGGAGCGTTCGGCGCAAACAGTATCGGGGCGAACTGCTGGGTGGAGTTCACCAGCGCCCGCGTTTTGCCGAACGCATCCCCGTACGCATACGCCAAGTAGCCGATGCCTCCAAGCCCTACGATCGCGACGACCGGCGCCAGAGCACCCATGCGGTGGCTGACGACCATGGTGCCGCCCAGCATGTCGCCTATCCGCTTGCGCCGCGAAGTGAGCGCCGCAAGAATGAATCCCACGCCAGCCAAATCCACAGCGCGCAGGAGATTGCGAACGAACGCGCGGCCCAACCCCGGCCGATCGCCGGCATCGCGCACGACGCCGAGCCCGAACAGCAACTTGCCGAGCGTGGTGCTGACCAGGCCTTCGAACAGCCAAAAATAGAGAAACAGCGCGCACCCAACGACGATCAAAAACGTGCGATAGCCGTCCGCCGTTTGCGGATGAATGTTGGTGTTGATCCGCTCGAACAACGCGAGCAGGCCGATGGCGATGAGCAACCCGACGCCCGCGATGTCGACGATCAGCGCGAGCAGGCGGCGCACGAAATAGGCGCCGATGTCGCCAAAGACCGGCGCGGGTCGGGCAGGCGCGAGGATTGGGGCGGCAGGCAGCGCTCGAGCGCCGGGCGGTGCCTGACCGGCGCTCGGCGGCAGCGCCGCCGGCGCGTCCGGCTTATCCAACACCGCGTTGCAGGTCGGACAGAATGCGGCCGGCGGCGTGTATTCCTTGCCGCATGCCGGACACGTCGCCACCCCTAAAACGCTTCCACGATGCCGGCGATGCCTTGACCGCCGCCGATGCACGCGCTGGCGACGCCCAATTTTTTCTTTCGCCGGCGCAGCTCGTGTAAAATGGAATACGCGATGCGCGCGCCGCTCGCGCCGAGCGGATGGCCGAGCGCGATCGCGCCGCCGTTCGGATTAAGTTTTTCCTCGTCCAGATGCAAGGCGTCCGCGCAAGCGAGGACCTGCGGCGCGAACGCCTCGTTGATCTCTACCACATCGAGGTCGTCGAGTTTCAAGCCCGCACGCTCGAGGGCGATCGGGATAGCGTAGGCCGGTCCGATACCCATGATGTCGGGATCGACCCCACAAAATGCCCACGCGATGATCCGCCCCAGCGGTTTGAGCCCGTCCTTCTCTGCCTGCGACGCCGTCGTCATCACGACCGCTGCCGCGCCGTCGGTAATGCCGCTTGCGTTGCCGGGCGTTACGACGCCGTCTTTTTTGAAGCGCGGCGGTAATTTCGCCAGCTGTTCCAAGGTCACGCCCGGCCGCGGGGCTTCGTCTTTTTCGACGACCGCGGCGCCCTTTTTCCCCGCCACTTCCACGGGCGAGATCTCTTCCGCAAAGAATCCGTCTTGCATCGAGCGTGCTGCGTTGCGTTGAGACCGCAAGCTGAACCGGTCTGCCGCTTCGCGCGTGATCTCGTACTGCGTCGCGAGGTTTTCTGCGGTGATCGCCATCGGCATGCCGTTGTAGCTGTCGGTAAGTCCTTCCCACAGCGGATCCTCGAGCTTGCCTTGACCCAAGCCGAGCCCCCAGCGCGCGCCGCGGATCACGTGCGGCGCTTGGCTCATATTCTCCATGCCGCCGGCGAGCACGTAGCTTGCTCGGCCGAGCAGAATCTGCTCGGCGCCGTTGATGATCGCTTGCAGGCCGGAACCGCAGAGTCGATTCACCGTGAGCGCGGGCGCGTCGGTGCGACAGCCGGATTTCAAGCCGACGTGGCGCGCGCCGTAGATGCCGTCGACGCTCGTTTGCATGACATTTCCGAAAATAACCTGATCGATCTTTTCGGGGGCTACGCCGGCGCGCGCCAATGCGGCCTTGCTGGCGACTACCGCTAAGTCGATCGCCGTCACGTCGCGCAATGCGCCGCCGAAATTGCCGAACGGCGTCCGCGCCCCGTCGACGATCACCACATCGGATGCCTTGAGTTGACCGTTCATTGCCATCTCCGATGCCTTCTTCGCCTCAGCGAACGGCATCCTTCGAGGCGACCAGTTCGAGCTCGTTCGCGATCAGATCACCCACCTGGCTCGTCGACAATCCGCTTGCTGCATCGAGCGACGCAATGCGCCGCGAGCGCAACAATGCTGCGATGGCTGTCTCGATCGCGGCCGCGGCCGCAAATTCGCCGAGAAAGTCCAGCATCATGGCGACCGCGGCGATCGCGGCCACCGGGCTCACCACGCCCATGCCCTTATATTTCGGCGCAGAACCGTGGATGGGCTCGAACAGCGAGACCCGGCCAGGGTGGATGTTGCCCGATGCCGCCACGCCCATCCCGCCCTGGATCATCGCGCCGAGATCGGTGATGATGTCGCCGAACAGATTCGGCGTTACGATAACGTCAAACGTCTCGGGGTTCTTCACCATCCACATGCACGCGGCGTCGATGTACGCGAACTCGAGCTCGATACCCGGAAAATCTTTCTGCACGTCGACGGCCGTACGCCGCCACAGCTGCTGCGTTTCGATCGCATTTGCTTTGTCGACCACCGTCACTTTGCGCCGCTTGTTGCGCTTGACCGCTACGTCGAACGCATAGCGGATGGCCCGCTCGCAACCTTTGCGCGTAAAGATTTGATTCGCGATGACGATCTCGTCCGGCGTGCCCTGCTTGAAAGAGCCGCCGATGCCGGTGTAGAGGTCTTCCGTATTCTCCCGCACGACGATCATGTCCACGTCGTCCGGCGTCTTGCCCTTGATCGGGCACAGGTGCTCGGCATAGAGCTTGATCGGACGAAGATTGATGTAGAGGTCAAGACCGAAGCGCGTCGCCGCGATGACGCCGCGCTCGACCAGCCCGGGCGGCAGGCGCGGATCGCCGATCGCCCCCAACAGCAGCGCATCGAACGTTCGGAACTCGTCCAGCTGGTTGGCCGGCATGAATTCGTTGGTCGCCAAATAATGGTCGGCGCCGAACGGGTAGTCGCGCGTGGTGTACGCAAAGCCGAACAGCTTCGCCACACGCCCCAGCACCTTCAGCCCTTCGGCCGTCACCTCGGGGCCGATCCCGTCCCCGCCGATGACCGCGATGTTGTGCGGCGAAGCCATCAGGCTTCGGCCGCGCGTTTTTCTTCGAGGCGCTTTTCGGCGTAGCGCAGCAACCCGCCGTTTGCGATGAGGTCCTGCATGAACTGCGGGAACTGCGTGGCTCTGAACCGCTTGCCGGTCGATTCGTTGGTGATGAGTCCCTGCGACGCATCGACGGTGATCGTGTCGCCGTCGGAAATGCCGTCGACGCCCTCCGGGCATTCGAAAATCGGCAGGCCGGTGTTGATGCAGTTGCGGTAAAAGATGCGCGCGAACGATTTCGCCACCACGCCCGCGACGCCGGCGCCTTTCAGCGCAACCGCCGCAACTTCTCGCGACGAACCGCAGCCGAAATTCGTATCGGCAACGATCAAATCGCCCGCTTTTACCTTTTTTAGGAAGTTTGCGTCGAGGTCTTCGAGCGCGTGCTTGCCGAGCTCAACCGGATCGATGAGGTTGCAGTAGCGGCCCGGAATGATGACGTCCGTGTCAACATTCTTGCCGTACTTGTGAGCGGTGCCCTTGAGGATCATCTAACGTTCTTTCGTTGGAGCGCTCGCCTTTAGCTTACCGTCACCCGCTGGGTCACCTGCTCGGGCCCGGCGATGTAGCCCATCACCGCCGAGGCTGCCGCGACGTACGGCGAGGTCAGGTACACCTCGCTCTTGACGTGTCCCATGCGTCCCTTGAAATTACGATTGGTGGTCGAGATGCAGCGCTCGCCTTCGCTCAGCACACCCATGTGCCCGCCGACGCACGGGCCGCAGGTCGGGGTGCTCAGCACGCAGCCGGCCTCGACGAAGATTTCGCTCAGCCCCTCCTTGAGGCACTGCATGAATACTTTCTGACTGCCGGGGATGACGATCACACGCACATCCGGATGCACTTTGCGACCTTTCAGGATCTCGGCCGCTTGCCGCATGTCTTCGATGCGACCGTTGGTGCAGGTGCCGATCACCGCTTGATGGATCCTCAGATCGTTGAGATCGGACGCATTTTTCGTGTTGTCCGGCAGCCACGGAAGGGCGACCTGTGGCTCGATCTTGGAACAATCGATCTCGACGATCTGCTGATACTCTGCGTCTTTGTCGGCATGATAGACGGTGTAGTCTTTCTTGCCGACCGCCGCGCAGTATGCTTCGGCTGTCGCGTCGACCTGGAAGATGCCGTTCTTGGCGCCGGCTTCGATCGACATGTTCGCCATCGTGAAACGGCTGCTGATCGGCAGCTCTTTCATGGTCGGGCCGGTGAATTCGATCGCCGCGTAGATGGCGCCGTCGACGCCGATCTTGCCGATCGTATAGAGAATGAGATCTTTGCCTGAAATGAACGGCCGCAAGCTCCCCTGGTACACGATTTTGATCGACGGCGGCACGCGCACCCACATCTCGCCGGTCGCGAACGCCGCGGCGATGTCGGTGGAGCCGACGCCCGTGGCGAACGCACCAAGGCCGCCGTACGTGGTGGTATGACTATCGCCGCCGATGATCGTCATCCCCGGCCCGATGAAGCCGTTTTCCGGCAGCACCACGTGCTCGATGCCGCCGCGGCCCACCTCGAAATAGTGTTTGATGTTCTGTTCTTTCGCGAAATCGCGCATGAGCGTAGAGAGCGTAGCGGTGGCGATGTCCTTGTTCGGCGTGAAATGGCTCGGGACGAGAGCGATCTTATCCGCATCCCACACCCTGGTTGCACCCTTGATCTTGCGGAATTCCGTGATCGCGACGGCGGCTGAAAGCTCGTTCGCCATGACGAGATCGAGGTTAATGGAAATGATGTCGCCCGGCGAAACGGCCCGCTTGCCGGCGTGGGCGGCGAGAATTTTTTCGGTCAGGGTCATCGGCTGAGCCATTGCGCTACCTCATAAGACGACCCCAACATTTCGGCGCACGGAACTTTGTCGCCTTTTGAACTCGTTATGAGACTCGTCATGCTGGCGGTACTCGCGGCGCTCGTCGCCGTTTCGGCGCTCGGCGCGCAGCCCGACTGGAGCGCAGCCTCGATCGCCGCTTCAGCGCGTATCGGACAGCCGTTCGTCCTGGACGGACTTGACGTCCAGATCGACCGCATCGCGCCGGCCGCCGCGTTCGGCGATGGTTCGCCGCCCGACACCGGCATGCGGCTTTTCGAAGTGAACTTCTGGGTCCATAATCCGCTGAATGAGACCGCCGGGCTCTACGATTATTTCTATGCCTATGCCGTCACGAGCGACGGCAACGACACGGATGGCGATCCGTTGAGCTTCTACTCGATCGGCGGCTCGCAGGAAATCACCGACATCACGCTGCGGCCGCGCGATAGCTCGCACGCGCGCTTCGATCTGCAAGTGACGGCGAGCGAAAAGATCTCAGACCTCGTCATCTTCGGCCCGATCGACGGCACGAAGGTGGTCATCCCGCTCTAGCATCGCGCGCGAGCCCCGTGCGGACAGCCGCGCAGGATTACGGCGCCGCCGAAAGGACTTTGAACGCGTTCACCCGGCCGTGACCCTCGGCCGCGCAGCCGCTGCAGATGTCGTCGTTGTTCGCCGGCGTGTCGAACAGCAGTTTCACGGCTCCAGGCGTCAGGCTTGAATCCTTCGAGTACATGAGCGCGGCGATGCCGGAAACGTGCGGCGTGGCTTGCGACGTACCGGCGAAGAAGGCCAGCGATCCGCCGCCGCCGAGGCCCGTCGCAGAAAAGAGATTGAAAATCCATTGCTGGTAGTCGCACGTGCCCGCGCTGCACGCCGTAATCTCCGCCGCCGTGGGTTCGCCGCCGGGTGCGACGACATCCAGGCCGGCGCCGAAGTTCGAGTAGCTCGCAACTTTTTCTACCGGCGGGGAACTCGGGTTCGTGAAATCATCCAGCTTCGAAGCGCCGACCGAAACGACGCCCGGGTCGCAGGCCGGCGCGTCGACGTGATTCGCGCTTTCGTTGCCGGCGGCAGCGACCACCGTCACGCCCGCCGCGATCGCGTTTTCGACCGCCGCCAGCTCCAGCGGATCGTCGGGGCACGGCGCACCTCCGAAGCTCAAGTTGATGACCTTGACGCCTTTTGAGACGGCCCAGCCGATCGCCGCGGCCACGTCCGCCGTGCTGGCCGGCGGCGACGTCGAACCCGGCGCCGGCGGATAGGGAAACACTCGCGCCTCGACCAGCTGCGCGTACCAACCGCTCCCGGCTACGGCAAGATTGTTGTCGGTGTCAGCTGCCGCGATGCCGCTGACGTTGGTACCGTGACCGTCGCCGTCTTGGACCGTGATGCCGGCGCACGTAGCCTGCTGGCCGGCACCGCTGTCGAAGACCGCGCTCGCGTCGACTTTTCCGTTCAAGTCCGGAGCCGAAGCGTCGTAGCCGGTGTCGACGACGCCGATCTTCACGCCGCTGCCCTGCGCGATGCCCCACGCGCCCGGCATGTCGATGCGCCACATATCCCACTGGACGGCGTTTGTCGTGTCGCCGCCGGGCTGCGTAGCGAGCGCGTTCGTGCCGAACTCGGTGTCGTTGGGTACGATCGCCGATTCGAGGTAGCGAGCGTGCGCGGGAGCGGCATAGCTCACGCCCGGCAACGCGCGCACGCGCGCGGACTCTGCCACTGCGTCCGCTGCCGCCGGCAGCTTGTAGACGACCCAGCCGGGAAGGTTTTCCGATTCCTGCGAGCTGGCGCCGATCCGCGACAGCTGCGCTTCCGCTTGCGGGCTGCGCGCGGTCGTTCGATAGCGGACTTCGATCAGCCCCGGATACAGGTCGGTTCCGGCGCGCGACGGGGGGCGCATGCCGGCTTGCGCCACGCCCGGCGCCGAAAGCGGTCGCCGGGCGATCGCCTGCGTGCATGGGCCGGTCGGCGCCGGCGTCGGGGTGGGGCCGCTGGCCGCGCCGCCTGCGCAGGCGGTAATAGTGGTCGCGCACGCGACGAGCGCCAGTGCGCAAGCACGTCGCTTACAGGTCACTCAGGCGACGTTATAAAAACGGCGCCCGGTTTCCCGCGCGCCGTCGATCGGCTCTGCAAAGCCGTCAGTGCGTGGCGGTCAATAGCTTGTTGGCGTTCACGCGCCCATGGCCTTCGCCAGCGCAGCCGCTGCAGATGTCGTCCTCATTTAGCGGCGTGTCGAACAGTGCTTTCACCGCAGCCGGCGTGATGCTGCCGTCTTTTGAATACATGAGCGCGGCGATGCCCGCGACGTGCGGTGTCGCCTGCGACGTGCCGGCGAACAGCGCCAAGTCGCCGCCGCCGCCGACCGCCGTGCTGGAAAAGAGATTTAAGATCCATTGCAAGTAGTCGCAGTTTGCAGAGTTCGCGTTGCACGCGTTTTGTTGGGTGGTGGTCGGGGCGCCCCCGGGCGCCGCAACGTCCAGGCCGGCGCCGAAGTTTGAGTATGCCGCAATTTTTTCAACCGGCGGGTTCGACGTGTTCGTGAAGTCGTCGAGCATGGAAGCCCCGACCGAAATGACGCCCGGATCGCAGGCGGGCGCGTCGATCTGATTCTTGCCTTCGTTGCCGGCCGCGGCGACGACCGTCACGCCCGCGGTGATCGCGTTTGCGATGGCAGTGGCCTCCACCGGATCGTCCGGGCACGTCGAGCCTCCCAAACTCAAGCTGATGACCTTGGCGCCGTTCGCCACCGCCCAATTGACGCCCGCCGCCACGTCGGCCGTACTTGCCGGCGGAGAGGACGACGTCGGCGTCGGCGGATACGGAAACACGCGGGCCTCGAGCAGATGCAC
>Ga0207416_1001717_pt1 | contig 27088 bp, 23 predicted proteins | sample PaiPotPPM11metaG_FD_184107 | JGI IMG/M metagenome (GOLD analysis project Ga0207416, IMG submission 184107) | Iron sulfur acid spring bacterial and archeal communities from Banff, Canada, to study Microbial Dark Matter (Phase II) - Paint Pots PPM... ... | reverse complement strand
AAATAAAAGCAAGCAAATAAAAGCAAGCAAATAAAAGCAAGCAAATAAAAGCAAGCAAATAAAAGCAAGCAAATAAAAGCAAGCAAATAAAAGCAAGCAAATAAAAGCAAGCAAATAAAAGAAAGGAAATGGAACGCCGACAGACGCCAGTCCAACCTGCCGTGCTGCTGGCACGGCCGCGCCTCCAGCAGGAGGCGCACGCCTATCGGCGTTCCACCACGGCTCTGCCCTAGAGAGTGTTCCATCCCTAGGTGCAACTTCAGGCCATGCTTCCTAGGACGTGGCGGAGCGCCGTTTCTGTCACATCCCCCTTCCGGGGGCAGCACCGGCGCAGTTTGTGCGGGTGTTACCCGCCCTCGACCTGTCCCAGTCCAGCGAGCACCTCGCGGCCTGGTCTGTAGTGCCAGGAGACTGATGCCCGAAGCTGCCCGAGTGCGGTTTGCAAGTCCGCCCGCGGGCACCGCCCTCGCTCCCGAACTGCGATATGCCCTCGCAGCCGGTCCTTTCACGAGCGAGATTTGCGAGGGGATACGTAACCTAAACGGTGACTAGTGTCAATGAAATAGGGACATCACATTTCCGTCATTGCGAGGAGCCAACGGGCCCGCGCGAAGCGCGGCCTCGATGACAGGCTCCGCGACGAAACAATCCAGTTCAGGGAGTCCGCCAAGATTGCTTCGCCGGCGAATGCGCGCGCATAGGTGACGCCATCGCCCTTGGCGCCGAACCATTTCACGTTCACCTGGCCGGCGTCGGCGCAATAATAACTATGACCGGCCGCGTCGACGCTGATCGTGTCGCCGGTTGATCCAATCTATTCCGGACGGCAGTCGTTAACTTGCCGCTTTAACATTAATTGGACCGTTTTCTGGCGGCGAAGGGCAAATCTGATACCCTGCCGGCGCGGCGTTTAGTTATCAGTTTCCCAAGAACTCCACGCCTTAGCCAACGGATCAAATATGATGAGTGTTCGATCTAACGCTAAAAGTGCGCTTGACGCCATCGGGCTTTTAGAGCCGGCCAAAGGGCTTCTAGAGCCAACCCGCAAATTCAGAGCGAAGATTGCATATCAAAAGACCCGAAGGGCATTTGAGACAAGCGGCCTTAAAAAGCTTCATTTAGGTTGTGGCGAAAACCTATTACCAGGATGGTTCAACACTGATCTGATTCCGCGCCCAGGTGTAGCGGCGCTGAACGTGACCGAGCCATTCCCATTTTCGTCCAATTCGTTTGAAGAACTCTTCACCGAGCACATGATCGAGCATATCCCCTATACTGACGCGGCCAGTATGCTCAAGGAGTGCTATCGCGTTTTGCAGTCCGGAGGAAAAATTCGCGTCTCAACTCCAAATTTGGCCTTTCTGGTGGCGCTCTTCGAACAGAAATCCGAACTGCAGAAGCGCTATATCGAATGGTCAACCGAAAGGTTCATTCGCTGGGCTCCAAAACCAAGCAGCGCCTTCGTCATCAACAACTTCGTTCGAGATTGGGGACATAAATTCATTTTCGATGAGCCGACGTTGCGCGACGCTTTTGCAACGGCTGGATTTGTCGATATCGTTGCCTGCCCGCTAGGAGACATCGAGAACGAAAACCGAATGCCGGACGGCTTTCTGCAGCTGGAAACATTGACCTTAGAGGCCAGAAAACCGAAAGCGCAATGACACTTTACGTCTAGACTTTGATCCAATTCGGTTGAAACGGATCAAGGTCTGGATTTTTGGCTGGAGCATGATTGTTTCCGAAAACCGGTTTCCACTTTTCGGGATCATGTTCTAGCAATATGGAAATCCTAAGCATAAGCCAGCCGCGGTCAATATCCCGTTTGGCGTTAATCTTTTTTCGTTGCTTCCATGCTAATCCCGTTTCGAGAGATGCGCCGCGCAAGTAGCGACGATCCGCCGACTTTGTTGCCGGGACTCCGATGACCAAGATTAAGAACTTCCTGCCCTACTATTTGTATTTTCTAATATTCCTGCCGTGGCTGCTGTTCGTCGCCCCATGGTCGTTTCAGGGACGAGAGGTCATCCGTATCGCCGCCGCGCGAATGGGATTCAAAAAGCGCTATCTTGGCGTCATGGAGGAAAAAGACTTCCCAATTGCTTTCGCGGAAGCCAAGGACCTCCAAGGCGTCGATTTTGGTGCGGCGCTCTACGAGCCCAACAGCCATGATGGAAGCGTGAGCACTTACGAACTCATGATTCTCAACAAGCTGGTGCAACACCAAAATCCAAAATTGATCGTCGAGTTCGGAACCTTCGATGGCCGCACGGCCATGAATTTCGCCGCGAACGCGCCTAAGGCAAAAATCGTCACCCTCGACTTCGCGCCCGCGCCACGTATTTTCGATGGCACGCCTCTCGCCAAGAACATTGAATGCAAATCCGGCGACTCGACGGAATTCGACACTGCGCAGTATCGCAACAAGGCCGAGTTCATTTTCGTTGACGGCGGGCATGACGCGCCCGTTGTCACGAGCGACACGCTGAAAGCGTTCGAGATGCTTTCGCCGAACGGCCTGATCGTCTGGCACGACTATCGCGACTTCAAGGGCGTTCAGGAGGCGATCGCGATCGCGGCACAGCGCAAGGGCGACGCCTGCTTCCGCTTCATCCGCGATACGTCGATGGTGATTTACTGGCCGGCTGGCTTCGCCTGACGCGGTGCATGTTCGATTAACCTTCGGCGCGCTGCGCGATTCAACGATAGTTCAACGCTTTTTCGATATGAGCTATGTCGTGATCTTTGTGACGACGGTGAGGTCCGTAGAACACCGTTGTTGTTGTGAATCGGTACTGCAGTCACACGCCAGCGTCAGGCAAAGGCCCTCGCAGTCACTACAAGAGTCATTGAGACGCTATTGCTATTGTAAATCGAGACCGACGTAGCGCTCAAGCTCGATATCCAAATTCCGCTTGTAATGCTTCCTGACGGTAGAGAAGGTGAAAAGATCACAACAGGCAAAGCTGCAAACGCGAACGGAAATGTCCATGTAGCGTTGGCGTTGGCTCCAATCGAAATCGCGGTCTGCTGTTCTAAGTTTCGAACATGGCTTGTTCCTGATGAGTTCTGGAACATCATGTCGACGTCGTCTAACGTACTAGGCGTGCCAGTGAACGTGGCCGATGTCGTATTGTAGGCCAAGAGTTTGATTTTGTTGTTACCTGCGTCGTAAGTGCTAAATCGGATATTTCCGTTTTCTTGCTGGCTACAAACCAGATCGATTTCATTCGCGGAAATATAATCGCCCGAGTTGGAGCCAAGAATGATGCCAACAGAAGCGGGGCGGCCAGCTCCGGGGGCGTCGACAAAGCCTTTAATTATATTCTGCGTGGCCGAAAGGCCTAAGTATATGTTAGCGCCATTCCAGGCCGCAAAGTATCGCGTGGATGGGTCGAATATGGTGTATGAAGCAGTCAGGCATACGTTCGCCGTATACGCCCCTTCGAAGGAGCAACCGCCGCTAAAAGTATGTCGTGCGCCGGGCAGAAGGTACAATGCGAAACGCTGCCTCGCGGTCGAGGTGCGGCTCCAGGCATGTAAGGCGATATTGGGGCCGCCGCTTTTCGCGTCGTAGTGAAATGCGTCATACGTGTTTGTTGTTACCTGTCCGGCATCGACAATATCCATGTTGACCGTGATTGAGTCGTGCGGCCCATTATTCCACCAACCGTGCATACCAACCGTATCGATGCGGATATTTTCGAAGAAACCCTCCATCGTAAAGGTGTCGAGCCCTCCCGCAGAGCTGTCGGCATATTCGGTCCGAATCCCATATTGTGCACAATTGGTGATGAAGACATCGCGCAGTATCGGCCGAGCGCAATAGGCGGCGATGCCGCTGCCTGACGTGTTACCGGAGCCGGCATTCCAATTTCCGTTGAGGGTAACTCCTTGCAGCTCGAAACCGTCAACAATCAGCGTCGGCGACGTGCTGCCCCAATTGGCGTTGGAATTGTTGCCGTAGATCAGATCGGTGTTTGAGCCGATGATTTGCATGATCGTCGTTGCATTGCGACCCGCGCCGCGCCAGTTCGATCCTGTGTAAAGCACGAGCTGGGACACCATAAAGGTGCCGCCCGGAAAAACAATCGTGCCACCACCCACCGCGCGCGCATAGGTGTCCGCAGCTTGAATGGCGCTTGTGTCGTCGGTTACTCCGTCGCCTTTTGCGCCAAACCATTGAACATTAACGACACCTGCGAAGGAACGGTAATACCGCCGGCCCCCGGCATCGACGATAATCGTTCCGCCGTTGTCCGCGCTTGTCGTGTCGGTCGGGATGTATTGAAAGAACCCGTCTCCGCCGTCACAGGTGATCGTGTAGCCCTCAAGAAATATGAGAGAGTCGGTATTGTGGTTCGAACGAAACGTGGCGACATTTGCAACCGGCGTCATTAACGAACCTCCTCATTGCGGCCGGTTGAATGTGGAGGATACACGCGACGAAATTGTGATGTTGGAGATTAAATCAAAAGGTTGTGGAAAGCGGTGAAGACGGTTGCTCTTGTGTCGCAATCACCCTGCGTATCGGCAGTTTCGCGAATTTCCGCTACGTCTGCAATGCGCCAGGCAGCATGCGTCTTCGATGCCTGTGAAATTTCACAAACAATCGATTGAACGCGGCGTCAGGAAGCGTAATCGCGAGGATATAGCCGCCGAGCCCTTTCCATAGAGGAATGGAGCCGCGCTCGTGCCGCGTTGTCCACCACGCTCCAATGATGGCCGGCAGATTGTAGGTTTTCGGGTGTCGTTCGCGGAGCTTCCGCCAGAGTTCAGCATAGAGGCCCTGGTTGTGAATGACCGACATCATGCTCGGCGTCTGGTTCACGTTCGCGACGCGGTAATTGAACAGGGGCTTCGCGATCTCGATGCCGCGAAAGCCCGCTTCCACCAGCCGAAGGTTGAAATCCCAGTCCTCGTAGCCGTCGCGCATGGTTTCGTCGTATCCGCCGACCGCGCGCCAGCATTCTTTGCGGACCATGAGGCCCGCGCCGATGACGTTTCCGAACAACAGATCGAACCGATTAAAGTAATACGTCACGATGCCAGATCGCCCGCCAACGAGTCGCGTGTGAGAAAAGGCGATCGCAACGTCGGATGGCGCGCTTTGCAGCGCCCGAACTGTTTCAGCCAGATAAGTCGGCTCAATCGTGTCGTCGCAATCGTGCATGAAGACGATGCCGGCGCGCGCTGCGCGGGCGCCGGCATTACGCGCGGCCGGCAAGCCGCCGTTCGGCTGGCGGATCACGCGCACGCAATCTTTCAGCTCCGCAAGCTTGCGCGCGGTCAAGTCATCCGTCGAGCCGTCGTCGATAATGATGACCTCGAAATCGCGGAAGGTTTGCCGATCGAGCGCGGCCATGAGACCGTCGAGGAAGCGGCCGCCATTGTAACAGGGTACGACAATGCTGACGGCCGGAACACCTCTGGTGGAATGAGTTGGTTCCAGGTCGGTCGTTGCCGCGGATGAAGTCGCCGACGCCATGTTGACCGGTTGGGACATTCGATGAATGGCGAGCATTTAAGCTATTCGCCCTAATTTTCCTTTAATCCAATTGGCTGAGCTGGCGACGGATTCTTGCGGTCTTCGAAGTCATTTGTTCACCGTTGTCGTTAAGCGAAAAAAGCCTGTTTTGCGTTAGCTTCACGCTCCATGACCCTGCAGAGCCAATCGTTGGACGGCGGTGCCGAGGCGCCGAGTGCGGCGCGCCGTTGGCGGCTCGCCAGCCTGTTCTCGCTGAACTACTTTCTGCTTCGCTCGTTCACCGCCGCCGGTGCCGTCATCAATGGTCTGGTGCAGACGTTCGTCTTCGCGCGTGTGCTCACGCCGAAGGACTTTTCGATTTACATTCTGATCGGCAGCTTCGGTGTGGTGCTGTGGCTGTTCGATCTCGGCGCCGCCAAGATACTGTTCGTGCGCCAGCGTCAGCGTCATCTTTCGCAATCGGTCGACAAAGCGGCGCCGGCGCAATCGAACGCGATCATTCTGCTCTACGCTCTGGTCGTGCTTGCCGGCGCCATGATTTGCTTCGGCGTCGCGGCGAGCCGGCCCTCGGTGACGCCCTTGCAGGCCACCCAATACGCCGCCTTTTTCAGTTTCACGGGACTGAATTTAGTCTGGTTCCCGCTGCGCAATGTGAGCGGCGCTGTTGACGAGTTCATTACGTTCGAAGTGCTGGAAGTGGTGAGACGGATCGGACATGTCGCGCTGATGTTGGCGCTGCTGGGGGGCCTTTCGCTGTCGTCATTTCTGCTGCTCGGCAATTTGGTATGGGCGCTGGTCTTTGCCGCCTGTATCGCGCATCTCGTGCGCAAGGGCGCGCTGGCTCCCACGCTGAACGGCTGCTGGCGCGCATTGAAGACATTCTGGGGCGAAAATCGCCGGCAAATTCTGCGCAGCGCAAATTACGGCGTCGGCGAGATGGTGATCTACAATTTCCCCTATTTTCTCGTGCCGCTTGTTTTCGGCCTCGGTGCGCCGATCATCATTCTGGATACGACTTTCAAGATTTTCCGCGGCGCCACGCTGATCTATGCCGCCGGCCTCGATCCGCTGGTGCCGCGCCAGACCCGCGCCTTTGCGGAAAACGACATCACCACCTTGCGAAAGGCGACCTGGACCGCGGCCATTCTCTGCGCAATTCCGACGTTTGTCCTTTGCGCCTTGTTGCTGTTCGGCGGCGATAGGTTCTTTGCCCTGTTGCTCGGACACGCCGCCACTATGCCGCCGGCGACGAAGCTGATCCTTGTGGTGCTGCTGGTCGGCAATCTCGCTCACAGCGTCGCGAGTTGTCTACTGCTGCATACCGGGTTTTTCCGGGAGCTGGCGCGCGTCGCGACCTTCGTGCTGGTGGGAATGGCGGTGATGACCGGCCTCGTGGTCGTCTTCGGGATCGGCATTGTCGGCTTCATCGGCTGGTATGCCGCCGTCTATGTGGCGGGTGCCGCGCTCTACGTCGCCTATGTCATGCGAGCGATTCTTGCGCGCCCCGCGCATCGGGTGCAGTCGTCCTTCTCGTGAACAGCGTGCCGCGCGTGAATTTCACGGTCGCCGCGGTCAGCCCCCAGACCAGCCCGAGCAGAAGATAGTAGTGCCGCCAGTGGTCGGTGTCGACGATCAAGGCTTCCAACGCCAGCGCAACGTACGCTAGATAGGTCCCGATCAGGAAGGTCTGCCACGGCGTGCGGATCCAGATCGCCTTAAAGCCGATATAGAGCGTCAGCGCGGTGAGCAGCAGATAGGCCGCGCCGCCGATCCAGCCGTGATTCAACAGCGTGCCAAGGTAGCTGTTGTGCGACACCCAGCTCGTCGTGTGGGCAAAGCCCCAGGGGCCCATGCCGAGCGGATGATCCAGTATTTCACGCAAGCTGTCCGCCTGAAGCATGAAGCGCGACCGGTTATCGGCGCCAACGTCATAGTCCTGTACACCCAGCCGTGCCGTAAGCATTTCACGGACGATGTCGATGGAGCTGAGACATATCAAAACAACTGCTGCGGCGCCGATGCCGCCGACAACCAGGAAGACAATACGCGCGCGGCGATCCTTCTGCGTGAGGAAAAGCAGGTACATCAACATGATGATGCAGAAGGCGATGCTGCCCCATGCAGCGCGCGAAAACGACAGCAGCGCGCCCAGCAGCATGAGGATGCTTGCGATAAGGCTAAGCGGGCGGATCTTGTCGACGACAAAGCCCTCGATCAGCCAAATCAGCGGCGGCACCAGGAAACAGCCCAGCACGTTGGGGTCTTTGAACGCGCCGACCGCGCGTTCGTTCATGGCAAAGTCTTTCAAGGCCGGCAGGAAATCGAAGAACGTCGCGAAATAGCCGAGCGTGCCGAGAAGACCGGCCAGCGTGCCGCAGACGATATAGGCCGAGCGCACATTCCCGATCGCGCGCATGGTATCTTGCGCGAATATCCATGCGAACACGACTGACGTCATGCCGAGATAGAAGGAAATGGCGAGAAAGCGCGCCGAGTCGTCCGGGCCGAAGGGTGTTAGGATCGGCGTCGGGTCGCCTGCGACTCGCAGAAATCCGGAGCCCTGGATGAACAGCAGCCCGATCACGCCGCCGGCGTCGCGAATGAGCAGCAAAACGAAAAGCGGCACTATCACGCGATTGAACGGCACGCGCGCAAGGATGCAAGCAAAGCCGAGCACAGCGGCCAGGAATTCATAGGGCGCCGGCTCGACGACGACGTAGGCGCCCGAAAGAACGGTGATGTAGAGGACGACGTGCAGAAACTTGCCGGCGAGCGAATCGACGGAAGTCTCGACTCGGCCGATCGCCGATCCAGGCTGCTGTGCCGCGTGGTTTAGGATGCTCACTGGCTGAACTCAGTATGATTAAGGCGAGCTTTACAGCCTCCGAATTTGTAGGGAAGCAGCCTGCGTCAACATAGTAAACAATCCGCAAAAATTAGCCTTGGATGCTGAGCGCGCTGGCGAGAGGACTGCGCCAATGATAACGCAGGGACCGCAACAGAGGCGCGGCTGTATAGCTTCCTTGAAATGAGAACCTTGTCTGAAGTTTGGGGATTTTCCTGGAAGAGTATTGCGTTCTCATTCGTAATACTCGGCAACGCCATCACCAACAGCGCAGCCACAGGAGAAGGGCTGCCGCCGTGCATTGAATGCGTGGCGGTGCGCCTTGAGCATCCGATCGTCGTTTACGGCCCATCGCCTTATGAGCCGGATGCCCCCGTCAGCGTCATCAGGCTCCCAGACGGCAAATTTCGAGGTTTTGTCGCTGGCGGAAAAACGCTGGCCATTGACGGAGACACGCCGCTTACGCTCGGCGGACCGCCGCATGTTGTTCTCCCCGCGGGGCCGCCGGGCAGCCAATCGGAGTGCGGACGCTGGCTGACCACGGTCATGCGTGGGCTGGGCACTCTCTATGGTCTCATCCACAACGAACTGCACTGCAACGCTCCGTATGGCACCTACAAGTGGATGTCGATCGCCAAATCGAACGATTATGGGCTGACCTGGAACATTCTAGGCCCGGTCATCACCAGCGATCAGCCGAGCACGACGCACACCGAAGGTGAGGGCGACTGCACCGGCGTCGACGGACACAATGGCTATTGGTACTTCTATTGTTTGCGCCGGCGTGACGGCAAGAACGTCGTCGTGCGCGCGCCGATTGAGAATCCTGGGCCCGGCAAGTGGTTCAAATGGACGGGGAGCGGCTGGAATGCGCCGGGCGTCGGCGGAACAGGCGCTGGATTGAGCGGATTTGTCGGCATGAGCGCGGCCTATTGGACCGGCCATGACGTCGTATTGGTGCTGGGCTCGATGAGTTCTTCTATGCAACTGTCCATTTCAGCGGACAAAGTGCATTTCGGCGCGGTCGGCGATCCGATCATTCTTTACGATGAATATAACTGGAAGCGTCCGGTGCCGACCGAGCTTTACGCTTATCCGAGCATGATTGCTGCAGATCGCGGCTTCAACGACATCACCGAACATTTCTTCCTGTCATATATGTACGTGCCGCCCAACGAAGATTTCACGCAGCGCTACCTTGTCATGCAGGAGGGGTGGATCAGCGCGTCGGCGCTGCCACGGTCTCCGCAAGTGCGCACGGCGCTCTCCCGCTGGATCAGCTCCGACGGTCGCACGTGGACGACGACGGGCCCCACGATATCTCGGGGACATTCATATGCTTATGATAGGAAGCTCGGATATCTGATGACTGCGGCGCCACAGCGCAGCGCCGGCGTCAAACTAGACGAATGCTTTTCCGATCTTACCGGTGCTGGTTTTCTCGCCGAGGCCGGCCATTGCGCGGACAACGGCAGCGAACGCCGCCGCCCGGGCGGTTACGTGTTTCGCGACGAGCAGGGGGGGACAATCGCGCTGTTCGATTGTGTGTCAATCGCCGGCGTGCATTTTGTTTCCAATCGCAAAGATTGCGAGGCCAAGGGTGGCCGCGCGGCTCTGTTAGGTTTTGCACTTCAATGAACGCCGGGCCGCGCCAATGAAAAGCGCAATCAATAGGCGCCTTCCCCGCGCAGGAGTGCGAACGGCGTGCGCGACAGAATGTAGATGTCGAACAGGATCGACCAGTTCTCGATATAGTAGAGGTCGTGTTCGACGCGGCGCTGGATCTTTTCTTTGCTGTCGGTTTCGCCGCGCCAGCCGTTGATTTGCGCCCAGCCGGTGATGCCCGGCCTCACCCGATGGCGGGCGAAATAGCCGTCCACCGCTTCGTCGTAGAGATGATTTTCGGCCTTGGCGTGGACGGCGTGCGGCCGCGGGCCCACGAGCGACAAATTTCCGGTGAAAACGACGTTGAAGAGTTGCGGCAGTTCGTCGAGGCTCGTCCTGCGAATGAAACGGCCGACGCGGGTGACGCGCGGGTCGTTTCTGGTCACGAGCTTTTTCGCCGCCGGATCGGCGTGCTCGGTGTACATCGAGCGAAACTTATAGACCTCGACGACTTCGTTGTTGAAGCCATAGCGGCGCTGCTTGAAAAAGATTGGCCCTCTGCTGTCGAGCTTGATGGCGGCCGCGACCGCGAGCATGACCGGGGCAAGGCAAATCAGCGCCAGCGTTCCGACGATCTTGTCGAACAGCCACTTCATCACGATGTCCCAATCGGCGATCGGCCGATCGAAAATGTCGAGCACCGGGACGTTGCCGATATAGGAATAGGAGCGGGGACGGAACCGCAGCTTGTTGGTGTGCGCCGACAGCCGGATATCGACCGGCAGCACCCAGAGCTTTTTCAGCATCTGCAGGATGCGGCCTTCCGCCGAGATCGGCAGCGAGAAGATCACGAGATCGACGCGGGTGTGACGGGCGAATTCGACAAGGTCTTCGACAGTTCCGAGCTTCGGCACGCCTTCGCACAGCGGCGAAGAGCGCTCGTCGCCGCGATCGTCGAATGCGCCGATAATGCGCACGTCGGAATCGCGCTGGCCGGACATCGCCGCGATGAGCGCTTCGCCGCTGTGTCCGGCGCCGACGACAACGGTGCGGCGGTCGAGACGGCCCTGCCGGGTCCAGCGCCGCACCAGGAGGAAGAGGGCGCGCCGAAAAGCGAGCAGCGCGAGCAGGCCCACCGCATAGTAACTGCCAAGCCAAACGCGGGAGAACGGATCGCCAGCCCTGGCGAAAAACGACACGGCGACGGCAAGAAGGAACACCACGGACCACGCCGAGGCGAGCCGCATGTACTGCTTTTCGTGGCCGCGAAAGGCCTGGACCTGATAGATGTCGGCGGCCTGGAATGCCAGCAGCGCGGTGAGCGAAATGCCGGCAATGGCGCCGAAATAGTAGCGCGAAAAGCCGTCGGACGGCACGACATAGGCAAGATACAGCAGAAAACCAACGGTCGCGACCAGAGCGACTTCGATGGCGCGCACCGCGCCGGCCAGCACGATCGGCGAATAGGCCTGTTTGAAGTCCTCGGCAATGACGTCCTGCGCCGCCGACGACAGCGGGCGCGGGGCCTGCGGCTTGGTGCTCGGCATGGCTTTGACCGCCGATGAAACCGCGGTGGTGTCGAAGAGTGTCGTCGTCTCGGGGCTCGACATGGTTAACAAACACTTTCATTCCGCGGCTTTATTCCACGGCTTTTTCCACGACGGGGGCGCCCGCATCCCGCGCCGGCAGGTGCGCCGGAACATAGTGAACAATCTTCAAAAAAAGGTTATGCGCGCTGCGCAGCGTTGCGCGCCGCAATCGCTTCCCGATAGGCGGCGAGGTTGCACTCGACCATCGTGTTCAACGAGAACTCGCTGCGAACCCGCGTGCGTAGCGCTTCCGCCAATCGATGAATTTCCGCCGGCTCGGTCAGCGCTGCCGTTATCGCGCCGATGAGAGCGCCGAGGTCGTCGGCCGGGATGAGATGCCCGGATTGCGGCCCGAATATCTCGTGCACACCCCCGACATCGGTGGCGATGATCGGGATACCGGCCGCCGCCGCTTCCAGCGCGACATAGGGCAGGGACTCCGCCCGTGACGGCATCACCAGCATGCGGCCCATCGCAAAGGCTTTGCGCGCCGGGCAATGGCCGATGAAGCGGATCTGCTCGGCGACCCCGAGCTGCTTCGCCTGGTCGCGCAGCATCTGCGAATCCGGGCCTTCGCCCGCGATCGTTGCCGTGACCTTGCGTCCTGAACGGCCAAGGATGGCGATCGCCTCGATGAGCACATCTATCGCCTTGACCGGCCGCAGTTCACCGACACACACGATATCGGTAGCGTCGGGCCGCACCGCTATCGTCTCGAATTCGGATTCGGCAATGCCGTTGCGCACGACGCGCACGATGGCCCGCGGCTTGCTGATCACGGTGCGGAACAGATCGGCGATGTAGGTGCTTTCGAAAAGGAACAGATCGGTGCGGCCGTTCAGAATTCGTTCCAGCGTGCGATAGAAGCCGCCGTTGATCGTGCCCGGAGAATAGACAAGCGAGCCGCCATGCGGTGTGTAGGCGCGGATCGCGTCGGGGACGGTCGGGGTCAAGCGTGCAAGCGCCGCGCCTTTGGCGCCATGGCCGTGCAGTACGTCGGGCGAGAGCGCCTTGACCCGCTTCGATATGGTCCACAGCGCACCGAAATCGCGCGGATTGAGCTCACGTGTAATCGGTAGGCGCAGAATGCCAAGAGCAAGCCGCGGCGCGAGATCGGCAAGAATAGCATCGGCGTTTGCGCCGCCCGTCGTCGCATCGACGACAAGCCCGACACGGTGGCCGCGTTCGACCTGACCTCGCGCGACGTCAACGACGTGGCGGAAGAGACCGCCGAGCGGCGCGCGCAACATATGGAGGATCTTCAAGCTCGTTGGAGCATAGGCCGGGCGCGGCGCCGCGGCCGCGCGCGCTTGCGCCGGCACGGCGGCTGATGCGGCAGCCGGAGCAAATGTCTCCAGGCCGAATTTCGAATTCAAGGGCCGCAGATCGCCCATGCAAGTTGCCTATGCAGGTCGCTATGCCGGCTTCGTCAGATCCATAAATTTGGTGGCAAAACCGTAAGCGGATGTAGGAACACGGGAGGTTAATAAAGCGTCACGCCGGCGCGGCGAGAGAACCTTAACCGGATAGCAACCTTAATAGTTTGTAATTGGGCATGCGTATGCCGTCCCTTGGTAGATTTGTCCGCAGGAGTACTGTGATGAGCGTGGCGTCGCCTCCAGCGCGTGATCCGTTAGACGCGGATCTCGATCTTCCGGCACTGGGGTCGGCGCTGTGGCGGAAGCGACGGCAAATTCTGGTTCCGACGATTTTGGCGGCACTGTGCGCGCTGATCGCGGTTCAAGTTATCACCCCAAAATATTCTTCTGAATCGCGCATCCTCATCGAGACACGCGACAATATTTATCTGCGCCCGGACGCCGATAAGATCACCACCGACCCCACGATCGATGCGGAAGCGGTGACGAGCCAAGCGCAAGTCATTCTGTCTCGAGACCTCGCCCTCGAAGTCATCAACAAGCTCAAGCTCGGCGAATTGCCGGAATTCGATTCGACGCTCAACGGCGTATCGCCGCTCAAAGCTTTGCTCGGATTGTTTGGTCTCGGCAAAGATCCTTTGAGCATGACCCACGAGGAACGTGTCCTCAACGCCTATTACGATCGGCTCAGCGTGTTTCCGGTTGAGAAATCGCGCATCATCAATATCGATTTTCTGTCCGAAGATCCCGCGCTTGCGGCGCGCGTGGCCAACGCCATCGCCGACGCCTATCTGGTGCGGCAGCGCGAAGCCAAGCAGGACCAGGCGAAGGATGCGGGGCAGTGGCTCGCCGGCCAGATCGAAACCATGCGGCAGAAGGTCGAAGCTGCGGAAGCCAAAGTCGAGGATTTCCGCGCCAAGGCCAATCTCCTTGTCGGCATCAACAACACCACGCTGTCGGCGCAGACGCTCGGCGATGTCAACGCGCAGCTTGCGGCGGCGCGTGCCCTGAAAAGCGACGCCGAGGCCAAGGCCAAGCTCATCCGCGACATGCTGCGTTCCGGGCAGCCCATCGAGTCGTCGGATTTTCTTAATTCAGAATTGATCCGCCGGCTCACCGAACAACGCATCACCTTGCGCGCGCAGCTCGCCGAGCAGTCGTCGACGCTGCTCGACGGCCATCCGCGCATCAAGGAATTGCGGGCGCAGATCGCCGACCTCGACAATCAGATCAGGGGCGAGGCGGAGAAGGTTGCGCGGTCGTTCGAGAACGACGCCAAGCTTGCCGGCGCGCGCCTGGAGTCGCAATCCGCCACCCTCGATCAGCTAAAGAACCAGGCTGCGTCCACCAACGGGCAAGACGTGCAACTGCGCGCGCTGGAGCGCGACGCGAAATCGCAGCGCGATCTTTTGGAGTCCTATCTCGCCAAATATCGCGAGGCGACCTCGCACGATACGATCAATTCGACGCCCGCCGACGCCCGCATCATTTCGCGCGCCACGGTGTCGAATATTCCGGCCTATCCCAAGAAATTGCCGACCATCCTGATCGCCACCTTCGCCATGCTGGTGTTGACCGCGGGTCTGGTGATGACCAAGGAGATTCTGAGGGCGCCCGGCGGCTTCGTGCCGCTGCGCCGGGAACCGGCTTTGGTCGCGCAAGGTTTGGTCGCGGACGAGGCGGTGCCCGCGGCGAGACTCAACGCGGTCGTCGGGCCGCGGCGGAACGAGCCGCGCGGTATCGCCGAAGTCCCGATCGGCGCGGTCGTGGACGCTGCCTATGATTTGCACCGGATGGGCGTGCGGCGCATCGCCGTCTTCGGCGCCGCGCCGGGAATGAATATCGGCCAGACCGCGATCAAGCTTGCGCGGGCGCTTGCGGAAGAATCGCGCGTCGTTCTGGTCGGCCTTGGCTCAGGCGAAACCGCGATCCGGGCCGTTTCCAACGAGCCGTCGGCCGACGGTCTTGCCGAACTCGCCCACGGCATCGCGTCATTTCGCGACATCATCACCAAGGACAGGCTATCGCCACTGCACCTGATCTCGCCGGGGCATGCGTCGACTGACCGGCTCCAGATTCTCTCCGCGCCCGGCATCGTCACGAGCTTCGACGCCTTGGCGCATAGCTATGATCATGTCGTCGTGGATGCCGGCGCAGTTTCGGGCGCGGGGATCGATCGTATTGCCGAAATAGCCCCGCACGCGGTGCTGGTTGCCGATACGACGGCGGCTGGGTCTGCGGCGCGCGAACGGCTGCTGACCGGCGGCATCGTCGATGTGACCACGCTGGTCGGAACCCGCGGCGCCTTGAGTGAAACCGCCGCCGCCGCGTAACGCCCGCGCCACCTTACGCATGTTATGCTTTGTTGTTACGTTTCCTTGTTACGTTTCCTTGCGCCGAGCGTGGCGATTGACCGAGTTCTCGTCTTGGCAAAAGATTATCAACTCGGTCGTGCGATAACTTAGCCCACGTTTCGACGAGGCAAGGTCCGTTGGCTGGCCTGAAACAGACGATCATCCGTGGCGGTTTGGAGTCGCTGTATTTCAGCGGCGCCCATATTGCGTTTCGGCCGTTCGTCGGCGGCGTCGGCGCGATCCTGACCCTGCATCATGTGCGCCCGCGGCGTCCGGGTCGGTTCCAGCCGAACCATCTTCTCGAAGTGACGCCGGCTTTCCTCACGCGCGTGGTGAAGGATCTGCGCCGCTCGGGCGTCGACCTGGTCAGCCTCGACGAATTGCATCGCCGCATGACCGAGGGCGACTTCTCACGCCGCTTCGTCTGCCTCACCTTCGACGACGGCTATCGCGACACGCTGCAATGGGCCTATCCGATCCTCAAAGAGGCCGGCGTGCCGTTCGCCATCTATGTGCCGACGAGCTTTCCCGACCGTCTGGGCGAATTGTGGTGGCTGGTGCTCGAGGCCGTCATCGGACGCAACGACCGCATCGGTCTTTTGATCGACGGCCGCGACCGCAAATTCGATTGCGGCACTGTGGCGGAGAAACGCGCGCTCTACGACGAGCTTTATTGGTGGCTGCGGGCGCGGCCGACGGAAGCCGAAATGCGCAGTACCGTCCGCAACCTCGCGGCCTTTTATCACGTGGACGTCGCGGCGTTCTGCAGCGAACTGTGCATGACCTGGCCCGAGCTCGCGCAACTCGCGTCCGACCCGCTCGTCACCATCGGCGCGCATACGGTCAATCATCCGATGCTGGCGAAGCTGACAAAGGAAGCCGTGCGCTCGGAAATGGATTTAAGCCGATCGGTCATCGAGGCGGCGCTGTCGGTGCGGCCGCAGCATTTGTCTTATCCGTACGGCGACCGCACGTCGGCCGGGCCGCGCGAATTCGAAGTGGCGGCGGAGCTCGGCTTCAAGACCGCGGTCACGACCCGGCCGGGCGTGTTGTTCGCCCGGCACAACCGGCACATGACGGCATTGCCGCGGATTTCGCTCAACGGCGACTATCAGCGCATGCGCTATGTGCGTGTATTGTTGTCCGGCAGCGCGACTGCGATGTGGAACGGCTTTCGCCGCGTCGAAGCGGCTTGACCTACCGGCCTTGCGTTCGGCCTTGCGCTTTCGGCCTGCCCATCCACGATACGATCGGCATCGCCGGCAAAACCCAACCCAGACCGGCAATTACATAATAGGCCACCGAGAGCGCGGAATTGTCGTGAATCGCCGGAGCCTGGGCCAGCGCCATCGCGACCAGCGCCCACACGACCACCAGCACGAGCAGCGCCAAGGTTCCCAAAAGTTTACGCATACGGATCGGCATGGCGGCTAGAACAGTTGGAGCAAAAGCCGGAGCGGCATAACGTCGGTTGCGAGAAGAGGGGGCAGCACTATATGGTCCGCGCGCCTGCGACAAGTGACCGGTCATGACTGCACAAATTTCGGACCAAAATGTGCGCGCGATCCGGCTGTGGCTTTATGCCGTGGCCGCGATGGTGCTCGCCATCGTCTTGGTCGGAGGCGCGACGCGGCTCACCGAATCCGGATTGTCGATCACGGAATGGAAGCCGGTCATCGGCGTTGTGCCGCCGCTGAGCGGCGTGCAATGGCAGGCCGAGTTCGAAAAGTATCAGGCCATTCCGCAGTACCGCGATCTCAACAACGGCATGAGCCTCGGCGCATTCAAGAACATCTATTGGTGGGAGTGGACGCATCGGCTGATCGGGCGAGCCATCGGCATGGTATTTTTGCTGCCGTTCTTGTGGTTCCTGTGGCGGGGCTGGATCGGCCCCGGATTGCGCAACCGGCTGTGGTTGATTTTCGGCCTCGGCGCGCTGCAAGGCGCGGTCGGCTGGTGGATGGTCGCGTCGGGATTGGCCGACCGCGTTGAAGTCTCGCAATATCGTCTCGCGACACATCTTGTCCTCGCATGCCTGATCTATGTCGCTCTGATCTGGACGGCGCAGCGGTGGGACAAGCAGCCATCAGCACAGATACTTGAGTCCTTGCCGTCGCGTATTCGCTTCGGCGCCGTCGCGCTGCTCGTCCTGGTGCTGGCGCAAATCTATCTCGGCGCGATCGTCGCCGGGCTGCGCGCCGGCCACATCTACAATACCTGGCCCCTGATCGACGGCGCGCTGGTGCCGGATTCGGCGCGGCTATTTTTTGATGCGCCGCTGTGGCGGAATTTCTTCGAGAACACGCTCACGGCGCAATTCGATCACCGCATGCTGGCTTACGCGATCTGGATCGTCGCGCTTCTGCACGCATTCGGCGTGGCGCGTGTTCCGAAAAAAGGACCGGTGGTCGTCGGCGCAGTTCTGCTTGCAGTCGCGGTGACGTTGCAAGCGGCGCTCGGCATATGGACGCTGTTGATGGTCGCGCCGCTTTCCCTGGCGCTGATGCATCAGGCCATGGCGATGGTCGTGCTCACGGTCGCGACGGTGCACGCGGCGTCCGTCGCGGAGCCTATTGCGCGCGATCAGGTGGCTAACGCACGCGGCTTCTGGAAGATGGCCGAGTAATGGTAAGGCGGGATTTCAGCAACACGAACCAGCTTTAAGCCGGATTGCTCGACGGCGCGTATTACGGTTTCGGGGCTCATTCTCAGCTCTGTCTTAGGTCCGCGTGGCTGCCCGAGGACTGTGGTTTCTTCTCTTGGTCTCGGATGCCAATTCACGACGGCAAATTGCCCGCCCGGTAAGAGAACTTCCGCAACGGAATTGCAAAGACGTATCGTGTCCGGAACGCCGTGGAAAGCATTGGCTAAGAAGACGAAGTCGATGGGCGGGGCGACAATCTTGCCAAGATCGTAAGCGTCGGCCGCTACGAATTCACAGTTTGTTAGGCCGGCTTCGCTCATGCGACGCCGCGCCAGCTCCAAAAGTTCGCTGTCGATATCGATTGCGGTCACATGACGCGCAATACGTGCCATGGGCAACGTGAACCAACCATTGCCGGCACATAAATCGATTGCCGTCGCACCGGCGGTAAACCCGGATTCGATCAATACGCCGGTAGGATCGGGCCACAAGGCTTCCCACCACCTCGCATCCGGCATTTCGGTGCCTTGGAAGAAGCCCGAGATCATCGACCGACTACCTTGTTAGGACGACCTTCGCGCCTTGATATCTCAGCAGCCTCCGGAACGTCGACTAGGGCGCGAACTCATAAAAGCGTAGCCAAATCCGGAAAACGGACGCTGCCAAAGATTGAGGATAGTGACCTGATCTGCTCGGCACGTCCGCAATAACCTGCGATTAATTTTTCGCGGTATAGTCGTCGTATGGCTATTCGAGCGAAAATCGGCTGCTTCGGCTCCGTCGCGATTCTGCTTCTTGTTGGAGGAATCATCTTCCAGATTTTGGCGAACTTTCCTACCGTTTCAAACCGATATCGTCTTACCATTGCGGTTGAATCAGACGGCGCGGTTCATACTGGTGTCTGGGGCGCGCTCAAAACGACGTGTTGACTCTATTCGGACATAGGCTTGCACCTTATCTGCACGCTCTCTTGATCCCGCCCGGACGACCAGGTGGCTGCCGGGCAACGCTTATTTTATGCAAACACACGACGTAATGTTTTCGACCCGAAAGTGCTGCACTGCTTCGTTAGCTGCAAAATTTACGGCGACCTCGACAGACGGCGGCCGCCATGCGTACCGCTTGCTAAATTCCAGGTCAGGTGCGGTCTCGCTGAGCCGCGTGAAGATGATGTCAAAGTACCCGCTGGAATCTGTCTGACACCCGGAGGCGTCGACCGATACGATCGCGGTCCATTTTCGCTCCAAGGTCGGCGGGATCATTTCAGAGAATTGAACGTCGGTGACGGTAAGCTTCGGGTGGCATAAAGGGTCCCCGTTTACCGGTACGACGCTGGCCAGCCCTAGCGCGCTCGCGACGATGCCGCAGATAAAAGACCTGTACATTTGATGCTATCACTCCTTGATCACTGTGCCGCAGGTGTTGCTGGGGGTGAAATCCGAACTACCGCGAGCGCGGTCAGCGCTGCATAGATGCAGAAGCCGGCGGCAATAGCCGCGAAGAGACCGGTTACACCGAGACCGAGCCAGTACACTGCTGCGAGTCCGGCACCTGCGCTCACGAGCAACCGCACTGCGTTTGCGGTCATCGCTGCAAAGCCGCGGCCGAATCCTTGGCATACGAAGAACAGCCCAAGGCCGAGACCGAAACAGACATAAACCGGCCCGACGATCCGCAGATACATCGCTCCAAGGCGTGCCACTTCGGCGTCGTTACTGAATAAGCCCAGCCAAATGCTGGGTCGCACCGCGACGATCAATCCCAGGGTCCCGCATAGAAGCGCAATCGTCACCGCGCCCGTCCAGGCGATCTGGCGAGCGCGGCTATACTGCTGCGCGCCCCAATTCGTCCCCACCATTGCAACGATCGCTGTTCCAAAACCAAAGGCGATGGGCTGCATGATGTACTCGAGCCTCGACCCCATCGCATAGCCGATGGCAGCTTCGGGTCCGAACTGGCCAGCGATGCCCGTCAGTACGACCACAGACAAGTTGGTAATTGCGGTGTTGATCAAACCCGGAACGCCAACTTTGAGAATATCGGCGAATAACGCCCATTGCGGCGCCACTCCGTAGAAATTCAAACGAATGATCGAGCGGGACGAGCGCAGGTAGGCAATCATGATGAGGCTGCCGACGCCGAAAGGAATCACCAGCCCCCAGCCAGCACCTGCAGGACCCAACGCCGGAAACGGTCCATAGCCGAAGATAAGAAGAGGCGCGAGTGCAATGTGCGCGATCACGCAGCCGACCAGAACGCCCGCATGTAGGCTCATGTTGCCTGTCCCCCGCACTGCGTTACCGAGCAGGTTGAGAACGGTGATGCAGACGGCGCCGCCGAAGGCGACATTGGCGTATGAGAGCGCGTCCATCAGCATCTTGTCGCGCCCGCCCATCCAACCAAAAATAAAAGGAGCGGCCAGCAGCATTACTGTCGAAAAAATTCCGGCAAGCGCGAGAGCCAACAGAAATGCGTGGAAGGCTAGTTCGTCGGCCCTCTCGCGCTTGCCCGCTCCGAGCGCGCGCGCGACGGCAGACGACACGCCGGCGCCCATGCCGCTGTTGGTGGTTTGCAGAATCAGCATGATCCACGGAAACGCCAGTGAAGCGCCCGCAAGCGCGTTCGTTCCGATCCTGCCGAGGAAAATGCCATCAAAGATGATCACGGCAACAAACGCGAACAGGTTAAGAATGTTCGGCGCCGCCAGCCGTAACAGCGTTGCAAAGATCGGTCCTTCAAGGAGTAATTTGGTGCGGGCCGCTACGGGGCGTGCCGGTGGAATTGCCAGGGAGGACGCGGCCAACGTAGTCGGAGGAATAGTAATGCTCTGATCGCTCATAGGTGCTCCTCCCCATGCAGGGCTGGAGCAGCGCTTGAGACGAACCGTCTTCAAGAACCGGGCGGCTGCGTGGAGAGCCCGACCGCTTCGAATGAAGCGAGAGGCACTATCGACACATTGCAATTATCCGCAACGCATCTTTTCTCGGGCACACATGAGAAAATCTCATGAACTTGGGCAGGTTGATTGGCCAATACATTGCTGCTATCGCCAGTACGCTGTATTCTTGATTAAATTTCCTCATGAGCGATTGGGCCGATGGCGCGTCGTCTCCCACCGCTGAATGGCCTGAAAGCTTTCGAGGCTGCGGCCCGGAGCGAAAGCTTCACGCGCGCCGCCGAGGAGTTGAACGTCACGCAAGGTGCCGTCAGCCATCAGGTGAAATCGCTCGAAGATACACTTGGGCTCAAGCTCTTCCATCGCGAACGGCAACGGCTGATCCTCACCGAAGCTGGACGCGATTACCTGGCCGTCATCCGCGATGCGTTGGACCGCATCGCCGTCGGCACCGAACGGCTGTTGCAGCGTCAGGAGAGCGGCGTTCTCACCGTCAGCACTTCGCCCGATTTCGCCGCGAAATGGCTAGTCAACCGGCTGAGCCGCTTTGCCGAGAAGTATCCCGACGTGGATTTGCGCGTTTCGGCCACGACGCACTATGTCGATTTCGCGCGCGACGATGTCGATATCGCGATCCGACATGGCGACGGGAATTGGCCGGGGCTCGATGTGCAGCGGCTTTATTCGGAGCGTCTGTTTCCGGTTTGCAGCCCAAAGCTCGTCGCCGGACATAACCGCATCAGGAAAGCGGCGGACTTTTTGAAGTTTCCACTGCTTCGTCTTGAGGACGCAAAGAATTGGACGCGCTTATTTGAAGCCGCGGGCGTAAAGGCCTCCGTCGGCCCCGGCCCAGTTTTGAACCGTGCCAGCATGTTGATCGACGCGGCGATCGACGGCCAGGGCATCGCCTTGGCGCGCACGGCGCTCGCGGCCTGGGACTTGATCAACGGCCGCCTCGTGCGGCCAGTCGACGTTTCGTTGAGGGTGGCCAATACCTATTGGATTGTCTGCCCCAAAGCAGTATCGAATATTCCGAAGATTGCAACATTCCGGAATTGGGTCCTCGCGGAAGCGGCCGAAGATACTCGCCGCCTCAAAGCGCTTGCGCCATGATCGATGTCGGCTATGGCCCATCGCGTCGTTTCGCCGCGATGCAATGATTCGTCGGCTGTCGGGGGCCGAGTGGACCCTGGCAGGCAGTCCGCTCAGCGCATTTATGAGTTCACGGCCTAATCGGCCAGCGCCTGATCGAGATCGGCGATGATATCGTCCTTGTCCTCGATCCCGATCGACAGCCGCACCACGTCGGGTCCGGCGCCGGCCTGGACCTTCTGTGCGTCGTTAAGCTGGCGGTGTGTGGTCGAAGCCGGATGAATAATGAGCGAGCGCGTATCGCCGATATTGGCGAGATGCGAGAACAACATGACGTTCGACACGAGTTTCACGCCGGCGTCATAACCGCCCTTGAGACCGAAGGTGAAGACCGCGCCGGCGCCGTTCGGGCAATATTTCTTGGCGAGGTTGTGATAGCGGTCGCCGGCCAGTCCGGGATAGCTGACCCAGGCTACGCTCGGATGCGCCGCGATCCATTCCGCTACCGCGAGCGCATTGTCGCAATGCCGCTGCATGCGCAGCGGCAGCGTCTCGATGCCGGTGAGGATGAGGAAGGCATTGAACGGCGATAGCGCCGCCCCGATATCGCGTAGCGCCAACATGCGGCACGCCATGGCGAAGCCGAAATTGCCAAACGTTTCGTGCATCACCACGCCATGGTATTCCGGCCGCGGCTCGCACAACATCGGATAGCGCCGCTCGCGCGACCAGTTGAACGTACCGCCGTCGACGATCAGGCCGCCCATCGAATTGCCATGTCCGCCCATAAATTTGGTCAGCGAATGCACGACGATGTCGGCGCCGTGATCGATCGGCTTGCACAGGTACGGCGTGGCAAGCGTGTTGTCGACGATGTAGGGCACGCCGGCGCGGCGCGCGATCTGGGCGACGGCCGCCATGTCGGTGACGACGCCGCCGGGATTGGCGATCGACTCGGTGAAGATCGCCTTGGTCTTCGGGCTGATCGCGCGCTCGAACGAGGAGAGATCGTCGGGATCGGCCCAGACGACGTTCCAGCCGAAATTCTTGAACGCATGATTGAACTGATTGATCGAGCCGCCATAGAGTTTTTTTGAAGCGACGAACTCATCGCCGGGCTGCATCAGGCAGTGAAACACCAGAACCTGCGCGGCGTGACCCGATGCCACCGCAAGGCCCGCGGTGCCGCCTTCGAGCGCCGCGACGCGCTCCTCGAGCACGGCCGTCGTCGGATTGCCGATGCGGGTATAGATGTTGCCGAAAGTTTGCAGGCCGAATAGCGAGGCCGCGTGGTCGACGCTCTCGAATACAAAGGACGTGGTCTGATAGATCGGTGTTGCGCGCGCGCCAGTCGTCGGATCGGGCTGCGCACCGGCATGAATCGCAAGCGTTGAAAATCCCGGAATGCGTTCGGTCATAGGTGTTCCCTCTTGGGTCTTGCCTTTTAGGCCGATATTCATTGAGAAAAGCGACCATGCCGGTTTACGGTCAAAGCCGTCAAGGCGCGCAAAGACCGTCACGTTAATAGGCGGTAGCGGCCAACAGCCGAGCTGCCGGGCACGGCAATGGCGGAAATTCCATGCTCGCGCCGGCTGCCCGGCCGCGAACTCACTTAAAGTGTTTGAGCGCCGCGCGGCAGGCCGGAGAGACACGGCTACGGTTGGCCATCAGGCAGTGCGCGACACGCTCGCGGTCCGGAATGAATCGGCCGCAGACTGTCATGGCGTCATTCATGCACGCAAAGTGATCGCCCTGGGCGCGCGCGGGAATGGCTGCAAATTGAGACACAAGACAGAGGAGCGCGAGAACGGCTGCGTCACGAAATTTCATGGGCCTTTTCCAATCTCCGGCAAGTGCTGACAAGAGATGTGCTGACAAGTGACATGCTGACAAGAGACATGCTGACGAGCGAGATGCGGCGGGTACGAGATATTCCGGCTGGAGATCACATCAGCGGCTGCCTTCCTCGCGCTGCACGCGATCGGAAGCTGCTGTCGCACCGCCCGGAGCGCTGGCGCGGTTGAGCGACATGCGCTGGATGCCGCCGATCGCCGCACGCTTTGAACTGAGCGTGCGCGTATTCACGCCCATCCAGGCAATTTCCGACGACAGCCGGCCGTATTCGATTTTGGGGCAGCGGTTCATCACGACTTTCAGACCATTGGCTTCGGCGAGCGCGGCGGCTTCGTCGTTGCGCACGGAGAGTTGCATCCAAATGACCTGCGGCCGCGGCTTGAGCGTGAGCGCCTCCTGAACGATGCCAAGCGCATATTGCGAAGCGCGGAAGATATCGACCATATCCACCGGCACGGGAATATCGCCAAGCCGCGCATAAATGCGCTGCCCGAGCATGGCATGGCCGTCATGTCCCGGATTGACCGGGATCATGGTGTAGCCGCGCTCAAGAAGATATTTGAAGGCGAAATAGCTCGGCCGGCTTTCCTTCTCCGAGGCGCCGACCATAGCAATAGTCTTGACGGTGTTGAGGATGCCGCGGATGTAGCTGTCCGGATAGGAATCGTGATTCATTGCGCGTGCTCGACGGTCAGTGTTCTTCTTAGCGGTCTTGCCATTTCGGCTCGCGCTTTTCGATAAAAGCGCTAATGCCTTCTTCGGCATCGCGCGCCAGCATGTTCTCGACCATGACTTCGGACGCGTATTTGTAAGCGTCGGCGAGCGGCATTTCGGCCTGGCGATAGAACGCTTCCTTGCCGATTTTCACGGTCAGCGCCGATTTGCCGGCAATCTTTTCTGCAAGCGCAAGCGCCTGTGCGTGTTCGCTGCCCGGCGCGACGATGCGATTGATGAGACCGATGCGCACTGCGTCCTCCGCCGGGATCAGGTCGCCGGTGAGCAGCATTTCCATGGCCTGCTTTCGCGAAACATTGCGCGACAGCGCGACCATGGGCGTCGAGCAGAACAGGCCGATATTGACGCCGGGCGTCGCGAACTTCGCGGTCTGGGCAGCGACGGCCAAATCGCAACTCGCCACGAGCTGACAGCCCGCCGCCGTCGCGGTTGCGTGAACCGCGGCGATCACCGGCTGCGGCAGCGTTACGATTTGCTGCATCACCGTGCTGCACAACCCCATGATGCGCGTGAAATAAGCGCGGCCGCGATCCGCATCGGAACGGCGTGCATTGAACTCCTTAAGGTCATGTCCGGCGCAGAACGCGGGGCCATTCGCGGCAAGAACGACAACGCGAACAGAGCGCTCGCGCGCAATCGCGGTCAGCGCATCGCCGAGTGCCGTGAGCAACGCCTCCGAGAGGCTGTTGCGCGCCTGCGGCCGGTTCAGCGTGAGGATCGCGATGCTGTCCTTGTCCTCGCGGAGGAGGATCGAAGTGTCGGCAGCGAGCTTGGCAGTAGCGGCTTGAGCATTCATCTGCGCATCCGGATATTTGGCCGGTCAGCCTATCGCGCTGACTTTGCGGCCCAAGGCGTCCATTGTATCCAACTATCCGGTCCGGGGGGAAATTCCATGGCCAATTCCAAGCCCAATTCCAAGCCTCATTCCATGGCTGATGCCATTACAGCGCCGAAACTCACGCGCGAGCAGCTTGTGGAACTCCTGGCGGCCGAATTCCCTGAAGCTATGCACGCCGTAGGCGACTATGAGATCGAGGAGGTCTGGCACGGCGGCTGCCGGGTGCGCCGGCGCTATCACGAGCGATCGCTGCGGCCGGGCGGAACCGTGTCCGGGCCGGTCATGATGGCGCTTGCCGATTTCACGATGTATCTGGCCGTCCTGTCCGCGATCGGCTGGGTTCCGCTCGCGGTCACCACCAATCTCAGCATCAATTTCCTCAAAAAGCCCGGCGCGCGCGATCTTCTTGCCGAGGCTCGATTGTTCAAGCTCGGCAAACGGCTTGCGGTAGGCGAGGTCAAGCTGCGCTCCGACGGCGATGACGATCTCGTTGCACATGTTACATCGACCTACTCGATCCCGGCTGATCGGAGCTAGAGGTAATTTTATACCTCCACCTCAACTGTTTGAGAAATATCTAGAATAAGCATCGCGGTGATTGACCGGCGGGCCCGCGCCCGCTACAAGCCTGCCGCACGGTGCCGGTTTCCGGCGCACAATCGTAGACGGATGCGGATATGAAAACCTTTTCTGCCAAACCCGCCGAGGTCGAGAAGAAGTGGATCATGATCGACGCCGAGGGTCTCGTCGTCGGCCGGCTCGCTTCGCTCGTTGCCATGCGGCTTCGCGGCAAACACAAGCCCACATTCACGCCCCATGTCGATTGCGGCGACAATGTCATCGTCGTCAACGCGGCCAAAGTGGTGCTGACGGGACGCAAGGTTCAGCAGAAGATTTATTACAAACACACCGGCTATATCGGCGGCATCAAGGAACGCAGCGCCAAGTCGATCCTGGCCGGCCGCTTTCCCGAGCGGATCGTCGAGAAGGCCATCGAGCGCATGCTGCCGCGCGGCCCGCTTGGCCGCCAACAGCTTGCCAATCTGCGGGTCTATCCACGTGCGGACCATCCGCACGAGGCGCAGCAGCCGGAAAAGATCGATATTGGCGCCATGAACCGCAAGAATAAGAGGGTCGCATAATGGCCGAGACGATGCAGACGCTTGAGGATCTGTCCTCGCTGAAATCCGCGGCGCCGGTCGAGGCGCCCAAATACGTCCAGAAGCTGGACAAGCAAGGCCGGGCCTATGCCACCGGCAAGCGCAAAGACGCGGTTGCACGGGTGTGGATCAAGCTCGGCGGCGGCAAGATCATGATCAACGATCGGCCGGTCGAGACCTATTTCGCGCGGCCGGTGCTGCGCATGCTGATCCAGCAGCCGCTGACGGTTTCGAACCGCCAGGATCAATACGACGTCGTGTGCACGGTGTCCGGCGGCGGCCTCTCAGGCCAGGCCGGCGCGGTGCGTCACGGCCTGTCCAAGGCGCTGATGCGGCATGAGCCGGAACTGCGCGGCGTGCTCAAGCGCGGCGGCTTCCTCACCCGCGATAGCCGCGTCGTCGAGCGCAAGAAGTACGGCCGGGCCAAGGCGCGCCGCAGCTTCCAGTTCTCGAAGCGGTAAACAATCGCATCACTCTAGGGACCGTCACCCTGAGAGCTTGTGAAGCTTTCGAGGTTGCGTTTGCTGTTCGACGCAAGAGTACATTACATCTTTGGGCAGGTCAGCGAGGATTGGGTTTGGTGCTCCGTTCTATGCGCTGGCGAGGCGA
>Ga0207416_1001715_pt1 | contig 27094 bp, 29 predicted proteins | sample PaiPotPPM11metaG_FD_184107 | JGI IMG/M metagenome (GOLD analysis project Ga0207416, IMG submission 184107) | Iron sulfur acid spring bacterial and archeal communities from Banff, Canada, to study Microbial Dark Matter (Phase II) - Paint Pots PPM... ... | reverse complement strand
CCGCTCCCCTCCCTTCTACCGAATCGGTGGGTATGGGGAGGGTGGGGAGAGGTTACGCCTTCTATGCCAAATACGGCGAGGCCATCAACGTCACGGACGGTCGCTACACGCTATTCCAATGGCCCGCCGGCGAGGCCAACGACCCGCTCTATTGGTATGGCGCCCAACCACCGGAGTTCTTGAAGCCGCGCGGCGTCGGACCGTACGACGCCTGCCACACCCGCTACCCGATCGACTGGCTGCGCGGCCCCATGCGGACGGCGCTCTACGACGTGCAGGCCGACCCCCAGCAACAGTATGAGCTGGCGACGCAACGGCCGGAAACGGTGCATCGGCTGCAGACCGCGCTCCGCGATTGGTTGCGCGCGATCCAGGCTCCCACAGAGCAGCTCCACCGGCTTGGCTTGGACTAGAGAGAGGACTTCCCAACGCATGCCCCGCAACCTCATCGTCGTCGTGTTCGACACGCTACGCTACGACGCCGTCTTCGGCGACCTGGCGCGGATGCCAAACCTGCGTCGCTTCGCCGAGCAGTCGGCGACGTTCACCAATGCCTGGGGCGAAGGCTTGCCCACCATCCCCTTCCGGCGCGCGCTGCACACGGGGATCCGCTCCTTTCCCTGGCGCCACCACGTCCCCGACCGAGGCTCGCATCCCAACATCCTGGGCTGGCACGCCGTGCCCGAGGCGCACACGACGGCGGCCGAGTACCTCTATGCTCACGGCTACGCTACGCAGCTCGTCGGCGACGTCTGGCACATGTTCAAGGCGACCCAGAACTTCATCCGTGGCTTCGTCAGTTGGGACTTCATTCGCGGCCAGGAAGGCGACACCTACCGCTTCGGCGCCGAATCGCTGAAGACCGCGGCAGACCTTGACGCCACGCGCATGGGGCCGGCCGCCTACCTCTATCAGGTGCGTAATCGCGTCCGTGACGACGAGTACTTCGTCGCGCAGGTGCTGGACCGGGCCGGCGAGTTCGTCCAGCAAGTCCAGGGCGCGGCCCCTTACTGCCTGTGGGTGGAGAGCTTCGCCCCGCACGAGTTCTGGGATCCACCGCTGCGCTTCGCCGACGCCTATTTCCAGAAGGACGGGCTGAAGAACTACATCGTGCCGCAGTTGCTCAACCGTATCCCGGAAGGGCTGGCAGGTGCGACGGCGGCCAACAATCGCCGACTCACGCAAGGGGCCAGCGGGCTGGCGCCGGGGGAGGAGCCTTCGGCGGACGACCTGGCCCGCACCAAGGCGCTCTACCAGGGCTACTGCACCTTCTGCGACGAGCGCTTCGGCCGCTTCCTGGAGGTCCTCGAGCGCAGCGGCGCACTCGCCGATAGCGTGGTGGCCGTGCTCTCCGATCATGGCACCGAGCTGTGGGACAAGGGCCAGTTCGGCAAGTCCGGGGCGCGCATGTACCCTTACAACACCCAGATCAACCTGATGATCCGCCATCCCGACGGAGAGGGAGCGGGAAGCAAGATCGGCGCCTTCGTCCAGAACCAGGACATCTTGCCAACGCTGCTCGCCCTGCTGGGAGTGCCCCACCGGCGGCTCGACGGCGACAACCTCTGGCCGCTGATCACGGGCGCTCCCACTAGCGAGGACCTGGCGGCGCGCGACCACATCGTTATCGGCTGGGAAACCTATGCCTCGGTGCGCGACCGCGAGTGGAACTTGCTGGTGAACACCACCGCGCCGGAGAAGGACCTCAAGCTATTCCAGCTCACCGACGATCCGGCGGAATCCAAGAACGTCGCCGCCGACTATCCTCAGGTGGTCGCGAAACAGCTCTCTCGGCTCGAAGCGCTCCTTGGTGCGCCGTTACCCGCCGTGTACCAGCACCGTCCGCTGCGCGGCTCGGCAGCCACCGCGGGCGGCCTTCGTCAGTTGCGCGCGCAAGCAGCCCAACCGGGCGAGCGCTGGGTGGGGAGCAACCAGGTCTAGCGGATGATGGCAACGAGGCAAGGGAGTGACCTGGCACGGTGTCCAATTGTCCCAGACGACCTGACCTCCGACCGGGAATGGGACGTTGAGGCGGTATATCTCACCCGGTATGTGCCGGCATTGGTCGATGGGGATCATGGCTCTTCCGAGAATTAGCCGCGCGTTCGGGGGGCATGCGTGTAGGGGCTGGCCTTGTGCCTGCCCTGGCGGCTGCACCAAACTCGGCTACCCATTTTCGGCGGCGGTAGCGTCGCATGCCGAAAGGAAGCGTCGACGGGTGAGGGTACCAGGGCAGGCACAAGGCCAGCCCCTACACGCATGCCCCCTCCGGACCGGCCGCCTGCCTACCCTTGCGATCCCAGAATTGGAGGGCCGCTCCCCCCACCAGCTGGCGCCGCCCAGGAGAGCGCTGATTGCCTGTATGTTCGTGCTCCTCCTGACTGGCTGCGGAGGCACTGCCGGCGCCACGCCAACAACGGTCGTGCCGGCGCCGACAGTCGCGTCGACACCCGTTCCCGCGCTGCCAATCCCAACGGAGCCTCCTCCAACCGCGACTCCATTGCCGCCCGCTGAGGGCCTCACGCGGTTTGCGCAGCGCATTGACCAGGAGACGGCGAACGCCAACCGCCGGAACGCCGACATCGACGACAAGCTCAACGCCGGTACCACGCTCCCGCCTCTGGCCGATTTGCTGGCGCAGGCGAGCGACGCCAATCGCCGCGCCGCCGCGACGGTGGCGACGATGCCGATCCCTGCGAATTTGGCGTACCGTGCGGTGCAGCGCTACCGTGCCGCGGTGGCGGCGACCTACGGCATCCAGGCCGATGCCTGGGACGCGTTAGAGCGCGGAGCGAAAAGCACCGATCCCTCCGACGACGCCGCGGCCGAGGAAACCTACCAGATGCTGGCGCAACAGGCAGTCGCGCGGCGGCAGGAGGTGACGACGGCGCACGACCAGGCGCTCGTGGCGCTGGGCCTCGCGCCAGAAGGTTCAGCCTCGGACTAGGACAAGACAAGGTGACGCATGGCGGACATTCGACCACTGGTTGCCGCCGACCTCGACCGAGTCGTCGACGCGATCTATCGCGGCGGCTGGGGTAACCTGCGACCGCAGCTAACGTTTTACGTCCAGCACCCCTCCTGCCATCCCTTCCTGGTCGATGTTAGCGGCGAGTTTGTCGCCACTGCTACCGCCGTCGCCAAAGGAGCGAGCGGTTGGCTCGCCCACGTGTTCGTGACACCCGAACATCGTCGCAGAGGTTTCGGGACCGTGGCGACTCGCGCAGCGATCGAGCAACTGGAGGCGCTGGACTGCCGCTCAATCCTCCTGGCCGCGACCGACTTGGGGCGGCCGGTCTACGAAAAGCTGGGGTTCGAGGCCGAGTCGCAGTACGTTGTCTACCAGGGGCCGGGGTTGGATGCCCTGCCCACCGATGCTCGCTTGCGCCCGGTCTCGGCAGATGATTTGGCGACTGTCGCGGCGCTGGATCGCGACGCGTCCGGCGAAGACCGCTCAGCCATCCTCCGCCACTTCAGCGCGTCCGGGTGGGTCCTGGCCGAACCCAACGCCAGCGTTCGCGGCTTCTATCTCCCATCGACGTGGGACAACGGCGCCATCGTGGCCCCAAACCCGGAGGATGGGAAGATCCTGGGGGACTTGCGTCGCGCCCTCTCAGGGCGCGACCAGGCCCGCGTTCCGCTCACGGCTATGTTGCCCGATCGCAACCAGTATGGTCGGACCTATCTCCGACAGGCGGGATTCACGGAGCAGCGTCGCACCGTGCGCATGCGCCGCGGCGAGCCGATAGTCTGGCGGCCCGAGCACGTTTGGGGCGTCTTCAGCCTGGGCCTCGGTTAGGTGATAACGCTTCGACGCGGCAGCAAGCAGGTAGGAAATCGAAGAATCGGCTCGTGGACGGCACACGGACTCCACCCCCGCTGCGTGCGATTGATGGAGAACCAAGACGATCGGCCGCGTTCACTCGACTGTGCTGGACTGCCAATCGGGCAAGGGCGAGAAACGATATTCGTCGACGTCGCAGACGCTGCGATAGCCGATGGACTGATAGATGTGGTTGGATGTTGGGTTACTCAGGTCGGTGAAGAGGAAGCAGAACTTACGGCCGCCGTCCAGGAGCAATTGGCTGAGCGTGGCGACGCAGGTACTGGCGTAGCCGTGCCCGCGGTGCTCGGGTGGCGTGTAGACCGGGCCGATGCGGATGCCGTTGGGGGTTGGTCCCGTGTAGCCCGCCAGCGATACCGGCGAGCCGTCCATCCAGAAATAGAGGGCACTGTCTGCGCTGTCCAGCCGCGTTTCGGCGGCGCGCAGGGCGGCCCGCGCCGGGTCGACCGCGCTGCCTGCCTCAACGTGGAAGGCCGTCATCCATTCGATCACCAGCTCCCGGTCGGACGGCCCGGCGCGCCGCAACGAACCCGGCGCCCCAGGCGAGGGAGTCACCGACTCGAGCTGGTAGATGCGCTGGGCCATGTGGAGCGCGTAGGGCTGGCCGGTCAGCCCTTGCCAGCATTCCGCAAAGGAGCGGCTGACATCACTGGGACCGAAGACGCCGGGGAGGGTCAAATAACCTCGCTTGATATCGAAGGCGAGCAGTTGAATCGCCTCCGGTTCTTCGGTATGGGAAAGCACGAGGTTGGCGGGCGGCGTCATGAGCGCGGCGGCCACGACGGCCCCGTCGTGCTCGACGGCTGCCAGATACGGAGGCGGACCGAAGCGTTCAGAGTGTTGAGCCAGCGCGTAACAGAGGCCAAGCATCAGGTTGTGCTCGGACTCGCGTGCCACCAGAAATGTGCCGGCCACCGCGAGGTAGTCGTCCGCTCGATCGAAACGACGCAGGCGCACGACGCTCTCCAGAGGGCGGTTTGCCAGGCCCCCAGAGTACCACGGCGCCGGCAATTCACTTACACGGCCGATCCTTGGATGGCCAGGTCATTTTCGCGCGGCGCGTCCACTGGTGCGAATCATCGCTATGCCCAACTAACGTCGCGAAATGCGGAGCGCGGGCATCCTGCCCGCCCCCGGGTTGCTCTCAGGCAGGCGCTGGCTTCCCAATGGTGGACGGTGCTCACCGCTACGCGCCCGGGGCGGGCAGGATGCCCGCGCTCCGCCCTGTGTTTGGGGCGATCGGCGCAACTACGGACGGGCCGGCTGCCCCGGACTGCTCTCCTCGGCGAGCCGGTGCTGGCGGGCGGCCGCGACTCCCTCCCGTAGGGCGGTCAGCAGGTAGCCGACGATGCCGGCAAGGGACAGGCCCACCACCAGGATGGCGACCACCAGGTCGTTGCGCGTCGCCAGCGTCCAGCTCTGGCCGACCGGTTGATAGCCCCAGGCAAACGGGGCGTAGGTGAGCCAGAGGCCACAGAGTAGCGTAAGGATGAGCGTGACGATACCCGCTGGAAATGCCCGCTTCATCGTCCCTCTCCTTCGCTACGGGGATACGGCGTGGCCGGCGGTGTGGACCGCTGGTTGTCGCTGGGCGGCTGCGACTGCATGCCGCGACGCTCCGCCATGTCGGCGAGCAGCGCGGTGACCACCGGCAGCAGCACCCGTTCCAGATCGGCCGTCTGGGATGTCGGCTGCGGCATCGTGTACGGCGGTGGGACAACCGGCGGAGCAGGCTGCGGGGCCGGTCGCCGCCGCATCACGCCGAGCACCCGCAACTCCTCGACCAGCGACATGGTGAACAACACGACGCCGACCAAGGACACCAGCGCAATCGCCAGGCCCAGCCAGAAGTCATTTTTGGTGCTGTCGGCCCAGCTCGCCCCTCCAGTCTGGTAGCCGAAGGCAAAGGGCGACTGCATCAGCCAGAGCCCCGCGAACAGGATGAGCAAGCTCATGACAGCGCCCCAGATGTGCTTACCCATATGTGGTCACCTCCATAGCTCCGCAAGTTTGCTCACCCAACGGCGGATCCTTGTCAACGACCCCTCATTACTCACACCACGCCATGAGGCGACAGACGCATTGATATTGTACGAGTATGGTGACGGGCACAGATGCGCTGACGTCGATAAGTAAATCGTCCCCCACGGGATGACGCCGCGGGTCCGGCTCAGCGCGGCGGGCCTCGCCTACACGTCCGCGATGCCGCCGTCGGCGTGGCGGAGGCCCGGCCAAAGCTTGACGCCGGTGTAGGGATGGCCGGCCAGATACGCCTCGTCGAGCTCGATGCCGAGCCCGGGCTTGGTCGGCAGCTCGATGCGCCCGTTGCGCGCCTTGAGCTGCTCGGCTTCGCTGCCGGCCTGGCAGTCGTCGCGAGTGGCGCTCTGGGCGTACTCCAGAATGTTGAAGTTCGGCATCACGGCGGCGGCGTGGACCGACGCCGCGGTAGCGACCGGGCCGTTGGGGTTGTGCGGCGCCACCTGAATGTGGTAGGTCTCGGCCATGGCGGCAATCTTGAGCGTCTCCTTGATGCCGCCGTCATGGCAGATGTCGGGCTGGATTACATCAATCAGTTGCTGCTCCAGCATCTCGCGGAAGCCCCACTTGGTGAAGGCGCGCTCGCCGGTGGCGATATCCATGGACAGCCGCGCCTCGCGCAGCAACCGCAAGCTCTGAATGTTGTCCGGCGGCACCGCCTCCTCATAGAAGAGCAGCCCGTACGGCTCGAGGGCCTTGCCCAGCCGGATGGCCGCGGCCGGGCGCAATCGCCCGTGGACGTCGCACATCAGCTCGACCTCCTCGCCGCAGGCTTGCCGCATGCGCTCGAAGGACTGGGCCGTCAGACGGGGCAGCTCCCGCTCGTCGACCACTGGGTTGCCGCGTCGGCCACCGGGCGGGCCGAACTTGAAGGCGCGCCAGCCCTCCTCCATGAGCTGCAAGGCGCGGTCAGGATCGCCGCAGTGCGTGTAGCAGGGAATGTAGTCGCGCACCGCGCCGCCGAGCAGCTTATACACCGGCTGCCTATAGGCCTTGCCGGTGATGTCCCAGAGCGCCTGCTCGATGCCCGAGAGGGCCGACAGGATCGCCACGCCGCCGCGCCAGAAGCCGTGCCGGTACATGCGTTGCCAGTGGTAATCGATGCGGGTGGGATCTTCACCCAAGATGAAGCCTTCCAGGTCGTGGACCGCGGCGGCGACGGTGCCCTGCTTCATCTCCAAGGTCCCCTCGCCCCAACCGTGGAGACCCTCATCGGTCTGGATCTTGATGAAGACGTATTCCCTACCCGGACTTTCCATGATGTAGGTCTTCACTTCGGTGATCTTCATGTGCTCGATCCCCCAGCGTGACAGCGCGTTTGGCAGAACTCCTGCGTCCAGGCGAGCGATCGTACCATCCCCAGCAGGCGCGAACCAGGCGCCGCGATAGGAGGCGCCCCCAGAACTGCGCGGTGTCAGCTTGGGCCCCTTGCTCCCACGGCCAAGCCGTAGGGAGGGAGCGCGGGCCGATAGCCGCGCTTCCCTCCCTGCCGTGGTGATGGTCTAGTCTGTGCCGCACTGCCTCCGGTCGACGCACCGGTCGAAGCACTCTTCCCTGTCGAAGTCTTCGTCACCCTGTTCGTCGGCCCGTTCCTGCTGCTGTTCGCAGAAATCATGGCAGCAGTCTTCGAGGGCGTCACGATCGCGCTCTTGATTGCCCTGGGCGAGGACCGGACCGGGAAGCGTCGCCACGACCGTCGCTCCGACGAGGCCGCCGAGCTGCAGCAGCGTCCGCCGCCGCGACTGATTGCCCGCGAGGGTACGCGCCAACCTATCGAGCCAGTGGTTCACTGTAGACTCCTTCCTCTTCTACAACCGGAACACGCCAAAAGTGCGGAGTAACCAGGCAGATGAAACGTCGCAGGAGTAGCCTATGTTGGATAAGGGGCTATTGGCATGGGCACTCCCTCGAGTGTCGCACACTGCCGGGCGCCACCCTGCGCTGGTCACCTCCCTCCCAGCTCGGCAACTACCCGCGCCGGCGCCTGATGCACGATCCCTTGCTCCGCCTGGTCCGTTGCATCTGGCGTTGCCGCTGGCGGGCATCAAGCCAGAGTCGGGATGAAACGTCGAGTAGGGACGGCGCTATATATCGTCGCGCGCGAATCGAACCGCCTGCTTGCGCCAGTATAGACGAGGGGGCTGCCAATGTCACGATACGAGGCCCGACGGCCCGACGGGCGCGCCCTTGATCACCCGCCCAGGCTGCGCCCACCGTCTACGCTGATCACGTCGCCGGTGGTGAGCGGAGCGCCCGCGGCCAGGTACAGCGCCACATCGGCCACGTCGGCCGGGTTGGCGATCCGCCCCATCGGCGTCCCGGCTGCCGGCGATGCCGTGGCAGGTGGCGCGGGCGTGGTTCGGTTGGACTGCCAGCGCGTATCGCTGACGCCGCCCGGCGCGATGCCGTTCACCCGGACGTTGGAGGGGCCCAAGGCGCGGGCAAGGCAGCGCGTCAAATGAATGACCGCGGCCTTCGAGCAGCAGTAGGCGATGGAGCTGCCGTTGGCGCGGATACCGGACATTGAGGCAACATTGATGATGCTGCCACCGGACGGCGTCTGCCCCTGCATGACTTTGGCAGCGGCGCGGCAGCACCAGAATGTGCCTTTGACGTTGACGTCGTAAAGGACGTCCCACACCTCCTCGGTCAGGCCGTCGAGGTCGGCAAAGTCGACGAAACGGGTGATGGCGGCGTTGTTGACCAGGACGTCCAGACGCCCGAATTGCTCTACCGCCGAGCGGACAAGCTGCTCCGCCTCGGCCTGCTGTGAGACGTCGGCCCTGACCAAATGCGCCCGGCCGCCGGCCGCGCGCACTCGCCCGGCAGTGTCCTCGGCCTCCGAGCGCGACTTGCTGTAGTTGACGACGACGTCGGCGCCTTCCTTGCCGTACAGGATAGCAATCTCCCGCCCGATGCCGACGGCCGCTCCCGTCACGATGGTCGACTTTCCGGTCAGGCGTCCCATGTTGTATTTCCTTTCTCCTGGGTGCGGGGACGGGCCAGTGATCTACGCGCTTTTCCCGCCACCGCTCTCCCCCAGGATTGGGGGAGAGATGGCGAAGCCAGAGAGGGGGCCCGCCCCCGCTGCCGGATGGTAGCACGGGCAGCGCGCCGTGCCCGGCTCAACACGTACAGTTTCCGGCGTCGAAGAGGGCGACGATCTTCCCGCTCCGGATCACCATTTGCTGGGTCAAATCGAGCGCCAGCGTGGTGTTGGTCCAGGTAACCACGCTATGCACCAAAACGGTGTCGCCGTCAACGTGCAAGTCCGCAACGTGGTGGTGGATGGGGCCTTGCACCTCATAGTAGCCGCTGAAAAAATCCCGGATTTGGCGCGGGCTGTTGAGCACCGTGACCCCGCTATGCAGGGCTCCTAACGAAACGACGGCGTCGTCGGCGTAGAAAGCGACCAGCCGGTCCAAGTTCTTGGCGTCCATGGCCGAGTAGTAGGCGCGAATCAACGGCTCGATCGAGCTCGACGGCGGCGGAGCGGCAGCGGTGGCCGTGACCACGGCCAGCACGGTGAAGCAGAGCGGCGCCAGCGGTGCGCGTGGCGAGCGCCGCGCGACAGTGCGAAGGAAAAGACGCAAGTACAGGAGCCGCCAGTACATTCTCGCTGTCCTAACCGTACCCATCAGTGTATACCGTCGCGGTATCAGCGCAGTCGGGCGGCAGCGGCAGACGCCCGGTCGTCGGCTCGCCGGAGCTGGCCACACCGGACGAGTGGCGCGGCCGGACGACTTTCGTGTACCCTCCGACGAGCAACGTTGACCGGCGTCTCGCCGGCTGAATCGCGCCACGAAAGGACAAGCGCGTGCGCGTGCTGATCATGACCGACATGGAAGGCGTCAGTGGCATCGTCGTCTGGGACCAGGTGAACGGCGGAGCGCCGTTGTATCAGGAGGGTAGGCGGCTCTACACCGAGGAGATCAACGCGGCGGTGCGGGGCGCCAAGGCGGGCGGCGCCACGGAGATTGTCGTCGTGGACTGCCACGGGGCCGGCGGCGGCTGGACCTTCAACTCACTGATGCCGGAGCTGCTCGATCCCGACTGCGAGTGGGTCGCGCACCACGGTTGGTCGCGGTACACCGAATTATTGGAGCAAGGATGCGACGCCGCCCTCTTCGTCGGCATGCACGCCCGAGCCAACACGCCCGATGGCGTCCTCTGCCACACCATCTCCACGACCACCTGGCGTAACCTGTGGTTCAACGATCAGGTCGTGGGTGAGACCGGTGTCAACGCGGCGCTGTGCGGCTGCTACGGCTGCCCGGCGCTCCTGGTTACCGGCGATGAGGCGACCTGCCGCGAGGCCAGGTCGCTGCTGGGCGATGGGCTGACGACGGTCGCCGTCAAGCGTGGCCTGTCCCGCTACTCGGCCCGGCAGATCCCGCCCATCCGGGCCCGCCAGATGATCGAGGCCGGCGCCCGGCAGGCGCTGCAGAACCTGCGTGCCGTCGAGCCATACGTGCCGGCCAAACCGACCGCTATCACCATCGACCTCTCGACCGTGGATACGGCCGACCGGTTCCGCGGCCGCCCCGGCGTGGAGATCACCGACCCGTTGACGGTTGTGAGTCGAGGCGGCGACTGGCTACAAGCCTGGAACCAGGTGTGGCAGTATGGGGTGTGAATGCCGACGCCTTGAGACGAGGTTGAGCGCCTGCCTACAAAGGACTCCCGTCAGCGAGAGCGGTAACGGGTCCTCACCCCCGGCCCCTTGCCCGCTCGGCGGGCGAGGGGGGAACGACGCGACGTTGCCGGATGGGCCTCTCTCCCGCCTGCGGGAGAGAGGTGGCGAAGCCGGAGTGAGGGCCCGCCACCAGCCGCTTTCGCCAGCAGCGCCATAATGGGGCCGGCGTAGGCGCTCTACTGCCCGAGCGGAACCTGCACCAGCACCGGCAACGACGTCATCCGATCGCCGCTGGGGGCGACGCCGCGGACCGGGATGACTAAGGTCCCGCTATCCTATACTGTCCGCAACGTCCTATCGGGAGGTCAACGCCGTGGGGCTGCTGGATGGCAAGGTGGCCGTGATCGTGGGGGTCCGTGACCAGCGCGGTTTCGGCTGGCAGGTGGCGCAGGCGTTCGCTCGCGAAGGCGCCGCGCTGGCACTGACCTGCCGGGAGCACTCGCTGGAGCGCGTGCGGCGCCTGCTGGGATCGCCGCCCAAGGCCGAGGTGTATCTCTGCGACGTTCGGTCGGATGAGGACATCGGCCGCGTATTCGACAGCCTGCGCAAGCGACACGGAGGGGTCGACGTCGTGGTCCACAGTCTGGCCTCCGCCAACCGCGCGGACATCTCCGGCGGTCGTTTCGTGGACACCTCGCGCGCCGGATTCTCCCTGACCGCGCTCGCCCGCGCCGCGGAACCATTGCTCGGCACCCGCGGAGGTGGCAGCATCCTGACCATGACCTATCTCGGCAGCGAGCGGGTGATCCCGAACTACCACCTCATGGGAGTAGCCAAGGCCGCGCTGGAGTGCAGCGTGCGCTACCTGGCCCACGACCTCGGGCCGAGCGGCATTCGCGTCAATGCTATCTCGGTGGGTCCGCAGCGCACGCTGGCCGCTCGTGCCATCGCGAGCTTCTCCGCAATGACCAAGCACGCCGCGACGCACGCCCCGCTGCGGCGAGGAACCGACGGCAGCGATGTCGGCAACGCGGCGCTCTTCTTGTGCAGCGATCTCGGTCGGTCCGTTACGGGCAAGGTGCTGCACGTGGATGCAGGCTACAACGTGGTGGCGACATGACCGGCCGAGCGATTGGCGCCTACGCAAGGGAGAACGAGATGCTTGACGAAGCCGCGGCGCTCACGCCGCCACAGGTGGCGGAGCTGCTCAGGTCGACGGCGACCACTATCAGCGCGGAGCTGCGCGCGGTGCCGGCGGTGCTGGCCGGCTGGCATCCAGCGCCCGGCGAATGGTGCATGAAGGAGGCGCTGGGCCATATCATCGAGGCCGAGCGGCGCGGCTTCGCCGGGCGCGTTCGCATCCTCCTCCAGCACGATCAGCCGGACCTGGCGACCTGGGATCAGGTCGCCATCGCTCAGCAGCGGCGCGACTGCCAGCGTGAGGTCGCCGACTTGCTCCGCGAATTCGCGGAGCTTCGTGACGCCAGTGTCACGCTAGTAGCCTCGCTGAGCGTCGCCGACCTGGAGCGAGCCGGAAATCATCCGCAGGTAGGTTACCTACGCGTCAATGACGTGATGCAGGAGTGGGTCCATCACGACCGAAACCACGTCCGCCAGATGCTCGCCAACGTTCAGTCCTTCGTTTGGCCGCACATGGGGAGCGCCCAGCGCTTCTCCGATGATTAGCTGTGCCGTCCGGTGACGAACGAGGGACTCTACAGCGTTGTCCTCCGCCTATGCGCAAAGGACGCCGGTGGGACGGTACACGGCCGTCTGGTCCACGCCGCATTCCTGAGCTGGATGCGCGCGGCAGACCCGGCACTGGCGGTTGAGCTGCATCAGGACGGCCAGGCGCGTCCCTTCACGGTCGCGATACTGCCGAACGCCGACGTCAGCTCGCGGGATCTCCTGTTGCGTTGCACCTTTCTCGATGACCGGTTGCATGCCGCCTTCCTGACAAGGCTGAACGTCAACGGGTCATCTCCCATCGTGCGCCTCGGCGACGCGAGCTACAGTATCGACGCGGCGCCGATCGGCGCCGGCGTGGACGGCTGGACGCGGCGAAGCACGTGGCAGGAGGTGGCGGCGACCGCGACCTCCTGCCACGAGGTGGATATCGAATTTTACACACCCACCTGCTTCAGTCGCGACGACGGGTCGCCGCGCAAGCGCCTCGAGCTCTTCCCCCAACCGGAATGGGTCTGGCGGAGCTGGGCGGCTAAGTGGGGCCGGTTCGGGCCAGCGTCGCTGCCGGTCGAGTCAGCGGCCGAGCAGGCGCGCAGATGGGTGTTGGTGTCCGGTTACACACTGCAGACCGCTACGCTGAATTACGGCCGCTTCAAGCAGAAGGGCTTCCGTGGCGTGATCGGGTACGAGCTGCAACCGGGCACACCAGAGGCCGCGGCACGGCTGCTCAACGCACTTGCCGACTTCGCTTTTTATGGAGGCACCGGCTACAAGACCGCGATGGGACTTGGTCAAACGCGCCGCCTACAAAGCGGCCTCCGGGGGGCAGACAGGCAAGCTACGGGTGGCCGGACCGAAAGTGTCGTGCCTCGATAGCCTGAATCCGCTCGGCGACGAGCAAAGCGATCCAGTCCGTATTGGGGACCGTGACGTAGACGTTGGAATTTGAAGACCCCGGCGCACTGACACTTGGCGCAGCCGGCGTGTTGATCGCCGGTCCGGCCGCGGATCCGGCGGGCGCGTTGAGCGAAGGCGCCGAAGCAGGTTTGATGACGCCGCTCGGCACGGTGATCGGGGACGCGATGGCGGGCTGACCGCCACGGGCGCCGAAAACCTGCACCCAGTAGGCGCCGTAGCTGCCGCCGTAGGCGACGCCCACCCCAATCTCGGAGTACTGGGAGCTGAGGATGTTGGCGCTGTGCTCCGGCGAGCCCATCCACGTAGCCATCACCTCTTGCGGCGTATTCTGGCCGGCGGCGAGATTCTCGGCCAAGGACGTCCACCCCGTGTACCCGGCATTTGAAGCCCGCTGGGCAAAATCAGGCGTGGAGCCGCAGGAATGACCGAAGCAATTGGTGCTCGCCATCACCTGCGCGTACGCCTGGGCGTCCTGCATCAGGCTTGCATTCGCCACGAGCGGAAGCAGGCCCGCATTCTGACGTTGGACATTCGTCAACTGGATCACCGCGTCGGCGGTGGTATCCGCCGATGCGGGGAGCGCCAGGAGCGGGGTGGCGAGCAGTGCTAATGCGACTCCCAGCATGGCGATGTGGCGACGAAAGTACACAGCTCAGCCTTTCTCAGATACCAATCGGCACGCGCACTGGCCGGTCGATGTCGACTCCGATCCGCCGTTTTACTGCAGGACACTCAGACTTGCCCCGCGAGATAACCGTAAGGCAGATGGGGCAGGTCGGACAAGTCTTTGTGGGACCAATTGGCTACCGCCGGGTGTCGCCGACTCGGCAGCAGCGACCAGGAGGGAGCCTAGACGGTACGCAGGTAGATGCGCTGTCCTGCCTGTAGACCGGACAGGATCTCCGTGAACTGGTCATTTTGAATGCCGACGGTCACGTCGGAAGGCTGCTGATGTCCCTGAATGTCGACCAGGACGTAGGTGCGGTTGTTGGACTTGTTGATGGCGGTGGTGGGCACCAGCAGGGTGTTGTCTTCGGTGGAGGCGGTTATCGTGACTTTCGCCGTCTGACCGATCTCCGCCCCGGGACCCGGCCATTGCGGTGTGATCTTCACCGCGGTGTCGTTGGCCGCGACGGAGGTCGCGGCGCCGCCGGACGCATTACTACCTCCACCGGCCGCCTGTTGGGCGGCCCGCGCGCTCGGGCTACTCGTATCCTGGTTGCTGGCGGCCAGTACCGAGCTGGGCAGCCCCGTTACCGTGCCCTGGATGTTTCGACCGGCGAACGTATCCATGACGATATTCACCTTCTGATCGATGGCGATCCTTGACAAATCGGGCGTCGACAAGGTGACGGAGATCTGCAGGGTCGCCGGATTTGCCAGGGTGATCACCGGCGTAAATGCGCCGATCTGATCACCCGGCTGACCGGTAGTGAGCATCACCTGCCCATCAAAGGGAGCGACGATCTGCGTTTGGACGACATCACTCTCCAGCGCCTGCAGGTGAAGCCGCGCCTGGTCGATGGCATTCTGATCCAAAGCGAGGTCGATGGCGGCGCTGTTACCCTGGCCAGCAAGCTCGCGGTCGCGCTGCGCGGCAGCCTCCGCCTTGACAACAGCGGCTGCCGCCTCCTTGACCGTGTCCTGCGCCTCGCGGATCGCCATCGCATCCGGTTGCGCGACCGCGTCGAGCGCCGCCTGGGCGGCGTCGACGTTGGCCTGGGCGCTTGTCACTATTTGTTGCGCTTGGGCGACGGCAAGCGCTGTGGGGCCGAGCGCCGCGGCGCTCGCCTGAGTGGCGTTGAGCGCCGCCTGCGCCTGGGTCACCGCCGCCTGGGCCTCCGCCAGTTGAACTGCACGCGATCCTCTCCCACCAGAGCTCGACGCCCCGGGGGAGCCGCCCTTGCCGGCGCTGCTCCCTCCGGCGCTCGTCGCCGCGCCGGTCCCTTCCAAAGTCAGTCGGTGCTGCGCCTGCGCCGCCGCCAGGTCCGCCTGCGCCTTCTGATACGCCGCTTCTGCCGCTAGCTTGTCCGCCGGCCGCACGTCGGCCAAGTGCGCCAGGTTTTGCTGAGCAGACTGGAGATCCGCGTTCGCTGTCGCGACCGACGCATTGGACGCATTGCATTGCGCCTGTGATGTCGTTTGGCCGGCCCTGCTGCACAGACTGTCACGCTTCACCTGAGCGGTATACAAGGCGTTCTTTGCTTGGGTCACGGCGAGGGCTGCCTGCTGGCGGCTGGTAGGCGTAGGTCCCTGGAGAAAGGCCTGGTAGATCGCTTGCGCCGCGTTGAACTGCTGCTGCGCGTCTTCCAGATTCGCGTCGGCAAGCGCGCGCTCATCCGCCGAGGGCCCGGCTTGCAAGGCGGCCAGGGCCTGCGCCGCGCTGTTCAGCTTCGAGCGGGCGCTGATCACGGCGGCGTTGGCCTGTTGGCGATCGGCGCCGCTCGGGCCGGCCTGGAGCGCCTGTAGCGCCAGCTTGGCCGAGGCAAGCCTTGCCGTGGCCGAGGTCACGTTACCCTGCGCCTGCTTCACATCATCCGCATTCGGGGTGGTGAGCGCGGCGAGCTGGGATTGCGCCGCGGCGTAGACTGCCTGGGCAGCTTGTACCGCCGCGTCCGCCGAGGCAATGTCCTCCGGCCTCACGACAGCCCGTCGGCTCGAGGCGCTGCCATTCGCCGCCGCGGCCGCCGAGTTGGAGTTCCCGCTGGCTGGCTCGGTGCCGGCATTGAGCAGCTCGCGATCTTTCTGCAAGTTGAGGTCCGCGGCGTCGACCGCGGCCTGCTGCTGAGCGATCTGCTTTTGGAGGGCTGCCACATCCAACGCGGCAAGTACCTGCCCGCGCTTCACTTGGTCCTTGATGTGTACGAAGATGTTATCGAGCGTACCGGACTGCCGAAAATACAACGCTTGCTGCTGGACGGCAACCACCTGTCCTGTCGACTGCACCTGGTCGGTGATGGAGCCGCGCGTCACGGTGGCCGTTGGCTGGGTCGGCTGCGGCGGCGGGGCGGGCGCCGCGCCGGAGCCGCCGGCCGAGCCAACGGTCCGGGCACAACCGGCGAACAACCAAAGAGCGGCGAGCCAAAGCGCTGTTCGCCATAGGGGCGTGCGGAACATGGACATCCTCGTACTAAGGCCTGCCGATGCCGAAAGGAGAACATAGCATGCGGAACCGCCAAGTGCGAGGTTGCCGGCAAATCGCTGTGGCGTCCCAGCGGTGGGCAACGTGCTTGCATCCCCACGACCCATGCCGTACGCTTCAACACTGACCTCGTACGGGCGATGGAGAATCCGATGCGCAGCGTGGTCCCTTGGTGCTGGTGCACTCCCATCAGTAGGACCCGACGAGCGCGGGGGCTGCTCTCGCCCGCCTCTCGGTCCGCGCGGTAGATCTCGACCAGCCGGTCGTCGCCTCGTTCTGACCCCTCGAAGGAACGGCGCCCGTCTTGTCTCTCACTACGTGACCGGCTTGGGCACAGCTATCCCGTGCCCTCAGCCGGCTCGATGTGACCGCACCGGCCGCCTCGGCCCCAGGGTCGCTTCAGCGTAGCCGCCTCGCTCTGGGCGCCAGCGATCACCGTTGCACAGCGGTCACCCTTGGTGAAGACTTGAAAGGACGTACAGGTGCGCCTATCACGCGGCAGCCTAGGGAGGCATGCCGACTTCATGAAACTCTGGACCGGGCAGACCATCTCGACGTTTGGCTCGACTATCACGCGCGAGGCAATCCCATACATCGCCGTTATCACACTTGGCGCCACCCCCGTGCAGATGGGCCTGCTGGCCGCGGCGGCGTCGGTCCCGGTGCTGCTGATCGGACTGATTGCCGGGGCGCAAGCTGACCGGCTCCGACGCCGCCCGCTCATGATCGCCGCGGACCTACTGCGGGCCGTCCTGGTGCTCGTGGTTCCCGCGGCAGCCGTGCTGGGCATACTGCGTCTCCAGGAGTTGTTCGCGATCGCCGCGTTGGCCGGGGCCGTCGGGGTCTTCTTCGATGTGGCCTATCCGACGTACGTACCGACGCTGGTGCGCCGCGACCAGCTCGTAGAGGCCAACAGCAAGCTCGGCCTGAGCAGCTCACTGGCCGAAGTCGCGGCGCCCGGCCTTGCCGGCGTACTGGTGCAGACGCTCACCGGTCCGATAGCCATGCTCATCGACGCCGCGTCGTTCGTGTGGTCAGCGATCTCGGTCGCGCTCATTCGCGCGCCGGAACCGGCGCCTGCTCCACCTGCCGATAGACAACACCTCGGCCGCGAGATTATTGACGGCCTGCGCACGCTCATGGGGCATCCCGTCCTCCGCGCGTTTGCCTTGACCGGCGCGACCGGCGCCTTCTTCGGCAACTTCTTTGCCACCCTCTACGGTCTCTATGCCTATCGCGTGCTCCACCTGACCCCGGCGCTGCTGGGCATCGCGGTGGCGATGGGTGGCGCCGGCGAGCTGATCGGCGCACCGCTCGCCGCGAGAGTGTCGCGGCGTTTTGGCGTCGGGAGGACACTGGTAGCGACGAGCTTGATCGGAAGCGCCGTCTCGCTGCTGATCCCGCTCGCACGGGGGCCGGTCGTCCTCGCCGCCGCGATGCTGATGATATCGCAACTCGTCAACGACGGCGCCAACGCCATCTATGGCATCAATGAGCTGAGCGTCCGGCAGGCGATCACTCCCGGCCGGCTCCTAGGCCGCGTCAACGCGGGCATGCAGCTCCTCAGGTCCGGAATTGGCCCGCTCGGCGCCATCGTCGCAGGTGTGCTCGCCCAGGCGATCAGCCCGCGCCCCACGGTGCTCGTCGCCGTGCTCGGCGGCGCGCTGGGCGTGATCTGGTTGGTGCGATCGCCGATACCGGGGTTGAAGGGGCTGCCGGACTGCGCAGTCGCCGGACAAACTGGCGCCGGCAGATCATGACCACCATCGCAGGACCAGTAGTCTGTCATGGAACGCTTGCGGTAATGGGGTAGGGGCTGGGCTGGCCACGTTAATCGTGGTGCGGAGCACCCTGCCCACTGGGCGAGGCAAGCCCAGCCCCTACATACAGCACGCGAATCTCGCATTACAGACTACTGGAGGCGCTGCGCCTACCAGGGAAGTGTACGCCCAGTATGGCGGCGACCGACCTCGGCCGCCTCCGGTCCGTGGCCGGCGCCGATGCGTACGCCCTCGGTAATGCTCTGGATCACGGTGTCCGGCTTGACGCTCTCCAGGAAGGCGATTTTGGCCGCCTGGCAGGCTTGGAAAACGCGATTGCGCGCCTCCCACATGTCTGCCGGGTAGGGGGCATCGTGGTTGTTCGGGTAGCCGAACGCCATGCCCATGTCGCCTGGACCCCACTCGGCGAAGGAAATGCCGGGAACCTTGGTCGTTTCTTCGACGGTCGCCAAGGCCCGCCTGTTCTCCACCTTGATGCCAAGGAGCAGCTCACCCTTGGGGTTGAGCGGCCAGGGATCGGCCCGCTGGAGATACTCGTCGCTCGGGATGCCCCAGACAGATGCGGCGAACACCTGCCCACCGTTGCCGCGGCGGCCAACGCCGAGCTGCTCGCCCACACCAGTCGTCCGGAAGGGATAGCGGGCCGACTCTACGAAGGCGCGCACGGCGGCCGGGTCTTCGGCATGGCAGAGCAGCAGCCCATGCACGCCGGTCGCCAGCACCTGTTTGATCATCCAGGAGTTGGCGCGGACCGCTGCCTCGCTGATCCCCTCCATCGGCAGCGTCACGATTACCGTAGGCGTGCGGTGCCCGCTGCGCGCCGGCGCCTGCTGCATCATCCCGCGCATGTAGTCTGCCAGCCGAGCGACGTCGAACGGCGCGTGCTCGATGTCGTAGGCGATGTAGTCGGCCCAGGTGCCGGCGGCCTCGACGCCTCCGTCGAAGCTCCGCTCCCCCGGTCCGGTGTAATAGATGGGCTGGTCGGCCTCCAGCAGCTCGATCGCTCGATTAATTCGTGCCACGTCGTCTCCTCTTTCTCGCCGTTGACGGGAGGAGGCTAGCATGGGCCGTGGCCGATGGCTATGCCGCCGAGCTGAAGCGGCGCCGGCTACCGATCCACCCGATACTTCTCTAACGCCGCCAAATCCAAGGCACAGCCGAGACCCGGCGCCGTGGGCACGAGGGCGTGGCCGGCCTCCAGCCGCAACGGCTCCTCGATCAGGTCGTCCTCCCGCGTCCAGCCGCCGACGAGGTCGCTGGGGAGCACGCAATTCCGGGCAGCAGCGCAGGCGTGCAGGTAGGCGTGCTCGGCGATGCCCAGCTCCACTCCCGAGCCGTGCCAGCAGAGCATGCCCGCTGCCTCCGCCATCGCCGCGTTGCGGACGAACTGCACCATGCCGCCACCCAGATTCATGCAGTCGCAGGCTTCAGCCTTGATGGCGTTGACGATGGCCTGCGGCTCACCCAAGTGGAGGGCCAGCGGCACGGTGAGGGCGGCACGAATCTGCCGGTACCAATCCAGGTTCCACTTGGGAACTGGATCCTCGTACACCGCGACGTTCGGGAACCGCTCCAGACGGCGCGCCAAGGCGATGGCCTCCGCCGGGCGGTAGAAGCGCTCGTTCGGGTCGATGGTCAGCTTGAAGTCCGGTCCCGCGGCGTCGAGAATCGCCTGGATGCGCTCCTCCCAGGGATCGTCGATGGTGCATTTCATCTTCAGACCGTGGAAGCCCAACCCCTTGCCTCGGGCTGCGCTGCGAGCGGCGTGCTCGGGCATCTGCTGGCCGATCCAGAAGTCGACCGGGACACGGTCGCGCAGGGCGCCGCCGAGCAGATAGTGCGCCGGCCTACCCAAGGCTTTGCCAACAAGGTCCAGGGTCGCCATTTCGAAGGCGTCATAGGCGGCATTCGGCGGCGCGATGGCCGTGCCAGGCTCGTAGCTCCGTCCCGCACGCTGGGGTTGCATGGCCGGTGGCTGCAGCGGCAGACGCTGCAGCGGCAGACGCTGCAGCGGGAAGCGGAGCGGCTCCGCCCCCAGCAGCGCCTGCGCCGTCTCCTCGACCACCGCGCGCGGGACACCACGCGCCGTCTCACCGATCCCCTCAATGCCGTCGTCGCTGCGCAAGCGGATCAGGTGTTTCGGCACCCTATCCCACTGCGCCTGCCCAAACTCGGGGCTATTGACCGACCCTGGGATCGTCGGGACCACGACCGTCCAGATGTCAATGGCAGTAATGTGCATAGGGATTCGCCTTTCCAGTCTGCTCGTCCGCGCCCTCATCGTAGCGCGAATTGGCGCTCGAGGTGGGACAAGCGCTGATTATCGCAGCCGACCCGCGCCTGTCGAGTACAGTAACGGCAATCACAATGGGCGTAGGTCTAGATGAGAGAGGACGCGATGAGCGAGCTTGCGGCACTGCTTTCCGGCGTGGACGCGCTGCGCGACGAGATGGTCGCGTTCCATCAGGACATTGTTCGTTTCGCCACCGTGAACACCGGCGCTATGCCGACCGGCAATGAGACGCCGTGCTGCGAATACATCCAGACACGGCTGAAGGGCGAAGGTATTGAGGCCGAGATACTGGAGTCGGCGCCGACTCGTGGGAATCTGATCGCCCGCCTGCCGGGCACTGGAGGCGGGTCGAGCCTGCTCTTCATGAGCCACCTGGACGTCGTACCAGTGGAAGATGCCGCAACCTGGAGCCACCCGCCGTTCGGGGCCGAAATCGCCGACGACAAAATCTGGGGCCGCGGCAGTGACGACGCCAAATCGGTGACGACCGCGAGCTACTTCGCCACTGTCCTCCTGAAACGCCTCGGCCTGCCTTTGCGCGGCGACCTCATCTTCACCGCCACCGCTGACGAAGAGTCCGGCGGCAACTATGGCTATGGCTGGCTGGCCGAGCACGCCCCGGCGAAAATCCGCGCCACCTACGCGCTCAATGAAGGCGGCGGCGCCCCGTTGCTCAGCCGCGAGGGGCTGCTCTACAGTCTGGCCTTGGGCGAGAAAGGGCGGTTGGAGGTCACGCTGACCCTCGCCGGTCGGAGCGCCCACGCCTCGCAACCTTGGAACGCCGACAACGCATTGACCAAGGCCGGGCGTGTCCTCCAGGCGCTCGACGCCTATGATCCGACCATCGACCTGTCACACCCGATCTTCGACCACCTCGGTGAGATGGTCGCCGGGCTGGAGCGGCCGACGCCAGGCACGCTGGAAAGCACACTGCAGCGTGTGGCGGCGGCTGACCAAGCGACCGCCAGCATGCTACGGGCGTCCTCACGCCTGACCATCACACCGACCATCCTGCATGCTGGCGTCAAGTCCAACAGCATTCCGGCGGCGGCGACCCTCAGGTGCGACTCGCGAACGCTGCCCGGCCAGGACGCCGCCTACGTCAAGCGCGAGGTCGAGCAGGCCGTTGCCGGCATCGACGGCGTCACGGTCGGTGTGGATGTCTGGGCACGTTCGACCCAGTCGCCCTTCGATACGCCGTTCACCAGGGTGCTCCAGCGTGCCCTGGCGATGGCGACCGTCAGCTCCGACGTCCGCTTGGCCCCCACGCTGACCGCCGGCTTCACCGACTCTCAGTACGTTCGCCCGCTGGGCGTCCAAGCCTACGGCTTCAGTCCGGCCCATCCGGCCGCGGCGCGTGTCCGCTCCGGCGTGCATGGGGTGGACGAGTACATCGACATCGAGACCCTGCTGATGCGCACCAAGGCCTATCTCGCCGCAGCGTACATGACGCTGGTGGAGGGAAGCGCCTGATCGCTCGAGCGCAGACATCGTGCTGCTGAGCGGGCGACTGCCGCGATGCACAGGCGGATTCCCTCCTGCCCTGGGGAAAGGAGTCCTGCTTACCTCGACTTCGCCGGCCCGGGGCATTCCTGGATTGCGCCGAGCCGGGAACGATAGGCGCGCCGCCATGGAGAGCAACGTATGCAGCCAGCAGTGTTTGACCACACATTCCTCGCGGCCATTGCCCTGGCGGGCATGCTGATTGGCATTCTCGGCGGGCTGTACCTGGCCTACGACCTGCTGGGCGGCGAGCGCGGTCCGCTCGGGATCGTCACCAGGGTGGTCACCTACAGCTGTATCTTCAGCAGCGTCTACGCGGTGGCGGCCTAGCTGGCATTCGGCGCCCGGACGGCGGTGGCTTTTGGCGGGATCGCCGGACCGGGATTGGGATTGGCGCTGACGCTGGAGTTCCGCCGCCTCACCAAGCGACCGAAGCGGCGACGGTTCCGGGTGGCGCCACGCACGGCAGCATTCGCCGCGCTGCGCGGATTGGCACTGGGCGCCGCCGCTGGGGTAGCCTTCGGCGCCCGATTCGGCGCCCTCTTCGCCCTGCTCACCGCCGCTGCCTTGATCGGCGCCTACGTCCTGGGCGCCGCGCCGTCGTCGGAATTCTTCACCGCCGAACGCCCCCGCTACAGTTGGGCCAGGTTGCGGGGAACGCTGCAGCGAGGCATCGCGGTGGGGCTGGCCGGAGCCATCGCCGCGGCGCTCTCCACCGAAGGGATCGCCCCCCTTCGTGTCGGTCTCGTCACCGGCGTCGTAGCAGGATTGGTCGGCGGCGTCGTCGGCACGCTCAGCCCGTTCATCGAGTACTGGGCAGACCGCCTCCCGCCTCGCCGCCTGGGTGCGGTCGGCGTCAGCCTGCTCCTCATAGGCGCGCTGCTGCAATCAGTCGAATACTGGGTCGTCGTGCTGAACGTGCCCGTGCGCTAGCGGCCGGATACCGCCGAACCCTTGTTTACGCATCCAGGCCCTGTCCTATCCCACGAGCGGAACTAGGATCTGCAGGGCGTGGGGAGCAAACGCTCCACGCCGTGCCCTAGTGGAAGGCCGCGCCGAGACCAGCCACGGAGTGGGTAAGTATGGCCAGGACCACGTCGATGATGACCATCACGACCCAGCCAATCAGGGCCGTGCCAATGGCGCGGCCGGTTCCAAATTCCAGGGCCTGCCGGATGGCGATGATGCCGGCGATCAGGATCCAGAAGTACACCACCAGCCGGATCAGGCCGCCCAGGATAGGAATGAAGGCCAGGAGGTCGAAGATCCGCGGAGTTTGGGCGAAGCCGATCGTGCGCAGCATCTTGCCCGGCGTCGACGTGCCGTCGAAGATCCGAGTCCCGACCCAGAAGGTCACGAACGACCAGACAATCCAGCCGACCAGGGCGCCGACCACGCCGGACAGCACTCCGCCGGCATGCCCGCCGAATACAGTCAGGCCGATGCCCCCAGCAATGGCGACGATGATAACCACGATCAGGGCCTGCACCGTCGCGCCCGGGTCTGCCTCCACCTCGTCATAGAGGCCAGGATCGAGCGCGGCGGCCCGCCGCATGCGATCGAGCAAGTTCGTGTTTGCCGAAGTCTGCACTCGCCTCTCCCTCTCGCTAGATACCGATGCGGACCTGGATCACCTTCCCGGCAGCGATGCGGATGTCATCACGCAAGCGTGGTGCCCAGGTCAGAGTATATAACCGAGTGAATAATGGCGCCGACAAATAGGACCGTACCGGTCACCGCTGCAATGCGTGGAAGCGGCGCTCAGCGAGCTTGTAGACGTTTTCGTGCGGACCGACAGCGAAGACCAGGCAGGTCCGTTCGTCCGCGAGCACCACGTAGGCGGCTCGGTACGCACCGCCGGGCAGCGAGAACTCCAGGGATCGGGCGCCTTTCAGACTGCCTGTCAGGCTATGTCCCTTGAAGGGATTCTCACGCAGGTCTCGCAGCGCCCGCGCCGCCCTTGCCGTCCAGGGGCGCAGGTCGAGTAGATCGCGCTCTGCCTGTCTGGTCTGACGCAGAGTGAAGGGGCTAATCGTCGGCATCGAGGTCGATGCCGTGTTCGGCGGCAAACTCCTCCAAGGTGCGCATCTCTCCCCGCCGATGCTCTTCAAGGGCCGCCTCGGCCAGCGCATCGAAGGGATTTATCGCCCTGGCGTAATGCAAGACCGGACCCTGCTCGGTCTCCTCCTGCACGACGAACAGCGTGTCGCCTGGCTTCAACCCGTCCCGCGCCTCCTTGGGAATCTGAATGCGGAAGCGCTCGTCAATCGTTACGGCCACCATCGCCGCGTCGCCTTTCTCATTCTCCGGGGGGATACCCACGGAAGTATACGGCGTGCCGAAGTGTCTCGCCTTAGGAAGCTCGCTGGGTGAATCCTGGGTACGAGCTGCACCCCACCAAGGCAGCTACACGTCCGCGCCCCCGGCGTCAGCAACCAATGCCACTCACCGATCTTCACGCAGCGACTTCGCCACCAAGATGTCGGGCTTCCCTGGCCCGTTGGCATCCGGTACAACGCCGACAATATCGAGATCGGTGAGTTGCATTGCGTACCTCCGAGGCGGAAAGCATATCCCGCCTGCTGGGATCGCGAACGCACGTGGTCGATGGACGAGCTCTGGCGGCGCTTGGTCATCTACTTCGTCCGGCGCTGGGTGCCGGACGGGCTGCTGACCCCACAACACCCGCGGATGAGCCACTAAAGAATCTCGCCCCCATCCACAAGCGACCGAGCAGCACCAGCCCCCAAATCGCCTCTATGTTGGTCGCGACACGCTCAAGAACTCCGGCGTATTCGAAGCGATGCGCATTGGCTATCCCGAACAGAGCAATGAACACGTTGATGAGAACTCCGCTGGCCACCGAGTAGAACACCCAGCCGCGCCAGTTCGGATCTCCCCAGAAGCGCCGGGCGATGATGAACAGGCCGGCCATCATGGCGCCGATGATCATGAAAAGCCAAAAGGTATGGAGCGGGTCAGTTAAAGAGAAGCCGATCATGATCAGACTGAAACCTTCGATCCCGCGCATGATCGGATACCAGGTCGCGCACACACCGCCTTTGAGGATTCTCCGCCACACAACCGCCACCCCGAGCGTAATCACGCCGAGTACGATGAAGTTGGCCTGCTGAATCCATCCACCGGGACCCACCATGAGTGTGCTGATGGCTTGCCGCCAGGCGTCATAGCCGGGCCGGGTGACGCCCTCGATCAGGTAAACGGCATCGAAGAGTGCCGGTCCCATCGTCCCGCACAGGAGGAGCCATAGCAGAAGTGCACGAGGCGCCGGTTGCCGCTGCTCGAGGCTCGGCCCCTCCAATCTGGGATTGATCACGTGAATCCTCCTCTCTTCCTTTTCTTTGAGACGCGTTCGGTGGACTCTCGACTCTTCGGCGCGGCGAAGGGACTATCACCGCGTGACCGCGGCGGGGTAACCGGGCAGACGCGGCTCGCGGAGCACGAGGTACCGCTTATGCAGGGCCGATCCCTCCGGAAACCCAGCCGGAGAATGCCGCCATGCTCATGTCAGTGTGAGCGGAGGCGGCTTGACCGTCCTCAGACGGTCGCGACGTCCACTATATCAGGCCAATCGATCAAAGGCGGATGTAGCACCCACATGGTAGGCTCCGATTGTCGGATTCGCTGTTAGTCAGAATGTCGGAAGCGGAGAGTGGCAATGATGGTCCATGCGCGGGTGGGCAAGCGCGGGGCGGTGGTGATCCCCGTCGCTATCAGGCGCCGGTTCCATCTGGAGGAAGGGACGATTGTCACCATTGACGAACGTGACGAAGGCGTGCTGCTCAAGCCATTTGCGGCGGGGCCGACATCGGCCGAACGTCAGCGCTTCTTCGAACAACTGACGGCGCAAGTCGCCGCGACGCGCGCCGACCCGCAAGCGTGGGCCGAGGAGGAGGCGGAGCGAGCAGAGCTGGCTGGCACACTGTTAGACGGGCTACGCGATCCCGCGGATGAGTTCCGTGGCTAGCGGAGCCCTTGCATATCGCCGCGGAGAGATCTGGTGGGCCGACCTCAACCCCGTCCGAGGTCACGAGCAGGCCGGGCGACGCCCGGTGCTGGTGGTTTCTGATAACGCGTTCAACCAGAGCCGGCTTGGCATGGCGTACGTGATACCGCTCACTCGGACGCTACGGGGCTGGTCGGCACGGGTGCGCGTGGATCCTCCGGAGGGAGGGGTGACCGCGCCGAGTGAACTCATGTGCGATCAGATGAGAGCTGTCTCCGAGGAGCGACTGGAGCGGCCTATCGGGTCGGTCGATCTATCGACCATGCAACGGGTGGCCGGAATCCTTCGCCTGATTCTGGCGATCTGACACGGATCCATGCGTTCCCACAAACAAAGGCCGCCTCCTATGTCGCTGCCCGGTCTCCTAAGCTTCTCCGCCCGCCTGATACGCCGCAAGGAATTCCTGTTCAAATGCCGTGAACCGGCCTTCGCCGATCGCCCGGCGCATTCGGTGCATGAGGTCGAGGCAGAAATGCACGTTGTGGATGGTTGCCAGGCAGGGAGCCAGCAATTCCTCGGCTTTGAAGAGGTGCCGCAGGTAGGCACGGCTGTGCGTCCGGCAGGTGTAGCAGGAGCAGGTGGGATCCGGCGGCGTTGGATCGGTTGCGTAGCGCGCGCCGAGCAGGCGTAGTCGGCCATGGGCGGTCAGGAGTGTGCCGTTGCGGGCCATGCGCGTCGGCAGGACCGAGTCGAACATATCCACGCCACGCCGGACAACGGCGAAGAAGTCCACCGGCTCGCCGATGCCCATGGCATAATGCGGCCGGTCACTTGGGAGCAGGTCGGCTACCCAATCCAGAATCGCCGCCGTCATCGGCCGCGAATAGCCGATGGATTCCCCGCCGATGGCGATGCCGGGCAGGTCAAGATCGGCCACGAAAGCCGCGCTGCGCTCGCGGAGCGGTCGACTGTTGCCGCCCTGCACAATGCCGAACAGCGCCTGCGGCGCCCGGCCGGTCTTGGCGGCTTCCAGATCTTGCCAGCGCTCGCGACAGCGCAGCAGCCAGGCGTGGGTGCGCTCCATCGAACGCGCAGCGGCCGCTTCATCGGCGTCATTTCGCGAGCACTCATCGAACGCCATCATGATGTCGGCGCCGATGGCCTCCTGGAGCTCCATGGACCGCTCGGGGCTGATGAACTGGCGCGCGCCGTCGATGGGCGAGGCGAACCAGGCGCCTTCGTCGGTAACACGCAGGAGGCTGCCGCCTGGGGGCTGGGGGTTAGGGG
>Ga0207416_1001714_pt1 | contig 27125 bp, 23 predicted proteins | sample PaiPotPPM11metaG_FD_184107 | JGI IMG/M metagenome (GOLD analysis project Ga0207416, IMG submission 184107) | Iron sulfur acid spring bacterial and archeal communities from Banff, Canada, to study Microbial Dark Matter (Phase II) - Paint Pots PPM... ... | reverse complement strand
GTCAGGCGCTGGAACAAATGATGCCGGAGCCGAAGTTGGACTACCGGGTGGCGCATCGGGTGGCCGGGCTGGGCAGCCTGGGCCGCGAGCGTTTTGTGGCGATCGCTGTGTGGCGTGGCGGCAAAATCGCGCGGGAGGCCAAGGCCCTGGCTCCATCCGCCTGCGTGTGGGTGAATCATGGCAAGGGTTCGGATCAAATCCTGTACCAGAAGTTGCTCGATACTGCTGTTCGCTGCGTCGATCCTTTTGTCCACCTCGAAGGACGCTGGATTGTGCGGAGACTTGCCCCGGACTGCTGCCGTATCGAACTTGCCGATCTTCCGGATGAGCGTGACGAGAGCCGCCTGCTCAAAGCTATGGGCTTCGAGACGGCTAACCTGCATCTGGGCAGCAAGGACGCCGTCAGGAATGTGCGGCTGGACTTCAAAAAACGCTCACCGGATTGGTTCCGGTCCCTCGCTAAGGCGATGTTGAAAGCCACACGCATCGACTGGGAAGACTGGAAGGCAAGCCAGAAACATTGAGCGTTCCGTGTAACCTTCGGACGTGTCAACGTAAGACGTACGGTTACAACCGATGGTCTGAGTGGGTAGTGGTGGCCACGGACAGTGCATTTCTGTCCGTGGGCTTTCCTCGGCCCTCAAATCATCCAGCGTTCTGGTAAAGTTGAGCCTGAAGCGGTCGGAGTCAAAAACCCGGACACGGCGGCATATGCGCTTTCGGTGCGGCTGCGGAACGCTAGCGGCGGTGCGGCTGGCTCTCCATTGCCGCCCGCAAAATCCGGTTTATGCGCGTCTGGTAGCCCCTGCCGCGAGCCTTCAGCCACTTCAGCACATCCGCGTCAAGACGGATGGTGAGTTGCTGTTTCGTCGGGGGCCATGCTTCCGTGGCTTTGGTGAAAAACTCGTCGCCAAGGGGTGGGATATCTGAATAGTCAATGGGCAGGGCGTCCAGCCGCTGCGCCTCTGCGGGGGTAAGTTGGCGGGGCTTCTTGGGGTTAAGTCGGTAGCGTTTCATCGTATTTCCTCTGTTCGCGTTCGTTAGCCTTCCGTGCGGAAATCAGCCGAACGATTTTGCCGCGCGCGGCGTAGGCGACCGCATAAAGCCGCCCTTCAATCGTGCCGAGGGTGAGCCGCCGTTCCTCGCTGTAATCGCGGCGCTGGTCCTCGCTGTCCAGCCGGTACAGGTCGAGAAAGACGCGGGTGGCGTAGTCAAAGGGTACGCCATGCTTGGCGATGTTTTGCGCGGCCTTCCGCTCATCCCATTCGTATATCATCCCATAGAGTAGCTACTATTGTAACTACAGGCAAGGAAAATCTTTACATTGCCCAAAGGACGGGAGTGGGTCAGTTTGCTGTAGCGGCGCTCTATGAGCGCCGAACTTGGATCCTCAACGGTTTCCGGCGCTCATAGAGCACCGCTACAGCAGACTGCGACACTACCGAGTTCTGGTAAAGTTGAGCTTGAAGCGGTCGGAGTCAAAAACCCGGACACGGCGATAAATGCTCGCGGTGAGGTTATGCAGGTGATGGCCACCGTAGTAGTGGTGTTGCCCGGACACGCGGTTATTCTAGATTTTCACTGAGGCGCCTACATCAAAAAAACGACATAGGCGCCACCCGCCAAACGGGGCCTCGAGCGCATGCTGAAGGACCAGGGAATAGGCCTCCTTCAACTCGCTGAGGCGGTCTAACAAATGCCTACGCTTATCCTGGTCCGACTCCCCCAGCCGCTGGACTGACAGCGATGGAGCAACAGATTCGATGGCGAGCCGGACCTGTGCCAATTCTTTAAAGACCTGCTTATAGGCTATGAATTCTGTCTCAAATTGCGCTCGCGTGACGAAGGTGGATCGCTCAATCTCCACCCGGAACAAATTTTTTGATTTTTCGAGAGCAGGTAGCGCAGAGTTTCGCTTCTCAGAAACTCTGCGGCTTTTCACTTTCAGATGCGTGCCTTTCCGTCGGCGGGCAACGACCCACGGTCCACGGACAAGACACGACCGGGCCCCACGGGCGCTGCAGCGCTCCCCGTGTAATCGCTTATGCTCGACCATTTCCATTCCGCTGCTTTGCTCACCAACCCCGCCTTCACCGCGAGTGGCGCCTACGTGCCGTTGTTTCGCATGGATGCGCCATTTCCCATCCCAGGGTCGCCGAAGAGCGCGCGACGTAGGCACCTCCCGCCGCGCAGTGTCCCTAAACGATACACTTTCACGGTCTAACCCCGCCTCATTGGCTGGCGCACGCCGAAAATCCTGCGCAACTGCCTGAATCTTAGTGCTTTTCGTGCCGCGAAAATAAACTGTCTCATGCGTCTCACCTGTCGCCACCGTCTCATCGGGGCCGTGTTACAGTCATTTCGATTCCTCGAGGCGTTTCACGCGTTGCGGCCGCGCGCTGGCGGGCCGCGCATCGCCCCCTCCGAGAGCCGGGGCGGTTAGAAGAGTTTGCTGTCATCCTTCCGCACTCTTTGGTAGTGGCGCAACTTGCTGTAGCGGCGCTCTATGAGCGCCGAAAATCGTTGACGATTCTGGCTCGGCGCTCATAGAGCGCCGCTACAGCAACCAAACTGCGCCACTCTTCGCGGGGTGCGGGCTCCAACCTCACGGTTGGCTCGCGCGACCGGAGTTCAGGCCGCCGCTCGCTCGTGCCGGCCCGCCGGCACGGCGGCGCAACGCGGGTGCGGGCTAAGAGCCGGGCTTTCACGGAGCCCGTAGGGCCCGGACGAAAAATCCCGCAATCGGGCTGCGGCCCCGCTGGTTCTTACCGGTTCCTGACAGTCGGGGCGACACCTAGTGAATCGGACTTTTTACTACGGCAACTCTTCTAACCACCTCGGCTCTCGGACAGCGAAAAAGAAAAGGCCGCAGAGTTTCTGGAATCCGAAACTCTGTGCTACCCGGTGCTGGTGCGCCCACCTCCGGCGAGCAACCGCCGGTTCTCCCGTGCTGCGCTAACCTCGGACGCGGCAATGTGGGACGAGCCGATACAACGACTGCTCTGACATCACCCCATCAACCACACCAACGGCACAAGACCTAGGACTGCCAGCCCCCCCAAGAACACCAGGCTTTGCAAGCCGGTCCTGCGGTCTGCCAGGCTGTAGGCGTAAAGCGCCTTGACCACATTGTTGCTGGCGGTGGCGATCACGATGCCGGCTGCGGCCACTCTGATGGTAATCAGCGTGCCCAAAGACTGGGTCATGCCCATGATAAAGGGGGTGATGTCCGTAACGCCGGTTAAAGCTCCCAGAGCGTAGACTCCGCCCTTGCCGAGATGAGCCGCCGCCAGATGCGATAAAGCGAGAATTACGACAAACAGGAGCGCAAAAAGGAGCGCCGCCCGCAATTCGAGCGGATTCTCCGGCTCAAATTTCCGCGCCACTTTGCCGGGTTCCACATCTGACCGGCGCGACCACCACCACCCCACACCCACGCCCAGAACCGTGAGGACGATATAGGGCAGGGCCAAAGCCAACGTCAAGCTCCAACTGAAGAACGCTACGAGGATGACGATGCGGATGAAGGTGACGCCCGAGGCCACCAGAATGCCTCCAGAGAAGAGATGCGGATGGCCTTCCTGCTTGGCCCTGCGGGCCAACACCACGGTGGCGGCCGTGGAGGAATACGCCCCGCCCAGCAGCGCCGCAAGGATCACTCCTCCTTGGCCTTTGGTCATTTTTTGCAATGCATAGCTGGCATAAGAAATGGCGCTGACGGCCACCACCACCAGCCAGGTCTTGAAGGGATTTAGATGGAACGCGGTGAAATCCTTGTTGGGCAGGACCGGCAGGATGACGGCGGTCAGCAGAAGGAATTTCGTGAAGGTAAGAATTTCTTCCGGAGGGAACCGCTGTGTGAGATTCTCGAGCCCAGCCTTCAGATCGAGCAGCAGTACACAAGCTACGCCTAGCGTGGTGGCAATCCAGAAGTCGCCGTAATAGACGAGGGCCCCGAGCAGATAAGTGGCGAGCGCGGACATCTCCGTGGTGATGCCGGCGGCCTCCGCCGAGCAGAGCTTGTGCCAATACGACAGCCAGAGGAATCCGGCGATGGCGAGAAATCCCAATGCCACCAGAAGCGGCTGGCCTTTGGAAAGGAGCGCGAGGGAATAACCAATCAGTCCGATCAGGGGAAAGGTGCGAACCCCGCCGAAAATGTAGCGCGGGGATGAGGCTGCCTTGCGCTCCTCGCGCTCCAGCCCGATCAGGAACGACAAGAGCAACACCAGGACAATCTTCACCCCGTCTTGGGGCAACCACGCATAAAGGTTCGTCAGCATTGTCTTGGGCTCTACGGCGCCGGGATAACTATACACACGGTCGTAAGCCGGCGGCGCCCGATTCTGTAGCGCCGGTCTGTGACCGGCGGACTTCGCCGCTCCCTGTCAGGGCAAGCTCCGAGCGGCGCACCAGGCTATGACCCTCTCCCCGCTTGCGGGGAGAGGGCTGGGGTGAGGGGGAAGCCGACGGCCCTAACAAAAATATCATGAGAGTCACCCTAACTGAACAGTGTTGAGACTAATGGAGCTTGGCTAATTCTTCCCGGTAAAGCCCGTTGTTGGGGAACTCCTGCGCCAATCCTTGCAGCAGATCTCTGGCCTTTTTTTGATTGTGATCCCGGAGGGCCGCAACGGCAAGCAGCAGCCGCGCGTAAGGCCGGAGATAATGTCCTTTCTCCGCCGTCAAGCGCAACTTCTGAATTCCAAGACTCTTGTCGGTCTGCGCCCCGTAGAGGCGCAGCAGCCAACGAACCGGAGCGGGGTTCAGACCCAAGATGTAATTCTCGACGCCGGTGGCGAGATAAGCGTCGTAACAAGTGGGATCGATCTTCAAGAGCTTGTCCGCCAGTAACCCTCCGCGCTTCATGATACTCATCGAGGCTAAATTCCGCTTCTCGATCAACGCCAGATAGTCCGCCCGCAACCCCAGGTTCAAGACTTTGGCGAAAAGGGCGTTCGGGTCTTGCGGTGATTTTGCCAGTGCGGCCGCCGCCAGCTTGTCGCTTTTGGTCAGCGCCGCCTCAAAGGCTTTCTTGGTGGAGGGATCGGGCCGTTCCACCCGCCGTTTCTCAAAATCCTTATCAATCACAAACAAGTTCGCTTGCAAGATTCCGAGCCGGTTGAATTCCGAAAACAAATAAGCGGCGGCATCCGAGGTTGGACCCAGAGGATCATGGGAATGGGCTTGTTCCCACTCTTGGAAACTGTTGTGGGCATTGGCGAACTGCAAATCGTACATCTGCCAATAGCCCTGATCCAAAAGGGAAGGTGAGGTCCGCAACGTCGCGCCATTCGCGTGCATGGGAGTTAGGGCAGCCAGTAGACAGACCAAAAATTTTGGACAGTTTTTCATCGAGCGGACAGAAACCGGCGCGCTTCCCGGATTACCCAGGGGAAAGCTGGGAACGGAATGCTTCATTTTGACAGTCAGAACAAACATTCGCAAGGCGCCGGGCCATCTGGCAGTAACTCAGTTTGATGTTTCCTGACGGTCGTCCAAGGCTGCAACCAAAACCAATGTCGCTACGGCTACGGGTCTTCCGCTAATGAGATGCGGAGATTCGCCGGAGGTATGCCCCTGGAGAATTTACCAACATTTAACAAGGGCTTTCAAACCCCGGGGTTCAATCCCTCATCAGAATATCCAGCGCCGAACGGGGTCAATCGAAGTTGTGTATCGTGTTTTGGATGAGGATAGGGGCCCGACACGACTTTAAGAATCAACTGCCGGTTGTTTTTTAAGTCGCACTGCTCAACGGGATGGCCGGAATTCGGCAAGGAGGAAAGATGCAGCGCATATTGCCAACGATGACCGTAGTTATGCTGGTAGGAAGCTTATCGCCCCATCTGGCCGGCGGCCAAAAGACGGATATCGACGACATCGGGAACCGGAAGGTTGCGCATCGCAGCATCATCTCCGAACGAAAGGAGATGGCAATTGGAAGGAAATATGCCGGGCAGATCGATAAGGCCGCCAAGCTGCTGAAAGACCCGGTTGTCAACGAATACGTCAATCGCATTGCCCAAAACGTGGCTCGCAACTCGGACTTGAAGATTCCGCTGACGGTTAAGATCATCGACTCACCGGAAATCAACGCTTTCAGCCTTCCGGGAGGATTCCTTTATATGAACTCCGGGGCGCTGGAGGCCGCTGATGACGAAAGCGAAATCGCGGGGGTCCTGGCGCACGAGATTGCCCACGTTGCCGCCCGCCATTGGGCTTCAGAGATGACCCGGCAAACGTTGCTTCAGTACTCCATGATTCCTCTGATGTTCGTCCCCATGACCTATCCGGTATACCTGGGCGTTTCGAGCGCCTACAACCTGGGTGTGCCCATGGCCTTCCTTCGGTTCAGCCGCGAGGATGAGGCGGAAGCGGATTACCTGGGCCTCCAATATATGTACAAGACTGGCTACGATCCCAATTCCTACGTCACATTCTTCGGCAAGGTTCTGGACGAGGGACGGAAGCAGCCGGGAAGCGTGGCGGGGGTTTTCATGGATCATCCTCCCACCGCCGACCGGATTGTGAAATCGGAAGAAGAGATCAAACAGCTTTTCCCCAAACAGGGCCGGTACTTGGAATCGACTTCGGAATTTGAGGACGTCAAAGCCCGGCTTGTTAACTTAGAGGCCAAACGTCTGCCGGAAAAGAACGATGGTCCCAGCCTTGAAAGGAAACGGCCGGGTGTGCCGTCACCGGCAAGCGACGGTGAGACATCTCCGGTTCTGAACCGAATGGATTAGTCTGGATTATTCTCGAACTTCCCTTGGAGGTCTGTCACGGCACGGTTGAAATCCTGACCGGACGATCTCGAAGGCAAAATTTTGAACGACCCGAATTGAGCTATGTTCGAAACCCCGGCGGCCATTTCCATCATGATCGGCGCCGAATCAGCGCCAGTTTTACATCGATTTTACCAACTTACCTCTTCTCTGCGGGTTAATTCCATCATCAGATGTAGGTGAGGAGGCAAGTATGGAAGAGATTCGAGTCTGTGAACAGACGGCGCCACCCGCGGTATTTCGAGGCAAGGAGGCGTTCTCAATGGTTGATGAGAAAGCTCTTGCTGCGTGGCGGCGGGGAATGATTGAGTCAAGAATGATCTTCTTATTCACCGTGGGAATTCTTGTCACAGGGATGATTGCCCTGGCTGTACTTTACGCAAGGACCACTGCCTTGCCCGAATCCGCCGGCGTGAGTGAAGACAATGGGCGATATCAGGAAAGCATCGTCCAGGAGTCAGAACCTGAAGTCGAGTGGCTGTCCTCCCAACTGCATTTGAGCGAAGACCAAGTCGCGAGGATTCGGCCCATTGTGGATGAAGAGCAGCGGCAGATCAACCTTGCCGTTGCGGATGAGTCGAAGTCCTCCGAAGAGCGAATCTCCGAGGTGAATCAAATCCGCTTGGGCGCCCTCGATCGTTTAGCCCCGGTGCTGAAGGATGCTCAAGCCGTCCGGCTTCATCAGCTTCGTGAGCAGGAGAAAGGCGAGGCGCGCGCCGTGTGGAATCAGTCTTCAGAAAATGGCAAGCAGTGAAATGACCCTTCCGGTTTCAGCGGAAATTGCGGGTGAAGCGGTGGAGATGCTACGTTGGGTTGTAATGATACCGGCTTCCCTGATGGCAGGGAGTTATTTGTGAGGTTCACGGGGTTGAGGAGGAAAGAAAGAATGAGAAAGAATCGAGCTATTTACGCCTTTAGCATGGTTGCCGCAGCCGCGCTTGTGCTCATGGGTTGCACGGCCAGCCAGAATCCTGCGAATGATGCGGAGACCGTTGCCGCCATCCAATCGCAGTTGTACCAAAATCCAGAGCTAAAACAGCTTGACGTCCACGTGACTTCGGACCACGGTGTTGTCACCCTGACGGGTGAAGTCCATGCGCCGCTTGAAAAGCTGGCGATTGAAGACCTCGCACAAAAGGCTCCTGGCGCGAAACGGGTGATTGATCAATTGACGGTTTCTGCAGACGCGGAGGCTCAAGCAGCCAGCAACCCTGTTTCAGGTCCGAAGACCTCGGCCCGGCGTGAGGAGGCGACACGCGCGCCGCGACGGCATCGCGCGCATCAACAAGCGCAGGGTGATTCAGACATGGCGATGAATGGCCAGACGCAGCCTGCCCAGGATCAAACGGCCTCTCCGGGCTCAAGCTATGCAGGAACCAACCCCGATCAACCTGCCCAACCCGCGGCAGCGGCAAGTCCAGCTCCCGTGGCTGCGCCTGCCGCTGCCACCCCGCCTGCTCCGCCCAAGCCGGTCACTGTCACCATTCCCTCCGGCACGGTTGTGAGCATTCGGATGATTGACTCGATTACTTCGCAAACGGCGCAAGCGGGCCAGGAATTCGCTGCTACGGTGTTCGCTCCGGTCGCAGTGGGAGACCACATCGTGATTCCGCAGGGAGCTGACGCCAAAGTCCGCCTGGTCCAAGTCCACAGTGCAGGGCATTACGAGGGGCAGTCAGAGTTGAAGGTGGAGTTGACGAGCCTGAGCTTTAATGGCAACTCTTATAATGTGGAGAGCGGTTACTACGATAAGACGGGCAGTTCCCGCGGAAAGAATAGCGCGGAAAAGATTGGGGGCGGCGCAGGTCTTGGAGCGCTGATTGGCGGACTGATCGGCCACGGCGCGGGCGCTGCTATTGGAGCTGGAGTGGGCGCGGCGGGTGGAACGGTTGCACAGGGCGCGTCCCACGGACAACAGGTCACGATCCCTTCTGAGGCCAAGATTGACTTTGTTCTGAAAACGCCCCTTACCGTGACCCAAAGCTCCGGTCAAAACACAACCGCGGGAAGCGACAGCGGACAATGAGTTGCGTAACCGTCTAAGTGTCGGCGCAGCATCCACGCCTTCCGGGAGGAGCAAAATATGGCGCCGCGACCTACCGCCTGCAAGCGGCGCCTGGAACTCACAGACCCAGTCGTGCGGGAACGCCGGGAGTCCGGCAGCAACAATTCTTAGCCCCGGAAAACCAATTCAACCCTATTTGGTGCGCTTCAGCAATCGGATTGAGCGACGCTGTCTTCGCCCGGGTCAAGAAACCTGTACCCAAGCCCCCTCACGGTTAGGAAATACTGCGGATTCTTTGGGTCGCCTTCGAGCTTCTGCCTAAGTAACGCAACGTGTACATCCACGGTGCGCGTCATGACTGCGGAATCGTATCCCCAGACCTCCTTCAGTAATTGCTGTCGTGACAGCGTTGTCCCCTTATGTTGGATGAAGTAACTCAACAGCTCAAACTCTCGCGCCGACATCTCCAGGGGCGAACCGTCTTTCCTGACTTGCGTGCTGCGGAAGTCCACAACCACAGGGCCAAAATGAAAGGTCTCATCCGGCTGGATGGCTTGCGGCGAGGCAGCCCTCCGCAGCAGGGCTTGAAGCCGGGCCAACAGTTCAGCCGGCGCGAATGGCTTGGGTAAGTAGTCATCGGCTCCCAGTTTTAACCCCAAGACTTTATCAATCAGCTCAGCTCGCGCCGTCAGCATCAGAATCGGAGTACGAATGTTCCGGCGCCGGAGCGTGCGGCAGACTTCAAAGCCGTCGATTCCGGGGAGCATGACGTCCAGAACGACCAAGTCGAACCCGCCTTGAGTCGCCAGTTCCAGGCCTGCCGTTCCTTCCTGCGCGGTTTCCACACGATATCCATCGCTGGCAAGAAGGTCCGTCAAGCTGAGTAACAGGCCCGGTTCATCCTCCACAAGCAGGAGTCGAGGGCCCTTGATTGCCGGTATTTTGGTCATGGGATGGAGCCCTTGCAGAGGGCGGATGCCAGAAGATTCCTCGGGACTTTCCTTCGAATAGCCAGAGGCATCCGTCGTTCCGTTTATCAGCCCGAGCAGGGCAGATACAATATGAATTTTACTCCCCGGGGCTTAAGGTTTTGAGCTGCGACATGACCCTGGTGCGCTAACAGATGCTCGGCGACAAGGCTCAGTCCCAAACCGGCGCCCGAAGTTGACGATGCCACTACCTTCCGGCCCCGGTAGAATGGTTCAAAGATGTGCGGCAAATCCCCCAAATCAATCCCCGGGCCCCGGTCTTCCACCGAAATGATGATCTCTTTTCCTCTCCACCGGTGAGCAGTCCGTGCCGTGATTCGCAACCATTTCCCTTGCGAGGCGTATTTCAATGCATTGGAGAGCAGGTTCTTGATGGCGCTTTCCAGGACCCGTGGATCGGCATTGACGGGAGGGATGTCCCGACTTAAATCTTTTTCTACCACCCATCCGTTTTCTTCAAAGGCTGGACCAAAATCCGCCCAGGCGCGATCCAGCACTTCGGCAACCGAGACCGGCCTGAATTCATAACGCTGCCGCCCAGACTGCAAAGCCGCATAACCCAGGGTCTGCTGTATGAGGTTTGAAAGCCGCCTCCCCTCGGTTTGGATCGCCTGGCCATATTGTTGGATGCGCCCCGGATCACCCACCAATCCCTGAGCCAGGTTGTGCGCCGCCGATTCAATCACGGTGAGTGGAGTTCGCAACTCATGGGAAATTCCAGCCACAAACTCCATTTGCCGTTGGGCTAGGACACTGGCGCGGCGGGCCGCGATCACGAGCATCCCGATGGTCAAGGCCAGGAGAAAAAGGGTTCCAAAGGCAATGGCCAGGTTCCGGCGGCGGATCCCATTCACTTCAGCCTCCAGAGATCCCAGCTTATCCCGCGCCACGAGTTGCCACGCCAGGGGATTGGGGCTCACCAGTTGTCTCCAACGGCGGGTGGATGGGTTGAGAGGACCTGGCGGGTTTGGAGGACCGGGCTGGGTTGGGCCTCCCATCAAATCCGGCCGGCGGCGGAGTCTCTGTTCACCGGCCAGAGGCCCAGGGCTGCGAGGGATGACTGCGAAGCGAATCCGAGGCGCGAACAGCGTGATTTTTGCGTCATAAACTGAAAATGTGGCCGGTGTGAGCGAAGGGTCCGAAGCGTAAATAATTTTCGGCGGCTGGCCAGCGATAACGGCCGCGTAATACTTCGCAAGCCCCGAAGCGCCGAAATATTGCTGAACCAGAGAGGGGAGTACACGCGACTTCAAATAGGCAGGATCAAGTTCCAGGAAGCACCAACCCGTCAACTGAAAGTTGGTGAAACGCAAAAACCGGTTTCGCGGCCAATATTGCGGTCCCGGTCTAGGCGGAGGTTTCATTGGGGTCGGGGGGACAAGCAATCGATGAATCTGGCCAGGCGGCCCGGTCTCCATCTCAGAAGAATGAGACTTCTTCGCTCCCAGGGGACTGAATAAAGGAACTGCGAGAATCGGGTGATCGTCCGCCAGCAAGGAAACAAAGCCCCGGGGCAGAAACGGCGATCGAAAAGTGTGGACGGAAGCCCCATTCTTAAGCGTGCTTTGAAATCGCAATAGGGATGGGGGCCAATCACGCGGGGAAAAATCTCCGGTTGCGGGTTCGAACGTCTCAAAGCTGACCTTCCCGTCCTGCGACCGGAGCGCGATGCTCACGGAGTGAAGAAGGCCGGGCCACCTTGTTGTGGTCCTCCATTGCGAATAGGATTCAAATACGTACGTCCCCCAGGATTTTCCGGAGCGTGCTCTGGGAATGGGCCGGAAGGACACAACCACTTCGGCCAGCTCCGCTGAAAATCCCCTTTCCAGGTTCATCATCCCGGCCACTAGGTTTTCCTGGTCGTTCTGGCGGTCAAGTTGGCTCAGGCGGTTGATCCACTGGTAGAGAAAGACTCCAGCGACCACCAGAATCAGCAGTGAGACACTGAGGATTATGAAAGAAAGATGGGTTCTAATTTGCGCGAGCGCCACGGGGTTCATTATATCCCTCCATCAAGAGGGGTGGCGCATCACGGGCTGATTGTAGCGCGGATTTACGCCGATTTTACAATTGTGCGGGAGGTTTATCATCGTCCCTGGCGGCGCATTGGGCCGGTGGTTCTGGACTGAATTTACTGCGGATTTACACGCCTTCTTCCATCTTCTGATTCACAATCTCATCTTATGTAAGTGGAAGCCAACCACAGCTTCCAGACGAACAGGAAAGGTGGAAGCCGGGACCAGAACATCCGGCAACACCCAATACGAAACAAGGAGAAATACCACGATGAAAACCAAATTATCAAAACTAATGATGATGGCGATCATGCTTAGCTTGACCGGTCTGATGGTCTTTGCGCAGAGCGATAATTCAAGCCAAGGCGCGACGCCACCTCCACCGGCCGGCCGAGCCTTCGGTTGGCACGGCCACCCGGGGGGACCGAGGGGAGACATGATGGCCGCATTCCTCGGCCTCAGCGCTGATCAGAAGTCTCAGATCCAATCCATCCATTCCGCCCAGCGGACTACGATGCATCCGCTCATGGCCCAGGAAGTCAGTCTTCGCCAGCAACTCCGGCAGGTGACTGAAGCGGCCACGCTCAACCAGGCTCAAGTTCAAGCTCTGGCCACGCAGATGGCTCAAATTCAAATCCAGATGACGGTGGCTCGAGCCCAGGTTGAGTGGAAAGTCTTTAATGTCCTTACCCCCGATCAACAGTCCAAGCTGACGCAGTTCCAGCAGCAGATGGAACAGCAAAGACAAAACCGGATGAATGGCCAGAACCCAACCTCTTAGCCCGAACGCCCGGCGGCTTCCCCCTCACCCCAGCCCTCTCCCCGCAAGCGGGGAGAGGGAAACCGCGAAGCGGTGGGTGAGGGGGAACTACTCTCCACGATTGTGACCCCTGTTTACCTCACCGCACGTGCAACAGCCCTACGTCCCCGAGCCCGTTCATAACGAATTGAACGGCGACTGCGACTAATAGCAGTCCCATGAACCGCATCATAATGCGAATTCCAGTTTCTCCCAAATAACTGCGCACACGGTCCGCCGCCGCCAACACCCAATAAGAAAGCACGGCCGTTAAGGCAATCGAAGCAAACACGGGAATCGATTTCCACCACCGGCCGGACTCGGCCATGAGCACCATCACCGTCGAGATCGATCCCGGACCAGCGAGCATCGGGATGCCCAGCGGGATCACACCGACATCGTCCTTCTCCGCGCCTTCCTGGGTCTCTCCTGGAACTTCATTGGTGGGGGAGCGTTTGGCTTGCAGCATGTCAATGCCGATCAACAGCAGAACGATGCCCCCGGCAATCTTGAATGCAGGAAGGGTGATGCTGAAGACTTTGAAAATCAGTCCACCTGCCAGGGCGAAGGCCGCCAGCGTCACAAAGCATGTCCAGGAAGCCCGGCGCGCCATGCGCCGCCTTTCCGCGGGTCCCGCGTCAGCGGTCATTGTGAGGAACGCGGGTATCACGGCAAAAGGATCGACCAGAAAAAAGAGCGAGGTGAAAGAGATCAGGGAGAATTTGATGAGCGATTGGAGAGAGATTTCCATTTGAGATTTGATATCGAAATCCAGCCCGGCCTTGCGTGATTCCGGCGCCCCCTCACCCGGCGCTTGCGCGCCACCCTTATAGTTCTAAGACGGGCGCCGCAGGCGCCCGGAAGGTCAGCAATAAAGTGAACCTTGCATCAGGATCTGGACTCATGATCTCCGAAGCGATAAAACAGCAAGAGGAAGAAACGTCTCGCTCCCCCAAAGGTGGCGAGTGTAAAGTGCTCCCCCGCAATTGGAATGGCGCAACCACCAGCTCACCCCCAAGGGGGGGCGAGGGCAAAGCCCCTCTACATCGAGGGCAGAGTCTGCGGTTGTGTCGCGGTCCTTATCAAAAACCGCGCTCCCCCTCACTCCGCCACAAGCAGACATTCCGCAAAGGGCCACTCGGAATCGACCCACTGCGCATCGCAGCGGAAGCCGGAATCTTCGGCCATGCCGGTAACTTCCGTCAAGGAATACTTGTGGCTACTCTCAGTCCAAATGGTTTCGCCTTCCAGCAATGATACAGTGAGCGCCGCCTGCCGAACGGTTACCATTTGGTTTCGTCTGGACCGGAGATATATTTCGATGCTGCGGGACTTGGCATTGAAAGTGACGGTGTGCTCGAATTCGCCCAGCGCGAAATCCGCGTGAAGTTCGCGATTGATCCGGGCAAGGAGATTGAGGTTGAATGCGGCCGTGACTCCAAGGGGATCATCGTAGGCCGCGAGCAGTTGTGGGACTGGCTTCTCAAGATCCGCGCCAAGAAGAAGCAAATCGCCAGGCTGCAAAATCCGTCGCACTCTTTTGAGAAACTTTACGCCCGCAGGCCCTTCGAAATTACCGATTGTGCTCCCCAGGAAAAGCACCAGCAGGCGCTGGTTGTCCTGGCGGCGGGCGGCCACCTCCAGCAGACCATCCAGATACTCCCGCTCAAACCCCACGATGGTGATGGCCGGAAGATCACCTAATTCGCGCTGGCATGTGGCGAGAGCAGCGGGCGATATTTCAATGGGGTAATAGGCGGTGGGCTGGCGGCGGCAAAGAACCTGGAGGAGATGCCGGGTTTTTTTGCCGCTGCCGCTTCCTAACTCTGCCACCAAAACCGGAAGCGGAAGCCGCTCCACAATCTCTTCCGAGTGGCGCCGCAGAAGCCGCTCATCGGCGCGAGTCAAACCGTATTCAGGCAGCAGGCTGATGACTTCGAAAAGCTTTGACCCAACCGGGTCGTAAAGATATTTTGAAGGCAGTTCCTTCTGGCCTGGCTTGGTGAGCCCAGTTCGCACATCCGCCGCAAGTTCGGACGCAGCGTCTCCGGTGATCTTTTGGGTCAACATGTGAATTCCCAGATTAGAATTAGCTCTGCACGCAGCGGAACCCCGCATAGATATACGGATAGTTCGGCTGGAACCAATTGCGAAAGGACCTTCGCAGCATGCAGGCGGCCGTGCGGGCGGAACCTCCTTTCATTACGTAATGCTTTCCGTCGAAGAAATTGGCGGAATATCCCGGATAGAAAGGGAATGGCTGAAAGCCTTCGAACGGTGCAAACCTCGTGCATGTCCATTCCCATCCGTTTCCCAGGAGATCAGCGACGCCGAAAGCGCTGCGGCCATCCGGGAAGGCGTAGACGGGAGTGGGAACCCAGCTCTGAAAATTAAAATTCCCGCGCGCCGCTTGGGGAGCTTCATCGCCCCACGGATGGGCTCTTTCCGGGACCGGTCTACGAAATTGGCAGTGTCAATCCACCGGTTTCACATCCTCCATAAGAGCGAAGAAGCCCTCCGCGAGCGTCGGGTGGATATAAACCGCTCCCTTGAGCAAGGTATAAGGAAGGCCAGCGAGCATAAGCGTGCTGAGGATTTGAACCAGCTCCCCGCCCTCGGAGGCCAGAATGGAAGCGCCCAGGATGCGATCGTCCTCGGCATTCACAATTATTTTCATAAGCCCGGCGGTTTCATCCCGCTCGATGGCCCGCGCCACCGAAGTCATTGGAATCTTGCCAATCTTCAGCTTGTATCCCTTGGCGCGCGCTTCTTTTTCCGTCATTCCAACTCCGCCGAGTTGAGGATCTGTAAAGACGCAGTAAGGAACGATACGGTTTTCAATGGACAGGTTTCTCCCTTCAACCAGGTTTCCGTAGATAATCTGAAAATCATTGTAGGAGATATGCGTGAAGGCGGGACCGCCTTTTACATCCCCCAATGCCCAGATGCCGGGGACGGTCGTTTCCAGGCGGCTGTTCACGTGGATGAAACCGCGCTCGTCCGTCTCAACACCTGCTTTGGGAAGGTCCAGATCCGAAGTGTTCGGCGTCCGTCCTGTAGCGGCGAGCAAGTGGGTGCCGCGAACTACCCTGGTCCCGTCAGGGCCATCCAACGCCAAGATGATTTCGTCACGGTCCTTTTCAACCTTCAGCGTCCGCGCGTTCACAAGAAATTGCAGGCCGTCAGCTTCCAGGGCTTTTTGCAACTCCGTAGCCACGTCCTGATCCTCACGAGGCAGGATCTGCGCTTGGTTGTGAATCACCGTAACGGAGCTGCCGAAGCGGCGAAACATCTGGCCAAATTCGAGGCCGATATATCCGCCCCCCAGGATCAACAGGCGCTTGGGGACATCCGTCAATTCCATGATGCTGGCGTTGGTTAAGTAATCCACCGAATTCAAGCCAGGGATGTCCGGAATATGCGGACGGGCGCCGGTATCGACAAAAATTTTCGGGCTTTCCAGGACGTCTTCTGCGACTTGAACTTGATGAGGACTGAGAAAATGAGCCGTGCCGCGGTGAAGGTGCAGATTCTTGCGCTTTTCAACGTTCTTTTGTTGATTGTCCCGGAAACTCAGGACCACCTGGTCCTTTTGAGCAACAATCTTCGCCATGTCAACGCCCACTGCGGCGGCTTGAACTCCCCAACGCGCAGCATTGCGGGCATAGTGAGCCACCTGCGCACGATGCACCATCGTCTTGGTTGGAGTACATCCGGTGTTAATGCAGGTACCACCCAGATTACTTTTTTCGACCAGAGCGACGGTCCATCCAAGGTCGGCCAGCCGGTACGCGAGTGGATTGCCACCCTGTCCGGAGCCAATCACGATTGCATCATATTTCAACGGCTATCCTCCCGTCTCCCAGTGCCCGTTCAGCGATCTCTTCCCATTGTATCTCAGCAACCGTTCACGCTCCCAAACGCTTCGGTCCACTTACGTAAGGGTTGCCCCGCTCGTAAAAGCGTAGCAGCCTGTGGGCCTCTCTGGAAATGCCAATTCGCACACTCCGGCCGATCAACCCCGGCTGCTGAACCTGCTCGGCGAGCCAGAGTAGTCCGTTGGCGCACAGGTCCATGCCATCGCAGCGGAGGTCAACACCCATCGCCTGCGCAAGCCTGCCTGGTCCCCTGGCGACGTCAAGCAGCCGCGCGTTGCCCCGGCGGGATTTCAAATAAGCGATTCCTTCAAGAGGTTCCAGAGCACGGAGCAGAACACCGGCGCCAACGCCGTGAGATTCGCCACTGACGTTCATCATGAAATGCAGGCCGTAGGCGATGTGAACGTAGGCGTGTCCACGCTCCAGAAACAATGAACGGTTTCGCCGAGTTAGCCCTCGAAAAGCGTGTCCGGCGGCATCGCCCACAACATACGCCTCCGTTTCCACGATCCGTCCGCTCACCCTTCCCTCGGGCAGATTGTGGACCAGGGTCTTGCCGATGAGATATTGCGCCAACGCAACGGTGTCGACGGGCAAATCGGCCCGGTGAAGATGGCGAGGACGGTGTTCCACCTTCGCTTCAGCGTGCAGCAAGATGCTCCTTGGCAGGCCAGAAGGTGGGAATGCAATGTTTTTAGGCAAGCTGGAATCAGATTGCAGAGCAGTACTCCTAGTGTTTTGCAGTTTCTTTCAATCCTTCGCGCTGCTCACGGGTGCGCTTCGTCTCACCCACCCGCGCTTCAAAGGAGCTGTGCCAGTCGGGAGAGAGGGCTCGTATTCTTAGCGCCCTCTTAACCTCACTGAGGTTCTCAAGATCGAAATACTTCAAATGGCTGATCTCCTGAACACTCATCGGTTCATAGTCACGGCCCACGCACTGAAAAGTATCGCCGGCGGCAATGTCACCTACTTGGATGACACGGAGATAGAAACCGACCCGTCCTCCCGATAGGAAATCCCTGGGAAACTTGGGCAACCCCATTTTGATTCCGAGCTTGTAGCACGGCGTGCGCGGTTGAGTCACTTCAAGGATGGCACTTCCAACCTGGAAGACATCCCCAATGTAGACCTCATTCTCGAGCATTCCCTCCACCGTCAGGTTCTCCCCGAATTGCCCAGGCGTGAGATCGGTCCGTCTGGTTTGCTGTTTCCAATACGCATAGTGTTCGAACGGGTATGCATACACCGCCTTGTAAATTCCTCCATGATTTTCGAGATCGGCCTGCGCATCACCCTCCAGGTTCAACAGGCCGAGCCTTACCCTCCCATTCACCGGCTGTTTGAAGATGCCGGTCTTGATGACCGCGCCAAGATGATCCATTCCGCGTACTTTCGAAACATTGATTGAAACAATCCTCACGGCTTAGCCTTATCCTTTTTCTTGCCCGCGGCGCTTCTTCACCGCCTCCGCTACAAAAGAGCGGCGAAAAAAACTTTAGCCCGGCATGAAGTATTGTGCAAGGTATCATCTGCCAGTAACCGTGATAATGGACCGCAGTTTGTGGCAATATACATGTTCTTTTTGGCGTGGACAAACCGATGACTGCCAAACCCTTGAACGCTGCTGGATTATCCGTCCCGTCCCACGCTTCTTCGGGTTCTGGCTGGCATGCGATGACTGCGGGTTATTTCGGTTGGGCGCTGGACGCCTTTGATTTCTTCACCACGGTGTTTCTTCTGGACATCCTAGCGGTTCAATTTCACGTCTCGAAGACTGCCATCGTCTGGACGTTGACAGCGACCCTGGCCATGCGTCCCGTTGGCGCACTGCTGTTTGGGTTGCTGACCGACCGCTATGGCCGCCGTGGTCCACTAATTGGGGTCGTGATCTTCTTCTCGATCGTCGAATTTCTTTGCGGCTTTGCACCCAGCTTTCCGGTATTCCTCGGTCTCCGCGCACTCTACGGCATCGGCATGGGCGGCGAGTGGGGAGTGGGCGCTTCGCTGGTGATGGAAAGCGTGCCCGCACGGAGGCGGGGCTTGGTTTCTGGCTTTTTGCAAAGCGGATATTCCGTAGGTTACCTGCTGGCGGCACTGGCCGCCCGTTTTCTTCTTCCAGCCGGCGGCTGGCGAGCCATGTTTTGGGTTGGAGGCGCGGCCGGGGCCTTGTTGCCCTTTTATGTGTGGGCTTTCGTTCCGGAATCCGAGGCTTGGAAAAAGCATCGAGCGCCTTCGACCGGCGCAATTGTCCGGACGGCTTTCAAGGACCCCAAGAGCCTTGTGTATCTTGTCCTGATGATGACCCTGATGATGTTCCTTTCGCACGGCACCCAAGATCTCTATCCGGATTTTCTGAAGGCAGCGCACCATATCACTTCTCGCGCCGTCTCTGAAATGGCGATGCTTTACAATGTGGGCGCCGCGCTGGGTTCAATTGTTTTTGGGCAGCTCTCGGAAATGTTCGGCCGGCGGCGCGCGATCACGGCTGCCACGGTATTGTGCTTAATCTCGATCCCGGCCTGGGCGTTCGGCGGGTCCTGGTCAACGCTGGCCGCAGGTGCTTTCCTGATGCAGGCCGGAGTCCAAGGCACGTGGGGAATTATTCCAGCTCATTTGAATGAGCTGTCTCCCGATGCCGCGCGCGGCCTGATTCCGGGATTGGTTTATCAACTCGGCATCTTGATCGCCGCGCCGACCAATACCTTGGAATACGCCTTGCGCGCCCGTCTCGGTTATTCCTGGGCTCTGGCGTGTTTTGAAACGGTGACGATCGTGCTTTTGGCCATTGTCGTTGTGTTGGGGCCTGAGCAACGCGGGAGGAGCTTCTTACGGGAGTCAGAGCCGGAAGGAATAAACCTTGCTTCGAAATAGGAATTCGCTTGCCGGACTGTTTCAGGTGCAGCCGGGAGGCTTTCAACACACCCCGCACCGAGTTGATGCCGAGGGCTTAACTTAGGGCTGCGAGTTTTTCTTCAAGATTGCGGAGTGCGGCTTGCAACGATTCGTGCCGCCTCGGATTCGTTGCCGAAGCGAGGTCATTTAGAACCCGGGTCCGCGCAAGCTCCAGGCTTTCGCGCTCCCGCTGGCGGGCGCGTTGCTCCGGCGTCAGTAGGACGGCAGAGGACCGCGGACGCTTTGATTCAGCCGACTCGATTTGCTCTTCCACCGACTTACTTTCCCAGCCTCGTGCCATGCCGTTGTACCCTGATCTCCATTGTAGCCAGATTGCGCTTTCTTCGTAGAGAGAGCCGCTACGCCCGCATGCTCCATTACTTGGCAAGCGGCGCCGCTCCTATTTGTGCTGATTAGCCACACTGAACTCGCGCATCTCCCTGCAAGCGTGGATATCCCACAGGTGCACCACTGCCTGATGTGAGTCACCCCACGCCAGCAGCTTGCCATCGGGCGAGAATTGAGCAGGAGCAACAAGCTGCGGAACAGGGCAGCTTCGGCTCAAAGTTCCATTGCTCAGGTTCAAAGCGAATACACCGTCGCGGGCGGCAGCGAATAGAAGGCTTTGACGAGACGCAAAAGCCAGGGCAGCCAATGGCCCGTGCGGAGGAGGCACCTGTTGAAGCTTCTTGCCCGTATGAACGTTCCAAATGCAAATCCGGCGCACTCCCCCGCCGGCCAGGCTCCCGGCATCCGGGCTGAAAGCCAGCAGGAGGCTCGCTTCACATCCCAGGTAGGTCTGAATAACTTGGCCCGTCGTGCCGTTCCACAGGGCTGGCGGCTCAACACTGAGGAGGCCCAGCGGTTGGGCTGCGATCGAATTCTGGGACGTGAAGCGCGTGGCCGTCATTCCGGCCACGTCACGCGCCCATTTACTGATCAGTTCGCCCGTTTGAATGTCCCAAACTCTCAAGTGCGTTCTGGTTGCGGCCAGCCTCTGAAACACCAGCCCTGCCGCAATCCACTTTCCGTCAGGAGAAAACGCAACGGAAGATGGCAAGTTCCCGCTTAGTGGGGCGAAGTCGGAAAACCGCTGGACCACCCGGCCGGTCCCAACGCGCCAGACGCGCACAATGTCAAAGTGAAGATGCGGCCGGATCAGGTAGGTTCGCGGGATGAGAACCGCAGCCGCGATCAAATCGCCGTGCGGTGAAAGCGCAAGCGACCACGGCGCCGGCGCCCAGCCCCGGCTGTTAATTTCAGCCACACTCGCGCCTGAATCCACATCCCACACATGGAAATGAGCGCCCTGGGCGGCGGCGAGCCGCCTGCCATCGGCCGAAAAAGCGAGAGCGGGAACGATCTTCGAGCGCCCTGCGCCCCATCCCGGCAGCAGCTTCGCTTGGCGCTTCGCATGGATCGCTAAATAGATGAGCGTCATCGCGCCAAAGGTTACCGCCGGGATGACGATGGCCCACACAATGGATGGCGTCTTGAAAGGCGGCACGGGCACTTTCGATGCGGCCTTCGCCAGTTTTACGAAGTGGATCATTGGCAACCCCCTCTCCACACGCCGCGGTTAATAAATGATCTTTAGCGAAAACTGGAGTTGTCTTGAAGGCCCCGCGGTGTGGTTGATATAGCCGAAGCCGGAGCCCAGCGCGATGTTAGCCGGGATGGCGAAGTTGACAAGGTTAAAGACATTGAAGAATTCAGACCGGAATTCAAGGGTAGCGGCTTCGCTTCCATTCCGCCGGCCGATGGGGGTGTCCTTGATGACGGCCACGTCAAAATCCGTGTACCCCGGCCCTCGATAAGTATCCCGTCCAAGGGTTCCGAAGCGCCCTTGATTCGGACCGGTCCCGCCTGGCACATTGATAGGGATAAAGAAAAAGGATGAATTTCCTGCGCCACGGCCAAAGTAATCCTCTTGCGTCTGCCGGCTGGTAGAAAAAGCGGGCGGGCTCACTTGATCCGGGCGGTCAGCATTGATCGTGCCATATCCCGTCTGCTGGATGCCTGAAAAAACGCTGAATGGCGGCCCGCTGGTGAGCGATGAGACACTCAGAAACTCCCATCCATTTGTAAAGCGTTCCCCCAGTGGCCGCAGAAAGCGCACCCGCGTGAAGGGCAATTCCTGAATCACACTAAACGCCAGCACATGGGTCAAGTCAAAGTTGGAAGGTCCTTTTTCCGCCGCCGGATTCTGCGGATCCTGTGGGAAGGCCTGAAGAACCGTGCCGAGGGTTGGACTGCCGAAACCGGCGAGCACGGAACTGGTGTCATCCAGGGCTTTGCTGTAAGTGTAGCTGAGCTGAAAACCCAACCCGGCGCGCTGGGAAGTTTTATTGAGAGAAACCTGGAGCGAATGGTATGTGGAGTGCGACCGGTTGCTCATCAGGTTTTCCGGGCCGAATCCGCCCGTGGCTTGTCCCTGCGAATCAAAAACCGTAAACGGCGCGAATCCCGGCGCTGCCCCGCCGTAAGCGTTGGGAAATACGACACTCGCCAGGTGAATCCCCATGGTGGCCACGTAATCCGCATCCAGCGTGACGTCCGCAAATTGGTGTTCAAAGCCCGCCGTGTAGGTGGCAATGTACCCATTCTGGAAGTCGCGTGACATGCCAAAGATGGAAAGCGGGTGCGGCTGTCCGCCCGGAGTGGCGTTCGCCAAATCTTGTTCAAAGCGCATCAAGTCCATCACCGTGTTCGGGGGCACGGCCGTGGAAACCGGAGTTTGAAAAACGAGTTGGCCTTGTGGCGTGTAAAGCGGAGGCGTGTTGAACGGGACGGTGGAATTGGCGAATGGAACCGGGGTTGAAGGGGTGGCCGTGATGTAAGGATTGAACACAAAGGGGACGCCCCCGGTTAGGAAGTTATCCTGAAACAAATTGGTGAGGATGGTGGCGATGCCGCCACCCGCATGGATCATGGTTTTATCGGAAATACGATATTCAACGCTCAGCCGTGGATCCCAGCCGTTCCAATCCATGGGATAAGGAGGCTGAGGATTATAGAGCGCTTCCTCTTGCGCGCCCGGCGCCCACGGCGCCACCTCCTGCCCATTGGACCCCATGAAGCGCGGCTCTGAAGTGAGGTCTTTCGCCTCGGAGATCGGCGTTTCAACCTCATAGCGAAGGCCATAGTCTAGCGTCAAGTTGGGTGTGACTTTCCAGGTATCCTGGAGGTAAAGATTGTAGGCTTGCCGCCGGATCGCGCTTTCGCCGATGTGGCTGCCCTGCGGGAACAGGGGATATGCGACCGTTGCCGTGTATGAATAAGGCGTTCCGGAAAGGAATCCGGTCAGTGAATCCGGCAACGGCTGGCCTACCGCAATGTTGTGTTGGCCGCTGTCCGAGATAATGGGCGCTTGGGCATAGGCCGTGCCCCCGCCGAATTGAAATTGCCCGTTGGGCGATATCCCGAAGACCGTGGCGTCAACGTTGAAGCGGGCTTCACCTCCCATTTTGAGAATGTGGTGGCCGTGAACGTCAATCCAATCCTGACGAATCTGATACAGGTTGCCGAAGGAACCGGTCACCGTTCCACCCGGAGCATTAAACGGTTCGTAGATCCCATCGCCAAAGAGCAACGCCGGTTGCGTCTTGTTGATCGACGGGAAGACGGGCGTGGCCCGGATATAGCCCACGTGCGTCTGCGATGTGAGGTTGGGTGAGATGATGCGCGTATATCCCAGCGCCAGGTTTCGTTCGTGGTCGTAAAAGCGGACCGCGAAACTGGGATCAATAGCGGTCTGATCGGGATTGGTCAGCGGACCATTGATGTCACCAAAGCTGAACCTCCCAAAGAACTGCGACTTGGCGGAGGCGCGGTGGTCGATGCGGACGGAGAACTGATCGCTGTTCGTCACCACCGGCGAGGGGGTGGCATACGTGCGCGGTCCGTAGGGGCCGCCGGGATCATTGGGCAACGGATAGCGGGCCAGCACGGGGGCAATCGCCGGACTGACGGGAACCCTCAGCGTATCGCCTGGAAAGGCCGTGGTATCCAGTCCCAACCGTTCTGTGGCCGTGGGCACGGAAAGAATCTGCGTCGTACCCAGCACCTGCCGGAATCCTTGATATTCGCCGAAATAATAGGTCCGGTTGCGCCCATCGTAGACGCCAGGAATCACCAGCGGCCCGCCCTGGGTGATTCCGAATTCGTTGCGGTCGAAATGGGGCAACCGGCCGGGATTCGCCGGCGTCTGGCGGTCAAAAAAGTTACGGGCGTCGAAAGCGGAATTGCGGACAAATTCGAAGATGTCGCCATGCTCCTGGGATGTGCCGGACTTGGTGATGACATCCGTAAATGAAGCCGCGCCTTCCCCAATTTCCGCCGGCATCACCCCCGTGGATGATCGAACTTCCTGGATGGCATCCACATTGAAGTTGTCAAAGGTCGCGCCGCCCAATTCCGGGTCGGAGGTATAGACGCCATCCATCGCAAAAACGGCTTCCGTGCCGCGCTGGCCGTTCACTGCAAACTGCTGCGTGAAGTTGGCGGCTCCATTCGTATCCGTCATAGTCCCGGCCACCAAATGCAGCAATTGGCTGAAGTCACGGCCGTTCAAAGGCAGGCTCGACACTTGTTTGCTTGAAAGTTCCGCGCCTTCGGTTGAAGAACTGGGATTTACGGCTCTCCCCGGACTTGAGGATTGCGCCGCGGCAGTTTGCTGGTTCTGGCCCAAGTGAGCTGGCCCCGCGTTCACCGCCGCTCCATTGCAAGGTTGCAAGAGAAGCCTGTGGGTGGCGGGTGGAATCTGAATACAAAGAGAGAGCGACTCGCCTGGTGTAATGCCGATTCGCTCTTTGCCCCCGGTCTTGCCATCCGCCAGGGTCACGCTCAGCACATAGAGGCCCGGCGAAGCAACGTTGATTGAGAATAATCCTTTCTGGCCGGTAACCGTCTTGGAGATAACCCGGCCGCGTGCCGTCAACAATTCGACGGTGGCCCGCGCGGCGGGATTCCCCGCAGCGTCGCGCACCTTGCCGGTCACACGGGCGCCCTGTCCGGACGGAGCTGCGGCTCCGGCGGCCGAAGCCACCATCACAATTATCATCAGGAAAAGAATCAAGGTCCGCATCAAAGAGCCAAGAGATTATAGCTACTCACGTGGAGAGGTTGCCAGTAAATGATTTGGCAAACCATGCTGTAGGGTGGGTGCTTCTCAGTTTAGCAGGATACTTAAAAACCCTTTGCAGTATGTCATCCTGAGCGCAGCGAAGGACCTGTGTATTTCATTTCAGGTAAGACCCGAGATGCTTCGCTCAGCTTGACAGATCCGAATCATCCGGCATTAGGCGGGACGCTCCGCAGGTTCGGCGCCCGGGATCCTTTCCCGGGACGTCTCGCGCCGAAAATAGGCAGCAACCCGGTCGAAAAAGAGGTAGACCACGGGCGTGGTGAAGAGGGTCAGGGCCTGGCTCAGGATCAATCCGCCCACAATGGCAATTCCCAAGGGCCGCCGGAATTCAGATCCCATGCCTCTCGAAATGGCAAGGGGCAGCGCGCCGAGCATGGCCGCCATGGTCGTCATCATGATGGGGCGGAAGCGGAGCAGACAGGCTTCATAGATAGCATCGACCGGCGGTTTGCCTTCCTCGCGTTCCGCCATTAAGGCGAAGTCGATCATCATGATGGCATTTTTCTTGACAATGCCAATGAGCAGGATAATTCCAACCAAGGCGATGACGCTCAATTCCATGTGAAACAGGAGCAAGGCGAGAATGGCTCCAACGCCCGCCGAAGGCAGCGTGGAAAGAATGGTGATGGGGTGAATATAACTCTCGTAAAGAATGCCCAGCACAATGTATACCGCGGCCAGCGCGGCCAGGACCAGGAGAGGTTCGTTGGCCAAGGACACTTGGAAGGCCTGTGCCGTCCCCTGGAAGCTGGCATGAAGAGTCGCCGGCATCCGAATCTGGCTCTGCACTTGCTGAATGGCATCCACCGCCTGGCCCAATGCCACTCCGGGAGCAAGGTTGAAGGAGAGCGTGACCGCTGGGAACTGGCCCAGGTGGTTGACGGTGAGCGTTGCAGTAGATTCCTCAAAGTGCGCGAAGGCGCTGAGCGGAACCTCTTCGCCCGTGTTGGACCGCACGAATATGGCCTTCAGCGCGTCGGGATTCTGCTGGAAGGGCGGTGCCGCCTCCAGCACCACGTGATATTGATTGAGCGCGGTATAAATGGTGGACACCTGGCGCTGGCCGAAAGCGTCATACAAGGTGTTGTCGATGACCTGCGGGGTAATCCCCAGGCGGCTGGCCGTGTCGCGGTCGATCTCAAGAGAAGTTTGGAGACCGTGGCTCTGCTGGTCAGTCCCCACGTCGCGCAGCTCCGGCAAAGTCTGCAACTGCGCCATCAAGCGCGGAGCCCAATGGTTGAGTTCCTTCAGGTCCTGATCCTCCAGCGTGTACTGATACTGGGCGCTGGTGCCATGCCCGCCTACGTTGATATCTTGCACGGCCTGAAGGTAAAGCCTGGCCCCGGCGATGTGCGAGGTTTTGGGACGCAGCCGGGCAATGATCTGGTCCGCAGTTACTTTGCGAACGCTCAGGGGTTTCAAGGCGATGAACATCCGCCCGGTGTTCACGCTGCTTCCCCCGAATCCGCCGCCCACAAAACTCTCCACCGCATCGACGCCCGGATCGTTCATCACAATTCTGGCAAACTGGTCTTGCTTCTGGCGAAGTGCATTGAAAGAAATATCCTGCGAGGCCTGGACCATCCCCATAATGCGGCCCATGTCTTGTTGCGGGAAAAAGCCCTTGGGAATGACCACAAATAAATAGATGTTCAAAGCCAGGGTTAGCGCCGTGATGGTCAGGACCAGCGCCTGGTTATCCAAGACCCATTTCAGACTGATCCGGTATGCCCAATGCATCCCATCGAAGCCGCGCTCGAAGATGCGGTATAGGGATCCGTGCGTTCGCTCGTTTTCCGGCCGCAGGAACCGGGCGCACAGGGCGGGCGTGACGGTGAGCGAAATCAAGAGTGAAAGAAGGACGGCGGTGCTCAAGGAGACTGCAAACTCGCGGAAAAGCCGTCCCACAATGCCTTGCATTAGCAGGATAGGAAGGAAGACGGCAATGAGCGATGTGCTCATGGAAAGCACGGTGAAGCCAATCTCGCGGGCGCCGATCAGAGCGGCATGAAAGGCGTCCACACCGCTCTCCAGATAGCGCGTAATATTCTCAATCACCACGATCGCGTCATCCACCACAAACCCGGTTGAAATGGTGAGCGCCATGAGCGATAAATTGTCAATGCTGTAGCCGAGCAGATACATGACACCGAAAGTGCCCACCAAAGACAAAGGAACGGCGACGCTGGGGATGAACGTTGCCCACGCATCGCGCAGAAACGCGAAAACCACCAGCACCACCAGAATCACCGAGATCAGAAGCGTGATCTCTACGTCATGCACGGAGGCGCGGATGGTTTGCGTGCGGTCAAGAGTCACCGCCAGATGAATGGCCGGAGAAATCGAGGCGCGCAGCTCGGGAAGAATGGCGGTCACGCTGTCCACGGCTTGAATGATGTTGGCGCCGGGCTGCCGGAAGATGATCAGCAGGATGGCTCGCTGGCCGTTGGCGGTCCCGCCGGTATGGACGTCTTCCACGGAATCCACAACATCGGCCACATCGCTCAGCCGGACCGGCGCGCCATTCTGGTAGCCGACGATGAGAGGCTTATACTGACCGGCTTTGAGGAGCTGGTCATTGGCCCCCACGCTCCACTCGGATTGCGGTCCCGC
>Ga0207416_1001712_pt1 | contig 27183 bp, 23 predicted proteins | sample PaiPotPPM11metaG_FD_184107 | JGI IMG/M metagenome (GOLD analysis project Ga0207416, IMG submission 184107) | Iron sulfur acid spring bacterial and archeal communities from Banff, Canada, to study Microbial Dark Matter (Phase II) - Paint Pots PPM... ... | reverse complement strand
CCCAGTGGCAAGCTGATGCCGTGACATCCGATCCCGGTCCGGGCTACGCATCACTATCAACCAGTTCCGCTGGCTCAGTTCGATCGCCACGAAAATCGTGCCATTATGCCCAAAGGTGGGCGTGCAGCTGTTGGATGCTCGCATCTGACATCTCCGATGGTTCGAGTGGACAAACCCAAACCTATCGGATGCACGCCCATCGCCACATGGTATCTACGCTCGCTGAACGCCCCTACCGCGATTCATCCGGGCTACGCTTGCTGTCACCGCAATTCGACTCATCCTTAGAGATGCCGCCTTCGATGGGTTCTCAGGACGAGGGCAGAGTGAGTCACAACACCCGATTACTCTCCTTCACCACCGCCGCCTGATCGACATAAACCTCCGCCCCCATGTCGATGAATTTCTTCGACATCTCCTGCATCCCGACCTCTTGATCATTCAAAGTCGCCGCATAATCCCTTACATCCTGCGTGATCTTCATCGAGCAGAATTTCGGCCCGCACATGGAGCAGAAATGCGCCACCTTGTGGGCTTCCTTGGGCAGCGTCTCGTCGTGGTATTGTCGCGCGGTATCCGGGTCCAAAGAGAGGTTGAACTGGTCGACCCAGCGGAACTCGAAGCGCGCGCGCGACAGCGCGTCGTCGCGCAGTTGCGCCGCGGGGTGGCCCTTGGCGAGGTCGGCGGCGTGGGCGGCGATCTTGTAGGCGATGACGCCGTCTTTCACGTCGTTGCGATCGGGCAGGCCGAGATGCTCCTTCGGCGTGACGTAGCAGAGCATGGCGGTGCCGAACCAGCCTATCATGGCCGCCCCAATGGCAGAAGTGATGTGGTCGTAGGCCGGCGCGATGTCGGTGACGAGGGGCCCGAGCGTATAGAACGGCGCCTCGCCGCATTCTTTCAGCTGCTTGTCGACGTTGACTTTTATCTTGTGCAGCGGCACGTGGCCGGGGCCTTCGATCATCACCTGGCAGCCCTTCCTCCAAGCGAACTTGGTCAGTTCGCCCAAGGTTTCCAGCTCGGCGAACTGCGCGCGGTCGTTGGCGTCGCGGATCGAGCCGGGGCGCAAGCCGTCGCCGAGCGAGAACGACACGTCGTATTTGCGCATTATTTGGCAAATCTCGTCGAAGCGCTCGTAAAGAAAACTCTCCTTGTGATGCGCCAGGCACCACTTGGCCATGATCGAGCCGCCGCGCGAGACGATGCCGGTGACTCTGTTGGCGGTGAGATGAATGTAGCCGAGCCGCACGCCGGCGTGGATGGTGAAATAATCGACGCCCTGCTCGCACTGCTCGATCAGCGTGTCCTTGTAGCACTCCCAGTCGAGTTTTACCGGATCGCCGTTGACCTTCTCCAGCGCCTGGTAGATCGGCACGGTGCCGATCGGGACCGGCGAATTGCGCAGAATCCATTCGCGCGTGTTGTGGATGTTGCGGCCGGTGGAGAGGTCCATCACCGTGTCGGCGCCCCAGCGGATCGCCCACACCATCTTCTCCACTTCCTCCTCGACCGAGGAGGTGACGGCGGAGTTGCCGATATTGGCGTTGATCTTGGTGAGGAAGTTGCGCCCGATCGCCATCGGCTCCAGTTCGCCGTGATTGATGTTCGAGGGGATGATGGCGCGGCCGCGCGCCACCTCGTCACGCACGAATTCCGGCGTCACATAGAGCGGCACCGAGGCGCCAAAACTCTCGCCGTCGTCGTGCGCGGCCTGGGCGCAGTCGAGCATTTTCTTGCGGCCGAAATTTTCGCGCTCGGCGACGTAGATCATTTCCTTGGTGATGACGCCCTGGCGCGCCCATTCGAGCTGGGTGATGGGATGGCCGTCGAGGCCACGTAACGGGCGCGGCGTATTCGCGAAATTACGCGCCAGATGCTTTCCGGTCGCGTTGCCGTTATCGACCGGCTTGATCGGACGGCCGTCGTATTCCTCGACACCGCCGCGCTCCTTCACCCATTCGATGCGCCTGCGCGGCAGTCCCACTTCCACGTCGATTAAGGCATCGTTGTCGGTGTAGGGCCCGGACGGATCGTAAACCCGCACCGGCTCCTCGCCGGATCCTTCCGAGAGCGGAATCTCGCGCAGCGGCACGCGCAAATCCGGCGCCGCCTCGGGCACCGAGAAAATCTTGCGCGAGCCCGCAATCGGGCCGGTGGTGACCTTCGGCGTGGCGAGATCGGATTCGGAGAGAGGTTTGTTCATGATGCGCTCCTGAAGAGAGGTTAGACCACGTAGCCGAAGTAACAAAACACGACGCCAAGAAGAGCGAGCACGATTCCCGACACCGGAATGAGTTGCTTGTTGCGGATGATCTTGGCCGCGTAGCCCATGACCGTTTCGGGTATCAGAACGCGAACCGCGCCGCGAATGAGCAAGAGCCAGCCGATCAGCGTGATCAGCACGCGCCAGCTCATGAGCCACACATTGTGGGTAAGCACGATGGCGAGGCCGGCGACGAAATCGATCAGGCCGAGAAGATAGATCATGGTCACGCTGCGCACCAGTTCGCCCGCCATGGTGCGAAAGACTTTGGGATTGAGCAGAAGACCGGCGCCGACGATCAAGAGCAGCGGGCCGAGCAACCGTGCCAGGAAGATCGATGCCTGCATTGTCACGCTCCCGCGGTATCGTCCCGGGCTCGGCTGGAAGGGCGTGCTGCTTTCATGGGCAAGTCCCCGTCCCTTCGCCGGCATGACCCGGATCAGGTTCAAAGGGTCACCGCTTGGCGGTCTCTCAGCTCCTGCCGGAGCTCCCCTCGGAACACCCGTAATTTAAGCCCCGTAGCCGCGGTGTCAACGTGGCGACGCCATGGCTGGTTCGCCCGCGTAACGTGCCTGAAAACACCTCTCCCCGCGTGCGGGGAGAGGTCGAGCGAAGCGAGGGTGAGGGGGCCGTGCAGCGATTCTGAGCGCCGCAAATGATGAGCCCAGCGGAGAGGCCCCCTCATCCCGACCTTCTCCCCGCAAGCGGGGAGAAGGAGTCGCGAGCGGCGAGCCCGAGCTAATAATCCTTCAACAGCCGCTCGATGTAGTCGAGTTCCTCCTGCGGGCGGCCCATGTCGCCGAAGCGCTTGCGCAATTCCTCGATGATGCGGCGGGCGCGCTGCACGTCGATTTCGCCCGGCACCTTCACCGTCGAGTCGTCGCCATAGTCGCGCCCGCGCAGCGGGCGGCCGAGCGGATCGGTGTCCTGGTCGGCGCGCGATTGTCCGAAGCGGCCGATCCGTCCGGGACCCTGCCCCTGGCCCATCTGCTGCTGCATCGATTGCGCCAGCGATTGTGCGCCCTTGCGCAAGGCGTCGAGCGCGCGCGCTTGCGAATCGACGGCGCTGTCGGCGTCGCCGTTGCCGAGTTCGCCTTCGGCCTCGCCCATCGCCCGTCCGGCGCGGCCGAGCTCATTCATTTGGTCCTGACCCTGGCCTTGACCTTGGCCTTGCTGGCCCTGCTGGTTCTGGCCGAAGCCGTTTTTCTTCAACTCCTCGAGCAGCTTGTTGAGGCGGTCGCGCAGCGCCTGCTGGTCCTGCCGCAGCTGGCCCATCCCCTGGTTACCTCCTTGGCCCGGCTGGCCCTGCTGCCCCGGCTGCCCGGGCCGCCCGGGCCGCCCGGGCCGCCCATGCGCCTGGCCCTGCTTGAAGGTGCGATCGCGCAAATCCTGCTGCCGGCGGATCATGTCGCCGAGCTCGTCGAGTTCCGACATCATCCGGTCGGTGTCGTCGCTATTGCCGTTCGGCGAGGCCATCTGCAGGTTTTCCATCATCTGCTGCAGCTCGGAAAGGAGCTGTTGGGCGGCTTCGCGCGAGCCGCTGCGCGCCAGATTCTCCAAACGATTGAGCATGTTCTGCAGATCGCGCTGGCTTAAGACGCGCGCGTTGCGATCGAGCGGGCGGGTCAGCTCGCCGTTGTTGCGCAGCTGCTGCGCCAGCGCCTGCATGTAGCGGTTCATCGCCGCGCGCAACTTGTCCATGAGCTGCTTGATTTGCCGGTCGCTGACGCCGTTTTGCAGCGCCTGGCGCAGCGCCTCCTCGGCGTTGCGCAAAGCGGCTTGCGCGTCGGCCATGTCGCCGTCCTCGATGTCGACCGCCATCGACCACAGCCGCTTCGCCACGTCGCGCAGATCGTCGTCGCTCTTGGCGCGCACCAGCTTCCAGTAGATCGCACGCAATCCGAGATAGATGCCGGCGTCGGGCATGAATTGATCCGGCGCCATGGTGAGCGCATCGAGCGCGGTAAGCACGATGGGCTTCGCGCGGGCGTCGAGCGCGAGATTGCGCCGTTGCTCGACCAGCGCCCGCGCCAGCGGCTTGGTGAAGACGCGCGCGGGCAGCCGGAATGTGAACGGCTCGCTCTTGCCGATATTGCCGCCGTCGTCGTGGGCGACGAGCGTCATCGTCACTTCGGCGCCGGCCCACGGATGGTCGGTCAAATCCTTAAGCGTCTGGCCCACGCCCTTCCTGGTGCGGGCCTGCGGCAGGATCAGCGGAAAATCGGGCGGCCCGAACAGCGGGTGCGGCCCTTCGCCTTGCGCCGGTTTGTCGTCTTTGCGCGCGAAGGTCGCCTCCGCCTTGGTCACCCCGTAATCGTCCTCGAGCCGATAGGACAATAGCAGCGAACCGCGGCCCTGCTCCTCCGGATTTTTGGTCAGCGCGATGGTTGGGGGCAGGTCGGCAATGGCGTTGAACGCCCAGGTCACGTCGTCGCCGACGCCGCGCAAAGTCGCGGCACCGGCGGCCTTGATGGTGAACCGATGTTCTTCGGTGCCGGCCGGGGAGGGTACCGCCTCCTTGGCGGGAGCGACGCCGCCCGAGCCGGAGACGTCGAGATTGACCTTGCCGGTGGCGCGCACGACGAGCGTCGAGTTGACCGGCACGGAAATCGGCCCGCTCGGCGCCGCAAAACTCTCGCCGGGGTGGATGCCGGGAAGCATGACCGGCGGCTTGCCGGTATAGAGCGGCGGGATCACCCAGGCGTCGACGCGGAAATTCGCCGGCAGCACCACCCCGTGCCAGTCGAACGCCGCCGCGATGCGCTTTACCCGCTCGCCGCCGGCGGCGAAGAAGGTGGCGAGGCAGGCGAGGAGAACGAGGCCGCGCACGGCATAGGGGTCGCGCCAGGCAACGCGCGGCGACGGCCGGCCGGCCTTGAGCGAACGTGCGGCTTGCCGCGCGCGCTCGACGTGCGCATTCCACAGCGCGAGCGAATAGGGGTCTTGCGCGCTGACCGCCAGTTCGTCGGCCACCGCGGTCGCCGGGCGGTGCGTGAGGCCGCTCTCGCGATCGAGCCGGCGCAGGCCGTCGGGCGCGCCGGGCATGCGCAGAAAGACTAACGGTATTGCGGCGGCGACGGCGAGGGCTGCGAACGCCAAGAGCCCCACGGCGCGGGCAAGCGGCGGCAGCCACAGCCACAGCCCGAGCCAGGACAGCGCCAGGAAAAGCCCGATGACAGTCGCAAGCGTCGCCAGCGGCGGCCACAGGCGCTCCCAGAAAATCATCCAGCGCACACGCTTGAGCGCGGTCGTGAGCAACGGCTCGCCGCCGCCATTCCCAGGCGCCGGATCGGGCAAAATGGCTTCAGTCACAAATCGCTCCGCGGACCGCTATCGCGCATAGCCAAATCGTGCAAGACAACACGTTAACATGAGGGCGGGTTCAAGGCACACCGCCCCTCGACCGATGCAAAATCGAAGCCATCCTTAGGAAAGCCAAGGTTATGAAAGCCAACCCGGCAGGCGGTCGAGCGCAATCAGCTCTTCGGCGCTGAGGCGCGGCCGGACCAGCGCCCATTCGCCTGCGCGCACAAGCACTTCGGGAATGAGCGGGCGGCTGTTGTAAGTGCCGGACTGAACCGCTCCATAGGCGCCGGCGCTCATGACGGCGAGGAGATCGCCCGGCTGCAGCGCGGGCAGCGAGCGCTCGAGCGCGAGGAAATCGCCCGACTCGCAAACCGGGCCGACCACGTCGGCGACGATTCGTTGCGCGCCGGTAGCGCTCTGCCGCACCGGAACGATCTCGTGGTGCGCGTCATAAAGCGTCGGGCGAACAAGGTCGTTCATGCCGGCGTCGACGATGACAAAGGTCTTCGCCTCGCCGTGCTTCACATAGAGCACGCGGGTGACCAGGATGCCGGCATTGCCGACGATCAGCCGGCCAGGCTCGAAGATGAGCTTGCAGCCGAGCCCGGCGGTGGCGCGCTTGACGATCGCCGCATAGGCATTGGGATCGGGAGGCGGCTCGTTGTCCTCGCGATAGGGAATGCCTAAGCCCCCGCCGACGTCGATATGCGCGATACTATGGCCGTCGGCGCGCAGCGCGCGCACGAAGTCCGCGAGCAGCGCAAAGGCGTCGCCGAACGGATCGAGTTCGACGATCTGGCTGCCGATATGCATGTCGACGCCGGCGACGCGCACGCCCGCAAGCTTGGCGGTGCGGGCATAGACCTCGCGGGCGCGGCTCATCGGAATGCCGAATTTGTTCTCTGCCTTGCCGGTGGCGATCTTGGCGTGCGTCCTGGCGTCGATGTCGGGATTGACGCGTATGGAGATGTCGGCCGTGCGCCCCTTGCCGGAGGCGATCGCCGAGAGCAGCTCGATCTCCGTCTCCGACTCGGCATTGACGCAGAGAATGCCGTGGTCGACCGCGAGCGCAAGCTCGCGCGGCGTCTTGCCGACGCCGGAGAACATGATCTTGTCTGGAGCGATGCCGGCGGCGCGGGCGCGCAACAGCTCGCCTTCGGACACGACATCGGCGCCGGCGCCGAGGCGGGCCAGCGTCGCGATCACCGCCTGGTTGGAATTTGCCTTCAAAGAATAACAGACCAGCGCGTCCACGTCGGCGAAGGCGCCGGCGAATACCCGATAGTGCCGCTCGACGGTGGCGGTCGAATAACAATAGAACGGCGTGCCGACGGCCTCCGCCAGCGCGATCAGATTGACGTCCTCGGCATGGAGCACGCCGCCGCGATAGTCAAAGTGATGCATCGGATGTGTTTAGCGTGGGAAAGCCGCGTTCGCTACCGCGAGGTGCGATCGGGCAGCGGATGCGCGGATTATTGGATCAACGGATCGAGGAGGAATGTCTGCTTTGCAGCCTGCGGGGCCGGACTGGCCTGGGTCGTCTGCACCGGCGCTGGCTGCGCTGGCTGCGGCGCTCCGGTCGGCGTCGTGGGATCGATGAAAGTCGTTGGCGCACGCCCAGGTGCGGCGGGCGCCGGCGGCGGGATCGCTGCGCTCGGCGGCGGATCTAGACCGGCCTTCCGGCCGCAAGCGGCGAGCACGAGCGGCAGAATGAGCGCAACGGCGAGCGCACGAAGAACGCTTAGGCGGTTACAGGCCAAACTTTGCTCCCCCGGTCCCTCAACGGACGCGTGCGCGTCCAGTCACCATAGCAGATCACCCTGTGGCGGCGAGATTTTGTCGCCAAGCCGTTGCCAGGGTGTTTACGCCGTCGTTTATGCCGTCTTTTGCAGCCGCTTGAGCCAGCGTTTGGCCTGTGCACGGACGTTTTTCGGCGCCGTGCCGCCATAAACGGTGCGGCTCGACACCGATTTATCGACCGAAAGCACCGCGAAAACCGCCTTAGCGATGCGGGGCTCGATTTCCTGCATCGATTTAAGGGGCAGCCGGTCAAGCCGAACGCCAGCCTCGGCCGCCTTGGCCACGATGCGCCCAGTCGCATGGTGAGCCTCGCGGAACGGCAGCTTGAGCGTCCGAGTGAGCCAATCGGCCAGATCGGTGGCGGTAGCGAAGCCTTCGCCGGCGGCCTGCCGCATGCGCGCGACATCGGGCTCCATGTCGCGCACCATGCCGGTCATGGCGGCGATCGACAGTTTGAGCGCGCCGAGCGCGTCGATCGCGCCTTCCTTATCCTCCTGCATATCCTTCTGATAGGCGAGCGGCAGACCCTTCATCACCGTCAAAAGCCCGACCAGCGCGCCGACGGTCCGGCCGGTCTTGGCGCGCACGAGCTCCGCCGCATCGGGATTGCGCTTCTGCGGCATCATCGACGAGCCGGTGGTGAACCGGTCGGACAGCCGGACGAGACCGGCAAGCGGCGACGACCAAATCACGATCTCTTCGGCGAAGCGCGACAGATGCACGGCGGTTATGGCGGCCGCCGACAGCGTCTCCAGCACGAAATCGCGATCGGCGACCGCGTCGAGCGAGTTCGCCATCGGTCGCGCAAAGCCGAGCGCTTTCGCCGTCATGGCGCGATCGATCGGAAACGAGGTGCCGGCCAGCGCGCCGGCGCCGAGCGGGCTTTCGTTGAGGCGTTCGCGCGCATCGGCGAAGCGGCCGCGATCGCGCGCCGCCATCTCCACATAGGCGAGGAGATGGTGCCCGAAGGTCACCGGCTGCGCGGTCTGCAAATGGGTGAAGCCCGGCATCGCGGTGTCGGCGTGGTCGAGCGCTTTTTCGGCGAGCGCGCGCTGATAGGCGGCGAGCGCCAAGTCGATCTCGTCGATGGCGTCGCGCACCCAGAGCCGGAAATCGGTGGCGACCTGATCGTTGCGCGACCGCGCGGTATGAAGTCTTCCCGCGGCCGGCCCGACCAGTTCGCCAAGCCGGCTCTCCACGTTCATATGGATGTCCTCGAGCGCGCGCTTGAAGGCGAACTTGCCGGCCTCGATCTCTGACAGGATCGTGTCTAGACCGTGAGCGATCTTCTTTGCATCTTGCGCCGTGATGATGCCCTTTTTGGCGAGCATCGCCGCATGGGCCTTGCTGGCGGCGATGTCCTGCCGGTAAAGCTTTCGGTCGATATCGATCGAGGCGTTGATCTCCTCCATGAGCGGATCGGGCTTTTGACCGAAGCGTCCGCCCCACATTTTGTTGACCATGATGCGTCCGCCGAGGTTTTGTAACTGATGTCCGAGCCGACCGCCGAGCCTTACTACAAAGTGCGTCGCCGCCGTCTAGCTGTCATGACGCTATGCGCCGCCATCGCCGTTCTGGCGGGGGTATACGGGATTGAGTATCGGCGAGGCAATCCGGCCGACGCAGCCTGCCGGGGCGCGGTCGAAACCGCGTCGCGAATCGCCCCCCTGGTGCATGGCGAAGTGGCCGCGCTCGCCGTGACGCAGACGCCGTTCCGCGTGCCCGATCTGGCGTTTAAGGATGCGACAGGCGCAGACAAGACGCTCGCCGATTGGCGTGGCCGCACCGTCCTCCTCAATCTATGGGCCACCTGGTGCGTGCCGTGCCGCCGGGAAATGCCGGCGCTCGACGCGCTGCAGGCCAAGCTCGGCGGCCCGAAATTCGAAGTCGTCGCCGTCAACATCGATACCCGCGATCCGGAAAAGCCGCTCGCTTTTCTGAAAGAGGTCGGCGTCACCCACCTCGCCTATTATTCCGACCGGAGCGCGCACGTTTTTGAGGATCTGAAAGAAGCCGGCAAAGCCTTCGGCGTGCCGACCACGCTCATCGTCGATCCAAAGGGCTGCGAGATCGGCGACATGGCCGGCCCGGCCGATTGGGCAAGCGACGACGGCGTCAAGCTCGTCGGCGCGGCGTTCAATCCGTAGGGCGGGTTATTAGCCCAACGCTCTACGCGCTGACGTCAAGATTGGTGCCGATCCCGGCGGCGGCGGCGAGCGAATTGGCGCTCTGCTGCGCCGCGTCGATCAATTTGACGGCCGAAGAACTGAAGAACTATTGTCCGCATTCATGCGCGCGAGCCGCCCCGCGACTGCAAGCTGCATCATGCCGGTCTGGGCGCCGATCATTGCGGAGATGAGGCTCGTCGGGTCCATGATGCGCTGATTCAAGACCGCGAAGCTTAACAACCGATGAATCCCGGACCGTCATTCCGGATTGCCGCAAAGCGGCAAGCCTGGAATCCATAATCGCAAACCGTGGCTGTGGATTTCGGGCTCCTCACCTCGTTCGGCCCCGGAATGACGAGATTCCTCGCAATGACGGTTGACAAGGCCCGCGGCGGCCCTATACTAAACCACATGGTTAAGTTTTCAGAGATCGCCCTCGACCGCACTTTCTCGGCGCTGTCCGACCCGACGCGGCGCGCGCTGGTGATGCGGCTCGCCGCCGCGCCCGATCTGTCGGTGAGCGAGCTCGCCGCGCCGTTTGCGATGTCGCTGCCGGCGGTCATGAAGCATCTCGACGTGCTGTCCGATGCCGGGCTGATCGAGCGTGAGAAAACCGGGCGCATCGTCGCCTGCCGGCTCGACGCCGAGCCGATGCGCGAGGCGTTCGAATGGCTCAACCGTTACGAAAAGTTCTGGTCCGAGCGGCTGTCCAGTCTTGCCGCGTTTTTAGAGGAAGAAGAGTCTCTTACTGAAAAGGAAAAATCATGGCCACCCAGACCGCAACCCAACCGAGCCTTACCATCAAGCGCCGGCTCAAAGCGCCGCCGGCCAAGGTCTTCGCCGCCTGGACCGACCCGGAAAAAGTAAAGCGCTGGATGGGGCCCGGCGAGGTCAAAGCGGTGTCCGCCACGTGCGACGTCCGCGTCGGCGGCCGCTATCGCTGGCTGATGCGCGCGCCAAGCGGCGAAGAGCACGACGTCGGCGGCGTCTATCGCGAGGTCGTCCCCAACGAGAAACTTGTCTTCACCTGGGCGTGGAAGTCGACGCCCGAGCGCGAGTCGTTGGTGACTATCGAGATCAAAGCCGACGGCGACGGCTCGCTGTTGACGCTGACCCATGCGCAATTCTTCGACGAGGACGCCCGCGATCGGCACCAGCACGGCTGGAACGGCGCGCTCGACAAGATGGAGAAATTCTTGGCTTGAACGGTAGATAACCTCTCCCGCGCGCGGGGAGAGGTCGAGCGAAGCGAGTGTGAGGGGGCCTCACGGCGCTTCTGAGCCAAGCGGCAACGCCCCCTCACCTCAACCCTCTCCCCGTAAACGGGGAGAGGGAGAAGAAGGAGCAGTCCGATGCGCGGATCGCACGGCACGTTTTACTGGAACGAGCTTTTGGCGCGCGACATTAACGGCGCCAAGAAATTCTATACCGACACGATCGGCTGGAGCTTTGACGCCATGCCGACACCAGACGGCGGCACTTATTGGGTCGCGAAGATGGGCGAGCAGCCAGTCGCCGGCATTTTCGACATCAACGGCCCCGATTATGCCGGCGTGCCCGAAGGCTGGATGTCCTACATCGCCGTCGACGATGTCGATGCGCGTCTGAAGAAAGCGGTCGCGGCCGGCGCCAAAGTCATGAAGCCCGCCTTCGACATTCCCGGCGTCGGCCGCATCGCGATCCTCAAGGAACCCGGCGGCGCCGGCATCGGCTGGATGACGCCGGCAAATTAAACCTCTGGAGTGAGCAGGGTGGCTTAGCCGCGAAGCGGCGTAACCCACCAACGCCGAACGGTGGGATTCGCTTCGCTCAACCCACCCTACAAATTGAGGTCACGCACATGCAACCGCACAAAATCGTATCTCACGACGAATGGATTGCCGCGCGCAAGGCTTACCTCGCCGAGGAAAAAGCATTTTCCAAAGCGCGCGATGCGCTGAGCAAGAAGCGCCGCGAGCTGCCGTGGGAGAAAGTCGAAAAGAACTACGTGTTCGAGGGGCCGAAAGGCAAGAAAACGCTCGCCGATCTGTTCGGCGGCAAGAGCCAATTGATCGTCTATCACTTCATGCTCGGCCCCGGCTGGGAAGCCGGCTGCCCGAGCTGCTCGCTGCTTGCCGATCATTTCGACGGCGCCGTCGTCCACCTGGCGCAACGCGACGTCGCCTTCATCGTCGTGTCGCGCGCGCCGCTCGCGGAAATCGAGAAATTCAAGCGCCGCATGGGCTGGAAATTCAAATGGGTGTCGTCGTTTGGCAGCGATTTCAATCACGACTATCAGGTCTCGGTATCGCCCGAGGAGAAAGCCGCGGGCAAGGTCATGTACAATTACGAAATGACCACGTTCCCGAGCGACGAGCGCCCCGGCGCCAGCGTGTTCTGTAAAGATGCAGCCGGCGATATCTTTCACACTTATTCGACCTACGGCCGCGGCCTCGACATTTTCATCGGCGCGTACAATTTCCTCGACCTCGCGCCGAAAGGGCGCGACGAGGATGGCTTGGCGCGGTCGATGGCTTGGGTCCGCCATCACGACCGCTATGAGGGCGCCACGGTCGATACAAAAGCGTCATACCAGCAACCAAAATCCGCCTCATGCTGCGATTAGCAAAGTCGCCTCTCCCCGGGTGCGGGGAGAGCGCAGGCGTCCTTCGGACGCCGTTTTTAAGTGCAATAACGCCGATGCGAAGCATCTGCTATGCGAAGCGAGGGTGAGCGGGCGTCCCCGCAATTCTGAGTCCGGCGGAAACACCCCAATCCTCTCCCCGTAAACAGGGCGAGGGAGATCCTCAAACCGTAGGAGTCGATCATGAAGCTCTATGGCTTTCCGGCCTCGCCAAACACCTGGAAGGTGCGGGCGCTGGCCTCTTACCTCAAAATTCCGCTCGAATTCGAATTCGTCGATCTGACCAAGGGTGCGCAGTACACGCCGGCCTATCTCGCGCTCAATCCGACCGGGCGCACGCCGACGCTCACCGACGGCGATTTCACGCTGTGGGAATCGAACGCAATCCTGCAATATCTCGCGTCGAAGTCAGCCACGCCGCTGTGGCCGAACGATGCACGCGCCCGTGCCGACATCACGCGGTGGCAATGTTGGGAGCTGGCGCATTGGGGCGCGCAAGCCTGCGGCCCCCTGACATTCGAGAACCTGGTGAAGAAGTTTGTCAATCTCGGCGCGCCCGACGCCACCGCGGTCGCCAAGGCGACCGAGTGTTTCAACAAGGAAGCCAAGATACTGGACGCGCATCTGGCAAAGCGAAAATATTTGGCCGGCAACGCGCTCACGATCGCCGACTTTACGGTGGCGGCGCCGCTGTTCCACGCCCAGGGCGCGGGAATGCCGGTCGGGCCCTACACGCACGTGCGAAGCTGGTTCGAACGCGTGGCGGCGCTGCCGTGCTGGAGCGAAACCGCCCCGCAAATGGCCGCGGCGGCTTGAGCAGGAATCAGCGGTCAGTAGTCAGTGGTCAGATGAGTGCTCGTCCGCATTGCGCAGTCTGATTACTGATTACTGGCTCCTGATTACCTGGTCGGCACCGGCTTCTCGCCGCGGTAATCGTAAAAGCCGCGCTGCGTCTTGCGGCCGAGCCCGCCGGCCTCGACGTATTTTACGAGCAGCGGGCAGGGCCGCTATTTTGAATGCGCCAGTCCCTCGTGCAGCACCTGCATGACCGAGAGGCAGGTGTCGAGCCCGATCAAGTCGGCGAGTTCGAGCGGACCCATCGGATGGCGGGCGACGAGCCGCATCGCGGTGTCGATCGCCTCGGCGCCCGCAGCACCGCCACACCTTCCACCAGCGCGGTTTCCTCCCTTGCAGGCTTGCGGATGCCGGCCGCCGATGCACGCCGCAACCTCCGTCGCGGCCGGCATCCGATACCCTTCACAATTCCAGACGTATTGCTGCCTCGCAGCGAACCGACGATTCGCGTCGGCTGGGCGATGTCCGTGCCAGGTTCAGCGCGAGGGTCATTGGGAAATGCCCCCTGCCTGCGGCGCGGCGCGTCGCGGGGGCGGACGGTGCTCTTTTTTCGGCAACCATTTGCGCCTATATTCATTCCGCTGGCGCAAGCCGGCTATGGCGATAAACGGCCGTCGTAATAAACCTTTCGGACCCGGGGGCAGTACCCGGCGACTCCACCAATTCCCAGGGGTCAGTCATCGGAGGACAGTAATCAGAGGCGCTTCTGATTACCGATTACTGACCACTGATCCCTGTTATGGGGTCGAAATAGGATCGACGAGGGCGTAAAGGGCGTGCTTTTGCTCGGCATGGTTCCGCCGTTATCGGGCCAATTTCATAGTTGCCAACGACAACTATGCTCCGGTTGCTCTGGCCGCGTAAGCGGCTCGAAAGACCGACTTGAAGCCCTGGCGGGTTAAGCTCCGCCAGGCGGGGTTCGGAGGCACCTGGCAACAGAAGCCTCCACTTTCCAGACGACGGAGGACGGACGACGGAGGACAGAATCAATCTGGACCTCTATCAATCACTCCCTATCTGTCATCCGTCCTCTGTCGTCCGTCATCTGCCGTCTGACATGCCAGAAGATCACATCCGCTACGACATCCTCGCCCAGGCCGCCTTGCGCGGCGTGGTGCGCACGGTGCTGGCCGACGTCGCCAGGAAAGGCTTGCCCGGCGAGCATCATTTCAAGATCACGTTCGCCACCGGCGCGCCCGGCGTGCGGCTTTCCGAGCGGATGCGCGCGCAATATCCGCAGGCCATGACCATCGTCCTGCAGCACCAATTCTGGGACCTCGCGGTGCGCGAGGAGGCCTTCGATGTCGGGCTCTCGTTCGGCGGCATTGCGGAGAAACTGACGGTGCCGTTCGAGGCGGTGACCGCCTTTTTCGATCCGGCGGTGCAATTCGGCTTCCAATTCGAGACGGTGGAGGCCGCAGCGGCAGGCGAAGCGGATTCCGGCGCGAAAGCGTCGGAGAAACCGGCCGGCACCGCAACCCATCCGCCCGCACAACCGAAAAAGGCCGGTGCCTTGTCGACGCCGGGCGCGCCGGCGGAGTCCCCCGCCGAGGCCGGCGGCCAGGTTGTGAGCCTCGATCGATTCAGGAAGAAATGAGGACAGAGGACAGACGACGGACGACGGACGGCAGACGGAAAGCCCCCTCCTCTGTCGTCCATCCTCCGTCGTCCGCCGTCCGCACTCGCACCGAGACCGACTCATTCGGCCCTATCGAGGTGGCCGCCGACCGCTATTGGGGCGCGCAGACCGAGCGCTCGCGGAATAACTTCCGCATCGGCGAGGAGCGCATGCCGCGGCCGCTGCTCGCCGCGCTCGCCATCGTCAAACGCGCGGCGGCGGAGGCCAATCTCGAGCTTGGATCGCTCGACGCAAGGCGCGCCAAGGCGATCGTGCAAGCGGCGCAGGAGATCGTCGACGGCAAGCTCGACGATCAATTTCCGCTTTCGGTCTGGCAGACGGGCTCCGGCACCCAGACCAACATGAACGTCAACGAGGTTATCGCCAACCGCGCCAACGAAAAACTGAGCGGCAAGCTGGGCGCGAAATCGCCGATCCATCCCAACGATCACGTCAACATGAGCCAGTCGTCGAACGACTGCTTCCCGACCGCCATGCATATCGCGGCGGCGCAGGAAATCGCGCAGCGGCTCCTCCCTGCCCTTACGCATTTGCAGGCGGCGCTAACAGCGAAGACGAAGTCGTTCGCCTCGATCGTCAAGATCGGCCGCACCCACACGCAGGATGCCACCCCGCTCACCCTCGGCCAGGAATTTTCCGGCTATGCGGCGCAGGTGACGTCGGCAATCGCGCGCCTAAAGATGGGGCTGAAGCAGCTTTATCCGCTGGCGCAGGGCGGCACCGCAGTCGGCACCGGCCTCAACGCCAAACGGCAATTCGCCAAGCTCTTTGCCAAGAAAGCCGCTTCGCTCACCGGGCTGCCGTTCGTCAGCGCGCCCAACAAATTCGAGGCGCTGGCTTCGCACGGCGCGCTCCTCTTCGCCCACGGCGCGCTCGACGCGCTGGCCGCGGATCTTTTCAAGATCGCCAACGACATTCGCTTTCTCGGCTCCGGGCCGCGCTCGGGCTTCGGCGAATTGATCCTGCCGGAGAACGAGCCCGGCTCCTCCATCATGCCCGGCAAGGTCAACCCGACACAGTGCGAAGCGCTCACCATGGTCTGCTGCCAAGTGTTCGGCAACCACACCACAATCGCGGTGGCGGCGAGCCAAGGCCATTTCGAGCTCAACGTGTTCAAGCCGGTGATCGCCTATGCGGCGCTGCAATCGATCCGGCTCCTGGCCGACGCGGCGAACTCGTTCACCGATCATTGTGTCGTCGGCATCCGCGCCAACGAACCGCGCATCCGCGAATCGATGCAAAACTCGCTCATGCTGGTCACCGCGCTCACGCCGCGCATCGGCTACGACAAGGCGGCGCAGATCGCCAAGGCGGCGCACTTAAACGGCACCACGTTGCGGGAAGAGGCCATCAAGCTCGGCTATGTTTCGGCTGAGGAATTCGATCGGCTGGTGAAGCCGCAGCGCATGACGCGGCCGGGCTGAGCGCCGTCGAGCGATTAGGGCGCGGACTCAGTAGTTCGTAGCGCATTGATTCGAGGCTCCAGCCTGGCAGCTTGAATCGCGTGCAGGGGGGCACCATCAAGCCGCAAAGGGCCGATCGCGGCAGATGCCAATACTCTGATTTTCCTTGCGCTTTCGGGGCATGGCGGACGTAGCTGGACCTGCTGTTGGCTCGACCCGATCGCGATTGACCCAACTCGACAGCTGCTGAGGGGAATCTACCGCAATGCAATAACGCTTGGGAAGCCTATTTCGCCGGGCGCGCGTTCCTGCTTCGATCGGCAGGATTTGCGCTCGCCTAAAACCTCAGCAATTTCCTGCGCACACTGGCGACGCTCGAGCCGATCAAGGATTGGTCGCTGTCGAGCCTGAAGGAGAAGCTGATCAAGATCGGCGCCAAGGTTATTCAGACGTCGCCGCACCATCGCCTGGCAGATGGCCGAGGTCGCCATTGCGTGGCAAGTGTTCTCGATCCAGGCCGACTAATCGCTCGCCGGTGCTTCCTTCACTTCCGTCGCCCAATTGCGGGTTCATATCGAAAACTTCATCGAGGCCTATAATGAACACGCCGAGCCGTTCGCCTGGACCAGATCCGGAGTCCATCAACAACGCCTCAAAGCACGTTTCGCGGACCAGTGATTCCGGTTACTAGTGAGTAGGCTTGATGTTGGCTTCCCTGGCGACCTTGCTCCAGAGCGCGCGCGCGTCGGCAAAGGACTTTGCCGCATCGGCGCCGCTGCCAAACGAGGGAGCTAGACTTAGGGTTTCGATCTTGTGGAGGACCGTCGGTTGCTTCATGACGTTGACCACGTCGCGGTTGATTTTGTCGGCGAGCGCTTTGGGCGTGCCGGGCGGCGCCACAAGCCCAAAGAATGTTACCGCGCGGAAGCCCGGCACGCCGGATTCAGCCAACGTTGGGACGTCGGGTAGTTGCTGCAAGCGCGCCGCCGTGCCCACGGCTACGATCTTTAGCTTGCCGGCGCGATAGAACGGCAGCACCGGCGCCAAGTCGATTAGCGTGATATTGATGTGCCCGCCGAGCAGGGCCGTCACCTCGGGCCCTTCGCCCTGATAGGGCACATGCAGCAGCTTCACGTGCGCGAACTGTTCAAACTCGATCGTGGCGAAGTAGCCGAGCCCTCCGGCGCCCGGCGTCGCCGCCGTAAGCGCGCCGGGTTTGGCCTTGGCGTCGGCGATCACCTGCGCCAGATTCGTGGCGGCAAAGTTCGGACTCACCGTCAGCACGAACGGCGAGGTCGCGAGCATGGCGATAGCCGCCCATTTCGCCGGGTCATAGGGCATGGTTTTATACACCAGGCTATTGAGGGCGAGTGGGCCGGGCGCAGCCAAGAGTAGCGTGTAGCCGTCCGGCGCCGCGTGCGCGACTTTCTCGGCGCCGATATTGCCCTCGGCGCCGCCCACGTTCTCGACGATCACCGATTGCTTCCACTTCTGCTCGAGCTGCTGGGCAAGGACGCGCGCCAACAGATCGGTGCCGCCGCCCGGCGGATACGGCACGATCAGCTTGACGGTGCGGGTCGGATAATCGGCCTGGGCACGGCTGCTGCCGGTCTGTGCCGCGACCGCTAGCGCTACCGCGAGCGCCGCGATGGCAATGTGGGCCTTCATTGTCACCTCCCTCAGCGCGCGGGCGTACTGCCAGTGCTTACGCGCGGCGATGTTAGCCGGGATTTCTCCGGATGAACGCTGAAATTGAGGCGGATGATAACGATTTTGCGCGCCGCTGGGAAGTTACACCGCAGTTGACGGGAGTTCGCGTACCGGCCCTTGGATACGCAACGCTTCCTAATGCTGTGCTACTAGTTCCTCGACACAGTGATTTTGACTGGTTGAGCCTGGGCAAGAACGGGCGCCCGTCACGGTCCACAAGCTGACCCAAAGAGTCAAAATCACTGTGCAACGGAACTAGTTGCGCTTCTCGGATTGCTGCTTCGTTGTGATCAACGCGCCCGCGTTCTCCGCTTTTCCGAATCAAGATTTCAATCCGCGACCGTAGCGAGCCGGCCACGCCTGCGGCGGATCAGCGCAGGACGGGCGGAATCGACGCACGGGGATCGGCGATCACGGCACCATAACGGCTTTTGCAGCTTATCTACGCATTGCCGGAATTGCTGCGGCGCCAAAATCGACGCGAATGGCCCATCACGACATGCGTGCCTGAGACGGTTGTCGGTCGCTTTCGGGGCAAAGCGGACTCTCGTAAGTTGTCCGCCCGGGCGCGTTTACGAATTCACGCCAGCTCGATCAGCGATCGACCGCGCCGGAATTCGAAATCCTGAGGAGGATGTGAAATGAGAACGAGCAGCAATTATGCCCTCCGCCTGCCGGCTTCGCTCAAGCGGGCCGTCGAGCAGACTGCTCGGGAAGATGGCACGACGCTAAACCAGTTCATCGTCAGTGCGGTTGCAGAAAAGCTCGCCGCACTGAAGACAGCGGACTATTTTACCAAACGAGCCGCTCGCGCTGATTTTGCGGCCATTGATCGTTTGATGCGACGCGGTGGCGGCGAAGCTCCACAGCGGAGCGATGAGATACCCGAGAGCCATTATAAGAAGAAATCCGCAAGCCGGCGCATGGCATAAGACGTAATGGCGTCTGATCCAGGCAATCTGATACCCATTGAGGCCGAACTCGACGCTGGTCTCTGCGCTTGCCCCGCGCATCGGCTACGACAAGGCGGCGCAGATCGCCAAGGCGGCGCACACGAACGGCACCACGTTGCGGGAAGAAGCGCTCAAGCTCGGCTATGTTTCGGCTGCGGAATTCGATCAGCTGGTGAAGCCGCAGCGCATGACGCGGCCGGACACGTGATTGTGGACAATGGACGGCGCCGCCTATCCGAGAAATTGCCGCAGCGTAAGGCAGTCACGCGCACCGGAATACCGGTAGCTTGGATTGCCCGCGCCTAAACGGGGGCAGACAACGATTTCGTATTTTCGGCGATGGTTCCTGTCCGACTGATTTCCAATTTTATTTGACGCTATCCTTCGGTTGACGCAGCGTTCCTGGTTGCATCTGCCAAGGTGTACGAGAGAAAATCGTGCGGCGATTGCCGATCATAGTTCGAGTATCGTCGAGTTATTTTCGAATTCTTCTCCAGTAGTCTTGCAGCACAACTGCAGTACCGCCGGAAGAATTCTTTTGCTCAAGCAAGCGTGTGTTGCCCAACGTCAGGGGTATAGCCACACTCCACGCGGTAATTGCGGCCTCAGCCGTAGAGCGCGCAATTGCGGTGTTCCAGCGTAAGCGTGACGGCGTATCATTGCAGACCAAGCGGGCCAGGATGGCCCCGAGCAACAGCATCTGGTTACGCCGAGCTTCACATGGGTCCCATTGTCAATCTTCGCACCGCGCGCAAATACGTCAAACGGCGTCGGGCCGAGCAAGAGGCAGCGCAACACCGTCTTGCCCACGGGCGTTCGAAGGCGGAAAAAGCGCTGCAGCGGTCGCAGAGCGACAAAGCCCAAAAGAACCTCGCGCAGCATCGGATCGAAAGGAAAGATGGGCCATGAAGTCGCCGGTCATCAAGCGCTCGATCGTGATCGCCGGACACAAGACGAGCGTCAGCCTTGAGGACGCATTCTGGAAAGGGCTGAAGGACATTGCGGTAGGCCGGCGCACGACTTTGTCCGACCTGGTGGCGGCGATCGATTCGGAACGCCGGCACGGCAATCTGTCTTCGGCCATCCGGCTGTTCGTGCTCGACCATTTTCAGGCGCGAATGGACGGCCGCGGTGATGGCGGACATGGCGACAGCGGACATGGCGACAGCGGACATGGCGACAGCGGACATGGCGACAGCGAACGTGCCAAAAGCGAACATGACCGAAGCACCCAATCGCCGCGCGCGGTGATGGCGGTGGCGCCGGCCGCGGCTCCGTCGGTGTTACGCCCGGAATAGCCAACAGCAGCGCCAACGTTCAGTCGGCGCGGGGCATGCTCGACCCCGCCGTTGGCGGCACGGATCGGCGCCGATTCTGCACCGCCCTTCCCGCCGTCGCCGTGCTCTTGCGCGCGTGCGGCGCGGGTGTTTGGCTCGGTCGCAACACCATGGGCGCAGGCACGGCCGGAGCGGCGCCCTTTTCGGCGCCTCCGGAGCCCGAGCGGTTTTGCTCGGGAGCGGCCGACGGCGCGGTCGGCTGCTGCAGTCGCTCGATCCCGCGCGCGCCCGGAACGGGAGTGGACAGCAGGTTCGGCGGGATCGCCGATTCGACGGCCGTGCCGGGCGAGAGGACGCGGAAATCCGGCGGGTCCGGATGGGTGGCCTGACCGGCCGCGCCCTCGTGCTGATTCGCCTCGATCAGTTCGATCCGGCGGGTCTGCAGTTCGGTGGCATTCAAAGTAAGCCAGCTTTTCAGTGCCGAGATGTCGAGAGTTCGTTGCGGAGCTGCGAAGGGGCCTTTGATATCGACCGCAAGCTCGGGGCGCGTTGCGATCAAGGCATTCGCGGGCGGAGCTTCCGACAGCGTCATACGCGCATCGATCGCCGCATTGGCGAGATCGATGGCGCCGTCGAGCGAAAGCTCGGCGCCGCCTTTAGCGTGCAGCGTCACGCGATTCAGATTGATTGCCCCCCCGGTGATAGCCACGGCTGCATCGCCTTGCGGCACGGCAAGATGGCCGTTCGCCAGCGCGGCGTTCACGGCGGCCTCCACTTTGCCCATATCGATCGGGCCGCTCTGGCCGGCAGCCTGCCTGGCGGCGTCAAACGCCGCCGACTCGAGCCCGGCGAACTGCACATCCTTGAGCGTCACCGTGCCGCTGCCGTGCAGCGAGCCGATCAGGCCGGCCGGACTTGTGCCGAAGCCGTCGCTCGAAAGCGCGATCGTCAGCCGACCGTCGGTGACGTTCATGCCCGGGCCGACGATTGTCGCGGCAGCAACGTCGGCGAGATCGAGCTTCGCATGGACGTTAAGGCCATCCGGGTTGCGACGTACCGCCAGCGATCCGGTGACGCGCCCGCCCGCAACGCTGCCGTCGATATTGTCCAATGAAATCGCGGCCGGGCGAAAATGCGCAACGCCTGCGAGTTCGCGCGCGACCAGCGCCGGCGTGAAATCCGCGCGATCAAACTTGAAGGTCACGGCGCCATTCATCGCGGCGAACGCGCCGGACCCGACCGGCGCATTCGACCATGGCGCGCCCGTGCTCTGGGCATTGCTCGGCAGCCCGAGCAGCATCGCCGTGACGCTCGCGGCGTCGACCGCGTCGGCCTCGATGTCGCCGTCGATACCGATCGGGTTCGCCCAATCGACCGCCACGTGCCCATGTACCGCATCTTTGCCGACCGTAGCGGCAATATCGGTGAACGAGAGTTTGCCGCCGTCCACCGCCAATGCGGCGTGCGCGGAAACCGGAACGGCGACGCCGGGCTGCCCGGTCATCGCTCGGTGGAGCGGCCGCAAATCGCCGGCCGCTGCCTGTAATTGCAGCCGACCCCAAGCAATCCGGTCGCCGCTTAAGCGTAATGTGCCGGCAATTGCCGAACCAAAGCCGCTGGCCTCGACCTTGCCGTCGACGTGAATATCGCCGTTGAGCGGACCCGTGGCGGAGAGCGTCAACTGCCCCGGCAGCCGGTCGACGGCCAGCACGCGATCGAGGCCGAGCAGCGCCACCAGCGCGGTGCCGTCATCGGCATCGATCCGGCTGTCGATTTGCACGACGGCGTCGCCGAGATGCGATGGCTCTCCGCTGGCCTTGCCGTCTATGACGACGCGCATCGCCGCCAAGCTGCCGGTGACATGAAGTTGGGCGGTGCTGCCGGATGCCGCCGCCCGCTCGACATCGAGCACGGCGTGCACTTTCGCCGGCGCCAGCCGATCGGCGAGACGGCGCAGCGAATCCGCTGCCTGCGGCGCCAACTTGGCCGCGACGTCGCTCAAGCCGCCGAGCCCGCTGGCGTCGAGGTCAAGCGTGATTTGCCCGCGCGGCTGCGACGACAATTCGTCGATCCGTCCGCTGATATCGAGCTTCGCCCCGGCCAAGTCGCCGATCGACAGGCGGTCGATCTGCAATTTTCCGGCGTCGAACTTGACCTGGGCGTTGACCGCTTGTGCATCGACGCCGGCGAATTTCGCCTTGGCGATGTCGAGAGCGAGCGTGGCTTCCTGCGGCAGCGCAATAGCGCCAGCGCCGACCGCCGACTTGGCGAATGCCGAAAACGCGTCGAGATCGAGTTCCGCCGCGCGCAGCTCGGCATCGAGCCGCGCCGGGCGATTGTCGACGGCCCAATTATAGGCGAGCCGCCCCTCGACCTTCTCCCGGTCGAGCGCGGCATTCAGCCGCTCGACCGCCATGCGATCGCTGGCGATGGTCACATCGCCGCGCGCGTTCAATGCCTTGGCTTCGCCCGAAGCGGAACCGCCGCGGTGGCCGTCGAGCCATGCCAACAGCATCTCGAAGTCGGCGGATGCCAGCGTTGCCGGGCCGCTGAACGCAAAGCTTTGCGCAGTGCCCGTCAGCCGCCCGCTCAGCTTCACCTCGGTCATGCCCGGCGCGTGGAATTGGAATTTATCGAGGTTCCACCCGTTCCCATCGAAATTCAGATCGCCGGAGAGCGACTCGATGGTCGTGCGCCCGACCGTGAGCGCGTCGACGCTAACGCCGATCTGCGCCGGCATCGGCAACCTGGCCGCCGCCACAAAAGCTTGCAAGAAGCTCCGGAGCACGACGAGCGGCGGACGATCGGTGACGTCGGGAGCGGCGAGCGCGCGATCGACATCGATCTGCATTGCCGAAACCTTTCCGGCGAGGTGCAGGTGGGCGCCGAAGGTCAAATCGGCGCTGCCGGTAAAATCGATCGCCCGTTCTTCCGGCCCGTAGCGAAAGGCCAAATTCCGCAGCGACGCCGAAGCCGGATTTGCCCGAATCGTCCCGGTGGCGCGCCAAGGTTCGCTCACCACACGCTGGCCGTTCGCCAGCGTGGCGCCGACCGGCCGCGCCAAGGCCAACGTGCCGTCAAATCGCGGGACGCCGTGAGCGAACGTGAGCGTGCCGTCGAAGTCGGTCGTCAACGGGCGATCGGACGGATCGACGCCGAGCCTGATCCTGGTCCCGCCGCCAGCCGCCGGACCGCCCGATATGCGATAACCGTAAAGCTCGTCGCCGACGACAACGGCGCCTTCGCCGTTGAACGGTCCGGCGAACGAGGCAATGTCGCCGTTGAACCAGAGTTTCTGCAAAATGAGCCGCGAGCCGGACGCCACGTCGGTGAGAACGATGCGCCCGTCCTCGACGCTGAAACGTGAGATGGAAAGCGCCCGCGGGCGAAACGACGGCGACAGCGCCGGCAATTCGATGGCGCCGGAGCGGTCGAGTCCGAGGCTGATCTGCGGCCCGATCAGGTGTACCTGGGTGGCCTGCACCTTGCCGCGCAGCAGCGGGCCGAGCGCCAGTTCGAGCTTGAGCATGCCGGCGCGCAATTGCGGCGGCTGACCCGCCTGGCCGACGTCGACGTTGCGCAGCGTGATCGCCGGCGACGGCAGGAGGCGCGCGTCGATCGTCCCGTTCACGCGCACGCTCAAGCCGGTGAGCCGGCTCGCCTCCGCCTCGATGGGGGCGCGGTAATGGTTCCAGTCGACCACGAGCGGCGCGACCAGCGCCGAAACGAGCGCCAGGATGATCGCGATTGCCAGTCCGAGCAGCGTCGTCTGCAACGGCGCCTCCGAGCGTCCATCGATCGGTTGTACGAACTCCGCGTGCGATTCCACGCAACCCTAAAGCAGGCTGCCGCGGTTTGCACGCCCGGCCGTTAACGAGGCGCGGAGCGCGGCGCCCGCATGCCTTGCCGGCGATCGGCCTCGCCGCAGCGCCCGGCACCTCATGTCCGCTGCGTTCCGGGCGATTGTGTGTCCCCCGACTTGACTCACGGGCGCTTTCGCGGGGACGACGAGCAAGCGAAGGCATCAGCAGCTTTTCGTATCACCCGCCCCCCACTCGAAAAACTCGCGCGGCATGGCGCGGGCCTCGACGAAACTCCGGCGACGAAAGCGATACGTCAAGTCAGATGCCCCCTCCACCACGCTTCGCGTGGACCCCCTCCCCTGCTATCGCGGGGGCGGATGCAATAGATTCCCGTTCTCGCGATGCGCTTTTTTGTTCGCGCGCCCGAGTTATGAGCAAGCCCGTCCCAAAAACCCCGCCGCAATCCCGACCTTCGTCAGATCGATCCGGCAGTGGAGAGCCGGATCCATCACGATCGGCGCGGCACGAAAGAAAAGAACGAAAGAAAAGAACGAAAGAAAAGAAGCAGAACGCCGAAAGGCGCAATTTCACCAACCTCCGCGCTTGCGCACGGCACTGCCCCCACCCCTGACCCTCGCCCGCTTGCGGGGAGGGAATGGGAGGGGGGCAGCACGCCTTCCGGCGTTCCACTGCGGCTCTCGCCCAAGGGACTCACGCATCCCAAGGACTCAGTTTCGGACCAGGCTTCGCGGAGCGCAGCGCCAGTAAGCGGCGGGGTTCTCCCGCCGGCGCCGGCCCCGGTTGCAGCGAGCACCTCGCACGCCGGTCATGGTGCCGGCAGGCATGATGTCCGAGCCGCCCGGGAGCCGAGGTGACGAGCCCCTGCCCGCGGGCACCGCACTCGCTCCGCCGGACGGGGTCACCGGCCGGCGTCCTTTCGGTGAGCGAGATGCTGCCCCTCTACTTGCCGCGCGGACATTGTCAATCGTTGTCACGGGGCCAGTGACTTACCTTTGATTCCGCAGCACTTTTCGCCGCGCCGTTTCCTGCCGGCGACAAGCAAGCGCGGCGAATTCGTGCGAATCAAACGAATCTTCGTGGGCTGCTGGGCGTGTCATTCGACCGAGGAGGCCGCAAAGCAAGCGTAGCCCGGATTGAGCGGAGCAAAATCCGGGATCAGCCTCGCCGCCGCACCCCAGATTGAGCGGAGCAAAATCCGCGGTATCTTGTGGGCATGGTCCGCTACCGACGGAATTTTCTTCCAGGCGGGACTTTTTTCATCACCGCGACGCTCGCCGATCGAAGGTCGCGCTTGCTTGTCGTGCATATCGCGGCATTGCGAAAAGCAATAAGATCGACGCGCCGGCGCATCCGTTTGGCATCGATGCCATCGTGGTGCTGCCGGACCATTTGCACATCGTCATGACCTTGCCGGATGGCGATGCGGACTTCTCGACGCGATGGAGTCTCATCAAGCGTGAGTTCACCAGGGGCTTCGTCTCGGCGGGGCTGCCGCTCCCTCGGCATGCCAATGGCGAGCCGGCGCTTTGGCAGCGTCGGTTCTGGGAGCACACCATCCGTGACGATCGCGATTTCGAGCGCCACGTCGACTACATCCATTACAATCCGGTGAAACACGGTCTTGTCGGACGCGTGCGCGACTGGCCCCATTCGTCGTTCCACCGCTACGTTCGGCTCGGCCTGGTGCCGCAGGATTGGGGCGGCGACTTCAGGCAGGACCAAGGCCAATTCGGCGAGCGCGGCCGCTGATCCCGGATTTCGCTCCGCTCAATCCGGGCTACGCTTGCTACGCTCGCTCAGCGGCCGTCCGGCTGCCCGGCTGCCCGGTCTGGGGAGCGGCCCGCGGCTAAACCGCTGGAATCCGGCCGCTACCGGGCCCGGCAGCGCCACGGAACACCGATCGAGCTTGGCGGACGGTCCTGGGGCGGCCCCAGGTGCCAATCACGGCGCGGCGAGTCCGGCATAGAGCAGGTTGGCCGCTTACCCCCCAGCACCACGGAGGCCGGCGGCTTTTAGGCTTTCGAGGGCCTCAACCTCAATCATGTTTATTCGGGTCGTTGCCGCGAGCCGTTCGACAGCATCCCATACCAAGCGGAAATTGGCCTGGTCGGATGCAACAGCATTGACCACGCGCGCAAACGACCGTTTTGAAACAACCAGCCCGCGCGCGATCACAATGAGCGTCTCCGTCAATTCGGTATCGTGGTCGAAACCCATCATCGCGAGTCTAGCTTCGATATATGAAGCCTCGATATTGAGCTCCTCCTCCGTCAGTGTGTCGTCAGAAAGAGCCAGGTAGCTGAGAACACGCAGGCCGTCCATACAGGCATCCCGAGCCCGCTGCTCGCGGTTGCGGCGCACGACGTCTACAGCCGCATCACGGGGCGGTGTCTTGGCCGCCGCAGCGCCGCCTTCGAGAACGTCGACGCGCAGTGCAACGGATTGAGCCCTTGAAAACAGCCACCCGTGCTTCTCCACGCGGGTCACTGTGCAGCGAAGCGCCGTGCCCTCCGAAAGCGCACGACCAATCCAGTCGTGACGCGCGGGAATATATCCAAGATGCCGACCTTGATACTTGACCGCAACCGCATTGCCCTCTTCACTGTGCGGGTTATCGGGCTCGGGAACGAGATCGACGATCGCCCCCGGCTGCAAATGCTTGGCGCAGTACCAACTGCGATTGAGACCATCGGGCGCGCGGTATCGAAGCCCGGCAATCCAACTCGGATAGCTGCGCATGTCACACCCCCAGCGGGCGCCGTCTATTTTGGACTACGGTAACCCCTGCTCGCAAGCGCGGTGCCAACCGTCCTCAGGGTAATCGGGTGAAGAAGTTGGTGACAATGGGCTGAAGTCCTGAATCTGTCGTGATCCTCTGATTCGCGATGCGGAGGATGCGATGGAAATGGCGGCGGAAGGCTTTGGGGCGCTCAGCGAGGCGGTTGTTTTTCTGAATCACTTCAAGGATTTGCCGGACCCGCGCCAGCCCGGCAAGGTGATCTATCCGCTCGCCGAGGTGCTGCTGTTATGTCTGCTTGCGGTGCTGGCCGGAGCCGAGACCGTCGTCCATATTGCGCTGTTTGGCGAGAAGAAACGCGATCTGCTGCGCCGCTTTCGGCCGTTTCGCGATGGCACGCCGTCACACGATCAACTCGGCGACATTTTTGCCACCCTCGACGCCGTCAAGCAAGCGTAGGGATCAGCCTCGCCGCGCACCCCGGATTTGGCGTTGCTCAATCCGGGCTTCTGTAACGGGCCTCGATGAGTCAATCCCTTTGCGTGATCCAATCGCCGGGCACTTGCTTCTGTACGGGGTCGGCGCCGAGGCCGCCGCCTGATGGGGTGCGAGAGGATAGGCCGGC
>Ga0207416_1001709_pt1 | contig 27205 bp, 25 predicted proteins | sample PaiPotPPM11metaG_FD_184107 | JGI IMG/M metagenome (GOLD analysis project Ga0207416, IMG submission 184107) | Iron sulfur acid spring bacterial and archeal communities from Banff, Canada, to study Microbial Dark Matter (Phase II) - Paint Pots PPM... ... | reverse complement strand
TTACGTCAGATGGCGTATTTCATATAGCCAATCACTCTGTACCTGCCCTGGTAGAAGAATATGGTACGCCATTGTACATCTTCGACAAGGCGACCACCGTCAATGCCTGCCGGAGCTATCGCGAGGCATTCCAACAACACTATACCGCCGGGTCGGTGGAGATTGTCTATGCCTCCAAAGCGTATCTTTCGCCGCTCATCGCGCGCTTGATGGCCGAGCAGGGAGTGGGACTGGATGTGGTATCCGGCGGTGAGCTGCTGGTGGCGCAGCGCGCGGGCGTGCCGATGGAGCATGTCTCATTTCACGGCAATAACAAGTCTGAGGATGAGCTGCGCCTGGCACTGGAGCTCGGCGTGGGGCGCATCGTGCTGGATAACTGGAGCGAGCTGCGCCGCCTGGAACAGCTCGCGCAGGCGACGGGTCGGCGTCCCGGCGTCTTGCTGCGCGTCGCCCCTGGCGTGGAGACGGACACCCATCGCTACCTGCAAACCGGCCACGACGCCTCGAAATTCGGCTTCCCATTGAACAACGGCGAGGCGAGGGACGCGCTGCTGCATATCCTCGCGACAGGATTGCTCTCCCTGCGCGGGCTGCACGCCCACAGCGGCACCATGCTGCGCGACGTTGCTCCCTACCGGCAAACGCTCGAACGCCTGCTGGCTCTGGCCGGAGAGTTTCATGCCGAGACGCAATGGTGGCCGGAAGAGATCAGCCCCGGCGGCGGTTGGGCTGTCGCCACGCCCGATTACCCGTCGGCTCCGGGCGTGGCTGATCTGGCGCGAGCGCTGCAGGCCAGCATTGACGATATGCAGCAGCACGGTATGGCGGCGCACGACCATCATTTACCCGTGCCGCGCCTGATCATCGAGCCGGGGCGCTCGATCATCGCCCGCGCCGGCGTGGCCGTCTATCGCGTTGGCGCGCGCAAGCCGACGCCCGGCGGCGTCACGTACCTTTTCGTCGATGGCGGCATGGCCGACAACATTCGTCCTGCTCTCTATGGCGCGCTGTATACCGCGTTCGCCGTCGAGAAAGCTGCGCTGCCGCCAGGGGAAGAAGTTTGCATCGCTGGACGCTATTGCGAGTCAGGTGATATGCTAATTGAGAGGATCAGCTTGCCGCGCCTGGAAGAGGGCGATCTGCTGGCGCTGCCGGGAGCAGGCGCGTACTGCTTGCCAATGGCGAGCAATTACAATCTCGTGCCGCGCCCGGCGGCCATCCTGGTCGATGAACACGGCGCGCAGGTGATGGAACGACGCGAAACCTATGCCGATGTGCTATCCCGTTATCCACAGGGGTGACGATTGAATTAAAATGTGGTGGTTGCTGAAACTGTGGCGGCGCAATTCATTGCGCCAGTCAGCCGCAGCCACGAGGGTCGAGCCTGGCGCAATGAATTGCGCCGCCACAGTTCACTCAGCGGGTATCCGGTTTATTTTCTGAAAGTTCATCAGCGCGCCCATTGAAGAGGAATATGAAGAAAATTTCTCTACAGAAAGACCTTGCGGGAGCAGGTGATATCGATCAGTTACCAACAGAGCGCTTAGCGTCAGTCCATGCAATTTCTCTAGAGTCGCCGGAAAGCCAGATAAAAAACAGCGCTTTCCTCACCTATACAGGGATATTCTTTGTCGCCGTACAAACCCTCTTGCTGGTGCGTTTCCTTTTGCATTCGGTGTTGCCTGTTCCCAATGCCGGTTGGATCAATGTTGTGAATACGATCAGCGGTATCTTTGATTTTCCGTTTCATCTGCTGTTTCTGTGGCTGGCCTTGCCCATCCCCGGCGTCATTGAACTATACACGCTCCTCGCCATTTTCTGTTACGGAATTTTATCACGCCTGGTGGCACGCCTCTACAAAGCAGTAATTCCCCTGCTCTGAGGGGTGCTGCCGTGGGTTTCCACAAAAACTAATCTTTTCCAAAATCATCCAGCACGTCCAGAGTGTTGATGAAATCGCGGTAAGGGGCCAGATTGTCCCTGTCTGAATCCCTTCTTTGCTCGACCCGCGGAGATGCCTGTTCGTCGTTCGCTTCCAGCACCACGCCCGCGCGCTCTAGCACGCTTTCCTCGACAAAGATGGTAGTTTTTGCTCGCACCGCCAGGGCGATGGCATCGCTAGGCCGGGAATCGACTTCCACGTGCCGGCCATCGACGTCTAAGATCAGGCGAGCGTAAAAGATATCGTCGATCAAATCCGAAATGACGATACTCACGATCTTTGCCCCTAGATCGGCAATGACATTTTTGAGTAAGTCGTGCGTCAGTGGCCGCGGCGAAGTCGTCCCTTGCAGTTCGACCGCAATGGCATACGCTTCTGGATGCGCGATCCAGATAAACAGATACCGCTCTTGCTTGAGCGCCTTCAGGATGACTACGCGCTGCTGCGTCGCCAGGTTAATCCGCACGCTTTCAACTGTCATCTCAACCATACGTTTGAACTCCCTCTTTTATGGTTGAACCCGTCGCATTCATGACATCTCTATTGTACACGTAATGAAGGGAAAGACGCAATGCTTCTGACGTTTGACTTTTTCCCTTTCCTGGAAACCCGTAGGGGCGTGGGCTTGCCCCGCCCTAAAATGGTGGGAGGTGCTCGCCAGGGCGGGGCAAGCCCACGCCCCTACGGGTTAGCCCGGAAGATCAGCAGCCATGTTTTCTCTTCACCAATGTGAGTATAACAAAGAATGGGGCGCTTTCCAAGTCCTTGTAACGAAAAATCCGCGCGTGAAAATAAAATTCCAAAAATGCGTTCAAAAACTCTTGCAATATGTCACAGCCTGTGGTATGATTATTTTTGAATAGCCGTTCTAGTCTAGGGGAATATTGGTTAGCGAATTACGAACCGAAAAGGAAAGGCGGTTTGGTATCATATGACAACAGAGCAAGCAAGCGACATTCAGCGAAGAATGTATTCGTTCATTGTCGATTACATCAGGGCGGAAGGAATGCCGCCAACCAATCGCGAGATCGGGCGCGCGCTCAATATTTCTAGCACAGGCCACGTGGATTATCACCTGACCATGCTGGAGAAAAAGCACATGATTTCCCGCACGTCAAAGAAAAGCCGCGGCATCAAGCTGGTCAAATCGGTGATGGGTATTCCTGTCAAGGGGCGCATCGCTGCCGGCGAGCCACTGTTCATCGCCGATGAGCCGGAAGAGATGATCGACGTTGGACGGGATATGGAGCTGGATAACAGCTATGCCCTGATCGTCAATGGCCGTTCCATGATCGAGGATCACATCCTGGATGGCGATTACGTGGTCGTGCGGCCTCAGTCTGACTTCAACAATGGCGATATTGTGGTGGCGACGCATAACCAGCCGGGCGTCAGCAGCGCCACACTGAAGCGTTGTTTCAAAGAGCAGGATCGCATTCGCTTGCAACCCGCCAATTCAGAGTTCAACCCTATCTATGTTTCCAGCGATGAATGGAGATCAGAGTGGGTTGTGCAGGGGAAAGTGGTCGCGATCTTCCGCCAATATCACGCGGCGTAGAGGAAATAGGAAAACGCGTGTTTGCCTGGGCAGAGCCTGTCCAGGCAAACACGCGTTTTTTCCTCTGATCTAAAACACACGCATCAGGTACAGCACGTTATCGACGTAGCTCCAGTTGAAGATGCCGCGATGGATTACCGCCCAGCCGCCTTCATTGTAGCCGCTGATCACTCTATCCAGGTTGCCGTGGAACGAGTGCCAGAGCCAGGAAAGATATGTCGCCCCCAGGTAAATGTTGTCCACCAGGTGATACGGGTCGCGGCGTATGCGCGTCCCGGCGTTGAGCGCCATCGTCGTGTAGGGCATGACTTGCATCACGCCGATGCCGCCGTCGCGGGCGATGACGTGCTGATACCAGCCGCTTTCTTGCCACGCAATCGCCAGCAACAGGTTGGCTGGTAAGCCATAGCTAGCCGCCGCCTGGCGCAGCAGGCTTTCCACTTCTGGCCGTGTAGACCAGTTCAGGTCAGCATAATCGTACCAGCGTACCACCCCGTTAGACTCGACGCCGCTGCCGCTGCTCGCGTTGTTCCCGCTGTATCCCCGATGGTAAGGAATACAGAGGTTTTGTCCCACAAAGATCAGATTCGCGTTGCGAATGTAGTTTGCTCTTGCCAGCGTCGAGATCGACGTGTGGTCATGCCACGCGATGCCGCTCAGCGTGTCGCCCCTCTGGACTCTGTACCAGGAACAGGCATTGCCTGCCCCAGGATTGGCCGCCTGCGCCGATGACTGCTGGCCGGCGAAGATAAGCGAGCCGAAGAGTAAGAACGCGCTGAAAAGCAGCAGCAAAATGTTCCGGGCGATGCCTGTGCGGGCAAAGCGCCGCATGGCCTTTGGACAGACGGCCTCGTGTAATGCTGATATGCGTGATGATATACGTCTTTGTGTTTGTTCAATGGTCATGCTTGGATAACTCCTTCCTGATTCACTATAATCAAGCGTAAAATTGATGGCGATAGATGAATAAGCGCCTTGACGCTCTTTCCAGGCGGTGCGTAGAATGTGATTGGAAAATAGCTATCCTGGGAAGCAATCGGGAAAGAGATTGGCTATGAAGACGCAAGAACCGCTGAGCCCGACCGTAGAAGAATACCTGGAGACGATCTATAACTTGAATATGGAGGGCGAGGTCGTCATTGGGGCGAGGCTGGCGGAGAAATTCGGCGTGGCTCCGCCCACTGTGACCGAGATGCTCAAGCGACTCGTGCGCGACGGCTATGTGGAGATGGACCAGAAGCGACAGGTGACGCTGACCGAGATGGGCTACCTGTCGGCGGAGGCAGTGCTGCGCCGCCATCGCCTCACCGAGCGTTTCCTGGTGGATATGCTGGGGATGCAGTGGCACCAGGTTCACGAGGAAGCCTGCCGGTTGGAACATTTCATTTCGGGTGCGGTAGAAGCGCGCGTGATCAGTTCGCTCAATAGCCCCACTACCTGTCCGCATGGCAATCCGATCCCCGGCCAGGTTCCCAGCGCCCGCAACTATCTAAAGGATCAGCACGCGCTGCGTCTCTCCAGCGCGGAGATTGGCGAGACGGTGACGATCCTGTGTATCTCCGAAGTTGTCGAGGACGAGGAAGCCTTGATCCTCTACCTGCACGAAAAGAACCTGATGCCCGGCACCCGCTTGATCGTCCTCACACAGGCCAGCGATCACGAAGACGCGGACGGAGAACATTTCACCGTTGAAGCGGCTGGGCAGCCGGTGAGCATCAGCAAGGCCGTTGCCGCCAAAATTTGGGTCACGCGCTGAAAGAGTCGCTGGCCGCAATCCGTAGGGGCGTGGGCTTGCCCCGCCCTGGCGAGCCACTTACCGGTGTTGGGCGGGGCAAGCCCACGCCCCTACGGATTTTCCCCCGAAAGATGGAGATTCAATAATTTGAGACCTTCTTCTTGAACTTTTCCCCTTGACTCTCGTTGTTAGGGTATGCTAATATCTTACTAGGGCAGTAGGAATTAGCCCTGCCGGGCCTGATGGTTCATTCAAAAGTGATGTGACAAATAACATGTGGCGGCGCAATTCATTGCGCCTGAATCGAGCGAGCGTAGTTGGCAACTGGCGCAATGAATTGCGCCGCCACATGTTATCCAACAGCCACATTTTACCTATCAGATGAAGTGACAGGCGGGCAGCATTCCCTGATTTCATGAGAGGACATCTTATAGCATGATAGCGGCGTTTATTCTATTCTTGCGTGAAGGTCTCGAAGCAAGCCTCATCGTCAGTATTCTTTTAGCGGCACTGCGCCAGCTTGGTCAGACGAGTAAGGCGCGCGCGGTCTGGATTGGCGTTGTGCTGGCTGTTCTCTGCGCGCTGCTGGGTGGCGTCGCGCTCTACGTGACCATCCATAACTATGTTGGTTCCACGTTCCAGACGATTTTTGAGACTATTACCTATCTCATCGCCGTGGTGCTGTTGACTACCATGACGTTCTGGATGCAAAAGCACAGCCGCTCGCTCAAAAAAGAGATCACGGCGAAGGCAAGCGTTGCCGGCTCCAGTTTCGCGCTGGGGCTGCTGGCGTTTACCACGGTTGGGCGCGAAGGTTTAGAGACGGCGGTGTTCATGCTCGCCTTTGCCTTCACCACGAATGCGCTGTTCCTGCTGGTTGGCGCGCTGCTGGGCCTGCTGGCCGCTGTCGGATTGAGCTTTCTCATCTATCGCCAGGGCTATAGACTCGACTTCCGCATTTTCTTCCGCGTGATGGGCATTCTCCTGCTCTTTTTCGCCGCCGGTCTGCTGGGTGATGCCGTGCAAAATATGCAGCAACTTGGCTGGCTCACTTTTGGCGCGACGCCGCTCTGGAATACCGCGCGTTTCCTCAGCGAAGATAGCACAATCGGCGATATCTTGCACACCTTCCTCGGCTATGCCGAAGCTCCGACCATCTTGCAAGTGATCCTCTACCTGGTATACTTGCTCGCGGCTGGCTCGATCTTTACGTGGATGACGCGCAAGCCGCCGGCCATGCGCACCGCGCAAAAGCCAAACAAATCTACCGTGTCTGGCGCTTTGCACGGTCACGTCTAGGTCAGCTGCTTCGCTTTGAATGTTTCTTCTCCCTAATCGTCCTGATCGTTCAGTTTGCTCTGATCGCTCAGATCTGAAAGGATGGTGTTTGTCCTCTGTCTGAGTCTTTTATTCGCCTCCTCCAACTCAACAGCGGCCTGGACAAAGCGGCTATAGACTCGTCTAAATAAGAGAAACATTATCACGAGGGTCGCCAGCCACCAGATGGCTTCGATCACCATTGTCACGGCGAATGGGATCGTGCGGCCAGGCGTAGAAAGGGAAAAGAAGGTTTGCACAAGAATCCAGCCAATCAGGGCGATGAGTTGAATGATTACAAAACGCCTGACGCTGTCTGCACGCTGACGCATAGTAAGCATTTCCATCGATGAAATCCTCCTTCACGAATTATAAACCCCTTTAGTCACGAATTACAGACCACTGTAGTATACATCTGGCCGCCAGGTCATGGGCCTCCTCTTCCAGGTAGCTCAGAGTGGTTGTAAAAAAGTGATGGGTATCCTCTTACTACGAAAATCGTATGAAAATCGGCTAATACTATGGTAATTCGCAAAAATTTGCTCCCGAACGATTGAAAAGTTTCTGATTGTCAGGTACAATGGTGGTAGCTAGTAGGTGGTATTCTATGTTACCTGTTATTTTAGAAAGGAAGCTTATATGCTTCGTCAGCCTCTGACCATTAATCAGACCCGCGTAGAAGAGATCGTTACCCGTGAAGAAGCGAAGTTCAGGAAACGTACTCCCCGTTCTTACGAGATTCACCAGCGCGCCCTGTCTTCGCTGCCAATGGGCGTCTCAAGCTCTTTTCAGGCAGTGCCGCCGTACCCACTCTTCATCAGCCGCGCCGCGGGCAGCCATATCTGGGACTATGACGGTAACGAATACGCCGACTTCCATCTTGCCTTCGGCAGTTTGCTAGTCGGCCACTCGCACCCCTTGCTTGTCGAGGCGCTGCGCGATCAGCTTGGTAAGGGCAGCCTCTATTCATTGCCCTGCCCTGACACCGTCTTTCTGGCCGAAGAACTCGCCCGCCGCTTTGCACCCATCGAGCAGGTGCGCTTCTGCAATTCCGGCACCGAAGCTACGATGGATGCCCTGCGCCTGGCACGCGCGCACACGGGCCGCGACAAGATTGTGAAAATCGAAGGTTCGTACCACGGCCACCACGATACAACCCTGATGAGTACCAAACCCTCGCGCGAAGAGGCTGGCTCCTACGAGCATCCCAACACTGTACCCGCTTCGAAAGGCATTCCCGCCGCTGTGAAGAACAACACGATCATTGCCCCGTATAACGATGCTGAGGCGCTGGATCGAATCCTCAGCGAGCATGAAGGCCAGGTAGCGGCGGTAATCACCGAGGCTATCTTGATGAACGTCGGCATCATGCTGCCTGATGCCGGCTATCTGCAGGCTTTGCGCGATGTGACTCGCAAGCACGGCGTGCTGCTCGTCTTCGACGAGGTTAAAACCGGCGTGACCGTTTCGCCCGGCGGTATTACCGAACTCTACCCGGTTGAGCCTGACCTGATCTGCCTTGCCAAGTCCATCGGCGGCGGGTCGCCCATCGGCGCGTTCGGCGGTCGCGCAGAGATTATGCGTCACATCAATCACAGCGAAGTGCTGCATCTCGGCACGTTCAACGGCAACCCGATCTCCATGAAAGCCGGCCTGGTGACGCTGACGCAGATTCTCACGCCCGAAGCGCACGCGCACGCGAACGACCTTTCGAAGCAGTTGGCCGACTCGTATACCGGCATCATCGAGGAATTCGACCTGCCCATGCACGTATCCCAGGTGGGCGCGAAGGGCTGCGCCATGTTCCGCTACGCGCGGGCGCGCAACTATCGCGCGTGGTGGGAGATCGATTTGCGCGTCTCCTACGCCTACTGGCTGTTTCTAGCGAATCGCGGTATCCTCTTTCCGCCAGGCTTCGACGACCAGTGGACGATCTCGGTGCAGCACACGCAGGAAGACATCGAGCGCCATGCCCATGTCTTCCAGCAATTCGTCACGGAGTTGACACGCTGACCTCATTTTTTGCTATGATAGGGGCGGCGCGCTTGCGCCGCCTTTGTTGTGTGTCTTTGGCAAGAAAGCAGGCCAGCGGATGAGCGACATTGTGACAGAATTTTCCCTATCGTCTATCTTACAGGGAATGGAGAGCAACCTCCTGGAATTAGGTCGCCTCTGGGGGCGCATTATTGAGGCATCGTTTCACGAGGACGCCGAATGCAGTTGGTTCATTTCAGGGCTGCCTTTTGAACTCGCCAACGGCGTCTTTCGCGCCCATATTACCGCGGATGATGCTGACAGCGGCGTTGAGAAGCTGATTGCCCGCCTTATGGCCTATCAAACGCCGCTGTCCTGGTTTATCGGTCCCTCCACACAACCAACGGACCTGGGGCAGCGACTGCTGGCTCATGGCTGGTTTCTGGATGGTGAAGCTCCTGGCATGGCGCTTGACTTGCTCGCATTGGAGGAAAACGCGCCAGTTTCCAGCAAACTGAGAATCGAGCAAGTAAGTAATGGCGAGATGTTGCAACAGTGGATTCGCGTGGTAGTTCTCGGCTCTGAAATGCCTGATAGCGTTCTCAATTTCGCTCTGGGCCTGTATGATAAATATGGCTTTGTATCCAGTCCCGCGGTGCGCTGCTACCTCGGCCTGCTGGACGGCGAGCCTGTCACGAGTTCGCTCCTGTTCCTGGCCGGTGGAGTCGCCGGCATCTATGACGTGGCGACGCTGCCTCACGCACGCGGACAGGGCTTTGGCTCGGCGATCACGCTGGCTCCCCTGCTTGATGCGCGTAATCTGGGCTACCGCTTCGGTATCTTGCAATCCTCTCCAATGGGATTGAACGTCTATCGCCGTCTCGGTTTCCAGGAGTATTGTACGTTCAGCTTATATATGTGGTCGGGAGAAAATAAAAAGGCTTTACAGGAACAACTTACTCTTTCGTAAACGCCGCCTTGCGTATCAGCGGGTGAACCAGCACAACAGCAGGTAATCGCGATTATGCCATAATGAGACATTTTTATTGGTGGATGCGTTGTTCATCGGTGAGACTATCTCTTTTCCAGATACGAATATCACCATTGTAGACGAACAGAACAGACTTTGTTATACTGCAACCGGTGATATGGAGGCGCGAAAAGCCGATCCATACAATTAAAAATCAGGATGAACAAATAACTATGAATAGTCAGGAACGCACTACACCTGATGCGGCGCTTGATGATCAGGGATCGATTGATAACACTCCCGACGAGACTAAACCGCCGGAGCAGCCAGCCGCGCCGTCAGGCAAGCACGCGGTGGGCCTATCCGGGTTCTCGCGTGATTTCGTGGTCGGATTGAGTATGATTCTAGCGATGGCTTTGTATTATGTCGCCGGCAATCCTAATCTCGCCTATACCGGCTTTCTTGCCCACATCAACCCGCTGATCTCGCTGCCATTTTTGCTGATCTTTCTTGTGTTATGCTGGTTTCGGCTGCCGCTGGCGCTCGCGTTACTGCCTCTGACTGTGCCGTATTACCTGCTCCCAAAGACGGTATTCGATCACGCCAATTTCAGTCTTGCCGAGATCACGCTGCTGGTGTGCGTCGGCGTCGCTGGCGTGCAACTGATCCTCTGGCAGACGACGTGGCGCTACTGGCTGCCGTGGCGCGAACTGTGGGACCGCCTGGGGCCGTTCAGCATTCCGATAGCGGTGTACGTTATCGTGGCTGCCATTTCGATTCTGGGCGCCTATGACTCGCACGTGGCGCTGCGCGGCTTGCGCGAATTTGTGATCGAGCCGCTGCTCTATTTGCTCTTGCTCCTGTATTGTTTCCGCTCGCGCCAGGATCTGATCCGGCTATTTACGACGTTTCTGGCGGCGGCGGCTATCATCGGTTTGCTGACCCTCGCGCAGTATCTCTTCTTCCGCTCCACGCTCTTGCCGGACGTGGACGGCCTGGTGCGGCCCGCGTCGGTGTATGGCAGTGCGAACGATGTGGGCATCCTCTTCGATTATACGCTGCCCTTCGCGATGGCGTTTGTCATTGTGGATACCAGCCGGGTGATAGGAGAAGCGCGCGCGCGTTGGCTGCGTATCCTGGCCCTGGCATACTGCCTGTTCGCTCTGCTGATCTTCTTCCTGCTGCAATCGCTGGGTACGTGGGTGGCGATGGCGGTGGCCGTGCTGTTCCTGGCCGCGCTCTCTCTACCCAACCGCAAAGCCTTGCTGGTGAGCGCGGCTGCTTTCGCGCTGGTCGTGGTAGTGGTGGCGCTGGTGTTTCATACGAAGATTACCAACCTCGTCTTCGCTCATCACGTCAATGCCAGCAATATCAGTACCACGCAGAAACGCCTGTACCTGTGGCAGGCCGCGTGGCACATGTTCAAGGATTACCCTCTGTTTGGCGTCGGCCTCAATAACTGGTCCTGTCACTATAGCCTGAATACGGTCTGTTACACCCCGCATCTCAAACACTACTGGATCACCCTCATTCCGGGAACCCATTTTCCGACAGGGGTGAAGGAAGAGCCAGGGTTGCAGCCGCATAACGACATCCTCAACGTTGCAGTCAGTATCGGCATCTTTGGCCTGCTTGCCTATTTTGCCATCATAGCCCTGTTCTACTGGCTCTTTGCGCGCATTGTGCAGCATGTCGGCAAGGTAAAGGACGCTGGACTCTTGCGCTGGATGGTGATCGGCGCCGGCACGGCCTTCCTCGCGGCGCTTGTCCAGGGGCAGGTCGATAGCGCGGTGTTAACGCAAGATGGCGCGTATCTCTTCTGGGCGCTCGTCGCTTCGCTCTTGTTGCTGCGCGTTTTCTCCGCGACACCGTGGCGCTCGCAGGGGAAAACAGCCGCAACGTGACGTCTCCGATCCTGATGCCCAAACTATCCTGATGCCCAAATTATCCTGATGCCCAAATTATCCTGATGCCCACAAGAGGCATCACTACATGTTAAACCACTGATGTACGTTAGATGTAGTGATGCCCCTTGTGGGCATCAGAATCGGGGGCAGCAGCGGCTGTGCAAACCTCACAATGGCATGGTGAGTTGCTTCATAGGTGGATGCTGTTTTCCAGATTATACTGTCTCCTATCTACAATTGAGCGGGGGGAGATAGTGGTCTTGTTTCTCCTCGGCTATAAGATGCCACAGCCTATAGCGAGGAGTGACTACGATGATCTTGGACATTTCCCTGCCGGCATTGTTGATCTGGCTGGCCTGTCACTTCGTGGGGGACTTTGCCTTCCAAAGCACCTGGATGAGCATAGAGAAAGGCAAAAGCTGGGAAGTCAATTTTTATCACTGCGCAACGTATACCGCGACGTTTATCCTCTTTGCCCATCCATCTGCGCTGGCAACGGCTGTCCTGTTCGGCACGCATTTCATCATCGACCCGCTTAAATCTCGTTACAAGGTCATCGGCCCAATCTGGCTCGATCAACTGCTGCACGTGCTAGCCATTCTTCTCATTCTCGGCCTCAAGATGTGATTTGACGTTGACACAAATAACCCTCTTGCGGTATAGTAGGGCCAACAATCGGCAATCTTTATCTGACCTCGTTAGGTGAGGCGGCTGCGTGAACACAGGCCACTGATCAGAAACGTCGAGAGACGCCAATGATCAGGCCAGGTCTCGTCGGTATAAGGCGGGACCCGAAGTGGCTGGATAGCTATGCGCTATCCTACGTCTTGCAGTGCCAAAGCTCAACCAGAGAGGGAAAACGTGCTATCGTGACACCCTCCTCCTGGTTTGGGGGTATTTTTATGAGCAAAAACTCTCTCGCGAGGGAGGTGTGTCATGAACAAGATACTCTTGCGGCAGCGCAAAGTCCGCCGCGTCTGGATTCGTCAAATCTTACTCCTCTTGTCCGTGATCGGCCCCGGGCTGATCACGGCGAATGTCGATAACGACGCCACCGGCATTACCGGCTACTCGCTGGCGGGCGCGCAGTATGGTTATCGTCTCCTCTGGGCGGTTGTGCTTATCACCATCAGCCTGGCCGTCGTGCAAGAAATGGTCGCGCGCATGGGCGTTGTGACCGGCAAAGGACTGGCCGACCTGATTCGCGAAAAGTTTGGCGTGCGTATCACCTTCTGGAGTATGCTGCTGCTCTTGATCGCCAACACGGCCACCACGGTAGCCGAGTTCGCGGGCGTCGCGGGCGCGATGGATATTTTTGGCGTGACTCCGTTTATCGCCGTTCCGGCGGCGGCAATTATCGTCTGGTTCCTGGTGACGCGCGGCAGCTATAAATATGTCGAGCGCATTTTGCTGGGATTATGCGTTATCTATGTGACCTATGTTGCCAGCGCCTTTCTCGTACACCCGGATTGGGGGCAGGTCTTCCACCAGACGCTAGCGCCGTCTCTTCCGCGCGGCCCCGGCGAGCCGACGAGCTACCTGCTCACGCTGGTCGCGGTCATTGGCACAACCATCGCTCCCTGGATGCAGTTTTACCAGCAATCGGCCATCGCCGATAAGCAAATCCCGGTGAAGCATTTGCTATACGAACGCATCGATACCTATGTCGGGGCCTTTATCACCGATTTCGTGGCATTCTTCATTGTAGTATCGACGGGCGCGACATTGTTTGTACATCATATTGTTATTCACCAGGCAAGTGACGCGGCGCTGGCGTTGAGGCCGCTCGTGGGCGGAAACGGGCAGATCGCGGCTATCCTGTTCGGTATCGGCCTGCTCAATGCCTCGCTGATGGCCGCCAGCGTCTTGCCGCTTTCCACCGCGTACTCGATTGCTGAAGCGTTCGGCTGGGAGCGCGGCGTGAGCCGGACATTCAGGGAAGCGCCGCAGTTCTTGTCGCTCTACACGTTTATCATTGTCGTCGGAGCTGTTATCACCCTCTTTGTCCCTGCTGGTGATCTGGTCTTTGTTCTTAACCTGCCCAATATCGTCGGCGGTATGCTGCTGCCGCTCATTCTGGTGCTGATGATCATTTTGTGCAATGATCGTCGTCTCATGGGTCGCTATGTCAACGGGCTTATCTTCAATATCGTCGCCTGGATCACAGCGATCGTCATGACAGTGCTGACCCTGCTGATTATCCTGAGCGCGCTGTTTCCCGGCCTGTTTGGAGGATAGTGGCGCACAAGGGTATCCGTCACTTTTTTGCAAGCACACAGAGCAAGCGGCTACGATTCTGTTTTTCTCTCTTTGGGCGGCCCAAACACGCGCCACCCCAATGACAGCGTGACGCCCAGGGCGATGATCAGCAGCGTGAGGATAATTTGCTGAGACAGGGTGAGGCTGCTGCTGGCGGTTGGGCCGGTGGAATTTGCTTGTGAGGACGCTGTTGCGACTGTGGCCGGAGAGGCGGCCAGCACCAGTTGAGATGTAGGAGTGGGCATGAGCAGTTTGTTCCAGGCCGGCTGCGTGCCGCTGGCGATCGCTTGCGTGGCTGAAGGTGTCCCTGGCAGAGCGCCTGCCGCAGTTGGTGTGATCAGGGATGTGTTGCTGGCATCAATCGTCGGCGTGCTGGTGATTTCCCAGGTAGGCGCGCCGTCGGAGGTGCGAGCGTAGGATTGATCGGGGCCGAGCGCGGGAACTGTGACCTGGTCAATGACCACGTTGGAGATGAGCAGGCGAAACGCTGATGTTTTCGTGGCGGAAAAACTGCCATTCACGTAGGGAAAAACGACAAGGTAGCCGTGCGCGGCTATCGAAGCGGCAAAAGGAAAGTAGTAAGGATTGGTATTGGGGCCGCTATCGATCGTGGCGTGGGCGGTATAGAGATTGTACGGATCGTTCTGGGTATTATAGAACTCGATCCATGAATCGCTGGCGGCAAAGTAGGTGCCGCTGGTTTCGGAACAATTCCAGGTCGAGTGGGGAGCGAGCAAAACTTCGTTGATCACGATGATGCCCGGCGCTGCTGGAGCGGGCGCGGGCGATCCGGGAACGCCCGGTGGGACAGGTGACGCGCAGCCATGGCCGCCCGTTGAGGCGAGCACAGGGGTATAAAAGATGCCTGCGCTGATGCTGAACGCGCACAGGCAGAGAAGCACGAACCCGACCACGAAACGCCGCACTTTATGTTACCTCAAAACAAAAATTTCGCCAGGGTACGCGGGATACATAGACCCCTGTCGAGGGATGCGCGGGGCAACCCTCATCTAAAACATGCTAATAAAAGTATTTATATTCTACGCCGCGCTTGCGCGAGGTGTGCTTGCTCACAAAGCGGCGCAGCATGCCTATGCTGCTTTCCTCTATGGCGAAAGCAATGATTGAGCCAATCACGATCCCACAGATACCGCCTAGAGCGATACCTTCGAGAAACATCCGATTGCGAAAAAATGTCATCGTTGTCACCTTCTCTTTGCGTTTGCCTGGATGGTTATTGCAGGTATACTACTGTTTTTGCTTCGCTCCAGACGCGCTCCAGGCGATAATATTCCCGCTCTTTGACTCCAAAGATATGCACGATTACATCGCCGAAATCAAGCAGAATCCATCCTGTATCGGAAGTTCCTTCTCGATGCAACAGCCTGGCACCCTGTTTTCCCAACTCCTCATCGATTGCGCCAGCAATAGCATCGACCTGGCGTGGGTTGTTCCCAGTGCAAATGACAAAGTAATCCGCAATGGTCGTTACCTCCTGAATGTCCAGCAGGATCACATCCGAGGCTTTTTTGTCAGAGGCGGTATCAGCCGCAATTCTTGCCAACTGAGCCGAATCTAGTAAGACTCCTTCCACAAGTACTCCCTATCTCATTGTACGCTCACACGATAATTGTGTCGAGCGGCATGTTCCTTCAAGTGTAAGCGCATTATAACATGGTCATGCCGCGTTGTTAAGAGGTCAATCCAAACCAGCATTCTTTTGTCGTATGCTGTGCAAGCCTCTGATGATGCAGGATTTCCGCCCGCAATTCCCCAAGCGTACCCCATCCCTCGGCCTCCACATCATACTTGTGGATCGTCTCCTCGTTGCGTTCGCCAACCCAGATGAAGGCATCATCTGGAAGGTCTGTATATAATTCGACAACAGCGCGCAAAATCTCACGCACAACATCTTCAACGAAGCGCGGACGGCTATGCGCCTTGTTCACGATGTAGAGTTCGTCCGGTCGTTTGAGCAAAGCATAGTTCTCTGAACTCATGGCGTTTTCCGCCAGTACGATCATATCTTTGGCATCCACGGCCTGGTCAGTGCCGATCAGCAATGTCGCGCGCCCGCGCTGGTTATGTGTGGCGAGCGGCGTAACGGCGAGCATTCTCTCGATGTCGTCATCGCTGAAGCCTTCTTCTCGCAGGCGCACGCGCGTGTAGGAGCGCACCATGTCCTGGGCGCAGGGGCAGGCGACCATGCCCTCGACCTCGACGCCGATCATACGTTTGCTCTGTTCCGGCGTTGCCACGGCCTGGGCCAGCAGCCCGTAGATTTCTTGCGTGCGCCGTCCCGTTACCGGCGTCCACTTCTGCAGCGGCATGCTCGTGCGAATAGAGACCTCGGCGCGAGAGACGCGCTGCTTTTGCACGACAGTCTGCGCCACGTGTTCCGCTAGCAGCTCAATGCGCGGCCAGACGCTGGCAGCGCTCTCTTCGAGAACCTTCTCCAATGACTCGTTGAAGCGCGACATGTGAACGCCGGCTTGCGTCGGTTCCAGGTCGGCATACAGATCGAAGGTCGCATCGAACCATTGGGAGTGATCCTTCTCGCCGATCAGCAGCGCCTTGCGAATGCCGACCACTCCCGCCTTGCCGAGCCGCACGTGTACGGCGGGCTGGCTGCTCTGGATATCTCTATCCAGCGGGATACTCAGGTCAGCGGCAATCTTTTTGATACCATCCTGCGTCACGTCCCGCCGCAGCTCTTGCACCGTGCGGCCACTGATAGGCTCGACCATGTCTGGGGCGATCTCCGCCAGCGGAACCAGCACAAAAGCCCGTTCCGTCAGGCGCGGGTGCGGCACGATCAGATTGTCCTGCTTGATTTGCGCATCGTCATAGAAAATCAGATCGATATCAATAACGCGCGGGCCGTCGCGGAACGTAGGTTGACGTCCCAGGGTTGTTTCAATAGCTTTTGCTTGTTTCAGAATCTCCTGCGGCGATAAGTTGGTTTGCCCTTGACAGACCATGTTGAGAAAAAGCGGCTGATCGTGATACCCGACGGGCGCGGTTTCATAGACGGAAGATACAGCCGTGATGTCCATGATCGCGCGCAGTTGTTGCAAAGCAGCCGCCAGGCTGCCGCGGCGATCGCCCAGGTTGGAACCTAACGCCATATAAGCGATATGTGTCGTTGCCGGTTTATGCCCATTGTGAGAAAACGCCGACGCTAGTGTTGTGTCAATGCTCATAAAAAAAGAACCCCTTTGGCCGTGATAAGATTGTCTCCTATCACGAAAACAAGGGACATGGTCATGTTCATTCCCCGTCCGTTCATTATCAGGATAGTTTCAGGATAGTCTCGGGGCAACTACATGGGAATTGCCCCGATCAACCCTCTCTCACGCGATTCCAAATCCGTGCAGCACCATTTCAACGGCAGCGACCACAATCACAGCCAGGAAAATGATACGCAGTAACCTGTTGCTCAGGTGAGCCAGCAAACGCGCGCCCGCCAGCGCTCCGATCAGGATGCCCAGGGCAACGGGAGCGGCAATCAGCGGGGGAATATCGCCGCGTGAGAAGTAAATGCCGGCGCTGGCGGCCGCCGTCACGCCAATCATGAAATTGCTGGTGGTGGTGGATACCTTCATGGGCAGCCGCATTGCGGCGTCGAGCGCCAGCACCTTGAATGTACCACTGCCGATGCCCAGCAGGCCCGAAATGAGGCCGGCGACATACATCATTGCCAACCCGATCGGCGTCCGCGTCACCTGGTAAGACACGTCCTGATGCAAATGATGATCGGGGTAAGTGCCGTTGAGGTGTAGCCAGTTCGCCCAGCGATCATTCTTGACTCCCGTCGGCAGTTCCTCACCGAGCTTAAAGACCAGCGGGGCGGCGGAAATGAGCAGAATGATGCCGAAAATAACAGAGAGTAAGCCGGGCTCCAGCAGCCCTGCGAGGAAGGCGCCGCTAATAGCACCTGTCGTCGTTGCCAGCTCCAGAAACATGCCCACGCGCAGGTTCGTCATGTGGTCCTTCACATAGGCCGCGGCTGCCCCGCTGGAAGTGGCAATCACCGAGATGATGCTTGCTCCAATGGCGAAATAGATCGGAAATCCGAAGACCAGTGTCAACAGAGGTACAATCAGCACCCCACCCCCCAGACCAACGAGCGAACCTAATAAACCTGCTGCAATCGCCCCGATAAAAATCAGTAACGGATAGAGCCAGGTGTATTCACCATGTTGAAAGCTCTGGTGCTGCCCCACTACTACCACAGCGCCAACAAAGAAGATGCTGAACAGGAGAATGAGCAACACCCCAAGCGTAATTATTACGAAACGCCGATCATGCTCCGCTGCGAATGCGACAATAGAGACCGCTACTCGCGTCACCGGGGTAGCGATCAGCAAGAGTAGTCCGAGCGTAATCACGGCTTGTGGGCGCAGTACCAGCAATCCCGCCCATACCCCACCAAAGGTTTGCGGAAACTCAGAGAGTTTTTGTGGTGCGAACTTATCAGGCTGCAGGGACAGCATGAGTAACCCAATGAAAATGACAGCGGCGCTGAGTATGACCCCCCACTGCAAGACCCATCCGATTATGGTGTAGGTAGCAGCTACTGCCTGTGCAGTTGATTGCTCATCCGGCGACTTCGCGGGGAGTGATACCGGCAGTGCATCTTCCTTGCCTGGCCCTGTTGGAGGAGGTTTTGCTTGCATATTTGCATCTTCCTTTCTAGAGAGTCAGAGATAACCCGCCTGGACAGATACTTCAACGCAAGATCCGTTGCTAGTAACTGCTGGCAACTCTACGTTGGAGGCATCATGGTACAGGAAACATCTCTACTTGCCCTGCTTAGACTTGCATTGTCGCGCTTAAGGAAATAGCGTGTCTGGTTAGATTATAACTTATTCCGGGGGAAAGTGCATCCCCGCAACCGCCCTGCTGAGAGGAGGCAGGCAAGCAGGGCGCTGGCTCTTACCTCTGGAACACCCAGATGTTGCTGAACACCGCCTCAGTGCCGCCTGAGTTGTCCCCTCCGACGAGCAGCCCGATCAGTCCCGTTGTATAGGCCGTGTCGGTGTAGTTCGCCATGACGAGCTGCTTGTTGACATAAAAACGGAAATTGGCTCCGTTGGCGATGACCAGGAGCGTGTTTGTTTGCCCATAGCCGGCGGCTATGGCATTCGAGCGCGTCCAGTCGATAAGCGTCAGCCAGTTGAGCGGGTTGTTTCCCCTGGCGCGAATGAAGCGATACTCACCTTCGCTGTTGAGTTCTAGCACATAAAACTCGTGAGCGGTGGGACTGAGCCGGAAGACCAGTCCGCACATACCCCCGTACAGCAGTTGCGCCTGTACCGTAAAGATGGCGTTCGCGAATTGCTGCTGGTTGGAGTAGCACCAGGCGACCGTATGTGCCGTAAAGGTGCGCACATAATAGCCTTCTGGTGAGAAGAAGCACTGGTGGCCGTCATCGATCCAGCCGCCGCCAGGAGTGGACAGGGAATCGGCGTAGAGAACATGGCCCGCGCCGATGGCCGAAGTGATGCCTGCCGTCGCCTGTACTCGCGATTGTGCGGCAAGCGTGGCTTGCAACTGCGCCTGGGCCAGCGCAGTTTCTGTCAGGGCAGTTTCTGCCTGAATCGTTTTCTGGCTGTTGACGGTTGGCGTTGGCGCGCTGTGGTTATGCATTCCGTGCGCTTGCCAGATAAGGCCAAGAGGCGTGGCGAGCGCCGCTACCAGGACAAGCGCAAGAGCAGCGATGATGGTACTCGCGCGGCGTTTGCGAGCCTGGTTGTAGGGTCGTCGCACTTCTTTTATCGGCTCGTCTGACAGCAGCGACAGCGGCAGTTTCGATTTGCCGACCAGGGGAAACAGCAGCGGCGCGGTGGTTGGCTGCCGGATCGAAGCAGTGTTCGCCAGCGCAGAACCGGAGCCGTCGCCTGCTGTTTGCTTCGCGAGAGCCTGATTCTGGCTCTCGCTATCCGGCATGCCTGGCGCGGCCACCTGGATGCTGGACAGCGCGCGCTCGTGCTGGAGAACTTCCCAAAAGGCGGTAGAGAACACTTGAGCTTGTTGGTGGCGGTCGTTAGGATCCTTTGCCAACGCCTTGAGTATGACGTCTTCGATACTTTGTGGTATTTCGCTGTTGAGTTCGCGCGGCGGAGTTGGCTGCACCTGGATATGCTTCAACGAGACCGCGACCGGCGATTCAGCCGTGAAAGGTACGCGCCCCGTCAGCATTTGATAGGAGATGACGCCGAGCGAGTAGATGTCGCTGCGATAATCATTCACGCCATTGGATTGTTCCGGGGCCATGTATTCAGGAGTGCCGATCATCGCGCCAAAGTTTGTCAGTGCCTCGGCCCCCTCCATCGCTTTTGCCAGGCCGAAATCAACGAGGTAGGCATAGCCATCCGGGCGCAACAGGATATTCGAGGGTTTGACATCCCGGTGTACTACTCCCTGGTTGTGTGCATATTGCAGCGCCGCGCCGATCTGATCGATAAAACTGCCCGTTTCTTCGAGGGTTAGCCGTTTGCGTTTCAGCAAGTAATCGCGCAGTGTTCCTCCCTCGACATAGGGCATCACAAGGTAATACCACGGGCGCTGCTCGCCGTAATCATAGAGTGGCAGGATGTGATCATGAGAGAGCGTGCCAACGGCAAGCGCCTCGCGTTCAAAGCGCCGGATGAATGACTCATCGCGCCCGTAGAGAACTTTGATCGCGACCTGTCGCCGCACGCGCCGGTCATAGCTGAGGTAGACCTCTGCCATTCCTCCCTGAGCGATACGCCTCCGCAGCTCGTATCGTCCCAGTGTCCACCCTTCTATCCCTTTCATATGGTCTCTTTCTCCTCCCCCGCCGCCCCACCACCACAACTGTTCCCAACAAGGGCTTTCTGGCAAAGGGTATTATGGTAGTTTCTATCTTAACGCACTGTCCAGTAGCGTTCCAGGTGAACGGTTTGTATTGGACGAATGCCGTGTGTGTATTCCTCCATGCTCCTGTGCATGGCCGCCCTGTCGGCGAAGTTCACTGGCGTCTGCGATGCATAGCAGTCCGCGGCTTCCAGGCGCAAGGGCAACATCTCGGACATTTCCACGTATGCCGGATCCAGTGTCCCTCCCAGCTCTTCTAGACGCTCTTCCAATGCGCCATCTTGCAGGACACGTGGGAAATCTTCGTAAAACTTGATCTTCGCGCCGCGCCGCACGAGACGGTCTGCCACCGACGTGACGATCTGATGATCGACGTGACGACCGACTCCTAGCGGCGCGTACCAGACCGCGTCCGGGAGACGATTGCTGATTGCCAACACATCCTGTGCGAGTTGCTTCTCGATCCACATGTCTGCCGGGTGAACGTCTCCGCCGATAAGCTGCTCGTTGCTGGTATAATAGGCAGGATCGCCGCGATACATCGCGTCCAGGTATTCGAGCCATAGATAGTCACAGGACAGCACACCGAGCGCTTTGGCGTCTTCTTTACGCCGCGCGGCCACAAAATCATGGGCGTTCAGATTGCTAGCCTGCATTCTCCGCTGGACGTCCAGCGCGAAGGGGCTGAGCTGCCGATCCTCAGCTGGCAGACCGCCAAACACGGTAATCACCAGGGGGCGAAGCCCGTTGCTGACCTGCACGCCGAGCGTTCCGCCACAGGAATAGACCACATCGTCGAAATGCGGCGAGAGAAAAATATGTCGAGAATCTTTGGTAATCTCTTTGAGACTGGTTAATTGCACCGGCACACTCCTTTTCCGTCGTGATAAATATCGCTAACATCACCCATAGTATATCCGATCCAGGCAAGAGCATAAACGCCAATCTTTATGGCAACTTGACGCCTTCCCGCGCATAATCCAGCAATCCATCCTTTGCCAGCCCCTCGACTAGCTGCTGGAGCCAGAGCAGGTCGTCATCGCTAAATCCCGGTTTGATGCGCTCTCCTAGCGCCGCGAGAGAAATACGCGTCTCGGCTGGCTGGGAGCGCAGCAGGTCGATGATGCGCCCGCGGAAATAGCGATTGCTGCCGGTGAAAGGCTGCGATTGGTAGCCAGCTTTCTTCTCGGCCACGTTGCGCACTTGCCGTATGACCGCGCCAGAAGGAAAGAGGCTGTGCTGTCCCATCTCCGCGTAGGCGTGACAGGCTGTTTGTACCGGACACTGCTCGCAGCGCGGCGCGGCGCTGGTACAGACGGTAGCGCCGAGATCCATCAGCGCCTGGTTCCAGTTGTATGCCTCGCCCGGCGGCAGCGCGTGTTCGGCGAAAGTGAGCATCTGCGTATCGTTCAACCGTGGCCGCGGGTATTCCAGGCCAAAGAAGATGCGATGCAGCACGCGGCGAATGTTCGTATCCACCGTCGCGACCTGCTGCCGATACGCGAAGCAGGCGACAGCGCCTGCCGTGTAGCGACCGATGCCTTTCAGCTTGAGCAACTCCTCGACCGTCGCGGGAATGCGGCTCTCATATTCCTGGACAACCTGGCGGGCAATGGCTTGCAGGTTGACGGCGCGCCGGTTGTAGCCGAGAGGAACCCAGGCCGAAATAACGGCAGCCGTCGGAGCGACAGCCAGGTCCTGCAACGTGGGAAACGCCTCAAGAAATTGCCGGTACTTTGGCAAGACGCGCTCAACCTGCGTCTGCTGAAGCATGATCTCCGAGACCAGTATCGCGTAGGGATCGCTCGACCCGCGCCAGGGTAAGTCACGTGCCGCGACAGCATACCACTGCAACAAATATTCGTGTACCCGCGTGATCAAATCAGGCTTGGGCAGCATAGAAAGAAAAGCTGGTAGGGATTGATTGCTCATGCCGCTCAGGGAGTCGCGCGCTGTTGAGTGGATTCGGCTTCGACCGTTTGCCCGTTCTGGGCAGCCTGTGCTTCACCACGCTGTTTGCGCCTGAGAGAAAATATCGTGTCGCCGCCTTCTTGCCAACATTTTGCGTCGGGCGCTGGCAGATTCTCGCAGAGAATCCAATCGTCGGCGTCCTTCAACACATGTCCCTTGATACATTTAGCATACATGATGTCATCATTCAGATCGGGATCATCCGCTTTCGCTCGCGGCGAGGCAATTTTGGGTACGAAAAATTTACACCAGGGCACGGTTCTGTACCTTCCTTGTTTTAATGTGTTGACCCGCTAAACGAGTCTACCCTCTCCAAATATGATAGTAATACAGAGAGATTATCCTCATTATAACGCATGAGAGGATATTTAACTAGAGGATGATTTTTGCGAGCTTCCAGGGCTTTCTCAAATCCGCGTACTCTATCATAATATACGACTACGTCGTGTTGTATACTGAGTGGCAGGCGAGGCAAGGGCAGAATTCATTACGACCTGCTGATATCTTTGCGTGGAGTTGTCCGTGATAGCTGAAACGTTACAGGTGATCGACGCGGAATCTATCTTGTGGCCCGCGCTGCGACCGTTGTTAGATGCTGCGCTGCGGCTGGAATACAGCGATAAAGACTATTCCTGGCATGGCTGGGACAGGCACACAATTGAAACTTTTCTCAGCGGTTTGCCGGAAAAATGTTGCCTGGTTGCAGGCGTCTGGGAAGCGCTGCCGCCAGAAGAGGGCGAAGTTTTTGGGGAAGAACGCCTGATCATAGGCTGCGCGTGTGAAGTTCTGGCCGGAGAAGTACAATCGCTCCGCACCTTCGAGGCTTTCTCCGAGGCTGACCTCAAGCCTGTCGCGCAGCTTGAGCCGGGTTTGCCTGACGCGCTGGAGATCATGCGCGCCGCCAGGCAAGCCGTCGCTCCGGTGGCCTGGGCGCTTTTTACTGACCGCGAAACCTGGAACGAATGGGTCTATGGCGGCGATCAGTCACAGGCTGATAAAGCTGAGTTGCTGGCAGCGTTAGCCCGCCAGGGGCGTTGTGTGCTGCTGGGCAGCCAGGCGGCTCATGCCCGCCATCACATGGAGTGACTGACGATGCAAACTGAACTGTTTCCCGCGCCTGTCCAGTCCGCGCTCGCGGCATTTCCTACAGCCTTTCTAGGCGATCAGGCGTATGCATCGCCTGTTGGCGCAGCGTGGGCGCCAGGGCGCGTCAACTTGATCGGCGAGCATACCGACTACAACGATGGTTTCGTCTTGCCCATCGCCGTTGATCGCGTTGCCGCTTTTGCCGGGCGCGCGCGTGATGATAGCGTTGTGCGGCTCTGGTCAACGCATTTGCAAGAATATGCCGGGTTTTCGCTGGTCGGTCTGCCCGCGGCATTCGAGGTCAGGAGAGCGTCGCTGCCAGGATGGGCGCGCTATGTCCTGGGCGTGATGACGGAACTGCTACGGGCAGGCATTGTTGTGCCGGGCTTTGATGCCGTGGTTGGCGGCGATGTGCCATTGGGCGGCGGCATGAGTTCGTCGGCGGCCCTTGAGGTGGCGACGGCCCAGGCGTGCGCGCTCTTCTCACGGGGTCAGTTTACCATCGGCTATGACGCTGCTATATTGACTCCTATGCAGGTTGCGCAGTTATGCCAGAAGGCCGAACATGCCGCGTCCGGCGTGCAGTCCGGCATTCTCGACCAGGCGGCGTCGTGCCTGGGGCAGCCCGGCAAGGCCATCCTGATCGATTGTCGCTCGCTGGACTATCGTTACTATCCCTTCGATGCGCCCGGCCTCTCGCTGGTGATCATCGATACCGGTGTGCGCCGCGAACTGGCTTCGTCCGGTTATAACGAACGGCGCAGGCAGTGTGAAGAAGCCACTCAACTGCTGCGCGAGATTATCACGCGCGCGGAGCCGGACAACAAGCTTGCGCCAGCGATCCGCGCCTTGCGTGACATCTCTCCGGAGCAATTTCGTCGCTACGGCCCGCAATTGCCGGAGTTACTGCGCCAGCGAGCGGGCTTTATCATCGCGGAAAACGCGCGCGTGTTTGAAGCCATTGACCTCTTGCAGAGGGGCGCGTTCGTGGAGATAGGCGAATTGCTCTGGCTCTCCCACGCTGGCCTGCGCGACGATTACGAGGTCAGTTGCCTTGAACTCGACGCGCTCGTCGAGATCGCTCGAAACGTCTCCGGCGTGCTGGGCGCGCGGATGCTCGGCGGCGGCTTCGGCGGCTGCACCATCAACCTCGTGCGCGACGAAGCACTCGATGCGCTTCGGCAAGCCGTGAACGAGCAGTACCCGGCGCAAACCGGACGCCAGGCGAGCATCGATATTGCGCGCGCGGCTGGCGGACCGGGGTATGGGTGGGCCAAATGAATGATTCCTGGATGCAGCAGCGATTGGCTATCCTTATTTTTGCGCCAGGATGATCAAACAAAACAACTTTTCAATATTCAAGCGCACAAACTCCTCTGAGTGGTATTCCCCGGGCAATTCACGCAAGGGAATATCCATCACTTTCCGGATCGTCAAGCCGCTCGCGGTGATAGCCGCCAGATAATCCTCTCGCGTATGAGGTATATTGGGCAGGAGATACTTCACTCCCGCCTGCTTGAACTGCGTCTGCCATCCATAAGCGGTGTGGGCGGGATGAAAATCGGTGATGAAAAAATTCTTCGAGAATAATCAAGAGATTTTTTTCCTCATCATACGACGCTGCCCAGAGAGCATACCCTTCCTGGGTATCGAGTTCTTGAAGAGATTCTGGCTCGCTCATACACACCTCGCTCCTTCTCGCGCAATCGTTCTATCCCAATACCCCTCGGAGAATGAACTCTCCGTCCTCGTAGGGGCGCGGGCTTGCCCCGCCCAAAAATGGTGAGGGTCTGCTGTTGCTCGCCAGGGCGGGGCAAGCCCGCGCCCCTACGAGGTTCCTTCCGAAAGGCGCAGACACGTGTAAAATGTAGGTTGACCTTATTATAGAATGCCCCTATACTTGTGGCAAGCAATCTGAAAGGAGCAAGCTATTATGAAATTGTTCTTGTCAACCGACTTTGAAGGTACAAGCGGAATTGTTGCCTGGGAGCAGATTATGGAAGGGCAGGCCGAATACGAGCAGGGACGCAAGCTGCTCACCGGAGAAGTCAATGCCGTCATCAGGGGCGCGCAAGAGGCGGGCGCAACCGAGTTTGTCGTCAACGACGCGCACAGCGTCATGCGCAACCTGCACCCGCAGGACCTCGTTGGGCGGGCCACGCTGATCACCGGTCGGCACAAGCCGCTTTACATGATGCAGGGATTAGACGACAGCTTTGACGGCGCGTGTTTTGTCAGCTATCATGGCTCGATTGGCGCGGAACACGCCGTGCTGTCGCATACCTACAATCCCGGCGCTATCTGGGAGGTACGCATCAACGGCGAAGTTGTGGGCGAGTCGGGCCTCAACGCGCTGGTCGCCGCGCATTTCGGCGTACCGATCATTTTTGTGAGTGGCGACGAGGCGACGGCGAACGAGGCGCAACTGGTCGCGCCGGAAGCTGAGAAAGTGATCGTAAAACAGTCGCTGGGACGCTTCGCTGCCGCGCACATTCATCCCACCGTTGCCTGCGAGATGCTGCGCGCCGGGGCCGCTCGCGCCGTGCAGAATATCGGCGCGATGCTGCCGCCTGCGTTCAACTTGCCGGTCACGGTCGAGATCACGTTCCTCGTTGCTGACATGGCCGAGATGGCCGGCTGGATTCGCGACGTGGAGCGCGTCAATGCCCGCACAGTGAGGATCGTCGGCGAAAATTTGCTCGATCTTTATCGCACGTTTGTAACCGCCGTCATGCTCACGAGAGGACTGGTGGATCGTTAATGGATGAATCGCTTTTCCATTTTCGCCGTTTTGAGCTGGACGATATTCCGCGCATGGCAGCCTTACTGGAGGAAGCCGAGGCCGTCGATCATTCTGGCGAAGACACCAGCGAAGAGATGTTGCGCGAACAGTTGACATGGGTGGGTCACGATCTCGTTCGCGATCGCTGGATGGTCGAATTGTCCAGCGAACCGGGTAAAATTATCGCCTACAGCACATTGTGGAAAACGCCCTCCAATCTTCATGCTGACATCACCGTCGTGGTGCATCCGGCGTGGCGCGGGCGCGGCATCGGCGGCGAGTTGCTGATGCGCACGCTGCATAGCGCCAGGGAAGCGCATGCCGAGTCTGTACTCGCTTATGTCGATGTGAAGCATACCGCCGCCAATAATTTCCTGCTGCGGCGCGGCTTCGCGCCTGTCTCTGCCTATACCGTCATGTCGCTCGCCGCTGCTGTTTCCAGTGCTGCCCCCGCGTGGCCCGCTGATGGTTATGTCGTTCGCCCATATAGCGACGTGCAAGATTTCTCGATGTTGCTGCAAGCCTTCAATCGCTGCTACGAGGGACTATGGGGACACCATCATCTTTCAGAGGATGAGCTAAACGCCTGGTTTCCGGCTATCGATCAGGAGGGTATGTTGTTGCTCTACGCGCCCAACGGCGATCTCGTCGGCATTTGCCGCGTGGAGATGAGTGAGCAACTGAGTCATAAGTATGGCAAACCGCTGGGCTATGTTGATAGTCCAGGGATCGTCTCGGAGTATCGCGACAAAGGATTGTTCGTGCCGCTTTTACAGGCAGGCGTGCAGTGGCTGCGCGAGCGCGAGCGCGTTGATATCGAACTTGAATCCTGGGGCGACGACGCGGTAACGCTGGCGCAGT
>Ga0207416_1001708_pt1 | contig 27205 bp, 25 predicted proteins | sample PaiPotPPM11metaG_FD_184107 | JGI IMG/M metagenome (GOLD analysis project Ga0207416, IMG submission 184107) | Iron sulfur acid spring bacterial and archeal communities from Banff, Canada, to study Microbial Dark Matter (Phase II) - Paint Pots PPM... ... | reverse complement strand
CGGCAAGACTAACCTCGACGAGTTCGCGATGGGCAGCTCCGGCGAGAACTCGGCGCTGAAGAAGACCCGCAACCCGTACGACCTCGAGCGCGTCCCCGGCGGTTCGTCCGCCGGCAGCGCGGCGTCGGTCGGCGGCTTCGAAGCGACGCTCTCGCTCGGAAGCGACACCGGCGGCTCGATCCGCGAGCCGGCCGCATTCTGCAACGTCGTCGGCTTCAAGCCGACCTACGGCCGGGTCTCGCGCTACGGCCTCATCGCCTTCGCGTCCTCGCTCGATCAGATCGGGCCGTTCGCGCGCAGCGTCGAGGACGCCGCGCTGACGTACGATGCGATCGGCGGGCACGACCCGCTTGATGCGACCAGCGTCGACCGTCCGCTCGAACCGACGGCCGGTTTCCTGCGCGAAGACTTGCGCGGCGTGCGGGTCGGGATCGTCAAAGAGTTCGCGACCGCGGAGCTCGGAGCCGAGATCGACGCCTGCTATCGCAAGGCGTACGCCGACCTCGAAGCGCTCGGCGCCGAGCTCGTCGACGTCGAACTGCCGACCGCAAAGTATGGCCTCGCCACGTACTACCTGATCGCTCCGGCCGAGTGCTCGTCGAACCTCGCACGCTTCGACGGCGTGCGCTACGGTCTGCGCGTCGACGGCGCCGACGTCGGCGAGATGTACGAACGCACCCGTGCGGCGGGCTTCGGACCCGAGGTGAAGCGGCGCATCCTGATCGGGACCTACGCGCTCTCGTCGGGCTATTACGATGCATACTACGTGAAGGCGCAGAAGGCGCGCACCCGGATCGCCGAGGACTTCGCGCGCGCGTTCGAACGCTGCGACGTGATCGCGTCGCCGGCCGCGTCGTCGCCGGCGTTCGGGTTCAACGCGAAGAGCGATCCCGTCGCGATGTATCTGATGGACTACTACACGATCCCGGTCTCGCTCGCCGGACTGCCCTCCCTCTCGGTACCGTGCGGCGCCGTCGTCCCCGAAGGCGGGACGCGTCCGATGCCGATGGGCCTGCAGCTCGCGACGCCGCTCTTCACCGAACGCGCGCTGCTTGGCTACGCCCACGCCTACGAACGCGCCACGATGCACGCCGAAAAGCTCAGCCCGATCGAGGTTGCCACCGCATGAGTGCCGTCTCCGCCGACGCCGTCGCCGTGACGCCCGACCTTCGGGCCAAGTACGAGGCGGTCATTGGCATCGAATGTCACGTCGAATTGAAGACCACTAGCAAGATGTTTTGCGGCTGTCCGAACGAGTTCGGGGGCGAGCCGAACACGAAAGTGTGCCCGGTATGTCTCGCGCTGCCTGGCGCGTTGCCGGTGCCGAACGCGAAGGCGATCGAGCACATGCTGCGCGCGGGGCTTGCGTTCGAAGCGACGATCCCCGAGCACTCGAAGTTCGACCGGAAGAACTACTTCTATCCGGACATGCCCAAGAACTATCAGATCACGCAGTACGACATGCCGCTCACCCAGGGCGGCGTGGTGCGCTACTGGCTCGAGGACGGCACGCGCGGCGAGTGCCGCCTCACGCGCATTCACCTCGAAGAGGACACCGGCAAATCGACGCACGCCAGCGCCGACGGCCGCCTGGCGGGCGCGACGTCGTCGTTGGTCGACTTCAACCGCGCCGGCGTGCCGCTGATGGAGTGCGTCGGCGAGCCCGACCTGCGCAGCGCGGACGAAGCGGTCGGTTTTCTCGAGACGCTGGCGCGGACGTTTCGCGAGCTCGGCGTGAGCGACGTGAAGATGGAAGAAGGCTCGCTGCGCTGCGATGCCAACGTCTCGATCCGTCTGCGCGGCGCGGCCGAGTACGGCACCAAAGCCGAGATCAAGAACATGAACTCGTTCCGCAGCGTGCGCCGCGCGATCGAGAGCGAGATCGCGCGCCAGATCGCGGTCGTCGAGAGCGGCGGTCGCGTGATCCAGGAGACGCGCGGCTGGGACGAGGCCGCCGGCGTGACGCACAGCCAGCGCTCGAAAGAAGAAGCCCACGACTACCGCTATTTCCCCGACCCCGACCTCGTCCCGATCGACGTGACGCGCGAGACGGTCGAGCGCGTGCGCGCGACGCTGGTCGAAACGCCGTACGAGCGCTACGCGCGCTACGTCGACACCCACGGCATCGCGACGAAGCAGGCGACGCAGATCGTCGATGACGACGTGCTCTCGGCCTGGTTCGACCGCGCCGTCGCGGTTTCCGGGAACGCGCAGGCGACGCTGAACTTCGTGCTCGGCGACCTTTCGCGCTTGGCGAACGAGAACGCGCTTCACGTGGCCGACGGCAAGGTCACGCCCGAGGCGCTCGCGGAGCTCGTCGCGCTCACCCAGGCGAACGCGATCAACTCGAAGGCGGCGAAGCAGGTCATCGAGACGTTGTGGGCCGGGGGCGGATCCGCGAAGGCGATCGTCGAGCGCGATGGTCTCGCGCAGGTCAGCGATCGCGGCGCGATCGCCGCGATCGTCGACGAGGTGCTGGCCGCGAACCCGAAGGTCGTCGCCGACTTCCGGGGCGGGAAGACCAACGTGATGGGATTCCTCACCGGCGCGGTGATGAAGGCATCGCGCGGAAAGGCGAATCCGGCGCTGGCCCAGGAGCTGCTGAAAGAAAAGCTCGAGACCCCGTGACTCCCGAGGTCTCAGCCGCGACCGGCGCCTTGTTGGGGGCGCTCGGCCCTATCGATTCGGATCGAAGTCGTCGGCGAGTCGGTAGCTCGTCTTGCGCGCCTTCCCCCCGTTCGATAGGATGATGCCTTTTTCCGAGAGGTCAGCGAGATCTCGCTGAGCGGTATCGGACGAGGCCTTCGCGATCAGCGCGTACTTGCGTGAATTGAGCCACCCCTCGAACTCTCCGCCGAGGTATCGCTCGAGGACTTTGCGCTGTCGTGCGTTGAGCTCGACATCGCGACGTTCGCGCCAGAACCGGGTGGCGCGCAGGAGGTCATCGATCGACCGCAACGTGTCGGCCGTCGCCCGACGGTAACAGCCGATGAACCAATCGGACCACGGCGTCACGTCGGCATCGCCGCGCTGCGCACGTTCGATTGCGCTATGGTATTCGGCGCGCTCTTTACGGATCTGCCGCGAGAGTGAGACGTACGAAGCAATGCGCGGCTGTGCGCGCGCGAGGCGAAGATCGACGATCGCACGCGCGATGCGCCCGTTCCCGTCCGAAAACGGGTGGATCGTCAAGAAGCGGAGGTGCGCGACCGCAGCGTGCACGAGCGGTGGGAGAGCGGACGGCGCTTCGAACCACTGGAGAAAGGCCTGCATTTCAGGGTCGACGCGGCTTGCGGCCGGCGCTTCGAAGTGCACGACTCGGGCGTTTACGGGACCCGAAACGACCTGCATCGGATCGTCGCGTACCGTGCGCCATTCGCCAACGGTGAGCGATCGCGGGGCGTCCGAAAAGAGGTCGGCATGCCAGCGGAACAATCGCTCTTTCGTCAGCGGTGCGTCGGCGTTCTGCAGTGCGTCCACGGTCATCGCGACGATGCCGTCGGCGCGCGGATCGGTGTGCCCCAGGCGATTCCCGCCGACCGCAAGCCGGCGCGCGAGGGACGCACGCACGCTATTGGTCGTGAGCCGCTCGCCTTCGATCTGCGACGCCTCGATAGCGGTTTCCGCAAGCGTATCGAGAAGCGCTCGCTCCCGGTCGGCCTCCCCAAGCGTTCGAAGACCGCCCGCCACCTCGCCCTGCTCGAACGCGGTGCCGGAAAGCGCGCTCGCCAGCCGTCCAACGTCGCCGCTTGCTGGCGGGAGGGCGCCCGAACGGAGGGGCAAGGACTTGGGGCGAATCGTTACGGGTCATGCTCCAGGAACCTGAAGGCGTGCCCATTAGCCCTGGGGTGATCGACGAACGAGGGCTCGACGTCCTCGATTTCCAGCGCATTCGCGAGCGCTACGCGGGCCAGACGCACGCGCCCCGCTCCGAAGCGCGTGCGCTCGCTTGCGAGCCGGCGGCGGATTTCGCGCTGGTGCGCACGCTGGTGGTCGAGACGACGGAGATGCGCGTGCTGGCCCGCGAGGGCGGATTCGCGATGGAGCGCATCGAGGACGTCGACGAAGCGGTTGCCAACGCCGCGCTCGGGGTGGCGCTCTCGGCGCGCGAGCTGCGCGACATCGCCGACGCCCTGGCGGCCGGTGCGGCCGCGGCGCGGGCCGTCCGTGAGGCCGAGGGCGTGCCGACCCTGCGCCGCCGCTGCGAGCCCTTCCGCGCGCGCCCCGCGCTCGTCACGCGGATCACCGATGCGATCGACGAGCGGGCGCGGATCCTCGATCGCGCGTCGCCGGCCCTGGCCCGCATCCGGCGCGGCATGGTGCAGGCGCAAGACGACGCGCGCGACCGCGCCGCCGCGATCGTCCGCTCGGCGCGCTACGCGCGCGCGATCCAGGACGCGATCGTCACGATGCGCGACGGCCGCTACGTCGTTCCGGTGAAGGCCGAATTCCAGGGCGAGATCCAAGGGATCGTTCACGACACGAGTTCGAGCGGTCACACGATCTTCATCGAACCGCTCGAGACGCTCGAGGCGAACAACCGTTTGCGCGCGCTGCAAGTCCAGGAGCAAGCCGAGATCGCCCGGATCCTGGCCGAACTCTCGGCGCTCGCGGGGCGCGAAGCGGCGCAGATCGCGGTGAACGTCGACGTGTACGTCGAGCTCGATCTCGCCGCCGCGCGAGCGCGCGTCGCCGACCGTATGGACGCGGTCGCACCGGAACTCGTCGACGACGCGGTCGTCGCGCTGGTCGACGCGCGGCATCCGCTGCTCGACGAACGAGCGGTTCCGCAGAGCGTGCGGCTCGACGACGAGACGCGCGTGCTGATCATCTCCGGACCCAACATGGGCGGAAAGACCGTCACGCTGAAGCTGGTCGGCTTGGCCGTGACGATGGCCGGCTGCGGGCTGCACGTTCCGGCGGCGGCCGCGACGATCGGCCGCTTCACGCGTGTGTTCACCGACATCGGCGACGAGCAGTCGATCGCGCTCAACGCTTCGACCTTTTCGGCCCATCTGCGGCGCTTGGCGGAGATCGTCGAGGCGGCCGACGATCGTTCGCTGATCCTGATCGACGAAATCGGCAGCGGCACCGAACCGAACGCCGGCGCCGCGCTGGCGGTCGCCGTGCTCGAGCATTTTCTCGTCCGCGGCGCGCGGGTCGTCGCGACCACTCACGCTACGGAGCTGAAGCTCTTCGGCGCGGATCATCCGCACGTCGTCAACGCGAGCGTGCGGTTCGATCCCGAGACATACGAGCCGACCTATCAGCTCGACGTCGGTTCGCCCGGACAGTCGCTCGCGTTCGCGCTCGCGCGCCGGATGCGCGTCGATCCCGCGGTGGTCACGCGCGCCGAGGCGCTGCTGGGGACGCAGGAGCGCGACTACGAACGCGCGTTGGCCGAGGTGACGGAGGAGCGCATCCGCGCGACCCGCGAGCGCGAGCAACTCGATCGCGAGCGGACGCACCTGCGCTCGCTCGAAGACAACGCGCGCCGCCGCGCGGAAGCGCTCGAACGCGAACGGCGCGAACTCGCCAAGAAGGCCGACGCGCGCTTCGCCGAGGCGTTACGCGGTTTCACCGCCGAACTCGAGCGGCGGGCGGCGGAGCGCACCGAACGGGGCGCGCGCCCGCCCAAGGTCACGCAAGGACAAGCCGACTTGCTGGCGCGCACGCTCGATCAGATGCACCGCGAGCTCGGGTTGGAGGCGCGCCCCGAGCGGCCGCGTGAGGGCGAGGCCGCCCAGCCGATCGGGGCGGGGGACCGCGTGCACGTCACGTCGTGGGATCAGGACGGAACGGTGCTTGAGAATCTCGGCGAGAGCGCCCTGGTGCAGATCGGCGCGATGCGCATGACCGTGGAGAAGCGCGACCTGCGCCGCCGCGGCGGCCCGACGATCACGCGCGACAAGCCGGCCGCCACGTCACCGACGCTCGAGGCCGCTTCGACGGCGCAGACGCAGATCGACGTTCGCGGCAAGCGCTTCGCCGACGCCGCCCCGCTGGTCGACAGCTGGATCGACGATGCATTCATGCTGGGACATTCGCCGCTACGGCTGATCCACGGAAAGGGGACCGGATTGCTGGGTCGCGGCCTGCAGGAGCATCTCAAGGCGCATCCGCTCGTGCAAGGCGTTCGCTACGGCAACGCGGATGAGGGAGGCGGGGGCGTCACGGTGTTTGAATTGCGCTCGCCGAGCTGATGACGACCACTCGTACGCCGCGCGAACGCGCGGCATTTCTCACCGACGGATGCGATCACGTCGAAACGCTGAGCGAGCTCGCGCAGCGGCTCGAGACGGGCCGCCCGCTGCGCGTCTACCTCGGGCTCGACCCCACCTCGGCCGATCTGCACATCGGGCACGCGGTCGTGCTGCGGCTGCTGCAGCGGTTCGTCGAGGACGGTCACGACGTGATCTTGCTGATCGGCGACTTCACCGCGCGGATCGGCGATCCGAGCGGACGCAACGCGCTGCGCCCGCCGCTCTCGACCGAGCAGATCGAAGCGAACATGCAGACCTACGCCGCACAAGCGGGCAAGGTGCTCGACATGAGCCGGGTGACGCTGCGCTACAACAGCGAGTGGCTCTCGAAGCTGACCTTCAGCGACATCTACAAGCTGCTCTCGCAGACGACCGTGGCGCAAATGCTCGAACGCAACGATTTCAAACAGCGGTACGAGAACGGAACGCCGATCGCGCTGCACGAGTTCGTCTATCCCGTCGCGGTCGCGTACGACTCGGTCGCGATGAACGTCGACGTCGAACTGGGCGGATCGGATCAGCTCTTCAACTTGTTGATCAGCCGGCCGTATCAGGTCCACGCCGGGCAATTGCCGGAGATCTGCATCACCGTTCCGCTGCTCGAGGGACTCGACGGTGAGAAGAAGATGTCGAAGTCGCTCGGCAATCACATCGGCCTGACCGACCCGCCGAACGACATGTTCGGCAAGACGATGAGCATCCCGGACCGGCTGATCCCGCGGTACGCGCGGCTGGCCGCGTGGTGGCCGGCGGAGCGGGTGGCCGAACTCGAGGCGGGGCTCGCCGCGGGCCGGGTCTCACCGATGGACGAGAAAAAGCGTATCGCCGAAGATCTGGTGACGATGTATCATGGTCGGGACGCCGCCCGGACCGCGCGCGACTGGTTCGAGCGGACGATTCAGCGGCGCGAGATTCCGGCGGAGATGCCGGAGTTGCCGCTGGGCGGCCACTCCAAGGTGGCCGACGTGATCGTCGCGGCGAAGTTCGCCGAGTCGAAGCGGGCGGCGGCGCGGCTGATCGGTGAAGGTGCCGTCAAGATCGACGGCGCCGTGGTCGAGGATCCCGCGGCGCGCTGGACCGCGACCGGCCCCGCCGTCCTCCAGGTCGGTTCCCGCAAGTTCGTCCGCGTCATCCCGTAAACGACAGGAAACAGAGCACACACATGGCGACCCATCGTCCCGCGGCCTCGCCGGCCGCCGTCACCTACACCCCCTCCGGGGCGATCCACGGGCCGACGTTCACCTGCCCGCGCTGCGAGCGGGTCTACCCGTATCCGCCCGACCACGGCGCGCCGGTGCGCTGCGAATGCGGCTGGTGGTACACGAACCTCGGCCACGGCAAGATCATCGAAGAGTTCCGCCCGCGCATCGGTGGTGCCAAAACCGCCGGGCCCGAAGCCGCCGCCGGACCGAGCGCCGAACACCACTGACGCGCGGCCGGCTAGATGCGCGCCGAGAGCGCGCGCACGTCGTCGGCGCTGAGCACGTACTTCCGGCCGCAGAAGTCGCACTTCGCTTCGGTTTCCGGTTGTTCGCGCGCGATCTTCGCAAGCTCGTCCTTGCCGAGGCCGAGCAGCGCGGTCTCGACCTTTTCGCGCGTGCACAGGCAGTCGTAGCCGACCTCGAACGTCTCGAAGATCTTGAGGTCGAGCGCGCCCGCGACCGCGCGCAGCAGCGCCTCCTCGTCGGCGCCGTCGGCGATTTGCGTCGTCACCGGTGGCATCGCGGCGACCGCGCGCTCGAGCGCGGCGACCGTCTTCTCGTCGGCGCCGGGCCCGACTTGCGCGATCACGCCGCCGGCCGCGCGAATTCCGCTGGGATCGGCCAGGACGCCGACGGCGACGATGCTAGGTATTTGTTCGGAGTTCGCGAGATACGCCGCGACGTCGTCGCCGATCTCGCCCGAGACGAGCGGGACGATTCCTGAGTACGGTTGGCCGACTTCGTACGTCCGGGTCACCTGCAGTTGGCCGCGCCCGACGACCCCTCCGACGTCGAACTTTCCGTTGGCGTTGAGCGGCAGGTCGGCGCGGCCGTTGCGCGCGTAGGCGCGAGCGCCGACGCGCTTGTCGCCCGTGCTCCACGCGTCTGCCGTGAGCGCGCCGATCGGGCCGTCCCCGACGACCTGCAGCGTGAGGCGCTCGCGCCCCGTCAGCGACGTACCCAGCAGCGCCGCGGCCGCGACCAGGCGGCCGACCGCAGCGCTCGACGTCGGCGCGAGATCGTGGCGGTCGCGCACCTCGCGCACGAGGTCCGTTGTGATCCCCGCCACGAGTGCGACGGTGCCGTGTGCGGCGGAGGCCGTGGTGATCCGATCCATGCTTAGCGATAACCGTTCCCGGCTTTTTCCCGTTGCAGCGCCATTTTTCGGCTGTCCGAGAGAAGGAGCGGGCGGCGTACGAGCGTATCCCTTCCTCCAGCAACGAGCGGCCCGCGGAACTATCGCAGCCGTTTCGCTACGACGTTCCATAGAGGTGCAATTACAGAGTGACCAAAGCCGATATCGTCGACTCCCTGGCCAACGAGCACGAGCTCTCGAAGCGACAGGCCGGTGAGATCGTTGACCTCATCCTCGATGAGATTACCGCCGCGCTCAAATCGGGCGACAAAGTGCAATTGATTCCGTTCGGCAGCTTCGTCGTTCGCGAACGCAAAGCGCGCACGGGGCGCAACCCGCAGACCGGCGCGACGCTGAAGATCGCCGCACGCCGCGTCCCCGCATTCTCCGCGGGCAAAGGCCTCAAAGATGCGGTCGGCGGACCGAAGCGCGGCGCAGCCGCCGCCAAGAAGTCGGGCGCCAAGAAGAAGAAGTAATCCGCGTCCGTCGCGGGTGAGACAACGAAGCGGGCTCTCGAAAGAGAGCCCGCTTTGCGTTGTTGAACCGATGAACGTCCACGGAATCGACGCGAATTACTCCACCGTGCGCGACACCGATGCGCTCACGAAATTCTGCCGGGCTGACGTTGCGCGCTTGGCGCGCGGCGGGCCGCCGAAAGGGCCCGCCGCGCGGCCTCACTTCTTCGCGTAGGCGATGCACCAGCCGTTGGGACTGATCTTCCCGTGGACGATCGTGCACGCGTTCGGCTTTCGGAAGAACCGGCACGTCGCGCATTTCGCGCCCTTCGGGCCGGGTTTGTCCTGATATTTGAACTGCTTCTTGTTGTCGGTGGCGGCTTGCGCCGGCGACAATGCAGCCGAGATACCGAGCGCCGCGAACGGGATGGCGGCGATGCTCTTCAGCGCGAGACTGCGCGAGACAGATTTCTTAGCCATGGCCGCCGCTTCGCGCCGCGTCGCCCCAGACCTGGCCAACACCCAATGGGGCTCGCGTCCCGTGCGAGTGAGAGAAAAAAGCGGGTTCTCGAAAGAGAGCCCGCTTTGCGTTTTGTGAAGACCGGCGTCCGCCGTGAGAGCGGCGCCGGGCGCTTGCTGCAGGGCTATTTCTTGACCCAGGCGGTGCACCAGCCGTTCGGGCTGATTTTTCCGGTGACGACTTGGCAGGATGCGGGCGGCTTGAAGAGCCGGCAGCCGGAGCATTTCTGGCCGTTCGGCCCCGGCTTGTCCTGATATTTGAACTGGGCCTTGTTGTCGGCGGCCTGCGCCGGCGAGAGCGTCGCGGAGATCCCCAGTGCGACGAACGGGATGGCGGAGATGCGCTTGAGCGCAAGCCCGCGCGAAACAGATTTTGCCATGATCGTCCGGTTCGCTCCCCGAGTCAGGCCCTCATTCGAGTGTGCCGGAACGGCCGACGGAGCGACCGGCACAACACGCAGTCCGACGTCTTTCGCCAAATGTCGGCGCGGCGCATTGCAGAGCGTTCCATTTTTCGAGAGTGTTGAAGAACGTTCTCCTGCTACACTCGTGAACGACCGGTCGCTGCGCAGCGGCTCGTAATTTTGTTCCGTGCTATGGGGTGGCACGGTTATTCTTATTTTCCAGGAGACCTCATGCACCGCATGTTACGCGTCCTCAGCGTCGTGGGTTTTGTTGCGTTCGCTGATGGGTCGCTGAATCTCGCTCCGGCGTCAGCACAGAACCTGCCATCCGCTGCTGCTGCGCAGCCTCCCGCCGCGGCGGCGCAGCCCCAGGGCGTTGCGCAGCCCGGACACATCGCGGTTGCGGGGCGCATCACCAACGCACGAGGGAACGGCGTCCCCTCGGCGACCATCTCGATCGCCGGCAACGGTGCGCGCACCAGCGTGCAGACCGACGCGAACGGCAACTACAGCTTCTCGCTCGCTCCCGGGTTCTACACGATCTCGGTCATCAAAGGCGGGTATCAGAGCGCCTCGAGCGACGTGACGGTCCTGGCCGGAACTCCCGTCATGGCGAACGTCATCCTGGTCGAGGCGAATCTCTCGAACCTTCAGGTCATCGGCCGCACCTCCGGGAGTGGGACGCGCAATCAAGCGCGCTTCAACGTCTCGTCGTCGTCGGACGCGCAGATCAACAGCCAGGTGATCGAAAACCGCACCACTCCCGACCTCACGCCGCTCGTCAACGAGCTCCCCGGCGTGACCGTCGCTCATAGCGCAACGCAGCCCAACGAGAACTTCATCGTCCGCGGCTTGTCGGTCGAGACGAAGACCACGATCGACGGTCATCCGGTTTCGTCGGGGACCTCCGGAACGTTTCTCACCCAGTTCATGTCCGCTCCGCTCTTCGGCGGCGTCGACGTCCTCAAGGGCGCGGGGCTCAACGGCCCAACCGCCGGTCAGTCTGCCGTCGGCACGGTGAACATCCGCACGCTGGACTTCACGCCGAAGGACAGCAGCTTTTTCCAGGTCGGCAGCGACAGCTATGGCGGCACGGTCTACACCACGCTCGTCGACCTGAACTTTCTCAAAGACAACCGGCTTTCGCTCATTCTCGGCCGCTCGTTCAGCGGGTACCGCGGACCGACGTACAACAAGTCGCAGATCGGGTTGGACAACGCCGACGGCACGACGCCTGCGTACACAGGCACGTTTCAAACACCGGCGCTCAGCAACAACGTGGCTGCCTTCGTCACCGACTTCAGCAACACGTACTCGCTCAACGCGGAGCTCGCGAAGCTTCGCTACCGGTTCTCGGACCAGACCTCGCTGATGCTGGAGTTCCTCGGGCTGCAGGGACGGTACGATCCGCAGGGCGGTTCGTACGGCCAGTTCTCCGGCTACGGGACGGTCCCGAATTGCTTGAGCGCGGCGGGTTCCAAGGGGGTCGCGACGACGTCGTGCGGAGTAACCTCCGTCTACAGCACGCCGCAGCTCTACGGGACGCCCACCGCCGGGGGCGCCCCGTTCTACACGACGGGGATGGCCGGGGCCACAAACGTACCGTTCTACGCGTTTTATCCGGGCTCCGACGTGCGGCAGAACCAGCCGAACTTCAGCGCCGACTTCACGACGACGTACAAGGACGCCACCATTCTCTTTCGGCCGTATACCGCGGCGATCAACCGCCTCATCGACGGCGGCGGTGAGAACGGCGTGCCGGGGAACTACGGCGGCTGGTACCAGGTCACCAGCAACGCAAACTGCCAGGTCCAGTACGCGGCGGCGAGCGCGGCGAACGGCGGTGCGAAGGGGCCGTGCTACGTCCCCGGCGTGGCTCCGAGCGCCGGTTACGTGACGAACCCCAGCGTGCCGCACGCCTACGCGACGACGGGCGCGCTGCCGAACGGCTACGTCTGCTCTGCCGCCACGCCGTGCTTGACGACTCCGGGGATGCAGGACAACGCCGGTGAGTGGGGCTTCGGCTCGCCGTACACGACGCTGGAGCTCGACAAGCTGCTCGGCTACACGTTCGACTTCATCAAGCCGGTGGGGAACAACACGTACAACTTCAGCGTCGACCACTACTACGACGACGCGCAAAGCTATCTCAACGACGCGTCATCGCTGATCGCGGGCTGCTCGTTCACCGAAGGCTCTGTCGTGAACACCCCCGCAAAAGCGGGGCCCGGGTACCAGCCCGGCTGCACGCTGCCGAACCTGCGTCCCTCACCGATCGGCGTTCCCGAAACGTTCTCTTCGATCACCGGCATTGCATTGACCGGGCAGTTCCAGCTCACGCCGAAGCTGGAGTTCGACTGGGGCAACTACTTTACGCATTACACCATCCTGGCGCAGAAAACCAACCCGGCGCTCTCGGCCATCTTCGGCGCGAACACGTCGGCGATTCCGCTCCCCAGCTACAACGGGATACCGACCCTCGTCGGCAACCAGCTCTCCGCGAGCCACTATGACCCGCACTTCGGTTTCGTCTTCCGGCCGACGCGCGAGTGGGCGATTCGCGCCACTGCCGGTTCGTCGATCTCGATTCCGTTCGCCAGCCAAGTCTCCGGCTTCACCAAGATCAATCAGAGCTCGACCGGGACGACGTTCACCACGCCGAACAACTCGCTGCTCCCCGAGGAAGTCGTGGCTTTCGATCTCGGGTCAGATTACCGGCTGCGCAACGGAACGGTCCTCGCGGCCGACATCTACAATGACGACGTTCACAATGCCTGGATCAACACGTCCGCGCCGTACACCGGGCCGACGGTGCCGGGACTCGAGAACACGCCGAACGTCTTCCAGTCCCAGTACTACAACGTCCCGCACCAGGTCGCGCAAGGGATCGAGTTCTCCGCCACCAACGAGCCGGCGCGCGGTCTCGGCTATCGATTGACGACGTCGTTCGCTCGGAACTACTACCTCGGCATTCCGCCGTCGTTCTTCTCGGTGGCGCAGTACGACTACAACGGCGAGCAGATCGTCGGAATTCCTTACGCCAAGGGATACGCCGAAATCCAGTACGCCGCTGCCAAAGGAACGCTCTTCCGCCTGGGAGCGGACTACGAGGGAAACAACAACGCGTTCAACTACCCAGCGTTCCTGACGTTCGACGGCGGCGTCCGGGTCAATCTCAGCCACGGCGTCGTGCTGGGGACCAGCGTCGAAAACCTGACTGGCGTGAACTTCGGAGCGAACCTCGGACACGCGGTTCAGTACCAGGGCGTCGACCCGGTCGCGGCGCGGATCGTGAACGGCCAGTACGTCTACACCGCGAGCAAATATCTCGGCATCGTGCAGCCCGGGTTCCGCACGTTCCGGTTCACCCTCAGCAAGCGGATCTGAGTTAGCGGCCCTGCCAGCGGGGTGCGCGCTTTTCCTGGAAAGCGCGCACCCCCTCGACGGCGTCTTCGGACTGCAGCGCTGCGACCAAGAGGGGAAGCCGCTGCGCTTGCGCGTCGGCCGCCGAAAGCGTCGCGGTGCTGCGCACGACCTGCTTCATCGCCTGCACCGAAAGCGGCGCGCAGGCGAGGATGTCGCCGACCCAGCGCGCCACCGCATCGTCGAGCTCGGCCCGCGGAACGACCTCGTTGATGAGCCGCATCGCCAGCGCTTCGCGTGCGGTGACGCGCCGGCCGGTGAAGAGCATCGCCATCGCCGCACGAAACGGAACCTGCCGCTGCAGCAGCGTCATCCCGCCGTCGAGCGGCATGCGCCCCACGCGGGCTTCGGGCAGCGCGAACGTGGCCTCTTCGCAGGCGACGACGATGTCGCAGCCGAGCACCATCTCGAAGCCGCCGCCCAGCGCGAAACCGTTCACCCGCGCGATCACCGGGACGTTCAACGTCTCGCGCAGCGCGATCCCGCCGAAGCCGCCCGGGCGCGGCGCGGCCCAGTATTCCAGACCGCTCATCGACGGGTTCTTGAGATCGGCGCCGACGCAGAAGGCGCGTTCGCCCGCCCCGGTCAGGATCACGACGCGCACCTGGGGATCCGCTTCGATGGTGGTCCAGATGCGCTGCAGCTCGTGCTCGGTCGCGATGTCCACCGCGTTGAGCACCTCGGGGCGCGCGATCGTGACGGTCGCGACGTGGCCGTCGACGGCGAGTTCGACGCTCATCGCGTGTCGGACGCTGCCGCAGCGCGCCGGCCGAACACTTCGTCCGTATGCTGGCCGAGCCGGGGCGGCGCGCGGTGCAGCGTGACGGGGGCGCGGGAGAGCTCGACCGGGCCGCGGATGAACTTGACGCCTTGTCCCTCTCCGTCGCCTTCAAGGATCATCTGATTGTGGATGGTCTGCGGGTCGACGAGTGCCTCGCGCAGCGTGCGCACCGGGCCGCAGAGCAGGTCCTGCTCCTCGAGCCGCGCCAGCCAATGGGCACGCGTGTTGGTCGAGAACTGATCCTGCAGCAGGGCGTCGAGCTCGCGCCGGTGCTCGACCATGCGCGGCATGTCGGCGAACCGCTCGTCGAGCGAGAGGTCCGCGATCTCGAGGGCGACGCAGATGTCGCGCAACGGGTTCTGCTTGAATGCGCCGACGAGCACGAGCGCGCCGTCCTGCGCCTCGAACACGCCGCACGGCGGCATCGCCGCCCAGTTGACTTCGTAGTCGGCCATCATCAGCATCGCTGCTTCCTGCATCTGCATGGCGAGCATCGAATTGTAGAGCGAGACGTTCACTTTTTGTCCGAGGCCGGTCCGCTCGCGGTGGAGCAGTGCGAGCAGGATCCCCTGTACCAAGTGCATCCCGGCTGAGTAGTCCGCGAGCGCCGTCGGGTAGATCGTCATCGGCAGATCGCCGTAGGCGCGCCGCGCGATGACGCCGCTCATGGCCTGCGCCAGGACGTCCTGACCGCCCTTGTGCGCGTATGGTCCGCTCTCGCCGAAACCCGTACCGATCGCGTAGATGACCCGCGTGTTCAGCGCGCGGCACTCCTCGTAGCCGAGACTCAGCCGTTCCATTACTCCGGCCCGGAAGTTGCTGACGACGACGTCGGCATCGGCGATCAGCGACTTGATCTCGGCCATCTGCTCCGCGTCGCGCAGATCGACGGTGACGCTGCGCTTGTTGCGGTTCAGGCTGCAGAAGATGGGGTTGTCCGCGCCGGCGATCGGCTTGAACGTCGAGCGGCTCAGATCGCCGGCGCCCTGGCGTTCGATCTTGATCACGTCGGCGCCGTAGTCGGCGAGCGTCTGCGTGCAGACGGGACCCATCATCACCTGCGTGAAGTCGATGACGCGGATCCCCGCGAGCGGCAGATCGGGTTGCGTTTCTTGCTGCGTGTTCATTCCCTTAGACCGCCACCTGGTTCGCGGCGCGCACGAAGGACGGCACGGCGAAATCTTCGCCTCGATCGCCCGGGTCGGCGCCCTGCTCGCGCAGGGTGCGCTGGACCGCGCGCACGTCGACGTCGCGGACGCGCACGCCTTGGCTCAGCGCGAGCGCGGCGGCGACGCCGGCGGCGTCGCCCATCGCCATGCACGGCGGGATCTCGCGGGACATCCGCTGTGCCACGGAGGTCGCCGAATAATGGCGGCCGGCGACGAGCAGGTTGTCGATGTCGCGCGGCAGCAGCACGCGGTAGGGCATGTAGTAGTCGCGTCCACGCGCGACGCTGTCCTCGAAGCGCGTGCGCGTGGAGAGGTCGTCCTTCGTCATGACGTATTCGCCTTCGAGCAAGCGCGTCTGCCGCACGCCCGTTTGCGGCGCGACGTCGACGACGTAGCAGCACTCGAACCCGGGCAAGTTCGCGCGTACGAAATCGACGGCTTCGTAGATGCGCCGGCGGCCTTCGACGTCGATCTTCGTCAAGTCGGAGACGAGGAGGCCGTCATGTCCGGCGATGTGCGGGCAGTTGCACCACACGACGCCCGGCAGCGGCGTCTTCAGCCACCACTCGGACCACGAGCCCCCGAAGATCTTCTTGATCTGGCGGTCGAGTTCGGCGAACGCCTCCGGATCCTCGTGCTGGAAACGCTCCGCGGCCTCGGTGTCGACGCCGCCGAGGCGAAATACCGTCGTCATGACGTAGTTGCCCCGGGTGTGCTGCGCACCGGCGGACGCGGCGACGTCCAGGTCGCCCGTCGCGTCGATCACGACGTCGGCCAGGATCGCTTCCCGACCGCTCTTCGACTCACAGACGACGCCCTTCACCAGGTTCCCCTCGATGAGGGTTTGCGAGAACCACGAGTGCAGCCGGAGCGTGACGCCGAGCTCCTGCACGAGCTCGAGCGCGACGCGCTTCCATCCGTCGGGATCGAAGGCCGCCGCGAAGCAGATTGGCCGCGGCGTCTTGTGGCTGTAGAGATCGATCGTTCCCCAGCGCGTCCACGTCGCGACGGTCGCAGGATCGTCACCCCATTCATCCTCGCGCGGGAACGTCGCCAAGCCCAGGGCGGCCATCCGCTCGATCATCGTCATGCACGTGCCGCGCACCGAGATTTCGCGCAGATGGTTGTCCCACATGTCGTCCAGGACGAGCACCATTCCGCCGGACGCCAAGCCCCCGAGGTGGTTGTAGCGCTCGAGCAGGACGACCTTCGCGCCGCTGCGCGCCGCGCTGAGCGCGGCGGAGAGCCCGGCAGGCCCGCCTCCCACGACGACCACGTCGGTTTCTTCCACCACGGTGACGTCACGCGGCGAGCCCTGGAGCCATTCCTTGATACGGTTCATCACTACCTCGGGAGTTGTGCGTGAAGTGAAGTCTCGGTCGTCGGCGTCGCGCCGAAATCGACCCGGAAAGAGCGGTCGTCGAGCACGACGCGAGACTCGAGCGGCGCCGACTCGGCGATGATCTCGCCGCGGCGGATCACGAAGAGCCGGTTTGCGCGCAGGCGGAGCGCCTCGATCGGATCGGACGCCTGCAGAACGACCAGGTCGGCGCGTTTGCCGACCTCGATGCCGTAGTCGTCCAACCCCATCGTCCGTGCGCCGTTGAGGGTCACCGCAGCGAACGCTGCCCGCATCTCGTCGCGGCCGGTCAACTGACCGACGTGCACTCCCATCTGCGCAACCTCGAGCATGTCGTGGCTCCCCAGGCTGTACCAGGGGTCCATCACACAGTCGTGTCCGAACGAGACGTTGACGCTGGCCGCCAGCAGCTCGCGCACGCGCGTCATTCCGCGCCGCTTCGGATAGGTGTCGTGCCGGCCTTGCAGCGTGATGTTGATGAGCGGGTTCGCGACGGCGTTCAGCCGCGCTTCGCTCATCAGCGGGAGGAGCTTGCTGACGTAGTAGTTGTCCATGCTGTGCATCGACGTCAGGTGCGAACCGGTGACGCGTCCCTGGAGCCTCAGACGTATCGTCTCCGCCGCCAGCGTCTCGACGTGGCGCGAGAGCGGGTCGTCGCTCTCGTCGCAGTGCATGTCGACCAAGAGGCCGCGTTCCGCGCCGATCTCGCAGAGCTCGCGGACCGAAGCCGCGCCGTCGGCCATCGTGCGCTCGAAGTGCGGGATTCCGCCGACGACGTCGACCCCGCGGTCCAGTGCTCGCAGCAGGTTCGCACGCGCGCTCGGACTGCGCAGGAAACCGTCCTGGGGGAACGCGACGAGCTGCAGGTCGATGTACCGTGCCATCGTCCGGCGCACGTCGAGCAGCGCGTCGACCGCGACGAGCCGGTCATCGCAGACGTCGACGTGGCTGCGGATCGCGAGGCACCCACGGGCGATCGCCCAGCGGCACAGCTCCAGGGCCCGTTCGCGGACCTCCTCGATCGTGAGTCGCGGCTTCTGCTCGCCCCAGATCGCGATCCCCTCGAGCAGTGTTCCCGACTCATTATGCCGCGGCCGGCCGACGCTCAGCGCCGTGTCGAGGTGGAAGTGGCTGTCGACGAACGGCGGCGTGACGAGCCGTCCGCTCGCGTCGATCTCGCGGCGTCCCTGCACGGCCAGCTGCGGCGCTATCTCGGCGATGCGCCCGTCGCGCACGCCGATGTCGACGCCGCTGCGACCATCGGGGAGCGTGGCGCCGCGGACGATCAGATCGAGCATCGGCATTCCCTCACGAGGCCGGCGACTGATAGCGCAGCAGCCGGCGTTCGACGACGCCGACCACGTTGAAGAACACGATCGCCAGCAGCGCCGAGACGATCACTGCTGCGTACAGCCGTTCCGCATGGTAGTTGAACGTCGACTCGATGATGAGCGCGCCCAGGCCCTTGTTGCTGCCGATCCACTCGCCGACGATCGCGCCGACCACGCTGCCCTGGGCCGCGATGCGAAGCGCAGAGAACAGGAACGGTATCGAACGCGGGAGCCGCAAGTCGCGGAAGATCTCGAGCTTGCTCGCGGAGAGGACCCGCATCAGCTCAAGCTCGTTTTCCGTGGGCGACTCCAGACCGCGAATCATGTTCACCAGCGTCGGGAAGAAGCAGATGACGGCGGCGACGATGATCTTCGGCACGATCCCCAAGCCGAAGATGAGGACGATCACCGGCGCGAGCGCGAGGATCGGAATCGTGTTGAAGAACAGGACGACGGGAAAGTAGGTCTGCTTCAGCAGGCGGCTCGAGACGAAGATCATCGCAATCGCGACCGCGACGATGTTGCCGAGTAGGAAGCCGCTGATGCTTTCGATCGCGGTCGGTACGGTGTTGCTGACGATCAGCGGAAATTCGCGGACCAGGTCGAGCACGACGGCGACCGGCGTCGGGATGATGAATCTCGGAACGCCGAGCGCTGGGACGAGGAACTGCCAAAGCAGGAGGATCGTCGCGGCCCCCACGATCGGGAGCGCTGGTTCGAGGCGGGATCGCATCGCGGTCAGGAGCCCTCCAAGAGGGCGCGGACGTGAGCCATCGCCTCGACGGCCGCCGGAGCTTCGCGCGTACAGCGTCCGTTCGTACCCTTGACCGCGCGCAGGTCGACGAGCTCCCGCACGCGCCCCGGATTCGCGGCCAGCACGAGAACCCGTTGACCCAGATAGACCGACTCGATGATCGAGTGGGTGACGAAGAGGATCGTCGTACCGGTGCGCTCCCAGAGCGCGAGCAACTCGTCGTTCAGACGATCGCGCGTGATCTCGTCGAGCGCCCCGAAAGGCTCGTCCATCAACAGGATGCGGGGCTGAGCGAGCAGTGCGCGCGCGATCGCGACGCGTTGCCGTTGTCCGCCGGAGAGCTGGCTGGGATAGCGCCCGTCGAGCCCGGCGAGTCCCATCAGCTCGAGCAGCGCGTCGACGTCGGCCGCGAGCGCGCGTGCTGCGCTGCGCCGGCCCACCTGCAGCGGTAACGCGATGTTCTCGCGCACGGTCCGCCACGGCAGCAGCGTCGCGTCCTGGAAGACGAAAGCGACGTCGCGGCGTTCGCGCACGACTGCCGGTGTCGCCCCGAGCACCTGCACCGTTCCGGAAAGCGGCGGTATGAGGTCGGCGAGGACGCGCAGCAACGTCGACTTCCCGCAGCCCGAGGGGCCGACGATCGTGAGGAACTCGCCCGATGCGACCTCGAGATCGAGGTTCTCGAGCACGCGCAGCGTTCCGCCGCGCACGGGATACCCAACGTCAAGCCGGCGCGCGACGATAGCCGGCGCCGTGGCGGTCTCGACCGTCATCCGGTCAGCCGAACTTTGGTCGGTCGGCGGCGGTCATCTCGAGGATCTTCGTGGTCGCCGCCTCGTCGGGCTTCGGCGCGCCGTCCTTGAACTGTCCCGCCGCGTCGAAGACCGCGAGCTGCTCGACGATGCTCTCGCGCAGGAACGTCCCCCATCCGTCCTTCGCGGTGTCCCGGTCGAAGCTCAGACCGAGCACGGTCTCGATGGCGCGTTTCTCGACCGCGAGGTCGAGCTGCGGATAGGCGGCGACCGTCATTGCGACGGCCTCCTGGGGATGCTCGTAGGTCCAGCCCCAGCCCTTCGCCACCGCGCGGATGAAGTGCGCCAGGATCTCGGGGTGATGTTCGATCGCGTCGTCGGTGGCGAAGTAGGCATCGCCGTACGACGGCAGCCCCGTCTTCGCCATCGGCAGCTCGATACGGTCGGAGCCGAGCACCGCGAGTGCATGCGCATTGGTGACCCAGGCACTGATTGCGTCGACTCGATTCGTGATGAGCGGCGTCAAGTCGCTCCCGACGTCCGTAATACTCAGCGCGGACGGATCGATCTTGTTCTTCGCCAGCACCGCTTCAAGTATGTAGCGCCCCGTCGGCTGAATCCCGATCCGCTTCCCGGCCATGTCGGCGACGCTGCGAACCGGCGAGCGCGGAAGGGAGAAGAAGGCGAACGGCGCGGTGCGGTAGCCCACGGCGATCACCTTGATCGGCACTCCTGAACTGCGCGCGAGAAGAACTTGCGCCACTTCGGAGAACTGGCCCAGCTGCGCTTGGCCCGCGATCACCGGTGATGCCGTCGCGGAGTTCGGCCCGCCCGGCACGAGAACGACGTCCAGCCCTTCCGCGGCGAAGAAACCTTTGCGAAGCGCGACGACGTCGCCGATCTGACCGTTGCTCATCAACCAGTCGTACTGAACGACGACCTTCGGACGCCCCGCAGCGTGCCCGCGCGGGAGCACGAGCGCGAGTCCGCCGCCGGCCACGGCGAGCGCGGCGGCGCCCAGACCGATGATGCGCCCGCGGCTCAGCCGGCCCGTTGGGCCGGTACCGGCAGTTGCATGACGAACGTCGTCGTCGACGTAGCTGTCGCGAGGCATACCCTGACCGTTCGTTCGATTGTCTGTGCTCCCGCGAGCATCAGGGCCAACGAAACGACGAAGGCATTCCGCATTTGCACAACGACGAAGAGATCGTTTTGCAATACGACAAGAGCGCGTACGCGTGCACGGCAAAAGAAAGAGGCCCGCATCGCGCGGGCCCTTTCATTGTTGGTCGGGCAGACAGGATTTGAACCTGCGACCCCTAGTCCCCCAGACTAGTGCGCTACCAAGCTGCGCCACTGCCCGACGCTTTCTGGTCGAAGGAAGGTAATAGGCGGTTCGGTGTGGTTCCCCTTCTCGACGTGAAAGCGACGCTCTACGCCGACGGTGGTTCCCGCGGCAATCCCGGTCCGGCCGCCTCGGGTGCGGTACTGTACGACGAGCGCGGCGAGGTCGTCGAGAAGATCGGCACCTTCCTCGGGGTCGCGACCAACAACGTCGCCGAATGGACCGCCCTGCTCGAAGGGCTCAAGGCCGCGCTTGCCCGCGGGGTCGACGAGATCGCGATCCGGATGGACAGCGAGCTGGTGGTCAGGCAGATCTCCGGCCAGTACCGGGTCAAGCATGCGGGGCTCATCCCGCTGCACGCCCAGGCCAAAAGCCTGCTCCGCAAGTTCGCCAACTACGAGATCCGGCACGTTCCCCGCAAGGCGAACGCGGCGGCCGATGCCGTGGTGAACCAGGTCCTCGACGCGCACGTCTGACACTCCGAACCTCCTAGGCGGGTAGTAGGTGGCGATGCGCCGCTTTCCCACATCGCTCTTCGTCGTGCTGGTCGCCGTCGTCGGGCTCATCGCTGGGATCAAACTGTTCTGGAACGCTGAAAACCAGCGGTACCAAGCGGTCGATTCCGTACGCCGGCAGCGTTCGGAGATCCGTTTGAGCGAGGTCGTCACCCACGCGAAGGGGCCGATCTCGCGCGAGCAATTGCGGATGACCAACCTCGACGGCAAGTCGACGGTCTACTACGAGGCGGAGAACCGATCCGGCAGCAGGGTCGCCCGATTCACATACCCGATCGACGGTTACGACGTGACGTTCGCGTTCGACGTGCTCGTGCGCGACGGGATCTGGGAACTGCAGAGCAAACCGCTGCGCGGCACGAAGACCGACGACGTGTACATCGTCTCGATCGCGCAGACCGCAGGTGACCGCAGCGGCTCGCATACCTTCACGTTCACCGATCCTCACTATCTGGCGAATGCGCGCGAGTTCGCGATCCATCTGGACAAGAACAAGCCGGTCCCCAATTTGCTGACCCTCAAATCGACCTCGAACGCCGAGCCGCGCTATCAGAAGATCGTCGACGACTTCGCGACGTTCGGGCCGGAGGGATTCCGCAAGACCGTCGCCGCGGCGCGGGAGAAACTCCTACGCTCGTAAGGGTGCTGCGCTGGTATGCCGGCCTGATGATTCTGGCCTTCGGGTTCTTTGCGCTGTACGAAATCGTGGAAGCGCCGCGCAGCGGCGCGTTCGAGCCGGTCGTGACGCACGGCTCGGGCCGCGCCATCGCGCTGACGTTCGACGACGGCCCGACGCGCGGCGTCACCGATGGGCTGCTCGCGGTGCTCGAGCGCGAGCACGTGCCGGCGACGTTCTTCGTGGTCGGACGCGCCGCGCGGCGCGAGCCCGGCCTGCTGCGCCGCATGGCGGCCGACGGCGACGAGATCGAGAACCATTCCGACACGCACGCGCACCTCAACATGCTCCTGCCGGCGGCGCTCGACCGCGAACTCGATCGCGCCGACGCCGCGATCGCCGCGGTCACCGGCCGCCATGCGGTGTACCTCCGTCCGCCGTTCGGCGCGCGCAATGCCGCGGTGCTCGACGCGGCGCGCCGCCGCGGGATGCAGGTCGTGCTCTGGAGCGTCGCCGCGGGCGGTCCGCCGATCGGGTCGTTCACCCGCGAAGACGAACGCCGCGCGTACGCCGAGGAGCTCGCCGCACGGGTCGACGACGGCGCGATCGTGCTGCTGCACGACGGCGATCGCGGCCGCGGCGACACCGGCGAGCTCGCGTTTCAGGCCGAGGCGGTCCCGTACTTGATCTCCGCGCTGCGCGCACACGGCGATCGCTTCGTCACGGTCGCCCAAATGGTCGCCGGCCGATAACGTCAGGCGTAGATGCGGCCGCCGAGCTCGATGAAGCCCCCCTCGTGGGTGCCCCACGGATCGTGATGCGTGAAATGTACGATCGGCGGGCGGCCGCGGTCGTGGACCAGTTCCCCTTTGACGGTGACCCGATCGCCCGGGTTCACCGGGACGCGCGGCCCGATCGAGACGTTGTCGATCACCCGAAACGTCCTGCCGTCATCGCCCCGGCAGTCGAACTGCTCGTGTACGAAACGCGAGTGCTTCCCCTGAAAGAAGGTCGGCGGCGCGAGCACCGTCCCACCCAGCGTGATTTCCATCGGCACCTCCGTGCCTCCCGTCACGCGCCGGAAGGCGCGCGGCAAGGGGGCGCCGTAGGCGACCGAGCGTGATCTGGCTCCTCGCCACGGCGTTCCTCTCGCTGGGCCTCGTCAACCTCGACTTCTCGCGCGGCTGGTTGCAAGGGCAGCTCCAGCGGCTGGCCGTCGGCGTTCCGGCGGTGGGGCTGTTCTGCTATCTGACGCTCCCGCCGCTGGTCTTCCCGCAGGCGTTCGCGCTGCTGCTGCTGACCCTCGTGCCGAACGTCGTCGTCACCGCCTTCAGCACGGCGCGCCGCATCGTGATCACGCGGCGCATCGTCTCGCTGCGCCGGACGCCGCTGTGGCCGCTCTTTGCGGCGGTCGGCGCGGTCGCGCTCTTCGCGCTCGTCCTCGCCGTCATCCCCGTCGTCGACGCGAGCGGCTTGCGCGACCTCACCGGCGCGACGATCTCCTCGGCGAAGGCGCCCGACGCCGATCAGCGCCACGTGCGGGTCGTCCCGGAAGAGTCGGCGATCTTCGCCGGCGAGAAAGTCGTCGGCCAGCTCGGCGCGTACTACCGGGTCGGGACCTACAACGTGCAGTCCGAGAACGGCCGGCTCGTCTGGGTCGCGCCGCTGAACTTCCAGGGCGGGGTCCAGTGGCTGGTGCGGCACACCTCTCCCGGCGTCGTGATCGTCAACGCGGAGAACCCCGACGCGCCGGCCGAATTGCGCCAGCGCGCCGGATTGCGCTACATCCCCTCGGCGCTGCTCAACGACAACCTGCGGCGGCACGTGTGGCTGCGCTACGGTACCGAACTGCTGCTCGAAGAGACGCTGCAGCTCGACGCGCAGGGGAACCCGCGCTATCTCGTAACGCTCGGCCGGCCGACCCTCGGCTGGAGCGGCGAGGCGGTGACGGCGGTCGTGATCGTCGATCCGGCAACCGGGGCGATGGAGCGCATCGCGCGGGCCGATTTCGACCGGCTGCCCGCCTGGGTCAGCCGCGTCTACCCGCCGGATCTCGTCATCCGGTACAACGACTGGTTCGGGCGCTACGTGCACGGCTGGTGGAACGCGCAGATCGCCAAGCGCGACGTGCACCTTCCCGCCCGCGACGACGTCTTCGGGATCATCCTGGCCGACGGGCGGTTCGTGTGGTTCGTCGATCACACCTCACCGAATGCGACCGACGCCTCGATGACGGGGTTCACCTACACCGACAGCCGGACCGGCGCGATGGTCTACTACACCTCGAGCGGCGGCGAGTACAACTCGTTCGGCGCGCAGCAGGCGGTGGCGGGAAACCCGATCGTCAAGCAAGGTCGATTGATCCCCACGCAACCGGTGCTGTATACGTTGTTCGGGCAGAATACGTGGGTGATTCCGGCCGTCGCCGACAACGGCAAGTTCCAGACCCTCGCGCTCGTGCAGGCCGCCGGCGGTCACGTGGTCGTGGGAAACAGCGCCTCCGCGTCGCCCGCGCAAGACGCGTTCGCGTCGTTCCGCGCGTATCTGGGCGACCGTTCGCCCGGCGCGAACGGCGCGACGATCGCCGGGACGCTGGACCGCTTCGCGTTCGCGGCGGGGCGGGCGTGGTTCACGCTGCACGAGCGACGCGGGATATACACCATCGTCGACCCGAACGGGCCGGACGTGCTGCTCGCGCGCTCGGGCGACCGGGTGCGGTTTCGCGTGAGCACGGACGAGAGCGGCGCGCAGCTGGTGCGCGACTTCGCCGACGGGTCGATCGCGCGATGAAGGTGCTGCAGAGCGCGCGCATCGCGCTGATTCCGGTCGACCCGCGGAACGCGCGCGAACTGTGGGAAGTCCTCAATGCGCCGGACCTGCGCAAGTTCCAAGACATCCCGCGCGTGCGCCCCGAGGAGTTCGAGCGGCAGGTCCGCGCGCGGCCGAAAGAACTTCGCGCAAACACGTCGGGACGGTTCGAATGGGTGCTGCGGGCGGGGAAGCCGGAGACGGCGATCGGCTGGATCTCGCTGCGCGTCAACGATCGTTCACCGCGCGTCGGCGAGGTCGGCTACAGCCTCGTGCTGGAAGCGCGCGGCAAAGGCTACGCCAGCGAAGCGTTGCAGGCGGTGATCGACGAAGCGTTCATCGCAGGCGAGCTCGACGAAGTGCAAGCCTGCATCGTCCCCGAAAACGAGGCGTCACGCCGCGTACTGGACCGGACCGGCTTTCGCGAAGAGCGGCTGCTGCGCAGCGGTGCGGTGATCCGCGGCCGCCACGTCGATGTGCTGCTGTTCTCCGTCGCACGCGCCAGCTGGGACCGCGCGCGCCGCGAATCGATGGCCCGCTCCAGCCACGGGTGAGACGCGCTATTTCGCTTGTTTGACCCAGCGGTCGAGCCGTTGCCCGGCAGGCTACGCCAGGCCGGTCAGGTCGTAGGCAAGTGCGATCAGGCCGTCGAGCTTGGCGGTGGAGAAGGCGCCCTCCAGCGCGCAGTCGCGGCCGATCGCAACGACGAGCGCCACCAGGGCATAGGCCACGAAGCGCGGCGAGCCGATGGTGGTGATCCGCGCCGCGCCCAGCCGCTCCAGGTACCCGGTGACGACGTCGTCGGCCGCATCGACGGCGGTCCGGCGCGAGGCCAATACGGCATCGTCAGCGTTCGAGTAGACGTGCCAGGCCCGGACGAGACCCCGTTCGCGCAGCGCCGTGCCGGCGGCGTCCTCAATCCATCCGGCGATCCGCGACCGTTCGTCGTCGAGCGAACCCACCGGCGCCGCGAACCGCAAGGCGACGTCGCCGAACGACGGCCCGCGCAGCAGCAGCGCCTCCCGCACGGCGTGCGCGCGGTCGTTGAAGTACCGGTAGAACGTGCCGTACGCGACGCCCGCTTCGCGCGCGATCGTCCCGGCCGAGAGCGATTCCGCATCGTGCTCGGCGAGGAGCCGGGCGACGGCATCGATCAGCCGGTCGCGCGAGCTGACCTTCGGCGGCCGTTCAGGCAAGCCGGCGTCGGCCGGGTCGACGCGGCCGAGGTACGTCCACCGGCCCCTGACACGACGGGTCTCCGGATCGCGGAAGCTCTCGACCCGATACCGGTACGCGCGTCCGCTAACACGTTTGATAACCTCGTAGGCCAACGCAATCGCCCCCCTTTCCAATGGTAAGAAGTACATTAGACGTGGCAGGACCTGCTTGCTCCCAGGAAATTCTCAGTTACCCGAGAGTTAACGGTCCGCTCCTCCTCCCGTAAGAGATCATGTTGGCGGTTGCTTCCCCATCGTACAAGCGATGCGAGTCGATGCGGTTGGTGATTCGGGTCAGACCTATGGCGGGCGCGCGTTTCGAGATTGGCATGACCGCGGCACGTCTCCGCCGCGTGCCCGTGATGCTCGTGCGTCGAGGGATGCACTACGTGACGGACGACGGCATCACGTTGGACGCCCTGGGCCCCGACGAACCTCTCCTGGCCGACGGCACGAACGACGTCAACGAAAACTCGGTCGTGATGCGATTGACGTATCGCTGCGGGGCGTGCGCGCGACCGTTCCGCATGCTCTTCACCGGCGATGCAGGCGCTCAATCAGAGGCGCGAATGTTGGGGTGCGATCGTTGCAGGACCCATATATGGCGCGGTCATGGAATAGCCGATACCCTGTGTACGATGGCGACCACGCATGAACGATGGAACAGGGTGCTTCGGGGCGGCGTAATCATCCCCGCGGCGGCATTCCTGGTGCCGTTTATTATTGTAACACTATTGTTCTATCTTGCCCCGGCCGTGCTCGCGGAAGGCCGCATGAAAACCGTCATCCCCATAACGGTCATCGTCACGTATTTCGCGATTTATTTCCTTTGTCGGCAGTATACTTTGGCTGGGCACCGCATCTCAACAGGACGCGCGGTTGTTCTTCTGTTCTCGTCTGGCTACCTTACACTCCAAGGCGCGATGTGCGGATCATCGCAAGGAGCCGGTGACGGTCACGGTCCGCTGCGTGCCAGCGTATTTGCGGCTCAAAGGCAACTTTATTGAGGACCGCAGTCGATCATCGTCGTGGCAACGGCGGGATTATCCTGACCCCTCCGGCGGGATTAAAATGACCCCGGCGCTCGTTACGCCGATTTGCGGGATCTCCCTGTAGCCTGACGGGAGCGGAGGCGGTGACTTTCTCCGGCGAATTC
>Ga0207416_1001707_pt1 | contig 27210 bp, 24 predicted proteins | sample PaiPotPPM11metaG_FD_184107 | JGI IMG/M metagenome (GOLD analysis project Ga0207416, IMG submission 184107) | Iron sulfur acid spring bacterial and archeal communities from Banff, Canada, to study Microbial Dark Matter (Phase II) - Paint Pots PPM... ... | reverse complement strand
GGCGTTCAAACCATCTGGCGCGGCTTACGCCGCTTGGATGACTTAGCTTCCATGTGGCTCCTTCTTCACTCTCCTCCCTCTCAGGCAGCATTCCAAAGTTGTGGGTAATGATAAGCTCTAAGGGTGGGGAAGGAGTAGGAAAGGAGGCAGAAAAAGGAGTCTGAAGAGAAGCTCCATGTGGTAAAGTGGGTAAAACAAACATCTTTACGACAAGGAGACTTCAGCCCAATGAGTATACAATTTAGTCAGGGGAAACTACAAGATCAAGAACGGAAAACGATCCTGCAACAGGTCCAATGCCACATGCAAAAAGTGGCCCAAGAGGCAGTTCGAGAGGTGGTCACCGAGGTGGTGGAAGCGGAGGTGACAGTGAAACTCGGGCGAGAGAAGGGCCAACCACGGCAGCCTCAGAGCCAAGAGCGAACTGTCGACTGGAAATGTGGGCAGTGTGGGTGCAATGATGCCAACCAGTTCATCAGGGATGGCCATTATCGGCGCGAGCTGCAAACAGGCTGGGGACTCATTCAAAACCTGCCTGTGCCGATGTTGGAATGTCAATGCTGCAAGCATGATGTGGCTTGCGAGTATACCATTCTTGAGAAGTATAAGAGATTTTGGATGGATTTGTCGCAAGATGCCTTCTGGAGTAGTGGGTGCAGTCAAAGCCTGCGTGACATCTGTGATCGCTGGAGTGCCACGGTTGGTCATCCTGTCGGGCTCAGAACGGTGAACGAGCGGATCAATCAGCTCGAGCCTTTGGTTCACCAGTTCCACCACACCCCTTTCGAGCAGGTCCCCGAAGTAATCCAACTCGACGGCATTTGGGTTACCATTACGGAACAAGGCGAAGTGGTTGTCTATGATCGACGCGATCGTGCACGGAATGCGCGCCAGGGGAAAAAGAGGGTGATCTTAGTTGCATTAGGGTTCTGGACTGAGAATGGGAAAGAAAAACGGGAAGTTGTGGATTGGCAGATTGCTGAGAGTGAGAAGCATGAAGAGTGGGAAGTCCTGCTTCATCGCCTCGTGGAGCGGGGAGCCAAGGCCGAGAACGGGCTTAAAGCCATCATCCGTGATGGGTGTGGTGGTCTGGGGCAAGCGGTGGAACTGGTCTATGCACAGAGTGTGATTGATCAACGCTGCATCTTTCGGCAGCATCAAGAATGTGAGGGACAAGAGCCGAACTGAACTCAAAGGAGATGATCATCAAGAGCAAAGGAGGCAATTGATGCAAGAAGCACGGGCTGTCTATCATGCTGAAAGCGCTGAACAAGCGAAAGAGAGCTTAGCTGTTTGGTCTGCGAGATGGGGTGAAATGGCTCCTGAGTCGGTGGCGACCTTTGAACGAGATTTTGAGGACACAATTGCATTTTACCAACTCGAAGGAGTAACTCTCCAGTGGGTGCGAAGTACTTCCTTATTAGAGCGTGTCAATCGTCAACTGCGTCGCAAATTTCGTCAGGCTCTTTCCTTTGGCAGCAACGTTGGGGCAGAAGTGGCTCTCTACCTCCAAGTTCAGCGTCTTCATGCACAATGGAATCACACGTCTTGGTGGCAGACTTCTCACGCTCTCTCCTTGGATTTGCTGCAAGTCCACCACCCTTAGAGATGGATACGGTATCCATTTCTTTCCCGTATTTTACACACGTGGCCTTGCTTCTGTAACCGGGTCTTGATGCGCTCGTGATCGGTGATCCGCAAGGTGACTAATTCCTCATAGCGTTGCATCAAATGGGTCACACTGCGCTCGGTGATGCTTACCCCACGCGAAAGCAGCATGCGGTGCATCTCTGGCACACTCCGGTGCTCCCGAAAGCGCCAGCGGCCAATCAGGGCAATCACTTCCAACCCAAATTCTCCATGGGGTAAGGCCCAACGTCCTTCTTCTTCCGGTCGATAGGCCACGTGATAGCGCGGGCAATCGGGCTGAATACAGCGGCGTACCACGATCGTCAATTTCCAGAGACCATCCAACCGGGTCACTGTGCGGTGGCCGTGATAGCCCACCCACAGGGGCTGACCGCATTGCTCACACTGCTCTTTCAATGGCATCAACGTCATTGCGTGCGTCGCTTCTGCACGCGCGGTTCGTCCTTTCATCTGTCTGCTCCTTTTCCACTTCCTCTCTACTGCTCAGCTTGTTCCTCCTCGTTCTGCTTTCAGCCTACACCTGCTGTCAAGCTCTCTTTTCCGTTCAGCGTTTTTTTTGCCAAATCCGCTTACAAAGCCGAGCGCTATTGCTGAGTATTCGCCATTTTCACATTGACAGACTGGCTTGTGCGTTGGCTTCACAAGGAACGAGCGAACGGAGGGATTTATATCTCAGCTAAAGGAATATACACCGGAGATACTCTCGAATTGGGTTTGCCAGGATGGCTGTCCTTTTGCTGGATCGATTGAGGTCAACGTATCACCTGACATATGGTATTGTACGAGATAGGGAGTATGATCCAGGAATGTAAGAGTCATCTTCTTATATACTGGAGAGTTATCCTGGGGAGTATATGTCCACAGAAGCTTTCCATCTGCGGCGCTATATGCGTCTACTCTATTTTGGTCGTCTATGACATAGATAACCCCATTATCTTCGCTTATACTCTGAAATGTGTTTGTACTTGGGACTGTCCAGAGTTTCTGCTCGTTTTGTATGCTTCTTGCAGTCAGATCGCCGTCTGAAGGTCCTCCTATGGCAAAAAATCCATCGTCCGTAAGAGCGCCGTCGTCATCCCCGATGCGATATGCTTCCTCGTTAGTAGAAACTGCCCATTCCTGCTTTCCTGTATTGAGATCATATGCTGCAAGCATGTATTGCTCAGAAGATGGGAGGGATAAACTCAGGTAAAGAGTACCATTAGAAACCAGCGACAGCTCGATAGCGGCGCTATTCGAACCGTTTCCTAAACTCCCTCCGACCGAATCTATGCTCCACTCTTGGGTCCCATTGCTTGCGTTCAATCCACGTATGAATTCGTCCAGAGAGACAAGGCTGTTTGGCCCCATCACGATAAGTGTGTCTTTTACTACAAGGATATTACTGATGCCGGGAAAGGTACTCGCCCACTGCTGATCCCCTGTTTGAGGATTCAGCTGAGCAAGCGTGAATTCTTCAAGGCCTGATTGGTACCAAACATAGGGTAAATTATTGCTTACAAGCACCGCGAGATTCCTCGAGCCAAGAGTATCGAAAGTCTTGCGCCACATAAGCATCCCGGTGTGACTATTGAGAGCATATAAGAGATTACTGCCAATGCTGCCCAGGGAGACAAAAACGGTATCTTGAGTCGCTACTATGGTACTGACCGTCATAGTGTTAGGAATACTCCAGATTTTCTGATCATCGCTGGCGTTGAATGCAGCGATTTCCTGGTCTGTTGCCAAATAAATTGAGCCATTTGCTACTGTAAATAGACTAGCTTGAGGATAGGTGTAGAGAACCGCCCCATCGCTGGCTCTTACTGCGCTCACTCCTTGTGATGCTTGAACATAAAGCGTTGGAGAAGGCGGCATCTTCGTTACGATAGGAGTAGCAAGTGGCCTTGGGATTGTTGTTTGTCCGCAGGCGGTCATGAGCATTAGTATGAGCAAAAGACTTGCACAGAGAAGCAGTGAGTGTTTCAAAAATCCCATTCTTAGTATCCTCCTTGAAGCTTGCAATTTTCTTACTGAGTAGATTTACTCCCCCTTTTTCTGGACACGTACCCACTCAGTTCCTTCACAATTTCGCTAAGATCTTAGTCCATCCTGAGGTAGACTTTGTCCATTTGCTTGACAGCTGAAACGAGGCTGTAAGCTGGCCTCTGAGGTCAATTCGATTTTTTTGTATGTCGTCTTTTCTGCACAATACCGAAAAAATCTCTGTGCAACCACATATTACCAAGCTGGTAAGCCGACTATCTCAGCTTCAATTGGATAAAGTCTACCTGAGGGTGAGGCCGCTCAGCAGTTCTTGGTCCACTGATCCAACCGAACAGTGTCGCTGGCAGCAGGAGGGTAAGCAACTCCATCGTTGACGATCCAGCTGGTCATAGTTGCGGACTTCAGATACATCCCCGCCGGGGTGTACACGCTGGCGCGGAACTGACCACCGAAGGCTGGATGTCCCGGCCACGGTTGCGCCTTAGTGATCTGAACGACCCTGCCGAGTTCGAAGTGCCGCCCATCGCTGCGCAGGACGGAGTACAGAATGTCCAGCTCGGCACCGTTGTGAAGCGACGCCGAGTTCCAAGCCCCATCGACCGTAACCCCGGCCCAGCTGCTCCCACACGAGGTCCAACTCACGAAGCTTGCATCAGTAGTCCAAGCGACCACGCCCACATCGGGGCCAGCCCAGGTAACGTGAGTGTGCTTGTTGGTGTAGCCGCTCGACTCGCGAATAGACCGTGCATTGGCGGTCCCAGCAGATACGGCAATCATCAGTAGGCTGACCAGCGTCATGGCCAGCAGTCGACTGGTATACATCATGATAACATACTCTCCTTTGGTTGTGATAAAATGAGCAACTCCTTGTGCCACTCGTGTGGCACCTCTACTATGTGATACTCCTGCTATTGGTGAGATGATAAGCTGGTAGAGTTTTAGTTAATTTTGCAGTCTTTACGGGACGGTTTCTCACTCTGGCCTATCGCTCTAGATCTGGAAGAGCCTTTGCATGAGTTCCGTGCTCACCGCTCTCTCCAAGCTGCATTCCCTCTGCACTCCCAGTCGAGAGAGAAAGGCGTGGAAAGACGGCATCCCTCCTGTGTTCTCCTTCCAATCGACTGGGAGTTGAGAGATGGCACGGCCTGGAGAAAGGAAACCCCTCCGCTCCTCGTGCGCGTCTTTGGGGTCATCTTCGCTCAAGAGGATTGACCCTACAAAACGGTATCAAGATCATCGATGAAAAAATCGGTTTCAAGCCCCTGAGCTTGCCGATGTTGGCGACGCTCTTCTGCCAGTGTGAAATACACCTTTGCTGGATGTCCTCGGCTCGATGAGGCACACAGGCGCACTGTCGCGCCGCTCTTGATCAAGCTCAAGATACATTCATAGTAGTCACCATCTCCGCTCACAATGACATACATGTCAGGCTTGGTCGTTATCCTTTCCTCGTAAAGCAAGCAGTTCAGGACAAAATCGGCTGCATTCTTGCGCGATTTGCCATTTCGTGAGTTATCATGGGGAAGCTGCACTTGGAATCCTGCTTGCTCCAAATCTTCCTTGAAGCGAATTCTATTCCCTAGATTCCGTGGATCCGCACTTGCCCAGCGACACACAACTTCACCACATTGTGAGGCGTATCTGATCAGAGCTTCTCCCACTTTCTGATCACTCATTCCCCCAGCTGACGGAAGGACATTTTCGTAGTCGACAAAGAGGCCGACTCGCTTCCTGACCACTTTGCTCTGACGATTCCCTAGAAGACAGAGCTGTATCTGGTCAGGAAGGCGCATGTATCCTCCCCGAGTCTCGCTGTGAATATACTCCAGCACATATTTCTCCCACAGCGAGTGCATGAGGTTTTCTCCGAGTGTTTGTTGTGCCTCATTCACAGGGAGTTCTCCCTCTTTTTCCTTTGCTTCACGTGCAAAACGGATGACCGCATCCCGCTCCTGAGAGGTCAGAAAAGACGAGCAGAACAAGAGGGAGTCCTCACCAGCCAATCGAGGAGCTACCTGCCTGACAACCTCGTCAATATCCTGAGGAGTCAGCATCATTCGCTGCTCAGTGTTCAACCGTTCGATGGCTCTAGAGGCGACCATAGCAACCAGATACGGATGGCCTGCAGTCTGCTGGAGCATCTGCTCAATGGCAACCTTAGGTATCTGGACACCACCATCGACCACTGGCTTCTGCAACAGCTGTTCGACAGCAGAGAACGAGAGCAGATCGAGAGAACACCAAGTCAAGGGAAAGAGTCGTGTCCCGGGACAGATCTGAGAGAGGTTCTCGGGCCGCTGCCGACCAGACAGTATAAACTGCATATGATGATTTTTGTGAATGACAGCCAAAAGATCAAGGAGATCCTTTGTGTGTGGCATCACAAGAAGATCAAAATTATCCAGTAAGAGTACGAGTCGCATATGATCCTGGAATCTATTCTGTTGGAGGAAGCCATGGAAAAAGTTCCAAGCCGTAGGAATAGGCTCCTGATCATCAGCCGAGACTGGTAGAACGTTCCAAACAGTGAGCCCAGAGTTTCGTGCATCACGGAAGACACTCTGTGTCAGGAGAGCGACAACCTCTCCCAGACTCTGCTGTGTTGTCTGTATGGCTTTGAGATCGACCACACAGGGAACACATTCTCCGCTCTCTTTCAATATCAGCGCAAGACGGTTCAACAGGGAGGTCTTTCCTATCCTGGGCATCCCACAGAAGTAGAAGGGAGTTCCCTTTCCTTGTTGCTTTAGGAACCTCTCTCGCACGCTCTCAAGTTCTTTCTCCCTGCCCTGAAAAAGCAGCATATCCTGGGGCCAAGAACCAAGAGGACGATCAAAAACGTAGGGATTGGGCAAAGGATGGAAGTGAACCACCTTGACCTGCAACCAGTATGAAGTGGAGCGTTTCTCCGTATCCCACTCCCACTGGTAGGCCAGATCAACTCGGCACTTGAGGTGGTCCTCGCGTGCTCGGGGGCTAACGACGACTGGGACAGAAACCAATCGTGTTTGACCTTCTTCCAAGTCATCCAACCCAACCGCATTCTTGAAGAGAAGCATCGTATTCTCTGTGTTTGGACAGGTGATCCGTATCTTGGTCACCTTCCCCGGCCCAGGATTAGAGACACTTACATCTAGCGTTGTCTCGCCATTCTTCCAAGAGAGACGAGCGTCAGGGGAGGCCATCTGGACATGTAAACGAGGGGGGGAAGAGGGCTTCTCAGCCCATGTCCTCCGAGCCTGCTCGGAGGAGATCTCAGCTCCCTGCTGAGATCGCATTTGCTCAAAGAGCGGGCGTGTTACTCGAATCAATTCCTCCTTATTCTTGCCTTCCTTCCCATACCACATCTCAGGAATAACATTATAGAAGGACATAAATCTATCAAATGCAACACGACTGATTAAAAGATCCTTTCTCTGGTAAAGCTCAAAGAGATTGATCAAGCGTCCACGCATGTATCGGAAAGCAGCGTCAGAAACTTTTTCGCTGCTTGCACGCTGTTGCAGGAAGATCTTTCGTTGCTCCAATGCAAGGTGGAACAGGATATCACCAGCTTGTGGTGTATCACCAGCAAGATCATACGCTTTGCTCAATTTTTGCCACATCTCAAAGTCGAACTCATCAAAGGAAGAACGGCGCTCCTTCTTGCCAAATTGAGCACAATAGCGCTTGGTATAATCCCTGAGCCAGAAGATTAAGGTCTCTGTGAGACCCAGCCGCTCTAATTGTTCCACGAAGGCATGGACTTGTTGCTTCTCTGGCCGATTTTCCAGGCGGGGGATGGTGACTGGCTGAGTCAGCAGATTGTAAAAGGTTCTCCACATCTTGTGTTCCATCTGATTGCCTGTACCCTGAACCCGCTCTTGCTGCTTCTCTCTCTCCAGGACCATCCAAGCGAGATGGCATTCTGGTGCTGGCCACTTGTTGAGATTCTTGCTGAGAAAGTCTCTTGCTGTGTTCCTAGTATCTGCTGTGATACCCTGCTGACCTAGAAGCTGCGCCGCACAGTACAGAGCAAAACGCAAGCGAGTAAAGGGAGCTTTTCTCTCGTCAATACCAGGCTGTAACACCTCCAGCGCCTGTTTGAAATCTGACCGACGTACATAAAAAATGGCTAAGTTCCAGATTTCTTCCCATGAAGCTTCTCCTTTCACTCGCTTCTCCTCCCATTTAGAAACTGCCTGTATGAGACCGTGGACCGATGCCTCAGCAAAGAGCGTCCATTCATCCACCAAAGGATCAGAGCTAAATGCTTGGCTCAATTTCATTTGTTCAAAGAGTTCAAGACCTTCTTTTCTGTGTGCCTCATTTTCACTGCTGGTGAGTTCTTTAGCACGTGGAAATTTGATCGGCCCACCATTGCGACCAAACGAGCTACGTGGTGGCTGAAGCTCCTCCAATGCTGGGTCAAACAAGACATGGATCAGTGCAGCAGATACCTTGCTCTGCCCATCTCTCGATAGCTTCCTCACGATCTCGTCGAGCTGGTCGAAGCGATTGGTACGAAAACATTCGAGGAGTTCTCTGCGCAGTTCTGGACTGAGCAAAGTCTCGTCCCTTTTCCCCTGTCCAGCATTGCTGGAAACGGCCCATGGTGCTTGAGTCCTCTCTTGTGATTGAGAGCGGGCGTCGGGAAATGGGTTGAGACGCCAAGGTGGAAGCTGTGCGCCCTCTTGTTTGGAGCCACACTGGTCACAGAAACTCGCCTTCTCGGGCAACTGTGCATGACATTGCCAACAGAGCGGCTCTCCTCCTCTTCTCCTGCTAGCTGACACCTCCTGGATTGGTGAAACTTGGGAGAAGATCTCTTGTTTGGAGCCACACTGGCTACAGAATTTCGCATCCTTGTGCCGTAACATTGCACCACATTGTTGGCATAATGGTTGCATAAACGTTTCTCCTACATTTAATATAAATCGAATATATTATATACATGAGAGGCAATTTGCTCAGCAGACCCTCGCCTCTCCATTGAGCACGCTTGGGAACTCTCAGCTGTGCTCAGAGCGATCGGGAGGGATTTCGTGCCTCCGCAGTGAAGCAGAACGTCCTTCAGAGTGACATGCCCGTCATCGACGCTCTTCTGTGAAAGAAAAGTTTCTGAGGTAAACACGCTCGACAATGGCATGATTTCCCACATCACAGAGCCAGAGCTGTCCTTCTCTGTACTGGTAGAGAAGGCGTAGCGTGGCACTCACGTAGCATTCCCAGATGTTCCCGCCAGACCGACGCACCCGATGAACTTGGAGTGAGGGATGGCGCTGATTTTCTGCAAGCAATGCGACTTTGGTTGTGGCAATCCGCCGCGCCTGCGCTGAAAGGCATGCCCAGTTCCGCCGAAAGCGGTCGGTGAGAACAATGCTTGCACCAAAGTTCACCTGTTCTCGTTTGGCCTTCATAGCTCACCTCTCCTTCGCGAGGAAGTCTTGGACCCTGCTTTCGCAGAGGTCATACAACGGCAGAGCGTGTGTGCTTGTGATACCTCATGAATGCTTCCGTTGAAACGTTTGCATGGTTCTATCTCGGTTCCATGAGGTCCTTGTCACACGACGTTGTATCCGTTCATCTGTTTTTCATAGTCCCATGACCAGCCCTTCCACAACAGGTGTCCTTCTCTCCCATCAATGGTGAAACCGAGAACGATCCCTTCGCAGACACCTGTCTCCACATTGCGTGCTTTCCACCTGTTGATGCTCAAGAGCAATGACCGACGGCGCAGGATGATCGTTGGTAGTTCCAAGCGCAGGCGGATATCGCCACGGTCCCTTCACCAAAAAGCGCTCTGCAGGCTGTCATCGAATGGTCTCAATTCTCCGCCACAGAGCGATCACCTGTCCCTCTTGCATCGTCATAACCGCCAGGCCCTTGACAGAACTCTGCCTCTTGAACGGGAGTTCTGCGGCCAAGTCCACGTGGCAAGGGCCTCGGCTTCGCCGATCCACTTCAAACTCTGGCCTGCGAGCACAAGCTGGTCTGAGATTGGTTTACCCAAGTTCAGGCAGAATGAGAACATACCAGGTGTTAGGCCCTGCAATCCCATCAACTGTCTGATTCGTTTCGCGTTGAACAACCTTCACAGCTGCCTCTGTCTGTGGGCCATAGACCCCGTCTACGACGAGCGCATGGCTCGAGAAGATGCGAAGGTCTTTCTGCAGAGCGGCAACGGCTGGCCCATGGCTCCCTCTGCCCAGAGGAATGATCAGCTTCCTCCACGTGAGGTCTCCAACAACCCCATCCACTTGGAGTCCGTGGCTTGCTTGGAAAGAACGGACGGCCTGAGCCGTCTTCGGACCATACTTTCCGTCAAGAAGAAGATGATCTCCCCACTGGTTTAACCATGCCTGGATCTGCTCGACAATCGGTCCTTGACTTCCTTGTGCGAATATCGGGAAGGTCACGGCTTGAGCTCGGACGGATGGAGCATGGATCGGAGCACAGAAGACAAGCAGCATAGTCAATGTCAACAGCGCTCCAAGAAGACGGATTCTCAAGACGATGTGCTTCATACTCGTTCCTTTCTGCGAGATGAGAGCATACAGGACACAGAATGTTTGCACTTTATGCTCTTTTTAACTCTATTTCCTAAATCACTTTCCTGTTCCATGGCACCGTCGCCCCCAATCCTCACTGAAACGCAATGCGTATCGCGCAAGGGATTCTCAGACGAGAATCCCATCCATACCAGTATTGCAGGAACCAAGCGCATTCCAGGTTTGCGGGCCGACGATGCCATCAGCTGGTGGCGCGTAGATCGATTGGAAATTTCTGACGACAAAGAGCGTTTTCGGTCCAAACTGACCATCCACAACCAGTTGTTGCCCATTTGGATCTCTCCATCCATTGGTATTCAATGTGGTTTGTACAACCCTGACCCACCGACCGGTCAAACCGTACGCGATCGTTGGTGGACAGGAGCGTCCTGTCGCTGTCTGACTGGCAAAAGGAGAGTGACTGGCCGCCAGGGTATCCTGGGTTCCAATCCCCCCCAGCGCTGCACAGAGAGCGAGAGCTGGCAGCACGATCTGAAGCACGCGATAGAACTGTTTCATTCCTTTCCTCCTCGAAGAAACATGAGACGTTTCACCGTTTTGTTGTCAGAGGCACCATCAGAAAAGTGGACCTCTTTCTTCTCCTCGTTCTGGAAAAGTGAACCACCTCTCTGCTCCCGTTGAAAAGCATAGCAGGTCACGTGGAAGAAAGCTCTATCATTGTGATGACAACTCGCTATCATTCAGACAACACGGGAGGCAAACATGCCTGTTTTACAGCAGGGGTTTGCTGATGCGTCCTCCAACGAGCAAGCACCAGACATCACGATCCGCTTTTCCAGTGACTGGAAGATGGTTGATCTGCTGAAACTGACGCACCGCTTGTTCCGTTGCAGGACCAAAGTCGCCGTCAACCACCATCGCAGGCGTGACGAGACGATGGGCATTGAGTTGAACCTGGAGCGCCTGAACCTGGCTTCCACGACTTCCTTCTTCCGAAGGCAGGATGAGATCTTCCCACGTTGGATTGTCTACTCCGTTGGTTTGAGACACATGAGACGCTTCTTGAAAGGCTCTGATTGCGTTCTGGGTCATTGGACCGTAGACGCCATCAACTCCAGATGGGCCCAGATCATATCCGCGTGCTTTGAGCATGTATTGGAGCGTCACGACCGCCGGGCTCCTCACATGGAGGTTGTACTGCAGCGACGGCCAGATCCGTGTTGGAGAAGTGAGAGAAAGATACAGCCAGGAGAGAACAAGAGAAGACACGACCAAGAATACAAGCAACAAAGCGCCCAGGCGGGATGGCATGGGCCTCGTGAACCACAAGGGGTTCCTGCCTGAAACGCTTTTCCTTCCTTCCTGTTCTCTGGAAGGGGCTGAGTCCGTGGCGGGTGTCAGTTCTGAATCGCCACTGGGCCCTTCAGATGGCGTCTCTTTCTGCACCTGAACAAATCCTAGCTCCTGAGCATTCTTGCCGAAGAGGCAACAGAGCTTTTGGCGATAGAATGGACTGGGGACGGTCTCTCCACGTTCCCAACGGCTGATATAATTTGAGGAGGGAGCCCCTATGTGCTTGGCAACGTAGTCTTGAGACCACCCTCGTAATTCACGTGCTTTTCGCAATGCGCTATTTGCTGGTGTGTGTGCCATAATTTCCGCACGCCTCCTGCTTGCGTCTCTCTCAAAGGGACATCACTGCTGACCACTCGGTCCTTCGTTCTGCTGGAGGCCTCTCAATGGAGGGAGTGCACCATCCACATCCCGCTTTGATGACCTCCAACGGTTCTTCCTTTTGGAGTTCTTCTCCCTTTTTGAGGAGTTCATTCAAGAGCTTCTCCTTCCGTCCAAGAACTTCCAACACGATGAATATCATCGCGATACAAACACCTGCCAGGAACTGCCAGACGTTTGTCACTGAGAGCGCCGAAGATCACAGAGATTCTCACTTCATGCTCTTCACAATCTCATGGAAATGGGAGAGTTTCGCAGATGATAGACTACTATTGCACCTTCTGCAACTATTTCATTATGTGTCAGATTGTACCTGTCGGTTCTCGGCGATAAGCTCACCGCTCAATCGCCTCACGATCTGCTGGGTCTTTCCACCTTTTGATGATAAGCTCATCACTCGTGCTCTCAGAGGGTGTTCTTCTGTGCTCGAGAGTCAGCAGGATGAGAGCGATTACCCCATCCGTTCATCAAAAGGTGGGAAGAGCCAATCTGCTGCTCGGATCGGTCACTGCCAGGTGACGGCACGCACATACGCAGGTGGCGACTTCCCCCCACCATACTGCACGCGGGAGGAAAGCTCCCATGGACGCACGTAGCATCCTCGCAGACTATCGGCTCTTGGCGTTGTTGCTAGGTCAGGTCGAGTGTTCGTCGTCTGGGCATTTCACCCCTTCCTCTCTAGAGTCAGGTGATACATACGCTGAGGGTTCGAACACGTTTGAGCGTGGAGAACCTATCCCAAAATGTCGACACGGTCAACAGCAATAGGAGCCCCAGAACCGGAAGCTTTCGGATCCTTGGAGCCAGTGACCCGCAGCTTGAACGTATGCATACCCGCTGGCAATGTCGGACTGGTCCAGAGCAGTTGATTGCCTTCGTGTGTCGAAGCATAGAAGTCAACCATCGTCTGTGTCCCTCCGTCAATGGAGAGGGCTCCGATGCCATACGTCACGTTGACCACTCCATAGAATTTGATCTGGACACCACTAAAAGTGAGAGTCACAAAATCGTTCGCCGTGCTATCCACACTCTGCGTATCGTCATAGGGAGGGATATTCCCGCAATCATCGGAGCCTGGGCATGCTAATCGACGATGTATCCAGCCTCTGCCGACGTAGGTAAACTGGTTGAGGCCAGTCCCCATGACACTATCATCGATGGTCGTTGTCTGAAGCACCGTCGGGGTCGGGGTCGCCGCATTGGGGGGGGCAATACTCTTGGGAGTCGCAGGAGCACTCGCGACACTCGTAGCAACAGCAGTATTCGTGACAGCCACTGTGGCTGTCGCATGTGAGAAATCAGACCCGGTTGCGGGAGCAGGTGAGGGGATGAACAGGTACTGTTGCCTGAGAAAGATCCACGCTCCTCCCCCAAGAAGACTCACCAGTAGAATGAGGCACACGAACGGTATCACAAGTAGGCGTGCCATGAATCTCTTGTTGCGGGCACGAGGGATGATGGTCTCGTCATGTCCAGGAAAGGGCTGAGAAGTGCCAGTCGGTGAGTTCTGGGTTATCGGTGGTCCATCCCCTGCTGAAGATGACTGGGAAGAAAGCTCCACTGGCAAGCTGTCCGGTGTGTCCTGTGTTCCACCAGCGCGAATGCGTTGGACCTGGGACTCTGATGGTTGTTTCCCAAGAAGGGGTGTGGCTGGTATTTCTGCTGCAGAAGGAGCATGGAAAGAACTTTCTGACAGCCTCTCCACATCGATGGCTTGTGGGGAAGAGACCAGTGATGAGGCAGACAGATTGACTGGATCATGAGTCATCCGAGGCTCATGAGGTGGAGAAGACGGTATCAACGGCTGTGAAACCATGATGTTGGGAGAACTCCTCTCAAGCTCGTCACGAGGTGGTGTCGTGCCATGGGTTGCAGAGGGGATCTGCAGAGCTGCATGCAATGCCTCTGCAAATTGTTCAATGGTACTGAAACGCTCTTCCGGCGTTTTCGCCAGTGCTTGCATGACCACCTGCTCTACCTGCACAGGCACTTCTGGGCTGAATTTCAGCAGGGAAGGCGGCTCATCCACCCGATGTTGCAACATCATCTCCAAAGCTGCACCTTGAAAGGGCAGTCGACCTGCCAGCCACTCATATGCCATGACCGCTAAGGCGTACTGGTCACTGGCTGGACATGGCCTGCCTCGACTCTGCTCAGGGGCCATATATGCCGGTGTTCCTGGCGTCGGCATGCTCATCAAGGAACTCTGCTCGAGCACTTTGGCTATCCCAAAGTCACTGAGCAGCAGCGTCCCATCAGCCCGCAAGAGAACATTCTCTGGCTTCACATCCCGATGAATCACACGGTGATCATGGGCATACTGTAGAGCAGAAGCCAATTGGCGTAGATAGCGATCGAGCATCTCATATGGGAGTTTCGTTCCTTTGGAGCAATGCTGCCGGAGTGTCCCCCCTTGAGCATATTCCATCACCAAGTACGCAGTATTGTCACGCATGAGACCAAAGTCGAGCAGGAGGACAATATGTGGATGGCAGAGGCGGATCATGCGTGCTTCCTTGAGAAACGCTTTGAAATCCTGGGGATCCGTCAGATGAGATCGAAGCAGTTTGACCGCAGCCTGAGAGTGATGATGAAGATGTTCAGCCAGATAGACCACTCCAAAGCTGCCTTTTCCGAGTTGACGGAGCAGACGGTACTCGCCAACCAGCTGATCCAGATGGTTCTCGTGCTCTGCCATCACAGCTTCTCCTTGCTCTGCATGCATTTCAATAATTGAGACCTCAATCAGAAAGGCTCGTACGATGCAGTATAGAAGTATCGGGCACAGAGGTCAAGTGATATACTTCACATTTGGTCTTCTGATGGTGGGAGATGAGCTGTTCATACCTGCTTGCGCAACATCACTTGCGTATCAGCAGCATCGGTCAGGGACCGTGCAAAAATACCTTCCCTCAGTTTGCAGGAAGCCAATGGAGCACAGATCGGGAGGGTATTTCTGCATATCCCAGATCCAGTCCGTTGCGTACGTGCACCTTTCACTACAGAAGCCAGAGAATTTGTCAAGCCCTGCAGAAAGATGAATCTGTTCAGAGTTGCCCTTCCCAAGGCATGGCTTGAGAGACAGGAGGCTACACAAAGTCAGCAAAAATCTGGTAGAATAGGGATATGGAAGAAGAGCTGAAGCGACTGCAAATGGAGAACCAAGAACTGCGAGAGCAAGTGAAAGACTTGCTAGGACTGCGAGAGCAAAACCAAAGCTTGCAAGAACAGGTCAAAGATCTGCAAGGGCAGTTGAGTGTGGCTCTCTGGCAAATAGAGGAGCTGAAAAAGCAAACGAAAGACCCGCCAGCTTTCGTGAAAGCGAATGTGAGCAAGCCGAAGAAAGAGGGGCCACGAAAGAAGCGTGCAAAAGAGCAGAATGGAGCCCGTAAACGGGAGGCCCCCACACACATCGAGGAACACCTGATCCGAACTTGCCCGGATTGCCAGGGAGATCTCAGTGGGATCAGCATTTCACGTCGCCGTCAAATTATCGAGTTGCCACCGCCACCACCAGTCGAAGTCAGGGAATACCGGGTGTACAAAGGGTGGTGTGCTTCGTGTCAAAAATGGCACGAAGCCCCATTTGACCTGCCACCAGGACAAGTGATGGGACAGGGAAGACTGGGTGTGCGAATAAGCACAGTGATCGCCTACTTACGCACGGTGATGCGTCTGCCCATCCGGCAAGTGCAGTCCTATCTGCAAACGCTGCATGGGCTGCCGGTAAGTGTGGGAGAAATCGTGGAGATCCAACACCGCATGAGAAAGCAGACCGTGGGGGCAGTCCAACAGCTCAAAGCCCAAGTGCGTGCCAGCCCCGCCACGCAAGCCGATGAAACGAGCTGGCGAGAAAATGGCAAGAACGGATATGTCTGGAGCGTGAATACTCCAACCATCCGCTATTATGAGTATCACCAGTCAAGAGCCGGAAAAGTCGTGAAAGAGTTGTTGGGAGAAACCTACGAAGGGGTGTTAGGTTCCGACTTTTACGCAGGCTATAATGTCCATCTGGGATTGCATCAAAGATGTTGGGTCCATTTCCTGCGAGATATCCATGAACTGAAGAAGCGCCATCCCAACAATGAAGAACTGCTCACTTGGAGCAAAGACGTCAAAGAGATCTATGATCGGGCCGTGGCCTATACAGGTCCTGACCTCGCTTTACCTGTGGCCAAACAGCAGGCAGCACGGCGGGTGCAGCAACGTGCCTTTGAGCAGGAACTCTGGGCCGTGTGTGCTCCGTATGCACATACCAAGACCCCAATGCATACCTTGTGTGAACGGGTCGAACGCTTTCTGCCAGAACTCTTTGTCTTCGTGGCCATCCCAGGCGTACCTGCCCACAATAATCTGGCTGAACGCAGTGTGCGCCCCCTCGTCATTGCACGCAAAATCAGCGGGGGGACTCGCAGTCCACAGGGCTCCCAGACTCGCATGGCTCTTTTCAGTCTCTTCAGTACTTGGATTGCCCAAGGACTCGATCCCTTCTCTCAATGTCTCTCTTTGCTCTCCCAGCCTTCTCTTTAGCCCTTTTTTTACAAGGGTTATTCTGAACAGATTCAGAAAGATGATAGTTTTGGTGCTCCTCGTCGGGCCTGAACATATTCGATGAGTTTTTTGATAGTCTGAGGGTCATAAAGCTCAAGAACGCTGAGTACGGCAAGCATGAACTCAATTTCTGTGGAATTATCGGCATGACCGTTTGCAAATTCCAGGAACTTATCCTTGTCCAAAACTAATCTAATGGTCAATTCGCTTGACCCCGTTCGGCCAGCATCCAACTTCCACGGTTCTGCTATGGGGTCGAGATGTTTTAGGTGCCCAAACTCATCTGTGGCAAGCAGTTCTTTCGAATAAACCACAAGTTTGAGTTTGGCAAACGGAACAAGGGCTTGGATGCCTGTTTCTTTAGTAGCTCTAGTTAAGTAATCTACGCTTATTTGTAATAGCAAGTCAGTGGTCTTCATAACCGCTGCATCTCTCTTCGTGAGATGCAGCGGCGACAGGGCAAAGAAATCTACCCTATTAAGACTTTGTTGGCCAATGACACCAGGAATCGCAGAGAGATCATGCAGCCGCCAGAGATTGGAAACGCGGGTGCAAAGCCAAACGCGTGAAGTTGGAGCGACGTGTCTTGCCACGAGGAGTCTGGGTGAGAACCGCATCAATGCGCACCAGATTGATTGCGACGGCAGTGAACACATGTTCTAAATGCGTTTTGTGCAAGCCATCATAGCGTGCGCGTCGCATCCCCATACCTCGTACCGCTTGGGAAAGCGTCCCCTCGATGCCAGCTCTGGTCTGATATTCTTGGCGAAAGGCTGGTGTGTCTTGTTCTTGTCTGCGTGCCTGCAAGGCCTCATGAGCAGCTTGCGAACGCACATGCAACACTCGACCAGTGGTTGCAGACTTCGTGCAGTCGCTGCGTACTGGACAAAGAGCACACGTCTCTTTAGGAAAAACGACTTCTACTCGTTCTCCAGCCAGACGAAAGCTCTGACTGGTTTGGCCCTGCGGGCAGGTGGCGCGTTCTGCTTGCCAGTCAAGGTGGAAACTCCCCACGTCAAAGCCTTTGCCTGCTTTGGCTTGCCAACTGTTGTCTGATAAGACAGGACCGAGCAAAGAGATGCTATAGTTCTCTTTGCTGCTTACCAATAAATCCGCATCGACGTAGCCTGTATCCACGATCTGTTCATCAGGCAAGAGCTGATGCTGGGCGAGATTCTCTTGAATCGTCTGTGTCATTTCCACATCTTGCACATTGGCCACCGTTGTCTCCACTTGGACAATAAGCTGGGGCAGGACTTGTCCCTGGGCATCCTCGCCTCTCTCCAATGCGCACGTCTCAGTTAGATGAACTTTGTATCCAAACCAGGTGGTTTCTCTCTTTTTACCTGTTCGTGCTTCGGGATCATAGGGAGAACGGATAATACCCTCATCTGCGCTTGCTTGCGGGCCTGCGCGCCATTTCACCTTTCCATCGGACATATCGTAATACTGCTGCCACATCTGCCTGAGCAATTGCACGCTTTCAACCTCTTTCAGTTCACCGGGGGATTGGGGCCGCTCGAGCGCTTGCAACAGATGCATCCCGTCTTCTCCTATCTGCTGAGCCAATGCGAGGCGCTGGTTTTCCGCTTTGGGCAAGCGATAGTTCTCGACACGGTGGCTGTACCGCTCAAACCAATCCGAGGTGATCTGCTCAACGAGCCAATCAGGGGCAAGCGCCGCAAGCTCATCGAGAGCTGCTCGCAGCGTTTCTCCGACACATTCTAGATTGGAGAGGGAACGCACACGTGCTAGCACATGAGTCGAATCGGTGCGTTGCTTGCCGCCTGCTTTGAGCCAGCCTTGCTGCTTACAAACCTCCAAGAGTCGATCCAACAAGAGCGTCTCAGACTCCCTGTCCACCAGACGCTGACGAAATTCCGACAAGATCGAGAAATCAAAACCCGGATCTGTCAGTTCCAAGCCTAACGCATACTTCCAATCGATGCGCTCCCGAACGGCATTGGCTGCTTGTCGATCGGTCAGACCTTCGGTATACTGCAACACCGTGATCAAGGCCAATCGCCAGGGTTCGTAGGCAGGCTGCCCCTCTACTGGATACAGAGAGACAAAGTGCTCATCTTGATACAATTCCCTCAACGCATCACGCAAGCGCATAGCGAGCGTTCCTTTGGGACAAGCTGCACAGGCAACACGGACGGTTTCTTCTGGGATACTTCCCAGTTCTCGGGCATACATTGACATTCGCTTTCCTCCTCAACAAGGCTGTTCTTCGCTGCTTTTTGCCCTCCATTGTACCACTCTTCTATTTCTTTCATTGACCAACAAAGTCTATTAAGGCGGGTATAGAGGGTATTCTGAAATTTATCCTTGCGGCGATAAATCCTTACATACGTTTTCTGGTCATCAACGCTCCACGTCATAGGATCATCTCCGCCCCAGCCTACGCGTGGATGCTGCCGCCAGAATCGTTTTAATTTATCGAATCTATAGTCACCGCCCATACCGCTCTCGAGGTAAATCAAATCAGGGCTATTAGCGCCGCTCACAAGGGTGCCAGAAGCGTATCTAAAAGCAGCATATTTATCGATTTCTCTTGAAAAAGGCATCTCGATGCTTGCTAGTCTGTTTTTGTATTCAAGATAGTCGGCATATTCCTGTAAGTCCTCAAGGTCGTCAAAAATAGAAAGAAACTCATCGCCTAATATTAGGCGTATGTTGTCCTCATGCGAAAACCTATAGGCAGTAAACTCCACAGAAAAAGAAGGCGCAACAATCAATACTGAGGCCGATAGTTGCCTGTCATCGGATGTGCGCCATTCAATGATTTTCATCTTAAGGACGTCAAAAAGCCTGTATGAGTTCTTGCTTAGCGATTTAATGTCTGCCTCTGCCTTTTTGTAGATTTCGTCAAATTTGCAGCGTATGCGAATAATAGGCTGAGCTACATGGACAAGTATAAGTTGATCGCCAGCTACGAAGGCAGCAGCGTAGCTCAAGCTATCTGTCTGTGATGCCGCATCAACTACGAATGGACCAATAACTCCTCTGAAGCGATCATCAAGGAACCTATAAATAGCTGTATTGAGTTCGGCCAAATCAAATTCAATGTTATATTTCTCAAGAAGATCGTTAATGCTCGTGAGCAATACGGTATTTATTCTCCTTGCATTAGCGAGGTAAAGCTTATTATTCGCTGATAAAAATATATAAGGGGTAGCTCTACCTTGCATGAAGAGGTCGGGCATCTTAGAGAATTCAATAGTCTGCTCTTGAATGGGCACAGTGTATGTATCAAGAAAATCCTTCCCTAGCCGTTCTCTGAGAGTTTTGTTGAGGATGGTATAAGCCGCTCTAGCTGTAGTCCAGAATTGTCTGGTCGCTGGTCCAAAGTCGTCTGGTTTAATCTTTTCTCTCGGCTTATCTCTTGGTATGAGGCTTATAATCGTATTCTGAATATCAAGCACACCTCGCAACATGACTCTTTTGAGCGTTTTCAATTTGTTGACCTTTCCCTCAGTAATACCTTGGCTCCAGGACAGGCGCAGAGCTGCATGGACGGCATCATAGTCTCGCTCGACCCCATTGACGAAGCTTCTCAATTCTGGAATGCCGGATCTCTCCGCTTGCACCATCCAAGAACGCAGATCCTGGTGCTCGCGCTCACGCACTATCTTAAGGAAGGCTTGCAGCAAGGCATAGAGAGTCTCTACCTGCGGTGAGAGGCTCAGCAACTGATCAAGCTTGGTTTGCTCTTCCTGGTTGAGGTCCTCCCGCTTGCGCGAGAGCAGCCAGCGCAATGCACGTGGGGAGAGAGCTTGTGCACGGTCTTTGCGTGAGCGAGCGGGAGTGCCATCCGCCGTAGTGGTACGCAGATGAGCGATATAGGCCCGCACCAGTGATGCACTGCCCGGATATCCACGCTCACGGATCTCGCGGTGAAGCTGGGCAGCGTTGCGCTCCCCCTGACCCCATCGTTGGAGCAGATAGTCTTCATAGGGATCAAGCCGACTCTCACGTAATGGACGCGGTGTAGGGTGCGGCGGCTCTGGTGCTTGTCGGAAGTAAATGAAATCTGGGAGTCTCTCTGTGAACACTTTACGAGAACAGTCAAGGTTTCGACAAAAAAACTTTCAGACTCTCAATACCAATCGAATGGGACGACCGACGCAGGGCAGATCCTGAGGATGCCTGCGATAAAAGCTATGGATAGCAGCAGAACAGATTCGAACCATTCGGGTCATTGCCAACCCGGAGAAACTCGCACGGGTCTGAGATACATGCAGCCTTAAAGGGACGTGTATCGTGCATACTAACACGATGGATATCTGAATGGTGCGAACAAAAGCATTGGTGAGCCTGGTGGCGATTGCAACGGCACTGGGAGGTGCATGAGCCGATCTGGTAATTCCCGCCACTGCCAAGCAGCATAGGCACAATCTGCTCTGGCCGCCACATGCCAAGTTTCATAATAGTCAAACGATCTTTTCTTGGGACTGCTCACGCTGTGGCTCCTATGGTACCTTGGGATGATCAACGGGTCCCGTTTCATCTTGGCATAGGATGAACCAGAACAGAGGCCATTTCATCGTCGTCCTTGCAGCTTTGCCATACAATAGAAATTGATATATGAGAGATGCTGCAAGGCTTGTGGCCACTTCTGCCGACTGCTCATCTGCAATGGGATACCCGACGTTCGACACGCTCAAGCCAGGCAGATGAGTCCCACTCTCGATCAGTGCAAAACGCCGTGGCCAGAAACCCTGCCGAAAGCCTGTCGGCTGGACCTTTGCGTGAGGAAATGCCCTCAGATGATCTGAGAGGAAGAAGAGTACGACAATGCATCCGAGAAAATCGCCGTTGATTGTCCATCAAGAGCACCCATTCAACGCTGAACCACCAGGGGACCTCTTGCGTCAATCCTTTCTCACACCGCAGGAGCATTTCTTTATACGCACGCATGGTTCCATTCCGGCTGTGGACCCGACAAGCTACCGCCTTCTTCTCACTGGTCTGGTCCGGCGAAAACGAGAACTCTCGTTGGACGAACTTCGATCGATGTCTGCTGGGCATACTGTAACGGCAACACTTGAGTGTGCGGGGAACCGCAGGGATGAACTCATGGCAGTCAAGCCTATTCTCGGAGAAGTTCCCTGGAGAGCGGACGTCATCGGGACGGCAAAATGGCGAGGCGTTCCCTTACAAGAGGTACTGCAGGCTGTCGGAGTGCAAGCAGATGCCCGGTACGTCGCTTTTACCAGTCTCGATGAAACGCAATTTGAGGGAGAACAGGTGCATTTTGGAAGCTCCATCGCGCTGGAGAAGGCCTTCTCTCCAGATGTGCTTCTGGCCTATGAGATGAATGATGAGCCACTGGCTCCAGAACATGGGTTTCCTCTGCGTGTCATCGTGCCGGGCTATATCGGCGCCAGGAGCGTCAAGTGGCTGCGCGAAATCACGCTTGAGGAGCACCCATCGACCAATCCTTACCAAGCTCGTGATTATAAGATCTTCCCTGCAGAGATGACCGCGAAAACAGTCGATTGGAGTCGCGGAAAGACCATAGAAGATCTGATACTCAATACGGTCATCACGACACCGCAAGAAGGTGAGACCGTAGCGGCAGGACCAACTCGTATCCAAGGCTATGTCATAACCGGCGAAGGAGTTCCTGTTGAGCGGGTCGAACTCTCTGTCGATGGAGCAAAGACCTGGACGACAGCCACCATCGGTGAGCGTGCTGGTCCTTATGTCTGGTGCTTTTGGGAGGTGACAGTAGCCCTTTCCCCTGGCGACTGCCAGATGATCGTACGAGCATGGGACGCATCCAGGCAGACACAGCCAGAGGACGTGAGACCACTCTGGAACTTCAAGGGCTACATGAACAACGCCTGGCATCGAGTGACAATCCATGTTTCCTAAGTGTGTCGTTTGCAGGTGATGAACCATCACGTTTGCGCAAGGCCGGGGTGCAGCCTGGAAGGCTTTCTTTATGATCCAGCAAGAAGAGAATGTCATGAAGACTCCAAATGGGCAGCATGTGCCAACCTCCAAACAGGTTACGACAAGCAAGAAGGTCACTGATCATTTAGCCAATGAGCGTACCTTTCTCGCCTGGATACGTACCGGTCTGGCAACGATCACCTTTGGTTTTGTCGTCGAGCGCTTTGGACTGCTCCTGCGTGAATTAGGCTTCAAAGGCAACACGACCGGAATCCCTTCCCACCTTTCCTCTTTCTTTGGCGTCAGCTTGACAGTCCTAGGCGTGATCATGATGATGGTAGCCCTGCTGCAATTCCTGCAGAATCGTCTGAGCATCGACGCAGAACGTTTCCATCCTTCTGCCAGTTTTCCCATCATTTTAGCGATTTTGGCAAGTCTTGTTGGCGTTCTGCTGGCTCTCTACCTGTTTCTCACCGGGTAATCCTCGCGCAGGGTACCATCAGGGTTTCTGGCCACTGGGTTTCCAGAGCAGGCACTCCTTGTTTACGATGCGATTTATGTGGGCATGGTATGTATGCAGCAACAAGGAGGAACCCGTGAACCGATGACAGTACCTAGTCAAATGGAAGTCCCTCTAGATTCGAGGTAGCAGTGAGCACTCCCTTGCCTGCCTGCAATGAGGTACTTCGTTGTCTTGCGGATAGGTGTTATCCTGCTCTTCTACTGATGGTTGGTTTCTTCTAGCCGCATCTGAGATGAGACACAGGTATGTCCTTCTCTTTACCACATCCCGAAAAGCCAGCATGTTCCGACGGTGACACTGATAGCAAGGAACATTCCAGCAAGTGCTTGCAAAGGCGTATGAGCGCCGATACGCCAGCGTGCCCAAGCCACAAGAGGAACCAGAGGAGCAAGAAGAACGGCGAGTGATCCAAACAAGATCCAGAGAATCATCACCGCTCCGGCCATCCCGACAAGGTGGAAGCTGATTTTCCAGTATCTTGTTATTCCTGTCGCGATGGTACAAACGGTCAGCACTGCTGTCACCGTTGCAAGAAGAGGGCGTGATGCATGCAAAAGCAGTAAGAGGACAAAGACGAAGCTCACGCATCCAAGAGCAAACAACAAGGGCATCAATCGTTGCTCGCGAATGCTCACATGGTGATCACTGAAATAGCCAAGGCGTACGCCACGAAGGATAAAGATCAAGGGCGCAGCAGAGATACCGACGGCCACCACCCACCAGAGGAGGGCTTGCATGACATTTGGCGCGGTATAGAGAGCGATGACGAAGAAGATTGGGGGAGCGACAAAAATGGGGTTCGCTACCTCAGAAATGAGGCGTGCGAATTGCAACTGGGACCCTTCAGATGTCCTCAAAAAATGTTTCTTCTCTCCAGCTTTTTTCATGCTCTGTTCCGTAACTGCCTTTTCAAATAGTAAAGAGGGGATAGAGTGTGCTTCTTGCTCTGCACGTTCATTTGGGACGACTTCGTATCTGCTCCCTCAACACTTCATCATGCTCTAGTATACTGCAATTTGATTTCCTGATCCATCCCATATGGGAATCATACACTTCTTCTGAGGAAAAGTGGTCGGTTCATCCAGCTTGGAGTGGATCTCACACATCATCATGGCATACGGTCACTTCAATGGATGTGTGGTCAAGCGTCTTCTGTGCTTTGCAGCTCTCTCATTTTGCCAGCCGGGTGCCAACGAAGCCCCTGAAGGTGTGTAGCCTGATGTGCTCGACCTCACGTAGCCCTGCATATGATTATGCTCAGCCAAAGAGGGAGTGGCGAAGAGGTGACTTCACAGATACGTATTTTACACAGGAATGTAAGTAATAAATCTTTTAAAAAAATATACTTTCTAATATTTTACCATAGAGTTACCCAGCGTTCATTTCTCCTCTGCTACAACTGTACGCCTCCTTGAGAAAGGTGAGCAATGGACAGCCTTCTCAAGCTCTCCTCACCATTCATACGAACTCTCATCCTTCCTCCTCAATGGCTCCTAACGACCTGAGTGTGGCTTTTTGTACTTCTGTCAATCCTCTTACTTGAGTAATATTCATTCGTTCGTAAGGTCTGTCGCTTCTCAACTAAGAGATCAGCAGACCCAGAACGCTCATCACGAAACCAACAACAATAGAGATGATCGTCAAGGTATTGAGAACCTGGGTCATTCCTTGCCGCTGCAAGATCAGAAGTGTCAGAATGACAAAGGCAAGAATAGCCATCACCCCAAGGCTCACCATGATTCCTATGGACCATGCAAACCGCTTGCGCTTCGGAGTTCTCTCGACTGGTGAACTCTGCAATTGGGGGACCATCTTCCTCGTTTTCCTCTTGAAAGAGATACAGAAGCCTTTTCTAAGAGTATATCATGAAATGACTGACACGGATAGATGTGAGCATGACACAAATCGGAAGGTACCTCAAGCAGCAGAGAGAGTGCTCAAGGTCCAAGGGGATGGGCCTCTCTGCAAATGCATGCCCTTTTGCCCTGTTGATTGCTCGTGTTGTGATATGGCTTCATCAGGTTTGCTACCCAGATCAGTGGACGGCTTGGCGCTTATTGTCTCCAACGGGCAGAGTGTCAGGTTGGTCCGATTCGCGGTAGAGAATCCGGAAATGTTGACGGGCGTGGTAGAGGCGCATCCTGACCGCCAGGAGGGGGCAGTGCCATCAGGAAAGACCCACCCACGCTCAGTGTCAATCTGATTGAAGCTTCTGCGCCCCATGATGACTGCGCCGCAATCATTGAGCTGATTACCCACAACTTCATGGAAATGTTCCATGGTACTTCCCATCCATGCGAATACCTGTGATACATTATCATGCTTATCAGCGATAAAACCATCCAGTGAGACCGAAAGACCAAACAGGACTTTTCCCATGGTGTTCTCCTTCTCTTCAAGAGATGATGATCATTTGCAAGTGATGACACACTCCTCTTCCAAAATAGGAGAGCAAAAGCGGAAATGACAAGCAAAAAACGGCAGACTCGGCAGGAATGTGAAAGACCTTCTTCGATTTGAGACCAGCCTGTATAGAAGTCATTCACCTTTTGAGAAAGGCTTTTGAAAATCATGTCCGAAACGGCTTTGCTGTTACCAATAAACTGTCTCACTCCTTTAGCCCATTTCTTTCTGTTCCATGAGAGTAAGGAGTTTTTGCGTGGTCGTGTAATTCCTGATCGTCATATCCTGAGAGATTTTTTTGCTGACCAGCTTTCTCAACGCGCTTGTGGTCAAACCGCTGAGCCTCATCGAGAGATAGAGAACACCGTGTCCAACAGTGACAACATCTATTCCTTCTTTTAGCACAATTTCTTGCCATGCTTCATGTGCTGTAACAGGCTCTTTGATGAAAGCGATATTGCACCTCAAATCTGTCTTTGTGTTCCAATCATCAGGAGCTTCTTCCACCACTTTTTGTATTTCTGCGTAGGATCTGAGCACAATTCGTGCGAGATAATTGAACGTCTGTGATAGGCTCTCTTCAATCTCTCTCGTGAGCCTTTCTCTGTTTTCATCCTCGGACTCAAAAATGACATTTCCGCTTTGGATGTAGGTCATGACCTGCTGAAACCCGCCCACTTCAAAGCAAGCCCAAAGCTGCTCCATCTTGATCCTATTGTTGCCGCCGACATTGATTGCTCGCAGTAATGCGACATATTTCATCACCATTCCTCACTGAGTTTGTGGGTATCAGGCTCGGGAGTGGATGAACCAGAACCCGAGCCCGTTGGCTTCTCGCTTCCTCTATGAGGAGGAGATATGGCTCCTCAAGGATTATGAGTTCATCGCCTGCTTGTTGTCAAGGAAGGGAGCAAGAACTGGCAGCAGTAGATCAGCTCGCAAAACAATAGTGTAATGGGTGGCCCCAGGCAAGATGGCCAGTTGTGATGGGATGAGATGTTGCCCATTCCAGCCAGCATCCTTGAGCCCGCCACCCAAGAGGGTGAAAAACTCGACGGCATGCGATGGAGGAAGACCATCCGAGTCGCCAGCGATAATGAGGGTGGGAGTGCTCAAAGCGGCAACCTGCTCGGTCCAATCATAGTCCTGACTCATGGCTTCTTTCATGGTAGCGACTAATCTGGGAAAATCTTCTGGCTTTGGCGCAACACGCCTATAGACCTCATAGATGGGAGTATTCAGAAAGACCTCAGGGGCAATGGTTGTCAGTGTGTATGAAAAAGTTGTAGGTAGGGCTAGGCAAAGGAGAAAAAAGGGAGTAACCTCATGGGTAAGGCTAGGTTTGAACCGAGCCAAAGACCCCATTTTGAGAAAAGAGAGGACCTCCCTTAATGGAAACGAACGAGATAGCTATCCAGTACCAAGGAGCAGAAAAAGAATTGCTGAAATTAATAGTAGCAGTGGAAGGGATAGAAGAAGGAGATTTCAAAGCACTGGAAGAGAAGATTTATCCAGGACTCTTCCAAATAGGAAGGAGATTAATGGAAGGGAGGATGAATAAGAAAAAAGAGTCAGAGCCAGTTCCAACCAAAATAGAAGGAAAATGCGGACATGTACAAAAGTTGGTAGGATATCGCACAAAAAAGCTTTTAACCCTATTCGGCGAGTTAGAGTTGAAGAGGGCGTACTATCAGTGCCAAGTGATAGAAGGGCAAAAAGAAGAAGAGGCGACCCAAAAGTGTTCCCATGGAAAGGCCCCAGCTGATGAGCTATGGGGGATACAAGGGACAAGGACAAGCCCAGGAGTACAACAGTATATCAGCTATTTATGCTCCATGTTAACATTTGATGAGGCGGCAGAGGCCTATCGTCGGTTTCTTCCTGGGAAGATGTCAGCACGACAAGCGCTGAACTTGTCAAGACCAGTAGGGAGGGCATTAGCGGAGAAAGAAGATGAAGAGGTGAGAG
>Ga0207416_1001705_pt1 | contig 27227 bp, 28 predicted proteins | sample PaiPotPPM11metaG_FD_184107 | JGI IMG/M metagenome (GOLD analysis project Ga0207416, IMG submission 184107) | Iron sulfur acid spring bacterial and archeal communities from Banff, Canada, to study Microbial Dark Matter (Phase II) - Paint Pots PPM... ... | reverse complement strand
CCCAGAAACCCCGGATCCGCGTCCATATCAGAATCCTGCCACACGACACGCCGAGAACTCACTTTATTTTGACGTGTTGCCATATCGCCAATTTTGACCCGCGATCATGCCAGGACGGCGCAACTTAGGGTAGTTTGTTCGATTTTATTAGGCCGGAATGGGGGTCGTCACTGCCGTTTCCCTCGCTTGACCCTCAATCTTGGGCCGAGACCCCGTCCGACCCTCGAGTGAATCGCGACTCTTGCCCGGATACGGCATTATTGCGAGCGTGGATCGGCGGTTGCGTTTGCTGGCGAGGCTTTCGCCCTGTGCGGTCTGTTGCTCGTGCCGTGGATCTGGGTGCTGATCGAGCAACTGCACGGCCAGACGGGCAAGCGGAGCTTCGACTCCTCCTGGGTGGGCTCCTCCCAGCCGGCGGCCGTGATGGTGCCCCAGGTGCTGTCGATCATCCAGGTCACCTTTCCCGAGCGGGAACGCCCCGCCGCGCTCGGCGCCTACAGGGTCGCGCCCGCCGAGCAGGACATCCTGGTGCGCGGGTTCTTGCGGTGCTTCGACGCCCGGTTCGCGACGACGGACATCACCGCCACGCCGGCCGCCTGCCAGGCGCGGCAGTACGATCCGGCCGTCGCGAGCGTCATCGCCGACGCGTCCCGCCAGGCGACGGCCGGCAACTTCGGCTCGGCGATCACGGGCTCCCTGTGGTTCCCGGTAGGCGCGTTCGGGCTTACCGCGCTGCTGCTCCTGCTGCTGCCGAGCCGGCGGGTGCGGTCGTTACCGTGATCCATTCCATCAGCGGCAGGAGCAAGTCGGCCAGTTCCCGGCCGCGGCTGGTCAGGCTGTAGTCGACCCGGGGCGGGATCACCGGGTGGGCCTCGCGCAAGACCAGTCCGTCGGCCTCCAGCGTGCGGAGTGTCTGGGCGAGCATCTTCTCGGTCACGCCGGTGAGCCAGCGCCGCAGCTCGCCCCACCGCATCGAGCCATCCGACAGCGCTACCACGACCAGCACGCCCCAGCGGCTCGTCACGTGGTCAAGCAGCACCCGGCTGGGGCAGTTCGGGTCGAACACGCCGCCGGACCGGTTCCCGTCGACGATGCCCCGTGCCTTGATACTTTCTTTCATACCAGTACCTTACTTTATAGTGCGTACCATCGGTCAGGAATGGTAAGCGGCGCGGGTCAGTTGACGCGAAAGCCCAGCTCAACGACCTGCAAGGAGCCATCCCATGTCCCTGATCATCGTCGGCGCTACCGGTCAGCTCGGCCGCCTCACCGTCGAGAACCTGCTCGAACGCGGCGTGCCCGCCCGCGAGGTCATCGCAACCGGCCGTAACCTGGCGCGGCTCAAGGACCTGGCCGACCGCGGCGTCACCGTGCGTGCGGCCGACTACGACGATCCGGCGTCGCTGCGGGCGGCGTTTGTCGGCGCCACGCGGCTGCTGCTCGTTTCGAGCGGCCCCGGCGACACGCGGGTCGACCAGCACCGCAACGCGGTCGAGGCCGCCCGCGACGCCGGGGTCAGCCTGCTCGCCTACACCAGCATCGTGAACGCGCCCGCCAGCAGCCTGCTCATCGCCCACGACCATCAGGCCACCGAGGCGCTGCTCGCCGCCAGCGGCGTGCCGTTCGTCACGCTGCGCAACAGCTGGTACATCGAAAACTACACGGCCCGCCTGGCGGACATCCTCGAGCAGGGCGCGCTGACCGGCAGCGCCGGCGACGGCCGGGTCAGCGGCGCCACCCGCGCCGACTACGCGGAGGCAGCCGCCGCGGTGCTCACTGGCGACGGGCACGAGAACCGGGCCTACGAACTCGGCGGAGACACCGCGTTCACCCTCGCCGAGCTGGCCGCCGAGATCACGGTGCAATCCGGCACCGAGGTACGGTACACCGACATGCCGCAAGCGGAGTATGTCAGCGTCCTGACGTTGCACGGCCTGCCGCCGGCGCACGCGGAGATCCTCGCCGACGCCGACCGGGGCCTGCGGGCCGGTGAACTGCGCACCGACAGCGGCGACCTGCGCCGCCTGCTCGGGCGGCCCACCACTCCCCTGGCCGACGCGATCGCCGCCGCGCTGCCCGCCCGTACCGTCTGAGACGTGGTCCGGGCGAGGCGCGAAGTCGCCGGGTGTCGGCATCATGGTGCCGGGCGCTGGCACGAAAACCGGTAGCTGCCGGTGGAACTGGTCTGATGGGATGCCGTCGTGACGGGTTGCCACTTGAGCGGAACCGAGCTGGCCCTGGGGTTCTTTACCGAGGCGGTGGAGCCGCTGCTGAGCCGGGTCGTGCCGGAGTTGAGGTATGCCGCGGCCCGGCTGGGGTCGGGATCGGACGTCCTCGGCCTGGATAACGAGATGAGTCGCGACCACGACTGGGGGTGCCGGCTGACGCTGCTGGTCGACGAGGACGACCGCGACCGGGTACCGGAGATCAGCGCGATCCTGGAAAAGGAGCTGCCGGAACGGTTCGGGGAGTTCCCGGTGCGGTTCCCGGTCACCTGGGACTCCTCGGTCTCCCACCGGGTCGAGGTCGCCACCGTCGCGGACTTTGCCGCAAGCCGCCTCGGAGTGGACCCCTCCGGAGGGCTGTCGGTACTGGACTGGCTGACGGTGACCGGGCAGAGCGTGCTCGAGGTGACCGCCGGCCCGGTGTTCACCGACCGGACCCGCACCCTGGCGGCGGTCCAGACGCTGCTGGCCTGGTATCCGCCGGACGTCGAACGCCACGTGCTGGCCGCGGGATGGCAACGGCTCTGCCAGCTGTTCCCGATGGTGGGCCGGACCGCCGAAGCGGGCGACGAGCTCGGCTCCCGGCTTCTGAGCACAGGGCTGATCGGTGACCTGGTCTGGCTGGCGTTCGCGCTGTCCCGCCGCTGGGTGCCCTACGCCAAATGGCGCGGCACCGTCTTCCGCTCGCTCCCCGTCGCCGCCAGGCTTGGGCCACTACTCGACGACGCCGCCGGCGCGTCTGGATGGATGGAACGCGAGAACGCTCTGGCCGCCGCTTGCGAGATGCTCCTGGGCATCCAGCGTCAACGAGGGCTGCCAGCACCTGAGGCCGCGGTGATTTCCTTCTTCGACCGGCCCTACCGCACGGTGGACGCGGCGGTGCCGCAAGGGCTTCTCGTGGGGATCACTGACCAAGATGTCGCTCGGCTGCCGCCCATAGTGGGTTCCATCGAGCAGTGGGCCGACTCCACGGACGTCTTGTCGAGCCCGGGCCGCCGGGCAGCCCTGCAGGCGACCTACCGAGGCTGGGCCAATGCGGGGTAAGCAGCTCTGCAGGACCTGAGGCCACCGCCCGCGGAAATGCCGGTTCACTTCGGAGAGCTTTCGTAATAGAATCGTAAATCGTTCCGCAAGACAGGTGAGCGGTATGGGGTTCTTCCGGTACGGCGAACTGCCGCTGGTGCTGCTGGCGCTGCTCCGGCAGAGGCCTATGAACGGCTACGAGATGCTGGGTGAACTCGGGAGGCTTTTCTCGCCCGGATACGCTCCATCGCCGGGCAGTGTCTATCCCGCCGTATCAGCCCTCAGCCGGTCCGGGCTGATCGGCGCCAAAGACGACAACGGAAAGCGGCGGTACGAGCTAACCCCGGCCGGCGGAGAGGCCCTGGCCAGGCGGCAAGCCCAGCTCAGCGCAATCGAGGCCCGCTGCGGCGTCTACCTTCGCGACCATCCCGACGTCGGGGCTGAGCTTCGCCGGCTCGAAACAGCCGTGGCTGCCGTGTCGTCTCGGGTGGAGCCCGCCGCTTTGATACGCATCCTGCGTTCGGCAGCCGGCCAGGTGGAGGCCCTAGGCAACTCCAGGGAGGACCGATGACATCCGGCGAAGACCCCTTCGAAGAAGCCGCTCGCCGTGAGCACGCCGACCGGCTGCACCGGGAAGCGGGGATCGCCGCTGTACGCGGCAGTATCGCGGGGCGAGACAGCAGCGGCATGCTGCCCGGGATCGTGGCATTCCTCGGCCCGTATCTGCTCTGGGCCGCACTGCGCGCCGCGAACCACGCCTGGTCAACTCCAACCATCGGTAAGTCCGTCCTCAACTTCTTCTTCGGATCGGGGATCCCGTTCGCGATCTATACGGCCTGGATGCTCCTCCTGGTGTGGGCCTGGGCCATCACAGTCGCAAGCCTGCACCGGACACCCCGAGCCCGCGGGGGCGGCGCTGCTCGGGGCGGGTGAGGACGGAGACGGCGGTGGCGGCGAAGACGACGGCCATGGCCGCGAGCAGGGCCTGGTAGCCGACGATGGTGATGAGGGCAGCGCCCAGAGCGATGGAGAGGGTCTGCGGGGTGGTGATCAGCACCTCGACGGCCGCGAAGACGCGACCCTGGAGCTGCGGCGGGGTTAGCCGCTGAGCCAGCGTCATCAGGGCGACGACCAGCCAGGGGATGGCGGCGCCGAAGACAACGAGGCCGGCGATGACCAAGGGCAGCAAGGGAAGAATCGTCAGCGCGACACCCGCCGCGGCGGTAAGCATGGCCAGCCCGGCCAGGCGGCCCTCGCCGGCTTTGCGGACCAGCGGGGCGGCGGTGAGCCCGCCGGCGAGCGCGCCGATCCCCTGCACGGCACCAGTGACCCCGATGAAGGCGGCCGGACGGTGCAGCCCGTCGGTGACGATGGCGTAGATGGTGGTCTCGGTGAAGCCGAACACCGTGGTCATGCACGCGCCCGCGACGACGATCTGCCGCAGCTCGGGGGCCTGCCAGATGTGCCGTACCCCGGCGGCCACCTGGCTGGCCCAGCCGCCTTCGGCCGGGTGGGGCGCGGGCTCGCGGACGCGCAGAAGCAGCAGGGAAACGACGGGAAAAGCGAAGGTGGCGGCGTCGACGACCGTGATGACATGCGGGCCGACGGCGACGAACAGGGCGGCGCCGGCGAGCGGTCCGGCGAGCCGCAGCCCTTCCTGTACGGTGCGGAACGCGGCGTTCGCGTCGGCGAGAAGCTCGGCGGGAACGATGATCGTCAGCGACGCCGATTGAGCTGGCCCTATGACCTGGGCGGACACGCCGTAGGCGAACATGACGGCGTCGATCAGCCAGACCTGCCCTCGGCCGTGGACGGCCAGCAGGGACAGCACGGCAACCGCGGTCAGGGCGTTGGCGGCGAGCAGCAGCGACCGACGCCGGACCCGGTCGGCGAGCAGGCCGAAGGCCGGGGCGAGCAGCGACGGGGCGGTGTAGAAGAAGAACACGAGCCCGGCTTGCGCGTTGCTGCCGGTGAGTGACCTGACCCAGACGCCCATGGCCAGCCACAGGCACGAGTCGCCAAACAGCGAGAACACCTGCCCGGTCAGGTAGATCCGGGCATCACGGCGGGCAAGCAGCCGGCGCATGGCCGGTCACGTGCCCGGCTGGCGGAATGGGTAGGCGAACATGAGGAACTCGGTGGGCGCCGACCCCTCCGGGCGGCGTTCCGAGTCGGTGATGCGGTCGCTGTAGCGGTCGAGGATGGTCATGATCTCCTCGTCGACCTGACGCAGTTCGGCGGGGGTGAGGTAGAGCGTCGCCTGGCTGCCTCCGGTGACCTCCTGCCACTCGCGCGGCAGCGACGACCTGGTCGTGTAGAAGGCGTCGAGCCGGGCCAGGTACCGCGCCCGCATCATCGCGTCCAACTCGCGGGCGGCGACCGCGGTGGCCGGGTCGTCGTGAAGGTCCGTGTAGTGCATGCGCGGCGAGACCAGCCGCCACGGCCGGGACCGGCCCGGCGCAGGTCCCGCCTCCTCGACGAACCCGTACTTGGCGAGCTGCCGGAAATGGAACGAGCACGTGTTCGGCGGTTCCCCGATCAGCTCGCCGGCCTGAGTCGCCGTGAGCGGTCCCTCCAGTGACAGCGCCTCGAGCAGCGCCAGCCGCACCGGATGCGTCAGCGCCCGCATTGCCCGCGGGTCGCTCAGGTCCCGCCGCGGAGGAGGCGACTGGCGCTCCTCCTCCGCCGGATCGTTCGCAAGGTTTCTATCGCTAGTCATGTTGCGATAGTAAGCTTGCGAAAGCCGCCCTGGCAACCAGCGCCGCGATCCGGGACCGCGTTGGAGGGACACAGGCCGCTCAGAGCCCTTTCCTGTAACCCGCCCCGCTCGCGCTGTAGCATCGTCCGGTGCCAGACGCGTGGGAGCTGATGAGGAGCGAACGCAAGGGGCGGGTAGGACGGCGGGCCGTCGTCGAGAAGGCCTTCCGGATGCCGGACGGATCCGAAGCCGTGTTCACGGTGACGGGAGACGCCAGCAACCGCGCGGTGGCGTGCGTCGCGCTCACCCCGCGCCGGACTGCCGTACTGGCCGAGCAGTACCGTCCGGGGCCCGAGCGCGTAATGGTGGAACTGCCGGGGGGAGGCGTTGAGGACGGCGAGACGCTCGCCGAGGCCGCCGCCCGCGAGCTCGCCGAGGAGACCGGCTACATGCCGGAGGATCTCATCTACCTCGGTCAAATGTGCTACGACGCCTACTTTGGCGGGTCGCGGAGTTACTTTCTCGCCGTCGGCTGCGAGCGGCAGCAGAACCAGCGGCTCGACCCGGCCGAATTCATCACAGTGCGCGAGGTGGCCCCCGGTGACCTCGTGACGCTGGCGATGACCGGCGCCATGACCGACCCGGGTGGCGTCCTTCTCGCCCTGCCTTACCTCATGGACGACCCTGGCGTGCGACTGGTGTTGACGCGCCTGCCTAGCTAGCTCGAACGCGCTGCATCTTCAACAGAATCATACTGTGTTCACCTATGACTGTCCGCGCTGGCGGGCCCGGGCAGCGCGCAGGTTGACGAGGTTGCCGCAGTCCGCGGTGTTGTGCCAGACGCGGGACTGGTTCTTCGAGCTGTCGTAGAAGACCACCGAGCAGAGAGGGTTCCGGCACGCCTTGAGGCGGGGCCACAGCTCGTGCTGCTGCGCGAGCAAGATGTCGCCGAGCAGGGTTCCGGCGACCTGGCGCCAGCCCTCGCCCTCGGCCGAGAGCGCCAGCCGCCCCGCATCATCGAAGGTCATGCTCCAGCGGAGCTTATCGAGGAGGCCGGACCGGTCCGGCTGGGGCGCCGGCCCGGCCGCCGCTCGGCCGGCTTCGAGCTGAGCCTGCAGCGCTTCGCGCAGTTCGTACAGGGGAGGAAGGTCGTCCGTCGTCAACCGGGGTCTGGCTGGCCACTCAAGCGCGCGCAGCCAGCTATTCGCCGACGCGGGACCCGCCAGCAGGTCGGCCTCGGGCGGGCGTCCGGTGGAGCGGGTATTCAGGAACGACTGCACGCGCCTCAGCAGCACCGGGGCCGGGGCAGCCGCGTAGCGCTCGGTGGCAGGGTCGGACATGCGTGCGAGCGTACCCAGTCCTTCGTAGTAACGCAAGTGTAATGCGTACGCTTAAGTCGCCCGGACGCTCGCACCTTGAGGAACTTCCGGGACCAGAACCGAGCGAGGCGCCTGACCGGAGCGCACACGGCCGACGGATCTCGGTTAGGCCAACAGCTTCATGGCGGCATCGACGAGTTCGTCCTTCAGATCGGCCGGTACTCGACCGCGTCTATTCCTTCGGCGAGGCGGGTGAAGCGGTGCGTCATCTGATGGATGACCGGCCGTTCGGCAAGGTTGTCCTGGCGGCGAGATCGCGATGACAGCTAACGCCAGCCTGCGGACGCGGCGACCGTTCCGGTTGTCTGATTTGTCCCGCATCCCGGCAGGTCAGGCTCATGATCGCGAAGGATTTTCATCTCATTCAATGAAAATCCTTCGCGAAAGGAAAATCCTTCGCGATCATGGCGCGGGCCAGCAGGCGCGCGGCGGTATCAGGCGGCACGCGGCCGTCACTCGCACCGCAGTTTAACGATCTCCTGACTGGCCTCTTCAACTTCGCCGATGGCGGTGAGACCTTCTCGCATTGCCACTGGGCGCAGGACAGCAGGATCGCGATCTCGGGCTCTCGATCGCGACCAGCGGCAGTCAGCCGTCCAGCGACTCCCACTGAAACAGCGCCGCTGGCATCGGAGAGCGGCACCGGGGCGGCGAGGTTGCTGGACGGCCGATAATAAGGCATGCGGGAGAGCTGCGCGGTGCTGGACTGGGCCGGGTCGGGCGCCATGGCGCTTACCGGGCACCCGGAGGCCGCCCCGGTGGCCTCTCCGGCGCCGGCCCTGGCGAGGCTCGGCCAGGTCACCGCCGAGTTCGCCCGGGTGACGGGGGAAATCGGGAAGCAGGTGCGCGCCGACCCGGCGGAGCTGATCGCCGGCCGGGCCGCGCTGGCCGGCTTTACCCGGGGCGGCCAGGTATCCGCCGGGGGATCCAGCTTCCTGCTGCGATCGGCGGACGGCTGGTGCGCCGTCACGCTGAGCCGGACCGACGACGTGGCGGCGGTTCCGGCGATCGTCGGCGCGCTCGGCTTGGACGGGGCGAGCCTGGACGGGGCGGGACTGGACGGGATCGCGACCCGGGCACAGGCGCGCGCCGCGCTGGCGGCCGTGGCCCAAGGCGCGCGGGCGGCGGATCTCGCGGCGGCGGCGCAGTTGCTCGGCGTCCCCGCGGCCGCCCTGCCGGCCGCGCCCCCGCGGGCAACGGGCGCGGAGCCGGCGGCGAGCGCCGCGAGCTGGCCGCCGTGGCGGGCGACGCGGATCGCGGAGCCGGCGGCGGGCGCGGGGCTCGCCGGCGCGGTGGTCGCGGACCTGTCGTCGATGTGGGCCGGCCCGCTCTGTGCGCGGTTGCTCGGGCTGGCCGGCGCGCACGTCATCAAGGTCGAGTCGACGTCTCGGCCGGACGGCGCCCGTTCCGGTAACTCGGAGTTTTTCGACTGGCTGCACGCCGGGCACCGCAGCCTGTCGGCCGACTTCGGCTCCGCGGAGGGGCGGGCCGCGCTCGCGGCGCTGCTTGGCGCCGCGGACGTGGTGATCGAGGCTTCACGGCCGCGCGCGCTCGCGGCCCTCGGCCTGTCCCCGGACATGGCGCCCCACCGGCCGGGTCAGGTCTGGCTCAGCATCACCGGGTACGGGCGGTCCGTGCCCTCGCGGGTTGCGTTCGGTGACGATGCCGCGGTGGCGGGCGGCCTGGTCGGCTGGACTTCTGACGGGTCGTCGCCCGAGCCGGTCTTCTGCGCCGACGCGGTCGCTGACCCGCTGGCCGGCGCCTGCGGGGCGCTCGCGGTCGTGCGGTCGCGGTCGGCCGGCGGCGGTGAGCTGATCGACCTGTCCATGCGGGACGTCGCCGCCGCCTTTGCTTCCGCACGGCAGGACATCGAACCGGACCACGGTCCGCATGAGATCTTCCCCGGCGGCGTCGTGCGGTGCCCCCGGTCGGGCCGCGAGCAGGCCGTCCTGCCGCCCCGCCGCCCCGCACCGCCCGCGGCCGGGCACGCCGCCGAACTCGGCGCGGATACCGGCGCGGTGCTCGCCTGGCTCGCCGGCCGGCCCGCCGCATGCTGATCCGCGACGCATGCGTGTGGCCGCCCGGCGCCCACCTGGGCGCCGAGTCGGCCCTGGCCGGACTCCCCCGTTCCGACGTGCGGCTCGCCGGCGGACTGATCGCCGAGTGCGGGCCGTCGCTGCCGACGGAACCCGGCGAGGAGGTCATCGAGGCGGACGGCGGGGTCCTGCTGCCGGGACTGCACGACCACCACGTGCACCTGCGGGCGCTGGCCGCCGCCGCGGCCAGCGTCAACGTCGGCCCGCCCGGGATCAGGACGCCCGACGAACTGGCCGCGCGGCTGCGCGCGGCGGACGCCGGCCTGCCGCCGGGTGCCTGGCTGCGCGCCGTCGGCTACCACGAGTCGGTCGCCGGAACGCTGGACCGCCACGCCCTGGACCGGCTCCTGCCCCATCGCCCGGTGCGGATGCAGCACCGCACCGGGGCCCTGTGGACGGTCAACTCGCTCGCCGCCGACCGGCTCGGCCTCGACCAGTGCGAAGTCGCGGGCGTGGAACGCGGCGACGCCGGCCAGCCGAACGGGCGGCTGTGGCGGATGGACCGCTGGCTCGCCGAGCGGGTACCGGGCGCGGCCGCCGACCTGGGCGCGCTGAGCCGGAAGGCAGCGTCGCTTGGCATCACCGGCTTCACCGATGCGACTCCCGAGATGACCGAGGACGACCCGGCGTCCCTGGCCGGTGCCCCGATCGCGCAGCGGCTGTGCTGCATGGCGCCGCCGGGGGTCCGCCCACCGGACTCGGTCATCTCCGGTCCGGTCAAGATCATGCTCGACGACACCACCCTGCCGCCACTTGACGAGCTGTCCCGGTGGATCCACCGGGCGCACGCGGCCGGCCGGCCCGCCGCGGTGCACTGCGTGACCCGCGTCCAGCTTGTGCTTACGCTCGCCGCGCTCGACCTCGCGGGGCGGCGGCCCGGTGACCGGATCGAGCACGGGGCGGTCATCGGATCCGATTCCCTGCCCGCTCTTCGCGGCCTGACCGTCGTCACGCAGCCGCACTTCGTCGCCGAACGGGGTGAGCAGTACGCGGCCGACGTCCCGCCGGAGGACCTGGAGGACCTGTGGCGGCTGCGTTCCCTGACCGACGCGGGGGTAGATGTCGCCGCGGGCAGCGACGCACCGTTCGGAGGCGACGATCCCTGGGGCGTGATGCGCGCCGCCGTCCGCCGGGCGGCGCCGTTCCCCCCGGATGAGTCGGTCTCCCCCGCACGGGCACTCGCGCTGTTCCTCGGGGAGCCGGCCGCCCCGGCCGTCCAGCGGCGGGTGGCCGCCGGAGGGCCGGCCGATCTCACGCTGCTGCGCGCCGGCCCCCGTGAGACGCTCGACGCACTTACGCCTGACCTGGTCGCCGCGACGCTCATCGGCGGGGAGTTCGCCTACGTCCGCGGCTAGGGGCCGCCGGGGCGCCGCCGCCGCGGTCGCCGTGCCACACTACCGACGATGGGTCCTTACCTGCCCGCCGACCTGGCGGGACGCCTCGAGCTCGACCTGCGGCCCGACGGGACGCCGGCGAACCCGCTCGTCGTGCTGGAGCTCGACCAGTGGCGGGACGCGCCTCCGGACCTGATCCGTCACGCGGCCCGACTCGTGGCGGACGCGCTGCCGGTCACCGCCGGCTTGCTCACCGGACCGCCGCCCGCCACGCTGCAACCGCTCATCGCCGCGGCGACCCTGACCCTGACCACGGGCACCCTGACCACGGGCGCCCTGGCCACGGGCACCCTGACCACGGGGAACGCCGAGACGCCGCAGACCGTTCAAGCGGGCGACGTTCCCGGAGCGCCCGACCTGGAAGGTGCGCTCGGCAGGCTCCGGGCGGCCGTCGAACGGTCACCGCGGGCCGCGGTCGCCTGCGGACAGCTGCTGCGGCAGACGGCCGCTCTGGATACCGCCGGCGGCCTGGCAGCCGAGGCCGCCGTGTACTCGCTGCTGCTCGGCGGACCGGAGTTCGCGCGCTGGCTCGGCGAGCGCGGCGCACCGCGCCACCGCGAGCCGCCGGCGCAGCCGGTGCTGGCGAGCCGGGACGGCGGGCGGCTCGCGGTCGTGCTCAACGACCCCGCCCGGCGTAACGCGTTCAGCTCGCACTTGCGGGAGGCGCTGCTCGACGTCCTGCTCGTCGCCGAGGCCGACGAGACCGTCGAGTCCGTCGAACTGAGCGGGACGGGCCAGTCCTTCTGCAGCGGCGGAGACCTGGACGAGTTCGGCACTGCCGGCGACCTGGTCGCGGCCTACCTGGTCCGGCTGTCCCGGGCGCCCTGGCGGGTGATCGACCGCATCGCGGCCAAGGTCACCGTAACCGCGCAGGGCGCCTGCATCGGCGCGGGAACGGAGATGACGGCGTACGCCGGACGGGTCATCGCCGCGCCGGACGCCTTCTTCGCCCTCCCCGAGGTCCACATGGGCCTCGTCCCCGGCGCGGGCGGATCGGTCAGCGTGCCCCGCCGCATAGGCCGCTGGCGCGCGGCGTGGCTAATGCTGACCGGCGACCGTATCCCCGCCCCGACCGCGCTGCGCTGGGGACTCGTCGACGAGATCAGGCCGTTAGCGTACGGTGATCACGGCGACCGGGAACTTCCGGTCGGTGTTCTTCTCGTAACCGGCGGCGTCCGGCCAGTACGCGCGCCACACGCCGTACAGCTGTTCCCAGTCGGCGTCCCGTCCGGCCCGGACCACCCGGTAATCGGCCTGGAGCGTGTCCGGGCCGAGTTCGATGGTGACAGGACCGTCAATGGCCTCCAGGTTGGCCACCCACAGCGGGTCCTCGGGCGATCCTCCACCGCTGCCGCAGACAATGTACGAGTCACCGTAGGGCGCCGCGACAAGCGGGTTGACGTACTCCCGGCCGGACTTGCGGCCGCGGGTGTGCAGGAGGAGCGTCGTCTTGCCCTCCCAGTGCCCGCCGAGCACGCCAGCGTTGGACCTGAAGTTCTCGATCGTCGTGTCGTTGAAGGATGCCATGCCTGGGACGTTAGTGCACGGCGCGGATCCGCATCCAGGCAGGGTGGTGTCGGTAACCGAGTCCAGGTTCGTTTGGCTCAGCGCCGGTTCCCGTGCTGGCGGACGATGACGTCCAGCACTTCGGCGGCCCTGGCCTGGCCCACGCGGATGGCTTCCAGCTGGGCGGCCGGCAGCGTGGTCGCCAAGGTCCACGGATTCCGTTCCCGCCGGCCGTTGACCTTGGTCAGCCGGTAGAACACCTGGCCGTCAGCACGCATGATCCACTCCCAGGACATTACCCCGAGCTCGCCTGCGGAACGGGTGCTGACCTGGGCAATTACCTTCGGGGAAAGCAATGCCATCGATAAGCCCTCTCGCCGGGTGACCCCTGGGCGGAAGTCCCGGTTACCCGGGCCCGGTCACGTTGCTCTGACCCGACAGAGGCTACTCCGCAACGCTGCAAAGGATTGCATAACGCGGCCGATGTGTGGTGAACGTCACATTCGATGACTCAATGAAGCGACCCGAATACCCGAGGGCGCCGTGCACGCGCTCCGGAACCGAAATCGGGGCATCGCGGGGGCATTGGAGCCGCTTCCCGGCACCACCGGGGGCGCGAAGGCGGCCCGGACGAGGCATAAGACCAGGTTGTTGCAACCGTTTGCTGCGCCCCAGGTGATGCGTGCCCCCTTCTCCTGGTACCAGGGGCGGCTGGCCGGTGCCACGGCCGGGCAATGGTTCGGGACTCGTGGAACCGCGCTAATGCTGCGTGTCGTAGGCGAAGGACCCGGCCGGGTCGAGCCCGACCTGTACCGCTTCGCCGCGCCGGCGGCGGGTGGTGTCGAAGACCCCGGAGAGCCGCGTGCCGTCGGCAAGCTCGACCACGTGGTCGTAGCCGGGTCCGCGGTACGCGATGTCCGCGACGCGGCCCGGTATCCCGTCGGCGGCAAGCCGGGTGGCCCCGGGGCGAATGAGCACGGTCACGGTGGACCCGGCTGCTGGCGGCACGGACCCCGACGCCAGCACAAGCCCGCTTGGCGTCTCCACCTGCAGAAGGCCGTCGTCTTGCTGCCCGCGGAACCGGCCGCTCAGCTCGCCTGCGATCCCGGTGAACCGGGCGACAAACGGCGTCGCGGGCTCGTGGTACACGGTTTCTGGCGCGTCGCACTGGACGAGCCGTCCCGACTCGAGCACCCCGATGCGGTCGGCGAGCGCAAACGCCTCGGCCTGGTCGTGGGTGATGTAGAGCACCGAGGTGTCGCTTTCCCTGGCGAGCGCCGCGATCTCGGCGCGAAGCCGGACCCGCAGGTCGGCGTCGAGGTGGGAAAGCGGCTCATCGCACAGCAGCACCGCGGGCCTCGCGACCAGCGACCGGGCCAACGCGACCCGCTGCTGTTCCCCGCCCGACAGTTCGGGCGGCCGGCGGTTCGCCAGCCGGGCCAGTCCGACCCGGTCGAGCATTGCCAGGGCCCGCCGCCTGGCTTCGCGGTGTGGCAGCCTAAGCCGTTCCAGCGCATAGGCGACGTTGGCGAGCACGCTGGCCTGCGGCCACAGTGCGTAGTCCTGGAAGACCATCGCCAGGCCCCTGCGCTCGGGTGGGACGTGCCGTTCCCGGTCGCCGACGAGGCGGCCGCCGATTGTGATGCTGCCAGAAGTGGCCCGGTCGATCCCGGCCACCAGCCGCAGGAGGGTGGTCTTGCCCGATCCCGACGGCCCAAGCAGCACCATGAACTGGCCGGCGGTCACCGTCAGGTCGACCCGGTCGAGTGCCGTCGTTGAGCCGAACCGGCGCGTGAGGCCGTTGAGCATCAGTGCATCGGTCGCGGCCTTCGGCGCGGGCGCGCCGGGAGTCTGGACGGGCTGAGATCCCGGGTGCGGGCTCGCCTGTGTCATGATCGTCCGTGTCCGTGCTTCGGGGCGAGTGGAAGCAGCAGGTGCCAGTTCATCGCGGGCACCTGGATTCCCACGGGATCGGTCACGTTCCAGCGGATGAGCGGAACCTCGCGCTCGTGCATGGAGCCGTGCGACCGGTACCCCGGCGGGAGGTCTTCCGTCTCCGCCGCGAGGTCACCGAACACCGACCGGCGGTCCGCGAGCACCGCCAGATCGCCCATCCGGTCCGGGTTGAGATCGAACCTGGCCGCCGCCTCGGCGCGCGGGATCACCGCTTCCACTCCGTCGAGCGCAGCCAGGATCTCGGCCGCCCGGGCCACCTGGTCCCCGTCGGCCCATACCCAGGCACCACCGCCGAGGTCCCGGTGGTGACCGACGATGCCGTCCTTCTCGATCGACAGGGCGCGCGCCCCCCGCACGCCGCGGGCGGTCAGGATCCGGCCGAGGTCAAGAGCGCGGCTTTTAGCGTTCATGCCGTGGTCGGCGGTGAGGAGTACCTCGGCGTCGGGCACGGAGTCAACGACTTCCCTGATGGCGTGGTCGAGTAGCCGCAGGTGCGTGCGAGAGCCGTCCTCCTCGGGTGCCCACATGTGCATCGGGTAGTCCGTGGTGTGCACGTAGAAGGTATCCAGGTCCGGACGGTTGGCCAGCAGCCACGCCAGGCACCGCACGAGCCAGATGTTGACCTCGACCGTGTAGATGTGCGGCGGCGCGCCGAGCGCGGCGGCGATCTCCGGCGGCACCAGGTCGGTGGAGACGACATAGTCGACGCCGGCGCCGAGCAGGCGGCCGGTCTTCCCCTTGACGCTGAGCACGCAGCACCGGCGGCCCCGGGCCGTCCAGGTCTGCAGCAGCGTCGGGGTCGTGAGCATCTGAGCGGAGTCCATGTACCGGTCCTGGCCGGAGGCCGGGTCGAGGTAGGAGTTCCCGGTGATCCCGGTGACCGACGGCGGGGCGGCGCACGCGATCGCGGCGTTGTTCACGTTGGTGACCGTCGGCCACAATCCGTTGACTATCGTGCCGCCCTCGGCGAAGAGCCGGGAAAGGAACGGAGCGGCTCCGTCTTCGAGATAGTCCCAGCCAAGCCCGTCGATCATGAAAACGAGGCGCGGGGAGCGAGTACGGTCCGTGGTCATGCGGTTCCTCCAGTGAGCGTTTCATTTATCAGGAATTCAGTGGCCGCCTCGTCGCGGGCGCGGAGGCGGCCGTGGACCAGCGCGGTCAGCCTCACGATGCCGCTGACCGCGCACAGCACCGCGAACATGACGGCGATGCCGATGACGGTCAGCGCGGTGCCGGTGGCGACCTGTGACTTGAACTGCACGGCGACCGAGACGGCGAGCGGGTCACCGCTGGGGGCGTGCAGGACTTCAGAAAGCGGGAGCTCGAACATGATGACGGCCATCAAGAAGAGCCAGACCGACACGATGGATCGCCACATGACCGGCAGCACCGCCCTGGTCCACGCGCGGACGGCGATCGCGCCGTGCACGCGTCCGGCGTCGTACGCCGACCGGCCCGCCTGGACCAGCGGACCGTGCAGCATGCGGATGGCGATCGGGGAAAACCCGACCACATAGCCCACGAGCAGTAGCCACTGCGTGTCGTAGACCGGGGCGACGCCGTACACCGCCGGCAGGTCGTAGAAGAAGATGAACCCCGCGGCGAGCACGATCGACGGCAGGCCGATCACGGCGACAAGGCCGATGTCGATGAGGGCGGCGACCCTGGGTGTTCCGTGAAACTGCGTCCACAGATTGACCGCCAGCCCCACGACGACCGCCGCCGTCGCTCCCGCGAGGGCGAGCCACAGGGACAGCCAGACGGGGCTGAGCAGGCCGGGGTTAGTGAACAGCTCCCGGTACGCCGCGAACGTGAATCCGGGAGAACTGTCGGCGGCCACCGCGCTGCCCGAGGTCGCGGTCCCGCCGAGCAGCGACGAGACCGCGATCCCGACCGCCGGGCCGATCAGCGTGATGACGAAGAAGGCCGCCGCGGCCGTGGCGGGCAGCCACTGCCGTCCGGGCGGGCGCTCGACGCGGGAGCGCCCGGACTTGCGGTGGATGGCCCGCGCGCCCGGCCCGGCCGGAGGACCCCCGCCGGAGTAGTCCCTGCCGCTGGTGATCCGGCGCTGGAAGAGCAGCAGGATGGCGAAGACCGCGACCAGGCTCCACGAGACCGCGGCGGCAGCCGGGAAGTCGACCGGGATGGCGTCGGTGAAGGTGAAGATCACGTAGGTGATCACCGGGAAGTGAGCGTCCGCCGCCAGCGTGGAGGCCACGCCGAAGTCGCTCACGGTCTCGGCGAAAACCAGCACGAAGCCGGCTAGCAGGGCGGGGGTAAGGCTGGACAGCTGGATCATGACGGTGCGGAAGCGGGACAGGCCGTGTACCCGGGCGGCGTCCCCCAGGTCCCGGCTCAGGGTGCGGACCACGCCGGCTACGGCGAAATAGGCGAAGGCGACGCCGCGCAGGCTAAGGACCAGCATCACCCCGAGGGGTCCCAGCAGAAGATGGTCCAGCGGGCCCGGGTACCAGCCGGTCACGGACTTAATGACCCCCTGCGGAGCGAGGAGGTCCTCGAAGCCGAGCGCGCTGAGGTAGGTAGGGACAAGCAGCAGCAGCCACACTCCCAGCCGCCACGCGCCGGCGCCCGGGATATGTACCCGTTCGCAGAACCAGGCGAGCGCCACCCCGATCGCCAGTGCGATCCCGCTGGCGGCCAGCCCCACCCACAGCGAGTTGCCCAGGGCGGTCATGACAAATCCCTGGTAGGCAGCGCGGAAGGGCGCGACGGTGACCCCTCCCCCGCCCTGCCCGAAGGCGGACGGGAGGAAGGCAAGCAGGAGGAAGCACGCCGCGGGGATCAGCAGCAGCGCGATCAGCAGCCAGTACGGCGCGGCGGCGGCCAGGCGCCGGGCTTCCCCGGTGGGGAGCCGGCGCCAGCCGGGCCGTCCGGTCAGGCCGGGCGGGCCGGTCAGGCCGCGAAGTGGGACGTGAACCACTGGGCGACCGTGTTCTCCTGGGCTCCCCAGGTGACCGGGTTGACCATCTTCGCCGGGATGGCGGACGGCGACGGGACCGCGGGCAGGGGGTTCTCGCCCTGCAGGACCGGCCAGAAGAGGGAGTCACCGTGCGGGTCACCCGAGTGCATGGCCCGCTGCCCGGCGGAGCTGAGCACGAACTGCACGAACTTCTTCGCCTCGGCCTGGACCGCCGGGGATGCCTTGGCGTCGATACCGAGCACGCTGGGGACCGGGGTGACGTACTGCGGGTAGGTCATCTTCATGGCCGGGTTCGTCTGCTCGACGCCGATCCCGTAGCTGCTCTGGGCCACGGCGACGTCGATGGTGCCCTGCTTGATCGCGTTCAGCTCGTCGTCGGGGGCGGAGTAAATCTTGGTTCCGCCCCTCACCAGGCTGGACACGTACGATTCCATCTGGGCGACGCCGCCCATCTGCGCGGCCCACCCGGCCATCAAGGGGTACGCGGGCCCGTCGATCGCCGGGTTCAGGATCCCGAGCTTGGCGCTGTAGGCAGCGGAGAGAAGCTGCGGCCAGGACGTCGGCGGGTTGGGCATCGCCTTGCTGTTGTAGAGGATGGTGGCCGCGATCGTGTAACCCGTCGGAACGTAGCTCCCGTCGGCCGGCAGGAACTCGCTGCCGTGGGTGTTCCACGACGCACTCGGCCGGTAGCCGCGGAGCAGCAGGCCCTGCTGGTCGAGCGAAGACATGGCCATGTCTCCGTCAAACCAGGTCACGCCCCATTGGGGGTTGTTCTTTTCTTGCTCGATTTTCGACACGACAATGCCTGTGTGGGCGTCGTAGACGGAGGTCGGGATGCCGGTGGCCTGCTGGAAGGCCTTCGCCACCGTGGTGTCGTAGCCCTCCGCGGCGTACACGACGAGCGGGACCTTGCCGCCCGTCCCGTTAGCGGAAGGGGATGCCGACGATCCGCAGGCACTGGCGAGCAGCGCCAGCGCTGCGACCGCGGGAGCCGCGAGCCAGGCGCGGCGACGTGTCCACCAATGGCCGCGAGTCGGGGATTTCTTACCAGCGCCGGGCATAGAACATCCTTTCAGCGTGGTTCATCTTTCGAGTGACCGTGGTATAGAGGTATACACATCTTGATGTCTAGTCTGAGAACGGGATCGTGAATAGCGAAACGCGTGGAGATGAACATTCAGGCCGTCCGCTGACGGCCGACGCCGGCCCGGACCGGCCGCAGGGAACGCAGTTCGCGCTGCCGCGCCCGGTGCAGCGGGCCGCCGGGACGGCCGTCTGGCAGCAGCTGCGGGCCGACCTGCTGAGCAGGATCGAGAACGGTGCTCTGGCCCCGGGAGACGCGCTGCCGCCAGAGGCAGCGCTTGCCCAGGCGTACGGGGTCAGCCGGCTGACCATCCGCCGCGCGCTTGCCGACCTTGCCCGCATCGGCGTGCTGCGGACCGAGCACGGGGTCGGGAGCTTCGTGGCCACCCGGACGCTGCGCCACCGCATCGATGACGGGCAGGTCAGCCTGCTGGAGTCGATGGCGAAGCGAGGGCACGCGGTACGTCAGCAGGTCCTTGAAATCCGCCGCGCCGACCCGGCCCTGACCGCCGGGACTTCAGGCGCACCTACCGATCCGGCGACGCGGGATTACGACTTCCCTGACTTCCCTGGGCCGGTCGTGGAGTACCGCTATATCCGCTGGGTGGACGACCTGCCCTGGTCGGTGTCGTTCGCCGCCGTTCCCGCGGAACTGGCCCCGCCGGACTGGGACGGCGGCAACAGCGTCTTCGCGGCGATGACCGACGCTCACGGCATTGAGATCCGGCGCGACGACCGCATGTTCTCAGCGGTGCCCGCCACCCCCGAGGACGCCGCCTGGCTAGAGGTTCCGGTAGGAACTCCCCTACTGCTCCTGCGCGGCACGAACAGCGACGCACAGGGAAGGGCGGTCGCCTACATCGTTCACCGGATTCGCGGCGACCGGGCAGAATACGGCGTCCGCGTCCCCCGCTGACCCCGCATGTGCTGCCCCGGTCCGCAAGTGCGGACCGGGGGCAGCGGCGGTTCAGCGGGTAGGGGGCGGCTAGGGCGGCGTTAGCCGCTCCCCCGCGTTGATAGGTACGTCGATGGTGTTCTCGGCAGGCGCCAGCGGACACACCCAGCGCGGGTCGTACCGGCACGATGGGTGGTACAGGAAATTGAAGTCGATGACGATGCGCTCGCCGTGGGATCCGAGGTCGGCGCCCTTTGCCGTGTCGAGCAGGTAGCGCCCCCCGCCGTAGCTGGCGCCGCCGGCTGTCGCGTCCCGGACCGGCAGGAAGAGGCCGCCACCGTACTGGTCCAGCCACCACAGCGCGAGTCGGCGGTCAACCGGGGCGGGAATCGTGACCCAGCCGATCTGCTCAAGGCGGGTAATGCCGTCCGGGCCGGTGTCGATCTCCAGCCGCTTGGGCTCCGCCGCCGGCTCGACGGGCACCGCGAAACGCAGCGCTGGATCATAGGGCCAGTAAGGCACACCCGTGACCCGCAGCGGGTCACCTTCGGGCAGCGCGCTCTGCGGATGCGATCTCATCAGCCCATCGCGCTCCAGTCGCCACAGAGCGTGCGCCGCCGCGGCATCCGTCTGCTCCCGGACACGCGCGTACAAGGCCCCAGTTGCGCGGCGCCAGTCCGCGAGTTGCAAGGCCGTTACCGTGTCCATGACTATGACCGTATCGCCGCTGGTGAGCTACGGATGTCTAGGAGCACCGTTCCTCCGGCCGGCAAGTGCAGTTTTGCGCAGTCCCGGCGGCCCGCGCGATGCCACGATGTGCGTCATGGACGTAACAGCGAAGCAGATCATCCGGGCACCCAAGGAGAAGGTCGCCGGGTATGTCATGGACTGGCGCAACGACCCGGAGTGGACAGCCATCAAAACTGTCACGCTGAGCCGGGAAGCCGAGGGCGGCGGCTACGGCGTCGGGGCCCAGGTGACGCGCAGCGCGTACTTTCTCGGGCGGCGGACCGACTACGTCATGGACGTGGAGCGGTTCGATCCGCCGGACCTGATAGCGCTGCGCTCAGTCCAGGCCCCGGTTCCCATGCGAGTAACCTACGAGTTCCAGCCGCATCCGGAAGGGACGCTGATCACCGTGCTGATGAGCACCGTCGACGGCCGGATGGCACGGCTTGCCGGTCCGCTGATGCGCGCGCTACTTCGGGCTACCGTCGACGGCGACCTCAAGAAGCTCGCAAGTAGGGTCTCCTGAGTACCGACACCCGGGAGGCGTCGTGAACACCTATGTCGCACTGCTGCGCGGGATCAACGTGGGCCGGGCGAAGCGGATATCAATGGCCGACCTGCGGGTGCTGATGGGTGCGCTCGGCCACCGTGAAGTCACGACCTATCTGCAGAGCGGTAACGCGCTATTCAGCACCGCCCGCACGGACAGCGACACGCTGGCGGCAGAGATTGAGCAGGCCATCAGCGCACAACTTGGTATGGCCGTACGCTGCGTGGTGCGCGACCGGGCCGAGCTAGCGCGGGTGGTCTCGGCAAACCCACTGGCCGACGTGGCTACCGATCCGCAGCGGCTGCTGGTCAGCTTCGCCAGCAGCAGGCCAGATCCGGCCCTGGTGGCCACCCTCGACCCGCAGGCGTACTTGCCAGAACAGTTCGCCGTCGGCGAGCGGGAGATCTACGCCTGGCTTCCCGAGGGTGTCCTGGAGTCCAAGCTGACCAACGCCTTCTTCGAAAGGCAGTTCGGCGGCAAGAAGACCGGCATGATCTGCACTGCCAGAAACTGGAACACCGTCACCAAACTGCTCGCCCTGCTCAGCTGAGTCCGTCCCTGGCGGCTTCTCCGCCACCCGGACGGCCGCCGCGAGCACGTGCGCGGCGGTTGGCGCGCTCGAGTAGAACCGCCAGGGGCCCGGGCGCGGATCCGGCGGGTGACTGAGCAGGCGAGGTGCTCGGTCCGCTCCTCCTGGCAGGGCAAACTGGCATCGCTCGACCGGGAGTGACAGGCCCGTGCCGCGGGCCTTGAGATAGGCCTCCTTCAACGTCCAGTAGCGCAGGAAAAGACCGGACCGGTCCGTGTCCGGTGCGGCCAGCACCGCGCGCTGCTCGACGGGCGCGAGTACGTACCGGATGAACGCCGGGCTTTGCGGGCCCTTTACCCGCTCCACGTCGATGCCGCAGTCGAAGTCGAGGCAGGCGATACAGGCCACCAGGCCCTCGGTATGCGAGAGGTTGAACCGTAGCCGGTGCCAGGGGGGCGGAAGTTCCGGGCGGCCGCGGGCGGACGAGGTGAACTGCCAGCGGTCCGGTCCGACACCGGGCACGCAGGCCGACAGCAGCAACCTGAGCAGGGCATGGGCCGCCGCGTAGGACTGCCGGTCGGCGGCCTGGTACAGGCGGGACACACGATCCCGTTCCTCGGCCGACAGCAACCCCCCGGCCGCCTCGGCCAGGGCCGGGCCGCCGGGCCCCGGCCTGCCGCCCGGGGCGGCCACCCATACCCAGGCCTCGCCTGGTCTGATCCGGTAGCGCGTCACCAGCCGAGCATCAGACATCCGCATCCGTTCGACCGCTCATTGTTGAGCAGAGCCCGGCTGCTCAACCACTTAGTCTCCTCGGCAAGGGAACCGCGGAACAGGCGGCCCAGAAATCGGAAGATCCGAGCGTCGGAGGCCCTGAAAAATGAGCACACCAAACGCCGCGATGACAGCAGAAGAACGTGCCAAAATTGTGCCTTCGGCACAATTTCAGGGCTCTCTTCCCGCCGCTGATCTGCTGCATTCGGGTAATGCCGGGGTAGTCGTCTGCAAGGTCGGTCAGGCTCGTTCCGAATACCGGAGCGAGGCCCGGGTGTTTGCCCGCGAGCTGGCCAAGCACGTCAATAACCGGCAGTTGGGCAACGCCACTGCCTTTGTATACGAAGAAACCTTCGGGGTCGAGGACCGGCTGCACTGGTTTATCCAGCTGCGGTCACTCGACACTTACTACCGCATGGTGGAAATGGGCGACCAGGACCGCGCCTACCGGGCCTCGCTCGAGGCCGAACGGGTGCAGGACGACTCCGGTGAGAAAGGGGCCTGGGACCGGCTGTTCATCGACGGCAGTCTAAGCTCCACGGTACTGCTTCCGGTGCAGAGGAACCCGCACGGCGGTGGTCAGCCGCGCGCCCTCGATCAGATCGAGCAGCCCAGCGAGCTCGTGCTGCACTCCGCCAACGCAGGGATCGTCATCCACCGGGTGGCTCAGATCGGGTACGGCGTCCGCGCCCAGGCCCGCCGCTACGCCTGGAACCTGGCCGCCACCGCCAACCGGCAGCTGGCCGGCGACGTGACGGTGTTCGTCTACGAGGAGGCGTTCGGCGCGAACGACCGTCTGCACTGGCTGCTGCACCTGAAGGACCTCACCTCGTACCGCCGGCTGCTCGAACTCGACCAGCTGATGGACGACGCCAACGGGCTGTTCGTCGAGGCGACCATGGACGACACGGCGCTCACCCCGCATCACTGGGGCCTGTACGGCACCCAGGAGTCCTGAGTACCGCGCGGCTGTCATGGCGGTAGGAATCGAGAGCATCAACGCCTACGTCGGCCGGGCCAGCCTTGGCGTCCGGGAGCTGTTCCAGGCCCGCGGCTTGCAGATGCAGCGCTTCGACAACCTGATGATGGAACGCAAGTCCGTCAACCTGCCGTGCGAGGACCCGGTAAGCAACGCCGTGAACGCGGCAAAGCCGCTGATCGACGAGCTCGCCCAGGCCGACCGGGACCGGATCCAGCTGGTCATCGTCGGAACCGAATCCGGTCTCGACTTCGGCAAGCCGGTCAGCACCTACATCCACGACTACCTCGGGCTCACTCCCCGGTGCCGGTCGTTCGAGGTCAAGCACGCCTGCTACGGCGGGACGGCGGCCTTGCAGACCGCCGCCGCGATCGTCGCCGCGAGCCCCGAAGAAAGCGCGAAGGCCTTGGTCATCGCGACCGACGCCGCGAGCGCGGCGGCCCGCAACAGTTACTGGGAGCCGTCCCAGGGCGCCGGCGCGGTGGCCATGCTGGTCGGCCGGAACCCGGCGGTGCTTGAACTGGACGAAGGCGCTAATGGCTTCTACAGCCACGAGGTCATGGACACCCTGCGGCCCCGGCCCGACCTGGAGGCGGGCGACACCGACCTGTCACTGCTTTCGTACCTCAACTGTCTCGAGCAGAGCTTCCGCGGGTACTGCGAGCGGGTCGACGGCGCGGACCTGATGACCTCGTTCAGCTACCTCGTGCTGCACACGCCGTTCGCGGGCATGGTCCGGGGCGCGCACCGCAAGCTGCTGCGCAGCGTCGCCGGGCTCGGCCCAGAGGCGATCGCGGCCGACTTCTCCGCCCGGGTGCGGCACTGTCTGCACTACTGCAGCGATGTCGGCAACGTCTACTCGGCCGCGCTCTACCTCGCGCTCTGCTCGCTGATCGACCACGTCCAGTTCACCGGCGAGGAACGGATCGGGCTGTTCTCTTACGGCTCGGGATGCGCATCGGAGTTCTACAGCGGGGTGGTTACGTCTCGCGCCGGCCAGGTACTCGCCCGCCACGGGATCGCCGCGGCCATCGCGGACCGGTATCCGCTGCGCATGGACGAGTACGAGGTCCTGAGCGACATGTCCCTGGACCGGATGGCCGGGATCCAGGACCACCAGTACGAGGTGACCGCCTACGAGGCGGTCTACAAGAACCATTTCGACGGGCGCGGCCTGCTGGTCCTCGACAAGATCGACAACTTCCACCGCGTCTACCGGTGGACTTAACCAGGGAGTTCACGTGTCGCACCCGGCCACCCGGTTTGAGACGCTGGAGGTCAGCTCCGAGAGCGGCGTGCTCACGGTCGCCATCGACCGCGTCCCGCAGCAGAACGCGATCAACGGCACGCTGCTGGCGGAGCTGCACACGGTCCTCGACGAGGCCGAGCGGCTCCCCGGCTGCCGCCAGGTAGTGATCCGCGGCGCCTCCGGCGTCTTCTGCACCGGCATGGACTTCTCCGACGCCGCTGGCAGCCCGCAGAGCGTGGCCGAGCGCGGCGGCGCCGAGTTCCTCGGGCTGCTGAAGCGGCTGACCACGGTGCCCGTGGTGGTGGTGTCGGTGGTTGACGGCCGGGCGACCGGCGGCGGCGTCGGCATCGCGGCGGCGAGCGACTTCGTAGTCGCCACCCCGCGGGCGGTGTTCAGCCTGCCCGAGGCGCTCTGGGGCCTGCTGCCGTGCTGCGTGCTGCCGTTCCTCATCCGGCGGGTGGGATTCCAGCCGGCCTATTCGATGAGCCTGAGCACCCTGCCGCTGACCGCCGAGCAGGCCTACCGGATTCACCTCGCCGACGAGCTCGCGGCCGAGCCCGAGCTGTTCCTGCGGCGGCTGCGGCAGCGGGTGTCCAAGCTCGACGGCGCCACCATCGCCGCGATGAAGCGTTACCAGCGGGACCTGTGGTTCCTGTCGGCGGAGACCGAGCGGGCCGCTACCGACGAGTTCACCCGGCTGATGTCGACGCCCGAGGTACGCGAGCGCATCTCCGGCTTCGTGACCGCGCAGGTGTTCCCCTGGGAGAACCAGCGGTGAGCGCGTGGCTGTTTCCTGGCCAGGGAGCGCAGCGCAAGGGCATGGGCGGCGAGCTGTTCGAGCGCTTCCCCCGGCTGACCGCGCAGGCCGACGCGATCCTCGGCTACTCGCTGCGGGCACAGTGCCTGGACGGCGCCGAACCGGGGCTGAGCGACACTCGCTATGTCCAGCCGGCACTGTTCGTGGTCAATGCTCTGAGCCAGCTCGCGCTCGCCGGAGACCGGGCCCGGCCCCGTTTCCTGGCCGGGCACAGCCTGGGCGAGTACAACGCGCTATTCGCGGCAGGGTGCTTCGACTTCGAGACCGGGGTACGGCTCGTCGCCAAGCGCGGCGAGCTGATGGGCCAGGCGGCCGGCGGCGGGATGACCGCCGTGCTCGGCGTCGACCCGGCCAAGCTGGAACGGCTGCTGCTCGAGGCCGGCCTCGACGACCTGGACCTGGCCAACCGGAACTCAGCCGAGCAGGTGGTGCTGTCCGGGCCGCTCGAGTCGCTTCGCCAGGTACGCGCGGTGGTGTCCGGCTCGGGGGGACGGTGCGTGCCGCTGCGGGTGAGCGCCCCGTTCCACTCCCGCTACATGGCCGCTGCCGCAGCCGAGTTCGGCGAGTTCCTGCGGGGCATCCCACTGGCCGATCCCGGCGTGCCTGTCATCGCCAACGCGACCGGCGCCCTCTACCCGCCCGGGGGGGTCACCGAGCTGCTCACCCGGCAGATACGCGAGCCGGTGCGCTGGTGGGAGAGCATGAGCCTGCTCATCGAGCACGGTGTGGACGACGTTCTCGAAGTCGGTCCCGGGCGGGTGCTCAGCGACCTGTGGACCGCGATACGGCGCCAGCCCTCCCCCCGGCCGACCTCGAGCCTGAGCCCGAGCGAGGAGCCTCGCGCCCTGGACCCGGTGCTGGCCACCGCACCCGTGCGGCCCGGCCGGAGGAACGCGCTCCAGCCGGAGTCGCTCGGCTCCGCCGCATTCCGGGCCGAGTACGGCATTCGCTACGCGTACCTGGCCGGGGCCATGTACCGGGGGATCGCCTCGGTCCCGCTGGTGGTCCGGATGGCGCGGGCCGGGCTGATGGGTTTCTTCGGGGCCGGCGGGCTGTCGGCGGATGAGGTGGACGGCGCCATCCAGGCGATCCGGGCCGAGCTCGGACCGGACGGCCGGTTCGGCATGAACCTGCTCGCCTCCCCGGACAACCCGGCTGCGGAACGCCGGTCGGTGGACCTCTACCTGCGGCACGACATCCGCTTCGTTGAGGCGGCCAGCTACACCGCGGTCACGCCGGATCTGGTCCGATTCCGGTTCTCTGGCGCACACCGCGACTTCCAGGGCGCGCCCCGGGCGACGCGCCATGTGCTCGCCAAGGTGTCGCGGCCCGAGGTAGCGGCGGCCTTCATGAGCCCGCCGCCGGATGCGATGCTGCGCCGACTCGTCGCCGACGGTCTGCTCAGCGCGGCCGAGGCCGACGCGGCCAGGCAGCTTCCGGTGGCGGGCGACCTGTGCGTGGAGGCCGACTCCGGCGGACACACCGACGCCGGCAACCCGTACGCGCTGATGCCGGGCATGCTGCGGCTGCGCGAGGACATGGCCGCCGCGCACGGGTACCGGGAGCCGCTCCGGCTGGGCGCGGCCGGCGGCATCGGGTCAGCGCAGGCCGCGGCGGCCGCGTTCGTGCTCGGCGCCGACTTCGTGCTGACCGGGTCGGTGAACCAGTGCTCGCCCGAGGCCGGGACGTCGGACGCGGTCAAGGACATGCTGGCCGACCTCGACGTTCAGGACACCGCCTACGCGCCGGCGGGCGACATGTTCGAGCTGGGCGCCCGTGTGCAGGTCGTCCGCAAGGGGACGCTGTTCGCGGCCCGAGCGAACAAGCTCTACCAGCTCTACCGTCAGGTCGAGAGCCTGGACCAGCTCGACGCGGCAACGCGTGAGACGCTCGAGCAGCGGTTTTTCCGTCAGTCGCTCGAGCAGGTGTGGGAGCAGGCGCGGGACCGGCTGCGGGGGCAGCGCGGCGAGGAACTGGCCCGGGCCGAACGCGAGCCCCGGGCCAAGATGGCGCTGGTCTTCCGGTCCTACTTCGCCCGCTCGACCATGCTGGCCATGGCGGGCGTCGCCGGGGAAAAGGTGAATTACCAGGTGCACTGCGGCCCGGCCCAGGGCGCGTTCAACCGCGTCGTGGCCGGCTCGGAGCTTGAGCCCTGGTCGTCCCGGCATGTCGACGCGATCGCCGAGCTGATCATGACCGGCGCCGCCGCCCACCTCGACGGACTACTGCGGCCATCCGCACAGCGGGCAGGAGAATAATGTGACCAGCCTGACCGATCAGGTTCTTGACCTGGTAGCCGGGGTGCTGCCGACGGAGGAGCCACTCACCGCCGACACCGAGCTAAGGCGGGCGGGGCTCAGCTCGCTCGCCGCGACCCGGTTGTGGTTCGCGTTCCGCACTGGCC
>Ga0207416_1001700_pt1 | contig 27301 bp, 20 predicted proteins | sample PaiPotPPM11metaG_FD_184107 | JGI IMG/M metagenome (GOLD analysis project Ga0207416, IMG submission 184107) | Iron sulfur acid spring bacterial and archeal communities from Banff, Canada, to study Microbial Dark Matter (Phase II) - Paint Pots PPM... ... | reverse complement strand
GCTTAAACCTTGGGCGGCCAGGAGGATCATTTTTGCCCGGACGACCTGAAAATACGGCAACGTATATTTCGCCGCGCGGTGGGAAAGCTCCTGGGCTTCCCCCGTCGATAATACGATTCGATACGAGCTGGGCCTTGGCATGGAAGTCCTCCATGCCTACCCATGTTATTCTAATGCGGCTCAGCAGGGCAAATCAAATACGTTAGTGTATTTAAGAAATATGGTACTAAGGTGTGCCACGGCCACCGCCTCGGACAGACAATGCCGGACGGCATGGTTCGGCGCTAACCTCTGGGGCGGATTTCCAAACCGGCAAATGACGGGGCGTAGTAAACTGTCCTGCGGCAATTCCCGGAGTGGAATCGGCCGGGACCTCTCCACGTGATTTAACGGCCGCGGTTTTCCGCGTTTGGAGTCGGAAGCAGAAAGCAGATTAGGCTTGACCGGGGCGAAGGGATAGTGTACTATATAGTACATATATTCTAAGTATCCGAGCAAGAAACCGGGTCCTCCAGTGACTCAAGCCATGATCGAGATTCCGGGAGGGAGTCTTGGAAAACCGTCATTCCCGGGTAGCTTATGGCCTCGAAGGCGGAGAGCCGGAATCGACGGCGGGCAGATACACAGAAGCAACGTGCGCCTCGTAGTTACCTTCTAAATCTTTTATTATGCGGAAGATACTTCGAAATAGAGGAACAAATTGCAATCAACTACTTTAGGATCAACAAGTTATTAGCAGATTGAGAGGCTAGGGACAGGAAAGTGCCCACCAAAAAAGATTGTTTAGGGGAGCAAACCCGAACTCGATTGAAAACAAAGGAAAATCTTTGGACCAAACCCATCCAAAGCCACTAAGCAAAGCCATTGAAATCTAGTAAATCTTGTATTATGAATAAGATACTTCAATTTCAGGGGCAAAGCCAAGCATGTTATTTAGAATCAGTAGCTTATAATGGACGTGAGGATTGAATCGGCCCGGTGCGGTAGTATTTTACAGGTTTGCGGAGCTTTTGAAGCCAAGGTGATCGGGCCGGTTGTCGGCCTTAATGATTTAGGAAGTTTTGTTCGAAAACGGTCAATGCACGATTTCAATCGTGTCGTTTGAGCGCAGGAGAAACAACGGTCAAACTGGCATTGTCCGGCACGGCTAATGCCGTGGTTTGGCGGTCCTCGGGGGCCCGGCCATTCAGGAGCGAGAAGAGCTTTCGATGAAGGGACCTTTTCCAATGAGAAATGTGGTGATTATCGGTTCAGGCTGTGCAGGTCTGACCGCTGCGCTTTATGCGTCACGGGCGAATTTGAAGCCATTGGTCATTCGGGGTCTCGAAGCCGGAGGACAATTAAGCCTGACGACGCTGGTCGAAAACTTTCCAGGTTTCCCCAAAGGAGTTCAAGGCCCTGAATTAATTGAGCTCATGCAAAAGCAGGCAGCCGAATTCGGAACCGAATTCAAGGAAGGTGATGTAACTCGTGTTGATCTTTCCAAAAGGCCTTTTGTGATCGAAATGGGTGAGGAGCAAATTGAGACCCGGACGTTGATCGTCGCCTCGGGCGCCTCGGCCAAGATGCTGGGATTAGACTCCGAAAAACGACTACTGGGGCACGGCGTTTCCACCTGCGCCACCTGCGATGGCTACTTCTTCCGAGGCAAAGAAGTGGCGGTGGTGGGCGGCGGCGACACCGCTGCTGAGGAAGCGCTTTTCCTGACGCGGTACGCAACTCGAGTGAACCTGGTTCACCGGCGTGACCGGTTCCGCGCCTCGAAGATTATGGCGGACCGGCTGCGCCGCAGCGAAAAAGTACAGCCGGTGTGGAACTCCGTGGTGATGGACATCCAGGATGTGGATCAGGGTCACGTCACGGGTGTGAAGCTGAAAAATGCCGTGACGGAGGAGGAGAGCTTCCTTCCCGTCCACGGAGTTTTCATTGGCATCGGGCACTCGCCCAATACGGCGATCTTCAAAGGCCAACTCGAAATGGATGATCTCGGCTACCTGAAAACGACGGATGGAACCCGGACCAATGTTCCTGGTGTTTTTGCGGCGGGTGACGTCCAGGACCGGATTTACCGCCAAGCCATTACCGCCTCGGGTTCGGGGTGCATGGCGGCCATTGATGCCGAGCGTTTCCTGGAGGCTGAAGACTGAATTCGGCTCCCGGCCTGCGCTTTTCTGTTGCTGAAACGCCGCTACCCATCATGCTTCGGTCAACTCTGCTTTACCTCTCGGAGTGCGAGGCGCCACGAAAACTGATCAGCCGGCTCCCGGCCGGTAAGCGGCTGGCGACTTGCTTCATCGCGGGCGAACACCTGGATGAAGCCGTTCATGTGGTTCGCCAACTGAATCATGACGGCTTCGATGTGACGCTGGATTTGTTGGGTGAAAGCGTCTCCGACCGCGCCGCTGCTGAACAGGCCAGCCTGGCTTACACCGCCATTCTGGAGCGAATCGCGGCGGAAGGCTTGCGCTCCCATATTTCTATCAAGCTGACGCAGTTGGGTCTGGCCATCGGCGCGGGAGTGGCGCATCAGAACCTGAGTCCCATCTGGCAAGCCGCGGCCGGGCGCCATAACTTCGTCCGAATTGACATGGAAGGCTCCGCTTATACGCAGAGCACGCTCCGGGTTTTTTACGAAGCGGGCGCGCCTCGTGACTCGCTGGGCGTGGTCATTCAATCCTATCTCTACAGGAGTGAAAAGGACGTCGACGATCTGCTCAAGCATGGAGCGCGCATTCGTTTGGTGAAGGGGGCTTACAAGGAACCGCCGGAAATCGCTTTTCCGCGCAAAGAAGACGTTGACAGGAACTTCATAATGCTGATGAAGAAGCTCCTTGCCAGCGGAAATGACCATGCGATCGCAACCCATGACCCGGCCATGATTCAGGCAACGAAGACCTTTGCGCGGGAGTCCAGGCTGAAACAGGATGGCTTTGAATTTCAAATGCTTTACGGCATCCGGCGTGACCTGCAGAATCAGTTGAAGGAAGAAGGCTATCGAGTCCGGATTTATGTCCCTTACGGAGGGCAATGGTATGCCTACTTCATGCGCCGCCTGGCGGAACGGCCTGCTAACCTGATCTTCCTGCTCAAAAACCTGGGGAGGAACTGAGCCAAGCTTCCCGCCCAAAATAAGGTAGTGGGTCAGTTTGCTGTAGCGGCGCTCTATGAGCGCCGGAAACTGTTGAGAAATAAAGTTCGGCGGTCACAGACGCTACAGAACCGAGCATCGCCGAATTACGATCGTGTGTATAAAGAACTGTGACAATTTCAAAAAATTCTTCTTGACACGTGAAATAATATGTGATCAATTCTTGCGCATCCGTTGGGTCGCTAACCCAAGGCAATCGGGCAGGCAACGTAACCTAAACTTTAAGGGGGAATTATGAGACGCCGTTCCTGGCTAGCTCTTGCTGGGGGGATAACTCTTCTCGCTGGTCTTTTTGTTTCCCATACAGTTTACGCGTACACGCCCAGTCCCCGCCGGGCGCTCAGGCCTCGTCGCGCTATACTGAACGGAGTATCGCACCGCGCGAGGTCGATCTTTCTTTGGAAAAGGTACGAAGTCGGGATATTGGCGCGTGAGGAACCGCTCCAATTCATAGTGGCCGAGACTTCTCCCGAGGCAAGAGAGTTAAGGCCAGTCAACGGAGTACACGAAAGAGGAAACGGAGGAGGTAAAATGGAAACAGATCGTAGGCAGTTGCTAAAGATTTTATCGGCTTCCGGGGCGCTCGCTCTGGGCGGAACAATGGGTAGGGGCATGTTGAAACAGCTTCTGGCCACTCAATGTGAAAAACCGGGTTATTCAGGCTGCGGTGGCGGCGGCACGAATTACACTCCGTACATGGATTGGGCCAACGTCTACAGCACGGCCACGTTGGAGTTCGATTTGAGCATCATTAACAACGACCTCGCTCCCATCTGGAGAAATTATGTTGCATACGGACAGCTTTCGTCCAGCGACATTGCCAGTTTTAACGCCGCGCTGTATTCACATGCCAATTTCCATATTGGCTCTGGGTCTGGCTACCATTACAATGCACCTCTGGGGTCTTTCAACCCAACTGCCCGCCCCAATCGAGCATCGTCAACTTCCCGATTCTCACCTCGTCAAATTTGAGCTACCTCAAATCCTACATGATCAACAATTTCGGGATTGATCTGTCCCAAATGATGTCAAACGCTTACTCCACAGACTCTCCGATTTTCATTGATCCCAGCTTCCAGACGTCGAATCCGTCAACCGGAGTTATCCGCATTCTGGCCGGCCAGATGGGAGGCGACCAAAAAGGGGCTGCTAACAATGGGGGAGGCAGTGCTGGCCCATGTGGGATGATAACCAATATGCGAGCTGACGCACAAGCCGCTGCGGAGCTCGCTGCAGGTGCCGCATTTTTCGCTGGTCCCGAAACCCCTGTCGGCGCCGCCGCGCTAGGATTCGCTATTATTGCTGGACTCGCAGATGCTGTGCTTTACGGAGTCCAGAAAAAAGATGTTGATGCGGATGGCGTGCGACCGTCCATCGGCAAGGAGATACTTTATGGAGTCCAGAAATACGAACAGTGCCGACCTGAACGCCAAGAAATGGGTGCTCTTTGCATATTTGGTTTTGGCTGCTGTAGGAGGCTGGGCCATGCACCAGGGGCATACAATCATCGATGGTATTACTGCTATCGCCATGGGTTTGCTCGCTCCTTACGGTTTGTTTCTGGTATACAAGTCTTTTCGCAACAGAAGGCAGTGATCTTTCTGCCCTAATGGAAGGCTGGCGGCGGGCGCAAGTCCCGTTGCCGTGCCACTGCCGGTTCAGAACCTTCAGCCGAATGAGACGCGCCAGCTTAACCTGATGGCCATGCTCCCGGCGTCATTCCAGAACTTTAGCGGCACGGTGAACCTTGAGCTTTCCTACACCGGGCAGAACGGCCAGGTGGCGATGGCGGCGGGCAGCGTCGACCAGACCGGGACGTACGTCTTTGAAACGAATCCGGAGGGCCTGGGCCAGACCATATGCCGAGACATGACATACTGGTCCATCGCCAACGGATCAGACACAATGATTTCGCTCTGGAACCCTGGCAACCAAGCGGAGGATTTGACGGTCTTGTTTTACGTTGCCGGAGCGCAAAAACCGTACCAGCTCCCCGTCCACCTGGAGCCGCAGGCGCTTTACAGCATCGACGTGATGCAACTGGCCATGACCGGCCTGCCGGACGCAAGCGGCACGATGATCCCCATGAACTCGCAAGGTAGCGCCGTGGTGGACCGTGGTCCATCGAGAGACTGATTGGGCGCCGGGCCTCCCCGCACGGGGCGGGGAGATTGAAGCCAGAATCATGGTCGTCATGATCGCATAGATGAGTGGTGGAACCAGCGTTCCATCCCAGGATTCAGAAAGGCGAGCCTTGGTCGGGACCAGCCCAAAGAATCCTCTAAGGACGAAGCCCTGGAAAAAGCCCCAGGGCTTCGTCCCAGGCCCAGGATGGGCGAGCCGTTCGCGGCGTCAAGGGTCTGCGATGAACGCCCCGCTTCGCGGGGCGCCCTTGATTCCGCTCCCGGCTCGCACCGGATACGTGTCCCTTGACAGAGCCGACGCCGTTATAGACGCCGCTACAGAGGTCGAACTGCACCAATACCGGTTAGCGGCCTCCCGTTCCGTACCAGTCATAGCTTCCATACCATGCAAAGAAAGCGCCCGGATTGCTGTCCACCCGGTAGCGAACATTGGGGTGGCTGTTCAGGAAGGCTCGGAGTTTGGGATGATGGCGCAAATATCCCGGGTCGTTCACCAGCGACGGGTTATGCGCAAGTTGGCGCGCGACACCTGGGTTATCGTCCAGAAACTGGCTGAACTGGGCCATTTCCCCGCGTGCTGCCGCATTATTCCACGGCCCGTAATTTCCATAATGGGCGTATCGCGACCCGGATCGCTCAAAGTCCCGCTCGCGTTCCATAAAGCCTCGGGGGTCGGCACGAAACTGACTGCGAGACCAGGGATGATTTTCCAGCCAAAACTTCAGCTCGGGGTTATCGTTTACGAAGTCCTTGCTGTTGGCGCGCGAAGGCTTCTGCCAAAGTTTGTGCGCAATCCACGGGTGATGGCTTAGGAATTCGTCAAAATCGCGCAAGTTCCGCTGAGCAGCGCCGCTGCCCCAGTCGCCTTGCCAGCCTGGCGCCGCCACCGCGCGCGGAGCCTGCAAGCCGGTCAACAGAAGAAATGCGGCCAAGGCCGCCAAGCTCAAGTACCGCGTTGCTCTCTTCATCGAGTCTTCCTCCTTAATGGTTGTTACGTCCTTCTGTCCAAACGTTCAAATAGCAAGAACCGTGCCAAATGACCGGCCGGCTCCTGGGCGGAGAAGCCATGCCATGAGTTTTCAATAGAATAACGCCCTGGGACGGGCGGGTGCTGTCGCAGAGCCAGCAAATCTTAGAAGCGAAATTTTTACACGAGGTCGTATTGCCCTGCACCGGATCGTCACCGCAGGTTCGCATTGCGATGGACGGAGCGCGGGCGTTTCGACCGCATTTAGCGCCAGCAACCCTGGCAGCGTCCTCAGCAATCCTTCGCTACCGGTTGCCGCACACGTGTTAAAATCAGCCGTCTTCCGGCAATTCATCTTGTCCGATGGAGTTCAACTTGCATTTATCCCTCCAAGGTTTTAGTGAGAGTCTTGCCAGGCTGGTTAACCGGTTCGAAACTGACAAGGCTCATTATTTGTCCAGGGACTATTCCGAAGCCCAAGCCCGGATCGACTTCATCACGCCATTCTTCAAGGCTCTGGGTTGGGATGTGGAAAATGAGGCTGGATTGCCGTACCACCAGCGTGAGGTGCTGGTGGAAAGAGGCGAAACAGAAGGGCGGCCGGACTATAACTTCCGCGTTGGTGGCCAAACGAAATTCTTTGTGGAAGCCAAGGCTCCCCGCGAGCCTCTTGAAACGCCCATGTTTGCCTTGCAAGCCAAGGCATACGCCTGGAACACCAAGCAGGTTTTCTTTGTTGTTCTGACGGGCTTTGAAGAATTCCGCTTCTATGACGCATCCATCCGGCCCGACGAGCGCAGGCCCCATGAAGGTCTGCTTCTGAAGCTGGGCTACACCGACTATCTCGAAAACGCCGGAAAACTGTGGGAGTTCTCGCGGGAACGGGTGCTGGAAGGTTCTCTTGATGCCTTGCTTCCCCGCAGCCGCAGCGCGCAGAGGGTGCGCATCCCGGTTGACAAAGCCTTTCTTGAGGAAATGACCGGCTGGCGTGAAGACCTGGCCAGAAATGTCTATAAGAACAATCCTGAGCTCACGGCCAAGCAGTTGAATGAAGTCGTGCAGCGTCTGCTGGACCGCATCGTCTTCGTCCGCATCGCCGAAGACCGACATATTATCGAGAGGTTCCAGCTTCGTGAGGCGGTGGACGAATGGAAATCGCGCGGCCGGAAGTTTCACATCTTCGAGTGGCTTAGGGACATCTTCAGATGGATCAATGAGGACTTCAACGGCGAAATCTTCAAGCCTCACCTTTCGGAAACCATTCAGATTGACTCGGAAGTTCTGGTCTCGATTATCGAGCGCATCTATCCCCCACGAACCCCCTACCGTTTCGACGTGCTCGGTGTCGAGCTGCTCGGCTCGATCTACGAACGCTACCTCGGCAAGACCATCCGCGTCACGCCCAAGCGAGTTTTCGTCGAGGACAAGCCGGAGGTGCGCAAGGCGGGCGGCGTCTATTACACGCCGAAATACATCGTGGATTACATCGTCAAGAGCACGGTAGGGAAGGTCATTGAGGGCAAAACGCCCAGGCAGATTGAAAAAATCCGCATTCTTGATCCCACTTGCGGCTCCGGCTCTTTCCTGATCGGGGCTTTTCAATACCTGATCGACTACCACGTGCGCTACTTGACCGAGCATCCCAAAGAAGGGCAAATCCATCCGTTGTTTCCCGACCTGATTCCTGACGGTAACGGCGGCCACCGGCTCTCCGTCATTCGCAAGGCCAGAATTCTGAAGAACAACCTGTTCGGCGTGGACATTGATCCGCAGGCCGTCGAGATCACCATGATGAGCCTCTATCTGAAGGCGCTCGAAGGCGAAAAATCCCAACTACCGCCCAAACAACATTTGCTCCCCGAACTCAAGTACAACATCATCTGCGGCAATTCCCTGATCGGCCCGGATATTTATGACCAGGGCGTGCTCTTCGGCGATGAGGAGCGCGACCGGATTAACGCCTTTGACTGGAATTCCGAGTCCTTTGGGTTCGGCGACATCATGAAAGAGGGTGGCTTTGATGGTGTAATTGGGAACCCGCCGTATGTGCGCATCCAACACCTGAAAGAGTGGGCGCCTTTCGAAGCGGAATACTACAAGCAGCGTTACAAGGCCGCGGCCTCCGGTAATTATGACATTTACGTCTGTTTTGTTGAGCGGGGACTCGAAGTTCTCGACAAGAGTGGCCACCTGGGGTTCATCTTGCCTCACAAGTTCTTCAACGCGAAGTATGGCGAGGGCCTGCGGCGGCTGATTGCCGATGGCAAACACCTTTCTCACGCCGTTCACTTCGGCGATCAACAGGTCTTTGAGGGGGCGACGAATTACACCTGCCTGATTTTCCTCGATAAATCTGGCAGCAGGGAATTTGAGTTCGAAAAGGTGAATAATGTTGAGGCATGGCGGACCATCGGAGAAAGCGCCAAGGGCGAAATTCCCGCGCGCAATGTCACAGCGTCAGAATGGAATTTCACAGTAGGAAACGGCGCGGCGCTGTTCGAAAAGCTGAGCACGATGCCGGTAAAGCTCAAAGATGTTGCAGAAAGGATGGCGCAGGGCATTAGGACGAGTGCAAACGAAGTGTATGTCCTGGATTTATTGTCCTCACCGGAAGGCCGCACCGTGAGTGTCTATTCAGACCAACTCGGGGCACGAGCCAGGATCGAACGCAAGGCCGTAAGCCTCTTTTTGCAAGGGCGTGAAATCAGACGTTATGTCATTAACCCCAGCGGGAAAGCTGTCCTCATTCCTTATGAACTCCAGAGGGGGAAAGCTGGACTCATACCCGAGCCGGAGATGAAAAGCAGATTTCCGAGGGCCTACAACTACCTTCTCATGAACAAATCGGTCCTTCAGAAGAGAGAAAGAGGAAGAATGCGTGGCCGCAACTGGTACGCGTTCGTTTACCCGAAGAACATCGAGCTTATGCAGAGGCCAAAGATTCTTGTCCCCGACATCGCGGACCGAGCTTCGTTCGCGTTGGATAATTCCGGCGCCTTCGCCTTCACCAGCGGCTATGGGATCACTCTGAAGCCAGAGCTAAGCGGGTCACCCCAATACATCCTGGCCTTGTTAAACAGTAGACTGTTGGACTACTACCTGAAGACCGTCAGTACGACCTTGCGAGGGGGCTTCTTCCGCTACTTCACACAGTTCATCGAACAGCTACCCATCCGTCCCATCGACTTTTCCAACCCCACCGACAAAGCCCGGCACGACAAGATGGTGACACTGGTCGAGCGCATGATCCAATTGAACAAGAGGAAGCATTCGGGCAAACTCGCGCCGTCACAGATCGACCGTATGGACCGCGAAATCGCCGCCACGGACGAAGAAATTGACAATCTGGTTTACGAGCTATACGGGATTACGGACGAAGAGCGGAAAATCATTGAGGACAACAGGTAGCGGCGCGGGCGCATTTGAATCTGGGGCTGTGAGGAGATAGAATAACAGGCGCGATGGCGTTCCGAGTGTTTCTCAGCTACAGTCTTCACCCGTCCGAGCAAGCGCTGGCTTGGCGTCTGCAAACCCTCGCCGCGGCGCACGGTATCGAGATGTACGTGCCCCGAAGGAAGGCGTACCTGGTTTCGCTGGACAATGCGACTTTGCAGGTCCGTTACAGCGAAGCCGACAGACGTGACCGGGAGGCGATGGAGCGATCGGATTGCGTGTTGGCGATTATTGCTCCTGGGGACAGGCAATCGCACGGCTCCGTCAGGGAGGAGCTGAGGCGTGCGGCGGAGATGAAGAAGAAGCCCATCATCCCAATTATATGGGAGGGCCTTGAGCAGGCCGACTTCCTGAAGCCATTGCGGCGAAGTTCGTCCCCACTTTTTGTGCTCTCTCCGCAGGATGGTCCAGGGAAGGTAGAGGGCGAAGTTGTCGAATTCCTCAAAAAGCAGCGGCTGAATGAGGATAACCGGCGAACAATCGCGGCCTTAGTTGCGCTGGCCGTTGGGCAACTCCTGCTCTTCTCGCTTAGTGAAAAATAGTGCGCATTGCCATCGTTGACAGCTCCCCGCTGATTAACCTTACCCATCTCGGCCTCGCTCGTGCGCTATCCCTGTTTTTCAACAGAATCTACGTTCCACGGGCGGTCCAGAGAGAAGTAAACAAAAAACAGAGATTCCGGTACCGCCTCAATAAGCTCTACGAAAGCGGCTTCTTTACCAGATGCGCGGCAGCCGACGACACGAACGTTGATTTGCTCCTAGCGGAGCTAGACGAAGGCGAGGCAGAGGCTATCATTCAGGCGCAGGAAAAACAGGCTGCGTTCTTCATCGGAGACGACAGACGCGCTCGCGAAATCGCAGAGGCAATGGGTCTGAAAGCGGTGGGAACTCTACGGATTCTTGCGCGTTTGAGCTTGCAGGCACAGGCGCCAGAATTGGGGACGTTGGTTCGCAAGTTGGAAAGAGACCTTGGGTTTCGGGCTTCCGATAAGGTTATCCGCCGGGCGGCTGAAATGGCCGTAGAACCGATCTGAAGAGCGTGCTGGCTGGCGGGCAGCCTCGCGCCGTCTCAACTCGAGCGCCACGAGCGCGAAATCGCCGCCACGGATGAAGAAATTGAAAGTCTGGTTTACGAGCTTTACAGGATTACGGACGAGGGGCGTGGGATCATCGAAGCGTCGTAGGGGAGGGCTCGGCCCTCCCGCGTCGCAAGATGCGTGACAAATGTAATGTAGGGATGCTCCGCCCTCCGGGCACCCAAAAACATACGGGGAGCGCGGAACGGGCAACTTTTGGGTAAAAGAAAACGTCTAACTTGTGTAAAGTGGGTGTAAAATTAAGCCACGGACCGGAACCAGCACCACCCGGAGGTGACCCATGAAGCGCCGTACATTCACCGCTATCGCAATATTCCTGGGATTAGCCGCTTCAGTTTTTCTGACTCCAGGCTTTGCCCAATCGCAGACATCCGCGCAGCAGTCTCAAAAGTTATCGCATGTCCGTGTGGTGCGCTTGAGCTTTGTTCAGGGCACCGTAACCGTGCGGGCGGCAGGAGCGACCGAATGGGCCAAAGGCTTAGTCAACTCGCCCATCCAGCAAGGGTTTTCCCTCGCCACGGCGCCCAAAAGCTTTGCCGAAGTGGAATTCGAGAATGGATCGACGGTACGGTTGGGTGAACTTTCCCGGCTTGACTTCACGGAGCTGGCGTTGACCCCGAAGGGCGACAAGATCAATCACATGGCCTTCGATCAAGGTTACGCCACCTTCCATTTCCTTCCTGAACACAACGATGATTACCGGGTGAAGACCGCGGACGCGACGCTGACACCGCACGGTAAGGCTGAGTTCCGTACCGATTTCGATCAGGGCAAGTTGCGGGTTGAGGTCTTCAGCGGCACGGTGGACGTTGCCAACCCAAAGGAGTCTGAAAAGCTGGGCAAGGATAAAGTTTTGGCTTATAACGGCGCCGGATCCTTCGACGTGACGCATGGCATTCAAAAGGATGAATGGGATAAGTGGGCTATGGCTCGCGACGAGCAGACGACGCTTGCCTTCAATGACCAGGCGGTGGCTCCTGAATCTCAAATGTACGGTTGGAGTGACCTGGGGACTTACGGCGATTGGTCCTATTATCCCGGTTATGGCTACGGCTGGGCACCCTATGAGGGGATGGGTTGGTCGCCATATTCGATGGGTATGATGGGTGTGTATCCGGGAATGGGCTACACGTGGATTTCCGGTGAACCGTGGGGTTGGTTACCCTACCACTATGGCATGTGGAACTTTGATTCCGGCATGGGTTGGTTTTGGAGTCCAGGCCTTATGGCGGGTGGTTGGTCTCCGGCGCTGGTGAATTGGTATGGGGGCGGCGGTATGATTGGTTGGGGACCGATGGGAATGGGTTGCGCCCTAAGTGGGCCGGGCTGCATTATGACCGCTCCGTACGGAGCGATGCAGAATGGGGGCCTGATCGCCTCGGGCAGTGGCGCCGGTCCGGCTCCGGGTAGAGTTAAACTTATTCACGAACCGCAGGCTCCCCTAACGGCTCTAACCAGGTCGCCTGGGTTGCCGCTTCCCCATGGAGTGGTCTTTCCGGGCGGGCCGCGCGGCGCCCTCATCGCTTCGGGCGGAGGCCGCGTGCCCGCCAGTTTCCTGACCAGAAGCCCTTTGGCTCATTCGACGGCCCTGAGCAGAATTCAAGCGGCCCACGGAGCTAGTGCGCGAGCGCCGCGAAGCTTTGCGGCCTCTAGTTTCGCACGCAGCGGCGCGGCGGCCCCGTCCACCGTGATCCTGGGAAAACAAGTGAGTCCGCGGGCGATTTTGGGAGGGCATCAATCCTTCTTCGACCGTGCCTTCATCGGCAGGAACCAAAGTCCCGCACGTGTGGCGCTCGGCAATACGCTGGGTGGGCGCTTCCCAACCGTGGCGGACACGCATGGGAATTTGATGCCGAAGCCCATCGGCGGCATGGGCGCACGCAGCATGGAGGCCGGAAGAGGGTTCGGCGCGGTGGGAGGCAGAATGAGTGGTCCGTCCTTTTCAAGAATGAATGGACCGGTGGCGCTTCCCCATATGTCGGCGATGGGCGGCGCCCGGGCGTCCGAGCACTCGGGCTTCTCCGGCGGCTCGTTTGGCGGCGGGTCATTTGGTGGCGGGCATAGCGGAGTTGGCTTTTCCGGACCGAGCGCAAGTGGACCCTCGGCTGGCGCTGGCCATGCCGGCGGTGGCGGCGGCGGCGGGGGCCATCATTAGCAAGGCTGCGGCTTAGGCTGATGGATTACCCCTCACCAGTTGTCGTGCGTCAGCATCGTCCGCAGGAAGATGGGCACGATTCAAAGTGAGGAGTGCATTGGCCTTTTCGGGAGGTAGAGAGAGTTTCGCTCGAAAGGCCACCCCAAGATTTCGGACTTCCCCATGATTCGACCGTAAGTTGGTGACCCGTTCTGTTTCCCCGCTACTTCGCCTTCGCGGCTTGCTGCTGGCTTATCGTCACCACTACACACGGTCGTAAGTCGGCGACGGCCGGTTCTGTAGCGCCGGTCTGCGAGCGGCGGATTTCGTTGCTCCCTGCCAGGGCAAGCTCCGAGCGGAGCTACTTCAAATGCCAGTCGCCGACTTGTGTTCTCATGCATAGCAGGGTCATCCCTGGATCGCAGTTGAGATGTCTTGCGATTGAGGTGGAGATGTGGCCGGAGGATAGAAGGGAAGCCGTGCAACTTCCGCCGCACCGCCGGACTGGAGTATTAGCCGCATCCCGGGTTCCTGGAATTCACGCCGAACGTATGCCAGCGCAATGGTCCTGCCAAGCGAAGGTGAAACGCAGGAGCTGGTGATCTCTCCGATTTCCTTGCCGTCGGCAAACAGCTTTTCTCCGGCAGCCGGAATTTGAGAGGAGTCCACAAACAATCCCACCAGTTTCCAATTGACATGCCCGCGGCTGCGCGCCCTTTCCACGATCTCCTGTCCAACGTAGCAGCCCTTGGTGAAACTGAGCGCATTCAGCAAGCCGGCTTCAAGAGGTAGCGTGTCCTCGGCGAGTTCCTGGCCGTAGCGGGGAATGGCCGCTTCAATTCGTAGCGTTTCAAGCGCCTCAACACCGCACGGCAGGACGCTGAACTCCGGCGCGATGTCGAGGGTGTGTTGCCATAAACTCGTGATTGCGTCAGGGCTGGTCCACACCTCGTAGCCTTCTTCGCCGGTCGAACTGACGCGGGCAATGAAAGCCGGATTTCTGTCAAACGCCGCGCGGATGAAGTCGTGCTCATTCATTGGCGGAAGATCGATCCGAAGGCAGACCTCCGCAAAATGTCGTGAGACCAGGCCCTGGAAAGCAATCGCCCGAAGTCCGTCCGGATCTAGCGGTACTCGTCCGCCGATGTTGTAGTGATTCAGAGCATGCATCGCCTTTTCGGCGAGATCCGCATCGGTCTCAAGGATAAAGGAATCCGGCGTGCAGTAAATCCATGTGTCGAACAGGATATGGCCTTTGGTGTCGAGCATGGTCGCGTAAGTGCCTTGTCCCGGCTCGAGCTTCTTCACGTCATTTGAAACCATGCCTTGCAGGAAGCGAGTGCGGTCGTTCCCCTTTGCCGTGAAGCGGGCGCGGAATGAGAAGTCAAAAATCCCCGCCGCCTCCCGAACCGCTCGATGCTCCACCACTGGATCCGAGAATCGTCCCGGAAGGAGAGCGCCGTGATATTTGACGAGCGGAAATCCGCCTTGAGCGTAGACATTCTCCAGCGGACTTTTGACCGGCGTATTCATTCAACCTCGACGCAAATAAGCAGAGATCAGGATGACGGCCATGCCCAGACCCAGAGCCACCGCGAGCCACTTTTCTCTTCGCGCTCGAAACCAGTTTAAAGACTTCAGAGGAACGGTCAGGCACAAAGCGATGAGGAAGACGGCCAGCGCCAGGATGATCTTCAGAGTCAGTATTTTCCAGTAGATTCCCCAGGGCGCTTCCCAGACCAGACTCATGTTGTAAATTCCGCTTGCGATGAGGAGAATAATCACCGTCCAAGTCACCCAGCGGAACCGCATCAGGACGGCGCGGATCACGGCCTCGCGCTGCGCTGGCTCAGCTTGCCGCAGGGATGGGACCAAGATGACAACCAGAAATGCCATCCCGCCTATACCGGCTACGGCGGCGCTGAGGTGAATCCATTGCATGATGGTTGATAGCATGGTTGTTCGAAAGAAGCCGTCAGCGGTCAGCTTTCAGCAATTAACTCGCTAAGTGTTTCGCCCTTGATATCCCGCAAGGCTCGCCCCTGCAATCTGAACAGGATTCTCTTAATCCCGCACATAACGGCCAATGGCCTGTAAGCAGAACAGCACGCCGCAAAGGCTCTTTCGCCGACGGCTGAAAGCTGATGCCTGACTGCTGACTACGTTACGCCCACCGGCGTTTCTTGCGGCTCGTAGGCCAGCACGGTCGCAAGCCAACGTTCAACGGTGCGCAAGTCCATTCCCTTGCGCCGTTGGTAATCAAGCGCCTGATCCTGCCCGATCTTCCCCACTGCGAAATAGCGCGATTCGGGATGCGAGAAATAGAATCCGCAGACGGCAGCGCCGGGGACCATCGCGAAGCTTTCTGTCAGCTCAATTCCCGCCGATTCTTCGGCTTCAATCAAGTCAAACAGCGCACGCTTTTCGGTGTGGTCGGGGCAAGCCGGATAACCCGGCGCGGGCCGGATGCCGCGATATTGTTCGTGGATCAAATCAACCGGGCTCAGGTTTTCATTTTGCCCAAAGCCGCAGGCGTCGCGGGCGCGCTTGTGCATCAACTCGGCCAAGGCTTCAGCCAGCCGGTCGGCAAGGGCCTTCGCCATGATGGCATTGTAATCGTCATGATCCTTCTGAAATTCTTCCACCAGCGCTTCCAGCCCGAAGCCGGCGGCCACTGCAAAAGCGCCGATGAAATCCGTCAGGCCGGTTTCGCGCGGAGCAATGAAATCAGCCAGAGCGAGATTGAAATTTCCGGCAACCTTCTTCATTTGCTGACGAAGCATGTAAAAAGTGGCGAGCACGACATCGCGCGATTCGTCCTGATAGACCTCAATATCGTCACCCACGCTGTTGGCCGGATAAAAGCCCATGATACCGCGCGCCGTCAGCAGCCTTTCCTCGACGATCCGTTGCAAGAGACGCTGCGCGTCATCAAACAACTCTTGGGCTCGGGGGCCAACCCCATCGGCGCTTAGAATTTTGGGATACGTTCCTCTCAATTCCCAGGCTTGGAAAAAAGGCGTCCAGTCGACGTAAGGGACAATATCTTCGAGCGGCACCGGATCGAAGACGCGGTTGCCGAGAAACGCGGGTCTCGCAATGACGTTTTCAGTCCATTCGAAGCGAGGTTTGTTTTGCCGGGCCTGTTCGATGCTGACCAGGGGTTGGGCCTGCGGGCGGTAAATCGCGCGCAGCTTTTCCTGTTCCCGCCGGACCTCTTGCGCGAAATCATGGAAAAGCCCGGGACTCTTCAGCGCGCCCACCACGCCGACGGCCCGCGAAGCATCCGCCACGTGAACCACCGGATGGCCGTAATGCGGAGCAATCTTCACGGCCGTATGCAGCTTGCTGGTGGTGGCGCCGCCGATTAGGAGAGGAAGGGAAAAACCTTCGCGCTCCATTTCTTTGGCCACGTGAATCATCTCATCCAAAGAGGGAGTGATAAGGCCGCTCAATCCCACCATGTCCGCGCTCACGTCTCGGGCCGTCTTCAGAATCTTCTCGCACGGCACCATCACGCCCAAGTCAATCACCTCGTAGTTGTTGCAGCCCAGCACGACGCCCACAATATTCTTGCCGATGTCGTGGACGTCGCCCTTGACGGTGGCCATGACGATACGCGCTGCGGACTGCCGCTCCCCGGACTTTTCCTTCTCTGCTTCCATATAGGGAAGCAGATAGGCCACGGCCTTCTTCATCACTCGCGCGCTCTTCACCACCTGCGGCAGAAACATTTTGCCGGCGCCAAACAAATCACCTACCACGTTCATCCCGTCCATCAGCGGGCCCTCGATCACGTGCAAGGGCTTTGGATATTTCCTGCGGGCTTCCTCCGTGTCCGCCTCGACGTAATCCACAATGCCCTTCACCAGGGCGTGTTTCAGCCGCTCTTCCACCGGCCCCTGGCGCCAGGCGGCCTCTTCCTCCTGGGTCTCGACCTTGCCGCGATGCTTCACGGAATCCGCAAAGGCCAGCAGCCTTTCTGTTGCGTCGGTACGGCGATTCAGCAACACGTCTTCCACCAGTTCCAGCAGGTCTTTTGGAATCTCCTCATAGATCTCAAGCTGGCCGGCATTCACAATTCCCAGGTCCATGCCGGCGCGGATGGCGTGGTAGAGGAAAGCGGAATGCATCGCTTCCCGCACCACATTGTTGCCACGGAAAGAGAAGGAAATGTTGCTCACGCCGCCACTCACCTTGCAGTAAGGCAGGGTGGCTTTGATCTCACGCGTCGCTTCAATGAAGTCCAGGGCGTAATTGTTGTGTTCCTCGATGCCCGTGGCGACCGTGAAAATATTCGGGTCGAAGACAATGTCCTGGGGCGGAATGCCCACCTCCTCCGTGAGGATTTTATAAGCGCGGGAACAGATTGATATCTTCCGATCGAGCGTATCCGCCTGGCCGCGTTCGTCAAAAGCCATCACCACCATGCCCGCGCCATAGCGGTGCACCAGCCGCGCGCGCTGCTTAAAGATCTCCTCGCCTTCCTTCAAGCTGATCGAATTGACAATACTCTTGCCCTGCAGGCACTTCAGCCCAGCTTCGATCACGCTCCACTTGGAGCTGTCCACCATGATGGGGATGCGGGCAATGTCCGGTTCGGAGGCAATGTGATTCAGGAACGTGGTCATGGCCTGTTCGCCATCGAGCATGGCCTCATCCATGTTGACGTCCAGGATTTGCGCCCCGCCCTCCACCTGCTGCCGCGCCACGCTCAAAGCCTCTTCGTATTCGCCGGCCTTGATGAGTCTTGCGAACTTGGGCGAGCCGGTGACGTTAGTCCGCTCTCCGATGTTCACAAAGTTCGAGTCCGGGCGCATCACCAGCGGCTCCAACCCGCTGAAGCGCGAGTAAGGCTCGGGCCGGGAGATCACATGGGGTTTCAATCCGCGCACCGCTTGGGCGATAGCGTGGATGTGGGCCGGAGTGGAGCCGCAGCACCCGCCCACGATGTTTACCCATCCGTTCCTGGCAAAATCGCGCAAATCGCCGCACATGATTTCCGGCGTTTCATCGAAGCCACCGAAAGCATTGGGCAAACCGGCATTGGGATAGCAACTGATGTAAACCGGCGCAATTTGTGAAAGCTCTTCAATGTAAGGGCGCATCTGTTTTGCGCCGAGCGCGCAGTTGATACCCACACTCAGGAGCTTCATGTGCGAAACTGATATCCAGAAAGCTTCCACCGTCTGGCCGGAGAGTGTGCGGCCGCTTTGGTCGATGATGGTGACCGAGACCATCACCGGAACCCGCTTGGCGGTGTCTTCAAAAAGCTGATCGATGGCGAAGAGGGCGGCTTTGGCGTTCAGTGTATCGAAGACGGTCTCCACCAGCAGCACGTCTGCGCCGCCTTCCAGCAAGCCTTTGGCTTGCGCGTAATAAGCAGCGCGAAGTTGATCGAATGTAACGGCGCGAGAGGCAGGACTCGAAATATCCTGCGACGCGGATAAGGTCCGGCTGGTCGGTCCCAACGAGCCAGCCACAAAGCAGCGCCGTCCCGGATGCTCCGCCACGAACCGCTCCACGGCCCGCCGGGCGTTGCGCGCGCCTGCCACGTTCAAATCGTGAATGTGGTTCTCCAGCCCATACTCGGCCATGGAGATGGCGGTGGAGTTGAACGTGTTCGATTCAATAATATCCGCGCCCGCCTCGAGATATTGTAAGTGGATGTCTTCGATGATTTGCGGCTGAGTGATGTTGAGCAGGTCATTGTTCAGCCGCAGATCCTTCTTGTGATCTAAGAACTGCCTGCCGCGATAATCCGCTTCCGTTAAGTTGCGCTGCTGGATCATCGTCCCCATGGCGCCGTCAATGATCACGATGCGCTGGCGAAGCAGCTCTTCGAGGGGGTGAACGGGATGTGCTTCCTGAGTCATGAAGTCGAGTGCATTCCTCCCTGGCAAATGCCTTTTTCTATCATATCATCCGGCTGCCGGATTTGGGGGAGGCATAGAAATTCGGTCGTGGCGCAAATTGCAGTAGCGGCGCCCTCTATGAGCGCCGAAAGCCGTTGAGGGTCCAGGTTCAGCGATCATAGAGGGTCGCTACAGTAAACAACCCGCGCCACTTCCAGAAATTGGGTCGTGGGTGAGTTTAAGTCAGGACAACTTGGAGTTTACCCGCCGGGGCGGGAACGGCGAAATACGCCGCTTGCAAACTGGCGCCACTCGACGGAGCTCCGTAAGCTAATGCCGCTATGTTTCAATCCACCGGCTGGGGTCCGGGACTGAGGGGTATTTTCAGGACGACGTCAATTGAACCGCACGTCGTCAATCTGAAACCGAAATTTTCCGGGCGTGGGGCCGCCGGAAAACAGGACTCCAGCCAGTTGATGCGGATCACTGCCAGCAAACGACGCCAAGGAAAACGTATAGAGCTTCCAGTCGGGTCCGGCCAGGAAACTCTGGATCGCAGGAATTGGCCCTGTGTCGCTTGAGAAAACCATGATGCGATACGTCTTGCCATCGCCTTTCGTCCAGAAGCTAATCTCCTTCATAGCCGAAAGGTTGGCAGGACCGAACGGCTTAGAGCCCGGCATAAACATGGCGCCTGCCCAGGGATAGCTCGATCCTGGAGCGATTTCTCCGGTAATCAGCAGGCTGCCCGCGCTTCCCTGAGCTCCACCCCCAGTGACTTGCATTTGCGCGGTCGACCTCCCGCCCATGATCGAATCCGTCGAGATTTGCCACCCCACGCCGAATTGGACGCTGGCGCTCCCGTGGTCAAAATCGCTGACCAATCCGGATTCCGAACCCGGTGGTGGAGTCTGGCTCGTGGCTGCCGCATTCTCCTTCTCAATCTTGGCGCGGTAGGAAGCCCGGTCAAAGGGAACGCCATTTTTCCAAACCGCCACGATGTCGCGAGTTCGGTCGATGTCCTGTGTGGGGTCGCCTTTCACCAGGAGAAGGTCAGCACGAAGGCCGGGTGCAATCCGGCCCCGGTCATCAAGATGGTAAGTGTGGGCAGGCACCGAAGTGGCCGTGGCGAGCGCCGCAGCGGGGGTAAGGCCTGCTTTCACAAGAAGGGCCAATTCTTCATGAAGGCTTGCGCCGTAGGTGGTTCCGAGATTTCCTGAATCCGTCCCAGCCAAAAGAGGAACTCCAGCCGCCTTAAGCTGCTGAATAGCCAGTTCCGCCGCGTCGAAATCGGTATGTTCCCCGGGCCTGCGAGGGAAAACGGCTTTGAGGTTGCTGAGGGCGGAGTCCGGCAGATAATCCGAAATTCTGGGATCGGCGGCCAACGCCGCGCCATCTTTCGTCCCGCAGATGCTGGCGAGAACGGTGAGCGTGGGTGTGACGTAAGCGTGATGCGCGGCGACAAACTTGCCGAAATCGGGACCGGGTCGACGGTCCACGAAAAGATGGGCCAGTCCATCCGCTCCAACTCCGATGGCATCGCGAGCGCCTTGATAAGCGCCGATGTGGACAACGGCAATTTTACCACGCTGGTGGGCGGCCCTCACCACTGCCGCCATGGTGGCCTTGCTAATGGTGGGAATGTGCATGCCGTAGGTGCTGCCGTCATCATAGATGATCTTGATGTAGTCGGAACCTTCGGCAATGCGGGCATCGACAAAAGCCTGAGCTTGGTCCGGCGAAGTGATAGTTGGAATCTTGAGGCCGTACTCTGTGCCGTGGCCGTGCGGCGCCGTGATCAGAGTTCCGGCTGACCGCATATCCGCCAGGTCTTGATCTTTTCCTTCCGCTTCCTCCTTCTTGATCTGGTCTGCAAAGTGATAATCAGTGAACATATCCAGCACGGTAGTGACACCAAAGGCCATCTCCTGCTGCAGGGCGCTTCTATTGAAAACGTGAACGTGGGAATCGATCAGTCCGGGCAGTAGTGTTTCTCCCTTGCCGTCGATAATGTGAAATCCCTGGGGAACGGAAAGATTCTTGCCCACTTTGCTGATCTCGCCATCTTGGACCAAAACTGTGTCCGCAGGGATGACCTGCTCTCCATCGAAAATCCGGACGTGCTCAATCGCGAAGGGTTGGGCAAGAGACGCCAAGGTTGGGCCGGCATAAACAGAAGATTTCCGCGACGCTGCCGGTTTGGTCATGAGGTTGTATGATTTCGAAAAGGACGAGGAAATGTTACCTCTCGCATTCATCCATGCGCCGATGATGAGGAAAGGCACGATAAATGTGGCCGCGAGGAACTTATTCGAGCGCGGAATGCGTTCCTCTTTTTCCCAACGGAAGAGCTTCCAGGCAAACAACAGCCCGAATATCCCGGAAATCATCAAAGCAGCCAGTTCCGGCCAATAAGCCCACAACGGCTCGGACGTGGACATGACACCCTGGAAGGCGTCCACAAGATAAGTTGCAGGCAGGAACGCGGCCACCTCTTGAAGCCAGTGGGGAAGAACCGGCAACGGAATGGTGGCCCCCGAAAGAAAAAGCAGCGGAAACCAAATAGCGTTGTTGTAAACCTGCGCCTCCTGCATGGTATTGGCGATGCTGCCGATGGTCAGGCCAAATCCCGCGAAAGCAAACGATCCAATGGTGACCAGAATCAACAAGTCGGGAATGCTGATGGTGAGAGGCATGTGGAAAAAGATCATCGCGCAAAACAACAACAGAGCCACGGTGGGCAAAAGGAGCAGATAGTTGGAGAGCAGGCTGCTCATCACCATGTCGCCCGCGCCGATCGGGGCAAGACGGAACCGGCGCAGGCTGCCTCGTTCGCGCTGCGTCACGGATTGCAAGCCAAGCCCCCAGAAGGCGCTGCCCATCACTTGCAACACCACCACCGGGCCAAAGAAATAGGCAACCGTCATGGGATTGCCGCCTGCAAATATGCCCGCGTAGGCGAAGAGAAAAATCAGGGGAAAAATAAAAGTGAAGAAGAGCGCCGTCTTGGTGCGTGTGACCAGCCGGATGTTATTCCACGTGATACTGAGAGCAGCCATAAAACCTCGATTTCAGATTCTCTCATCTGCCCCGGATTCCGCAGGCGCGCCGTTGGGGGGTGTATCATCTAGCATGGATTATTCATGAAGCTCCCTTGTAGGACCGGAAGGGCACGGTTTTAACCGTGCCCTTCCAGTCTGCGAATAAGACTTCGTAAATAATCCGGGCTACGAGCCCTCGCCGGACAGCTTTCGTCCGGTCATTTTGACAAACACATCTTCCAGGCTGGGCTGAGCGATGTGAAGGTCAACCAGTTCGTTGCCTTCCGATTCAAGAAAGAGAACAAGCGCCTTAACGGCCTTGGCAATTGGATCGGCCTGAATTAAATAACCGCCGCCGGTTTCCTGGCATTCCCGGACGCCCTCCAGTTGCTTCAGCCGCTCGACGTCGACCGGCCGGAGAAATTTCACCTCCAAGTGAGCCCCCTGTCCGGACTGATTGATCAAATCCCGTGGCGTGCCAATTGCCGCAACCAACCCGTGATCGACAATGGCGACGCGGTCGCAGAGACGCTCCGCTTCCTCGATATAATGCGTGGTGAGGAGCAAGGTGCGGCCTTCCTCATGCAACCGCTCCACCAACGCATAAATTTCCCGGCGCACCTGCGCATCCAGGCCTACCGTCGGCTCGTCCAACAATACCAACTCCGGATCATTGACCAAAGCCAGGGCCAGGGCGAGGCGCTGTTTCTGGCCGCCCGATAGAGTCTCGTAAAGCGCCCGGCGCTTTTCGGAAAGCCCGAATTGGTCAAGGAGCCTTTCCGCCGGGACGGACCGCCGGTAAAATCCGCCGTACAGGCGCAGAGCTTCTTCCACGCGGATTTTGTCCGGCAGGACCGTCGCCTGCAACTGCGCTCCGATCCTTTCCTTCAAATCCCGGCTTTGGCGGAATGGGTCCAGCCCACAGACTCGAACCTCGCCTGCATCCGCCCGGCGCAGTCCTTCAAGAATTTCAATGGTGGTGGTTTTCCCGGCGCCATTTGGACCGAGCAGCCCGAAGACCTCACCCTTCCTGATTTCGAAGCTGACCCCGCGCAGCGCCTCGACTGACCCATAGTGCTTTCGGATGTTCCTGGTTTCAACCAGCACACCATTTCCGTTAGTTTGTGTCATAGTCCCATTGCAGTCGCAAGCCTCGCGCCCGTCCGCAACCATCAAGGATGCGTCCCTCTCGGTCACCGGCGGCGCCCGACTCGCTCCCACCGCATAAATTTCTATTACGAAAAAGAGAGTATGAAAATTGCAATGCCCTATACCCACGCCTGGGCAGGCCACCGGGTACTGGCGACCGGCGGCTCAGGCCGGACTTCGCACCCTGATAGGATCATCTCTGGGAAAAGGCCAGAAGACATCTCCATTTTCGAGTGCGGTTGTGGCTTATTGCAGTCTTGCGAAAAGATTTTCAGAATGAAGGTCGAGCTTCCCGTGCAATCCCCGAACCACGTCAGCTTGCAGCTCCCCGGATCGCGTCGGCTGGAGAGAAAACTGCCAGACCTGGCTGCCGGTCTTGAAAGTGAAGCGCACTTCGTCCTGATTCAGAATTGCCTGCTGCTCTCCCCAGTCACAGTCCGCGGGTTTGCACATTCCCCAGGCATGAACCAGGAGCCGGTTGCCATCGGCCACGATCCGGAATCGGTCGATCCCGTTGTACCCAACCTTGCCGAGGTTCGCCCAGTTCCCCAGAAAGGTAGCGATCGAGACTTGTATCTGGCCAAAATAGGCCGGTGCGTCGCTGGGTTTTCCGAGATATTTGTCCACCGCCGAGGCAGAAAAGGTGGCATCGTCCGGGTCAAGCAAGACCGGGCTTGAGTTGCCGCCCGCAGTCACATTCGATCCAACCGCTGAGGCTGAAAGATCATGATTAGAGTGAACCAGGAATCCGAGAGCGACGAACAAGCAGGCAACTAAACTCAACAGCAGGCGGCGGCCCTGATCGGCTTCAATCCTGTTGTTGAGGCCGCCAACAATGGCCACGGCCAGAATCACCAGGCCAATCAGGACCAGCAGATCCGCGGATGGGTTGTTGAGCGCGTGGTCCAGCATCTTTACGTCTGCCATTCTTCTTTGGGTTTAACCCCGAAAGGATTAGAACCTAAGGCTTGCGAACCGTGAACCGCGATGTGCAGCAGCAGTAAGGTGAGAATCGCGGCGGCAATATACTCCCCTATACAACTCGGAGCCTAGCACCCAGACCCCGGTGAGTCAAGCGAAAGCAAGTCTGCGTAGTGGCGCACTTTGCTGTAGCGGCGGTGCCCCCACCGCCGAAACTCCGCACAATCAATGGCGGCTCGACGGGTAGTGGCGCAATTTGCTGTAGCGGCGCTCTATGAGCGCCGAAAACCGTTGCGTATCCAGGGTCGCCGCTCATAGAGCGGCGTTACAGCAAACCGCGCCCCTACCGCTCGACGAATGAATTTGCCAAACCTCCAAATATGCATTACAACTTACTTAACCAAACTCTTGAGCTGACCACGGCAGGTGAATTCGATGACGGTCCTGACCCTGTATTTGCTGGGTGTCCTTTCAACGTCGATTGGAGCCAAAGCGCCATCGCCCGAGGCGTACAAAGCGCAAATCGAAGCGTGGCGCAAGCAGCGCGTGGCGGCCCTGAGGGCGGATGACGGATGGCTGACTGTGGCGGGGCTTTTCTGGTTGAAGCCGGGGCCGAACACCGTGGGGGCCGCGCCGGACAATAAAATTGTCCTTCCCGCCGGATCTGCGCCCGCTCATCTGGGCGTATTTGACTTCTCCGGCGGCCAGACAAGTTTTCAGGCAGCACCCGGCGCGCAAGTAACGGTTGATGGAAAGCTTGCAACTTCAGCCGCGCTGAAGCCGGATAGTTCCGGGTCGCCGGATATGCTGAGGGTGAACGATCTGACCATGTTTGTAATCCAGCGGGGCGACTGGTACGGTGTCCGCTTGCGTGACAAGAACAGCAAAATACGGCGCGAGTTCAAGGACGTCCGCTACTTTCCAATTCGCGAGCAGTATCGTGTGGTGGCGCGTTTTGTTCCATACAATCCTCCGAAAAAGATGGCCATTCCCAATATCCTCGGCCAGATCGACCAAGCCACCGGCCCGGGTTATGCCGAATTCTAGCTGAATGGCAAGAGCTGCCGGCTGGACCCGGTCGCAGAAGGCGACGTTTTGTTTTTTATCTTCAAGGACCTCACCAGCGGCCATGAAACCTACCCTCCGGGCCGTTTCCTTTACACCGTGATGCCTAAGAACGGTGAGGTGGTTCTTGATTTCAACGAGGCCTATAATCCACCCTGTGCTTTTACTCCTTATGCCACCTGCCCGCTTCCACCCAAGCAAAATTACCTTCCGGTCCGCATTGAAGCCGGAGAACTGCGGTACGGGCACTAGCAGCGCCGCAGAACAGTCGCCCGTCCCGCGCCCAATTTAGTTCGTCGTGCCTGGTCTAATCCCACCGCCTTTCAGGCGGTCAGCTTTCAGCATCTTTTCTGAAAAGATGCTGGGTATTGGCGATCCTATTGGGTTGCGACGCCCTGGACCGGAGGCACCTTCAGGCGACTTTCAGTCGCAATTAAACCTACCGGCTTTCAGCCGGTAGTGGTTTAGCTCTTCTCACCCTGGCGTACCTGGCAAATCTCATAAGAAATCTCTAATGCAAGTCTCAACCGGATGAAGTGAGGAAGTTATAACTCTTGTCATATCACAGAGGTTTAAAATTCCAGGCAGTGGTACATTTTCGCGGCTGTAGCGGCGGTCTCTGACCGCCGAATCTTATTTATCAATACCTTCCGGCGGTCAGAGACCGCCGCTACAGCAAACTGACTCACTACCAAATGCCAGGCGAGCTTGGCAAGCGGAATGCTATAGAGTGATGGGGGTTCCGCGTTAGGACCAAGCTACGCCTCTAGACATCATCAACACGGCTCTGGCATCGCAAGCCGTCGAGCGACCATCGGCCGGGCGGCAAGACGCCGCTTCTGGGCAATCCGGGAACTCTTTCTGGCACGAGTTGGTTGCGCACGTGGCTGCTGCGGCTGGAATTGACCCCAAACTGGCGGTAGGAGTGGCCGCACAGGAATCGGGCTTGGACCCTGACGCTTTGAATCGTTCGAGCGGCGCCGTTGGCATGATGCAATTGATGCCTTCAACGGCAGCGGCCTTGGGCGTCAATCCGCACGACGTATTGGCGAACATTAAGGGTGGGGTTCGTTATCCGCGGGAGCAGCTTCAGAATTTCGGTGACAAGGCGAAGGCGCTGGCGGCTTACAACTGGGGACCGCGCCACGTGGCCGATGCCGTGGAGAAGTGGGGCTCTGACTGGCTGAGCCATGCGCCGGGCGAGACTCAACACTATGTGGCATCAATTCTCGCCAAAACCGGCAGCACCGATTCATCCGGGAACATGTCGAACGCCACCCCGATTGGTGGCCAACCCACCCAAGAATCCGTCCCTTCTGCGTCTTCTGGTTCTTCTACACACTTCAACCCGGCTCTGGTTGCCGAAGCCATTAATCTGCGTTCCGCAATGAACGCCTACTTGCTGTCGGAAATCCTGGATTAGATGCGGCAGCTTCGCATTGTGATGGCGCGGATAAAGTACCGTGACAACTTCAGTCGATCTTTCAGCCATGTCCCAGGTTCGGCCCAGAATCGATGTAGCGCCGGGCTTTAGCCCGGCATGCTGCAACGACTGCGGGAATCGACGGTATGTGCCGCCCTAAAGGGCGGCGCTACGCCACCCGAAACTGAGAGGTTAGATTCTTCCGAAAATTCTTCTTGACAAGTGAAATAGTATGTGATTAATTCTTGTGCATCCATAGGGTAGTTAACCCAAGGCCATCGGGCAGTCAACATAACCTGAACTTTAAGGGGGAATTATGAGACACCGTTCCTGGTTAGCTCTTGCGGGGGGGGGGGGGTAACTCTTCTCACTGTTCTTTTGCTTTCCCGCCACGTTTCACGCGCTCACGCCCAGTCCGTGCCGGGCGCTTCGTCCTCGTCTTGCTGTAGTGAACAGAGCATTGCGCCGCGCGAGGTGGACTTTCCCTATTACACGCTGCAGGGCGGCTACCAGTCCATGCTCAATCTGGTGAGCGATTCGCCGCATCCCATCGACCTGAGCATCGTGCTTTACGGCGCTTTGGGCCATTCGGCTATTGCGCCGCCTTATACCATCCAGCCCCAGCAGAAATTGGCCCTCGATATGGGGCAGCTTTTGGGTAAGATGGGACTGAACCCGGAGGGCGAGTTTAGCCAGGGATCGATTGCCGTCTATTTCGAGGGTACGATCATGCCGGTGGTCGGGCAGGTGACCATTCAGAATCCCGCAATGCGCCTAGTTCACGAGGCCGAGATGGTGGAGAATGATCCTGGCCGTTCGGACATCCCGGCCGTGCTCGACGGCCTCTGGTGGGGACTCGGTGGCGGGCGGGATGCCGTGATCGAAGTGGCGAACATGAGTAG